>ERZ791875.1490-NODE-1490-length-15399-cov-2.883603_pt1 | contig 15399 bp, 10 predicted proteins | sample MGYA00510278_ERZ791875 | MGnify/ENA primary metagenome ERZ791875 (study PRJEB30046, sample SAMN00792078) | human gut metagenome | study: EMG produced TPA metagenomics assembly of the A metagenome-wide association study of gut microbiota in type 2...
GAAAAAGATGCGCGGAATAGTCCTGAAAGTGGGATTTTTCCAGCTCTCCGGGCCGGGCGAGCGAGTGCTGCTCACGGTGGAGCCACTCCTCGAACTGGAGGAGATCCGTGCGGTACGCCGAGATCGTGGCCGGAGAAAATCCTTTTTGATCGGTCATCCACGTCAGGAACTGTTCCACATCCTGCGGAAGCGGGGGCATTGCGGGGGCGGGGGTGGGCATCGAAGATTCCTTATAAGGTAAACGGCGGACCGGCGATCAGGTCAACGCGTAGCGGAGATCGGGGCGCTGGCGGATCAGGCCCCGTACTTCGAGGATGATGAGCGTGGAACCGGCTTCGCCGGGATCACATCCAAGCGATTGGCAAACGTCGTCGATGGCGCAGGGGCTTTGGGCGAGGAGCGTCAGGATGCGGCCTTCAAGCGTGCTTCGGTCCGGTTGCCTGAGAGGCGGGGGGGCGGCGGGAGCGGACTGGAAAGGCTCCTGAGGCACGTCGAGGCTGTAAGGCCGTGGCGCGGAATCCGGCTGAGGGAGGAGCGTTTTGAGTTGGGCGGAAAGATCCGAAAGGATGTCGGAGAAGGAAAAGATCGGCTGCGCGCCATCACGGATGAGCTTCTGGCAACCTTCGGCATATTTCGAGCCGATGCCGCCGGGCACGGCGTAGACGGCGCGGTTCTGCTCAAGCGCGAGCCGGGCGGTGATGAGGCTGCCGCTGCGGAGGGCGGCTTCCACGACTACGACGCCGAGCGAAAGGCCGCTGATGATCCGGTTGCGGATGGGGAAATGCCGGGGGTCCGGAAGCGTTCCGGGCGCGTATTCCGAAATGAGCAGGCCCCGTTGGATGATCGACCGGCGCAGTCCGTCATTTTCTTTGGGGTAGCAGACATCGGAGCCCGCGCCGAGCACGGCGATGGTCCCGCCCGGCAGATCAAGGGCGGCGAGATGTGCCTGCTTGTCGATGCCGATGGCGAGGCCGGAAACCACGGTGATGCCCGAGGCCGCGAGGCCGCTGGCTATGGCTTGCGCCGCGCGGATGCCTTCCCTGCTGCATGTCCGGGTGCCGACGATGCTCACGCAGGGATTTCCGAGCAGGCTCATGTCTCCTTGGCAGTAGAGGCGTATCGGCGCATCCGGCAATTCCTTGAGCAGCGCGGGGTAGCGGCTGTCGGTCCAGAGCAGGACGGTTCCAGTGAGTTTCCGTGTTGCATCCCATTCTTTCCGGGCGGGCTCGCGCCATTTTTCCGAGCGGAATTCGCGGATCAGGTCTTCCCGCAAGCCCGCTTCGCGCCAGCCGTTGGCGCGCCGCACGGCCTCGAATGCCGAGCCGAACGCATCCAGAAGGCGTTTGCGGCTTCTGGCTCCGAGCCCGTCGGTATGCGAAAGGGCCAGCGCCGCCCAGAATTCGGCGCGTGAGGCGGCGTCCAGAGCGCCGAGCGCGGTGGGCACGGCGGGGATATCCACGGCGTAGGGCGCGTCAATGGGGCGTTCGGGCTCGCGCAGTTCGCAGCCGGGCGAGTCGTTTTCGGGAAAAAGGTCGGTTTTTCTCATGATCGTCCTGATGTTGGGCTGTCCAGCATACGGGGAACACCGCCGGATTTCAAGCGACGGGGGATATGCGTGCGGATTGTTTCCGGGGAAGGGATCGGGTAGGGTGGGGCGGTTTCAAGCACTTTAGAAGAGAAGGAGTTCCTGTGAGCAAGGAATATGATCCGTTCATGCATACGGCGGAACATGTGTTGAACCAGACGATGGTGCGCATGTTCGGGTGCGGGCGTTCGTTCAGTTCGCATTTGAATGCGGACAAGTCCAAATGTGACTATCATTTTCCGCGTCCGCTGGAAGACGCCGAGGCCTCCGAACTGGAGCGGAGGATCAACGAGGTATTGGCACAGCATATGCCGGTGCGGACGGAGATGCTCCCCCGCGAAGAGGCGGGCAAGCTGGTCGATCTCGGTCGGCTCCCGGCGCATCTTGAAGGCGAAGAGGAGCTGATGGTCCGCATCGTGACCGTGGGCGATTATGATATTTGCCCCTGCATCGGGGAGCATGTTGAAAATACATCCGAGGTCGGTGCGTTTCGGCTGGTTTCGCACGATTTTACCCCGCCGCAGGGCGATGAAGAGGCCGGACGCCTCAGAATCCGCTTCAAATTGAAGAAAAACGCCTGATCTAGGCCGTTTTACAAGACGGGAATTTCGTGTTTTACTTGAAGATATACATTATCTGGAGGCCAAAATGCCAATAAAAGCTGCCGTTATGGGTTTGGGCAATATCGGACGTTACGCCATCGAAGCGCTGGAAATCCAGCCCGATTTCACCTGCGTGGGCGTCATTCGCCGGAAAGAATCCCTTGGAAAGGATGCGCACGATCTGCGCGGCGTTCCGGAATACGCCAGCCTTGCGGATCTGGAAGCCGTGTCCGGCAAGCCGGATGTCGTGCTGCTGTGCGCCCCTTCCCGCAAGATCCCCGAAGTCGCGGGCGATCTGCTCGGCAGGGGCTATAACACCGTGGACAGCTTCGACATCCACGACCGGATTGTCGAAACCATCGGCCTGCTTGAAGCGCAGGCCGTGAAGGGCAAGGCCGTGGCCATCACCGCCGCCGGATGGGACCCCGGCACGGACTCCGTGATGCGCGCCCTGTTTGAGGCGATGGCCCCTGTGGGCGTTACCTTCACCAACTTCGGGCGCGGCCGTTCCATGGGCCACTCCGTAGCCGCCCGCGCCATTGCCGGCGTGGCCGACGCCACCTCGATCACCATTCCTCTGGGCGGCGGGCGCCATTCCCGCCTCGTCTATGTGGTGCTTGAGGAAGGCGCGACGTTTGAGGCCGTGAAGGCCGCGATTCAGGCCGACCCCTATTTCAGCCATGATCCGCTGGATGTGCGGCAGGTGACCAAGGACGAGCTGCCCCGCGTGGCGGACGCCTCCCACGGGGTGCTGATGGAGCGCGTCGGCGCTTCCGGGCTCACCGCCAACCAGCATTTCACGTTCGACATGCGCATCGACAACCCGGCTTTGACCGCTCAGGTCCTCGTGTCCAGCGCCCGCGCCGCCGTGCGCCTTGCCCAGTCCGGGCGTTCCGGTGCGTATACGCTGATCGATGTGCCGCCCGTCCTGCTCCTGCCCGGCGAACGCATCGACAACATCGGCCGTCTCGTCTAGCGGGCTGCCGGACGGTGACGTTTCCAAGGGCCTTCCTCCGGGGAGGCCCTTTTTATTTGCCATATTACGGTGAATAAACGCTTTTCCCCATTTTTGCCAGCCGCTAACGATTACCGGACCTCCCTTCCCCGATTCTTTGCGCACCATATGAAAAAGGCCCGGAAAGTCGCCTTTCCGAGCCTTCTTCATGAACGTAATAAAATGTTCGTCTATGAAATGGCGCTGCAACAGGATTGTTGCAGGCCGTACACGGGAATGTTGTGCATCTATTTCATAACGCTTCCCTTGAGGAAGCGGAGCCAAAGAAAAACCCTCGCTCCAGCCTTAAGGCGAGCAAGGGCGAAAATATATGGAGCGGGAGACGGGATTTGAACCCGCGACTTCAACCTTGGCAAGGTTGCACTCTACCACTGAGTTACTCCCGCAGAACGAGGGAGTGTTTATAACGGACAGCGCTTTCCGTCAAGCTTTTTTTGCAAAAAAAGAAAACTTTTTTTGCCGGACCCGGCGAGGCAAGGCGTTGCATCGGGTGAGAGGATGCTGTACACAGCAAAGGCTTTGTTGTTTTTCAACCTGTTGCGTGAGGATAGTCCGCCGTGTCGCGCCGTTTTTCCTTGTTTGGGGCTTGTCTGCTGTGTTTGTTGTTGTCCGCCTGCGGCGGGAAGTCAACCCGGCCTGATGTCGTCCAGCCTGATGTGCCGGAGGCCGTGCGCGTCACGCCGCTGGAAACCCCCGGCGTATTCCCGGTTTCGGAGGCTGAGGCGCAGCGCCTTTCGCGGGGGCTGGCTCCGGCCCGGCAAGGTATGCGCTCATGGAAGGATATGCGTTTCGCGGTGGAGCAGAGCCTTGCCTACGTGCGGGCGAAACCTTCGTCCCGTGTGGCCGTGAACTACCCTGCGCTTCAAGTGACCTACGGCGAGATGGAAAAAGGGCTCGAACGCTTGCTGCGTCTGCTTCCTTTCCTTGATAAAGCCCCGGAAGTGCTGGCTTCCGACTTCCGTTGGGTTCGCATCGGCCCGGACTTCGGCTTCACCGGCTATTACGAGCCGGAGATCTCGGCGTCCCACGTCCGCAAGGGGCGTTTCCAATACCCTATCTACAAATCCCCTCCGGATCTGCGCAAAAAGCGCCCTTATCACACCCGTCACGCCATCGACTGCAAGGGCGCGTTGAAGGGGCGCGGGCTGGAACTGGCGTGGGTGGAAGATCCGGTGGACATCTTCATGCTCCAGATTCAGGGGTCTGGACGGCTGCGTTTTGAGGACGGGTCGGTGCGCTCTGTGCTGTACGACGGGCAGAACGGGCACAAGTATGTGGCGCTTGGCCGGGTCATGGTCGATCGGGGGCTGTTGAAACGGGAAGAGGTGAGCATGTTCTCCATCCGGGAATGGTTGGCCGCGCACCCCGATCAGGTGACGGACCTGCTGGACACGAACCCGAGCTATGTGTTCTTCAAACTCGGTAAGCCGGGGACTTCGGGTTCCAAAGGCAGCATGGGCCGCAGGATCACGCCGTGGGTGAGTGTGGCCACCGACCAGAGCGTCTTGCCCAACGGCCTGCTGACGCTGATGAACGTCACGCTGCCCGACGAGGGGGGCGAACACAGTGTCCCGTTCAACGCGCTGACGTTGCCGCAGGATACGGGCGGGGCGATCAAGCGCAACCGCGTGGATCTGTTCTGCGGCAACGGCGAAACGGCGACGCACACGGCCAGTTATCTGGACAACCGGGGAGCGGTGTTTCTGCTGCTTCCTCGATAGGATTTTGAAAACGCCAGCGTTTCTCACCGGATAGGTGAGAACGCCGAGGCGGTTTGCTTGCAAGGGGCGTGCGTTTTCGCTATCGTGCGGAGATCGCGCGCCCTTGCGCATGACCTTTTGCCCGGATAGGCACAGATGAATTTCGTTACGCTGGAGTTCGCAACCTTTTTCCTGTTCGTCCTTGTCGCGGGCTGGCTGCTGCGTGAGAGGGACGGGGAATACAGGGCGTTTCTGCTCGTCTGCAATCTCTTTTTTTATGCGCTCGCGGGCATGGCCTTTGTCCCATTGCTGCTGGCCGTGGCGGTGCTCAACTGGGGTGCCGTCCACCTGATGTCCCGTTTTTCGGGGCAGCCGCGCAAACGGAAAGGCGTCATCGCGCTGGACGTGGCCCTGCATGTGGCCCTGCTGGCGTTCTTCAAGTATTATGAATTCCTCATTCTGGGCTTGGAATCGCTGGCAAGCGCCGCCGGGCTCGACACCGGCATCCTGCGCCATGCGTTGCCCTCGATGGAGATCCTGTTCCCCGTGGGGCTGTCTTTTTACACGTTCCAGGGGTTGTCCTACGCCATCGATCATTACCGCTGCCCGGACGAGCCGCCGCGCGCGTTTCTGGACGTGCTGCTGTTCGTGTCCTTCTTCCCCACGATCATGGCGGGGCCGATCATGCGCGCCCGGCAGTTCCTGCCGCAGCTCGGGCACCGGACATGGGATTCCCGCGACTTGCAGGAAGGGTTCGCGCTTATCCTCAGCGGGCTGTTCAAGAAGGTCGTGATCGCCAGCTACCTGTCCGAGCATATCGTGCGTGACGTGTTCGAATCGCCGGAATTTTACTCCTCGTGGACGATCCTCGCCGCCGTGTATGCCTACTCCATACAGATCTTCTGTGATTTTTCAGGATATTCGGACATGGCGATCGGCGTGGGGCGGCTCATGGGGTTCCGCCTGCCGGAGAACTTCCGTTCACCGTACCTTGCGTTGAACATACAGGATTTCTGGCGGCGCTGGCATATCACCCTGTCCCTGTGGCTCCGCGACTACCTGTATATCCCGCTTGGCGGGAGCCGCCGGGGGAACCGCTACCTGAACCTGATCATCACGATGGCGCTCGGCGGGCTGTGGCACGGCTCGAATATCCGTTTTCTGGTCTGGGGAGTCATGCATGGGGTGGGGCTGGCCGTCGTCCATGCCTTCCATGAACTGAAAAAGCGTTTCTGGCCGGATGGGTTCACGCCCAGCCCGGCTTTGCACTGGTGCGGCGTGGGCGCGGCATGGCTGCTGACGTTCCACTTCGTGTCCTTCCTGTGGGTATTTTTCCGGGCGGAAGACATGGAGCGGAGCCTTGAAATCCTGCGCCGCGTCTTTGTCTTCGGGCAGCCCGGCGAAGGTTTCCCGTTGCTGGTGATCCCCGCGGTGCTCATAGGTCTGGCGCTGCAGCTTTTCGGGGCGAGGCTGTTCGCGGCGTTCGTGGATGCGCAGGAGCGCCTGCCGTGGGCTGTGCAGGCGGTGGTCCTTGCGCTCGTGGGCGGTTTTATCCTGAAGATGGGTCCGGATGGCGTCATGCCTTTCATTTATTTCCAATTTTGATTTCATGAGGGGCCGTGCATGAAGAACCCTTTCCGATCCGAGCGGGGAACGCTCACGTCCGGTCGTGCCTGCGCCGTATACGCGCTGGCCTTCGTTTTGATGCTTTTTCTGGACGCGACGCGTTTCTCCAGCTTTCTGGACCGGGCCGGCATCGATTTTCCGCCCGCCGCCGTGGTAGGGCAGACGGTGAAGGGCGTAGCCGAAGCGACGGGCCTCGCCGCCTTTTCGGAGGCGGAAACCCGATTGGTGACCGCGTTCAACACGGATAAAACTCTTGGGACCGTCGAAGGGCCGTCCGTAGCCGCTGCTCCAAGCACGGCCCCGCAGCGGCCCGTAGCCGATGCGCTGGCGGATTTTTCCCGTGAGGCGGCTTCTCCCGCACAGCCGGAGCCCCCGGTCGAAGAGGTTCCCGTTTCCGTCCCTCCCGCCGCCGTACCTGAACAGGCCGTGCGGACTCCCGGGGCGCAGCCGGAAACAGGGATTCCGCCGCCTCCGGTTCGGGCGGAAACGGAACGCAAGCCGCTGGTGCTGCTCGTGGGCGACTCCATGATGATGGAAGGGTTCGGGCCCGTGCTCCAGCGTACTCTGCGCAAGCGCCCGGATCTGGACGTGGTGCGCGAAGGCAAATATTCGACCGGGCTCAGCCGTCAGGACTATTTCGATTGGCCCGCGCAGCTTGAGAAGCTGGTGGGGAAGTACAACCCGGATATGGTCGTGATCTGCATGGGGGCCAATGACCCGCAGGACATCATCGACGAGACCCGCAAGCGCCATCACGCCGACAGTGAATCGTGGAAGACGATTTACCGGAGCCGCGCCGAACGCCTGCTTGCCGTGGCCACGGCCAAGGGGGCCAAGGCCGTATGGGTCGGCCTGCCCGTCATGGGCAAGGAACCGTATTCGACCCGCGTCCGCCGCTTGAGCGAGCTGCAAAAGGAAGCCTGCGAGACGTATCATGCCGCCTTTGTGGATACGGTCAAGGTGTTGGCCGACGCTCAGGGCAACTACACGACATTCAAGGTCGACGACAAGGGACGCCACGTCCGGCTGCGGTATAAGGATATGGTGCATGTGACCGAGGACGGTGGAGCCATGCTGTCCGCCGCAGTGGAACCTGTTGTCGAAAAGGAACTTCTTCTTGGCAGGAACAAGGCGGCGGAACGTCCCGCGCCTCAGGCTCTGCCTTCCTCCGCATCTTCTTCTCCCCTACCGGCGGAGTCCGCTTTGCCCGCCGTCGCTGAGGCCTCCGCGGAGCAGGGCGGCATTCCGTTCACTGTGGACTCCATGTTCCGTGGAGGGAAGATTCCTTGCTACGCGTTCCTTCCCGCCGACCGCAAGCCGGGCGAGCGTTTCCCCGTCGTGTATCTGCTGCATGGTGCATTCGAGGATGCGGGCGTCTGGAACACGCGGGCCGGAGCGCTGCTCTCGAAGCTGGCGACCCGCGAGCGGCTGGTGTTCATCGCGCCGTCATGCGGCCGCACCGGCTGGTACGCGGACAGCCCCTATTTGAAGAAAAGCCGTATTGAGAGCTTTTTCGCGCGCGAGTTGATGCCGTATGTGGAGCGGGCTTTCCCTGTGCTGCCGAAACGCGGCGTCATGGGCATGTCGATGGGGGGGCACGGTTCCTTTGTCCTTGCGCTGCGGCATCCCGGCTCCTTTGCCTCGGTCAGCTCCATGAGCGGCGTTATGGACATTACCCGGCATCCCGATCAATGGAAGATCCGCGACGTGCTCGGCCCTATGAACGCCAACAAGGCGTTGTGGCAGTCGTATTCCGCCGAAGATCTGCTGAAACGGTCGAAGGCCGCCGGGATGCCCGCCATGCTCATCACCACAGGGCAGCAGGACGCGTATGTCGTGCCTGAGAACCGCGCCTTTCGGGATACGCTCCGCCGGGGCGGGTTCTCCTATCAGTACCGCGAGGCGCCCGGCCTCCACGACTGGACGTATTGGCTTGACGAGCTTCCCCTACATGTAGCGTTCCATGCGGGGGTGTTGCATCGGTAGCAGAGGATGCCGAAGGGCCGGTAGTGGCTCCGGGTATCATATCCTTGCACGGAAAATCCCTCTCCTCCTCCAAAACCGACGCCCGCTGGAACAGGGCAGGGTCATACATCGTAACAACGAAAAGCCGTCCTTTCTCTGAACGGAAAAAGGACGGCTTCTTTATTTTGTATGGGCTACTCCGCCTTGCGGAGCGTGCGCCATTCTGGATCGTCGGTCAGATAGCGCGGGCGCTCAGCGAGGAGCTTTGCCTTGTCGCCATAGCCGTACAGGGCCGCGATGGTGGCTATGCCCTGTTCGTTGCCGCCTCTGATATCGAGGGCCGTGTCTCCCACCATGACCATTGAAGCGGGATCGAGGGCATGGCGCTCCATAAGGAGACGGATGATATCCTTTTTGCAGAGTTGCCGGTCCGGCAGGGAATCCGTGCAGCCGACGCCTTCGAGGAAGGGCATGAACCCCTTGAGCGTAAGCATCCTTTGCGCGGCGGCCTCCGGTTTATGCGTGGCGACGAACAGGCGGCAGCCTTTGGCCCGCAAACGCTCAAGCAACGCGAAGATGCCGGGGTAAGGAGTGCTTTGGGGGAAGGTGCCGCCAAAATAGAGGTCACGGAATGCGGCCACATGCCGGGCGATTTTCGTTTCGTCGGCGTCCGGGCAGACTTCACGGAAAATACCTTCCAGCGGAGGGCCGATGATGGAGAGCTCCATCCGAGGGACCGGATCGCCCGCGTCACGCAGGACGGCGGTAATGGCTTCGAGAACGTCCGGCGCGCTATCCACAAGCGTGCCGTCAAGGTCAAAGAGAATGGTCGAGAAAGGGAACGCGGAAAGCTGCATCAAAAACTCCTTGCAATGTCCACCGGAAAAGCCGCAAGCCTCGCCATATGAGGGCGTATACGGGAAAGCGGGCTTCCTTCTTACGGCGGTGCGTTGCCGCAGGTTAACCTATGCGGCGCTTCGGCGGTTTCCGTTGTCGCTCGCCCACGGCCTCTTGGTCAAGCGCGTGGGACATGTTGAGACGGGAAATCATCTTGAGCGATGAGGAGGCGATGCACCATTGGGGGTGGATGTTCCCGTATGGTTTATCATCAGGGGATACTCACAATCCTCCCCAATGCCCTCGGAAGCAGGGCATGAAAACCGTGTCGGCACGCTGTCAGGGGAGGAAGGCCGTTCGCTGGCGGCATCCCCGCTTCCTGACGGAAACGTATCGGTGAATACGCGGAGGGAAACATGTGTGAAAGGGGCGGGTTCGCTCCTGGGCCCGCCCCAATCATAGGCGCACGGAGGAATAGGCCTACAAGAGTTTCCGCTCTCGTGCAAAAGAGAAAGGACGGTTCTGGATAGGCGCACCGCACCGGGAGGCTTTTTACTCCGAGTAAATGTCTTCCTTCGTAAAATGGCCGGGTTCGATCAGCACCTTATTGATGTTTTCTCTGGTCACGACTTTACCGTTGATCAGGAACGCGTTGATTTTATTGCTACCGTCGTTGCCCAGTTCAGAATTGACGTTGACCTTTTTCTTCGTGGCAAGGTTGTAGGCCTCGTCCACGGCGGCATACGCCAGTTCCCTCAGGTCCATGTAGATGGTCGCGTCCTGCGTGCCCGCGAGGATTCTTTTGATGGCGGCGAGTTCAGCGTCCATGCCGGTGATGACGGCATGGTTGGTGACGTGGAGCTCCTCGAGCGCTTCGGCGGCGGCCCCGGCGAGGCGATCATTGGAGGCGAAGATCGCATCGATACGGTTGCCGTTTGCGGCGACGGCCTCCTTGACCAGCTTCTTGGCTTCAGCAGGGGACCACTTGGGCACGTACGCATCCAGAACCATATTGAGTTTGCCGTTTTCGATCAGAGGCTTGATGTATTTCATGGCTCCATAATACAAAAACGGCGTGTTGAAGTCGTTCACGTCGCCTTTGAGGACAATGATGTCCCCGTGGTAGACTTTTTCAGTCAGGTGCTGCCCCATGTTCTGCCCGATCTTATAGCAGTCGTACCCGACGAAAAGGTCGACGTTGCCCCCCATAACGGCCCGCGCGTAGGAAACCACTTTGGTGTTCTTCTGTTTGGCGTACATCAGGACATCGTCGACCTTGCGGGTGTTGTTCGGCGTGATGATCAAAACGTCGATGCCGTCGGAGAGCATTTCAAGGCAGTCTTCGGCCTGCGTCTTGGAGCTGTCCGGCAGATTGAGCCGCAGTTCGATGTCCGCCCCGAGCGCTTTGGCGCGTTCCTGCATGAACGCCATGTCCTTCTGCCAGCGCGCCGCGCCTCCGGCACCGATGGAAACGCCGATTTTCACCTTGCGGCTGTTGTCCTCGCAACCGCCCAAGCCTAAAAGCAGAATCGCCGCACATATGCAGGACAGCCATTTCTTCAGCATATCCGACCTTCTTTGAATACGTTACGGAAGCTTTCCTCATCCATAGGCTTTGCGAAGTAGTAGCCCTGTGCGATGGAGCAGCCGCACTCCTTCATCAAGCGCACGTTCTCAAGGTGCTCCACGCCCTCGACGACAACCTTGATATTCAGTTTTCTCGCCATATCGGCAATCGACGAGAAGATGATGTTTCGCCTGTTGTTGTCCGCCGCTTCGCTCAGGAAGCCTTTGTCGATTTTGAGGACATCGATGGGGATGTCCTTGAGCATATTGAGCGAGGAATAGCCGGAACCGAAATCGTCCATAGCGATTGCAAATCCGTTGGCGTGCATTTTCCGTGTAAAGGCATAGATGGTGTCGATATTGTCGAATATGGCGCTTTCAGTCAGTTCTATTTCAATAAGATGAGCGGGCACGCCGTATTCACATTGTTTCTTGACGATTTTGCTGAGGAAGTCGCTGTCCATCAGGTGGAGGCGCGAGAAGTTCACCGAGATGGGAACACACGCCAGGCCCTGCTCAAGGAAGGATTTCAGGAACTTGAGGACCTTTTCGTACATGATCATGTCGAGTTCGACGATAAGGCCCGTCTGTTCGCACATGGGAATGAATTCGTTGGGGAAGATGAATTTGCCCTCGCGGGTCTTCCAGCGCACCAGCGCTTCGCCGCCCACGAGGATGCCGCTGTTGATGTCCACCTTGGGCTGGTAGTACGGGATGAATTCATCGTTCTTCAGCGCTTGCTTCACGGCGCGTTTCAACTGCTCGTTATGGATCGTTATCTGTTCGAATTTGTTTGTGTAATAGGCGAATTTTTTATTCAGCACACCCTTGATTGAGCGGGCGGCCGTCCCTGCCTTATCCACCATGAGGTTGATGCTTTCGGTGCTGTCCGTGACGGAATAAATACCCGCTGAAAAATAGAGGGTTATCTCTTCATTCTCGATGGAAGAGAGCAGGGCGTTCAGCCGTCCTTCCGCGGCGTTTTCAAGCAGGATCACAAAATGGTCGCTGTAAATCCTTGCGATCAGTTCATGGACATTCAGCTGCTGGCTGATGCTTTCATTGATTTTGCGTAAAATGCGATCGCCGAATTCAAATCCGTAAAAATTGTTTATGTATTTGAAATTGTCGATATCAAATTTGATAATATGGAATTTCTTATGGGGACATTGGGTCAGTATCCCTTGCGCATCGACAAGAAATTTATTGTATGTGTCACCCAGAGTAACCGTATCGACAAAGGCAATTTTTTCCAATTGCGCGCGCTGCTTGTTCTTGTACCACAAGAAATACGTAAGGCTTGAGGTAAAGATAACTACGATGACGAACAGAATGAAATAGAAAATACTGATGACGGTATTGCCGTTGGGAGAAACGGCATTGTTTGGTACGCTTGTAATCAAATACCAGTCGTGGATTTTTTCTATGGGAGTATATGCCGAGAAGATTTCCCTCCCGGCTATCGTCGTCTCGATGAACCCGTTGCGGTTGTTCCGGATATCCCGTTTCATCTGCTCTGAAGCTTTAGGGTTGCCCGCCCCATAGAGATCGCGGAAGTAATTGTCGGACTTCTGCTCACACTTGGGATGCGCCGAGTGAAGGATAACGTATCCTTCACGGTTGATTACATACATATAGCCCTGCGAGGAAAAGATGGAGAGGGAACATATCTTGTACATTTCCTCGAATGTAATGACCTTTTGTATGGTCCCCACGATTTCCCCGTTATACGAGAGCGGCACGCTGATGACGAAAACCTCATCCCCGTTGATGCGTGAAATAAGCTTGTCTGAAATATTGGGGATGCCGTCGATGGCGAGGCGGAAATAATGCCGCCCCGAGATATCCAGCTTCCGGCCGCCATCAAACAAGGCCATGCCGTCCCTGTTCGCAGTGAACAGATCATCCGTGTTGTTTTCTTTGGCGTATTGTTCGATGAGGTCCTGTGTCTTGAGCTTGCCGGAAGATTCCTCGGCCTTCAACCTATCGGAAAGTTTGTTTGCGGTGATATCCAGCGAGTTGACGTTCATCATCAACCTGCTGGTGATGGCGTCCTTGTTCTGGGTCACAATCTCCACCAAATTGATTTTTACGTCCGAATTCAGCAAATTTTGGACATAACGCATGAGAAAGACTACCGAGACAGATAGTGCAAGATTTATAAAAACCATGAATATAGGTAATATATTTTTAAAAAATATTTTTTCTCTCATACGATTCTGTCAGGATAAAAGATATTTATTCTTTTGATAGATAAAAACTTTGTTCCAGCTGGTAGCTGAAGGCTGAAGAGGAAGAATGGAAACAACTCCAATATGGCGATAAGTAATGTTTTTATTCTCTGAGCAAGTATGCTTTAACAAAACTAGTATGTTTTGTGTTAATCGTTGACTTGAATTATATTTTTTTATGATCTGTTTTTTTACCTTATTAACAAAAAGTGTTTTTGATAACGGATAAAAGAAATATGTTGTTTTTATACAAAAAGTAAAATAGGTGTTCCAATAATTTATTGCCGTATACAACGGGATGGCTTTATTTAACGAAAATCAAATACAGTATAGACTAAACAAGGCGAGGATAGAAATAACCTCGCCTCGGGACAGTATATGTGTCGCGCTTCCAACTCCATAACTGTATTCCACTATGCGATTTTACGCCATAGTTATGAGATGGCGGCTCAAAGGATGTGCCTACATTGAAAAGCAAAGGCATCGTCTCAGTTTTCCGGGCGCGGATCAATAGATTTGATGAGGATTTCGGCTTTCTCAGCGAAGGAATCTTTCTAGCTTATTGACTTTTCACTCTCTATTTATCTTTCGAGCGAAGAAAGGGGTATATGGATCTGCATATGGGAAGAGCGGCCCCAAGATTGAAAGACGAAGGGACCGCTCTTTTTGCGTACAAGCGGGGTGTCGGCTGTTCGGAGGAAACGGGAGCGGACCTGAATCCGTTTTGGGGTGTGGCCTGTGCGCCTTCCGAGCGGCGCGCGGCGGGCGGCTAGTCCATGAGCGTGCCGCCGTTTATGTCCAGGATGTGCCCAGTAATGAACGCGGCTTGCGGCGAGCACAGGAACCACGCGCCCTCGGCCATTTCCTCAGGCGTCCCGAGACGGTTCAAGGGCACTTTCTCAGCGATAACCGGCCATGATTCCTTGGGGATCATGGTTCCTTGCACAGGGCCGGGGGCTACGCCGTTTACCCGGATTCCATAGGGGGCAAGCTCCATTGCCAGCGACTTGACGAGCGAGATGACCCCCGCCTTGGATGCGCAGTAATGCGCTTTGGTTTTCGCGCCGTTGCTGCCGAGGGCGGCAAAGCCCGTTTTGGCGGCCCGGGAAGAAAAGAGCACCATGGCGCCCTGCCCGGCTTCCAGCATCGGAGGAATGCAGGCCTTGGCCAGAAAGAAGGCCCCGGTCAGATTGACCTTGATGACGTTCTCCCATTCTTCCACGGGCATATCCAGAATGGAGCAGGCGGGGCGTGTGATGCCCGCGCTGTGCACGACGGTATCGATCCGCCCGTATTTCCTGGCTTCCGCAACCAGATTAAGGCATGAATCAAACTCTCCGACGTTGACCCGCACGGCGACGGCATGGGGCAGGGACGCCGCCTGCTGTGTCGCGTCGGCTATGTCGGCCATGATGACCGTATGCGTCGCCGCAAAGCGTTGCGCACAGGCCAGACCAATGTTGCTTGCCGCTCCGGTGACGATGGCGACGGGACGCTGTTCGGACATGTTGGACTCCTTGTTTGGGCTTGGGTATCCTTGGAATATTTCTGGCGCAGCCGGAAAGGCCGTATTTTCTCCTTGCAAAAACGGCTCCAAAAAGATTCGTGAGAAGTCCCGCCGGGATGTAGGAAAGCCCCGCTGTTTTTCCATCCAATATATAGATAAATCTGTATGATAGACAGACTGTCCATATGTTGGATAGTGTAGGCGCATCACAGGAGGCTGCAATGGACTTCTCTCCCTTCTCCCTGCTCGTCGTGAAAGTGTTTTCGTTGATCACCGGCGGCCTCGGCGCGGAGGCCTGTGCCCAGATCCTGAAAGTTCCCTTGGAGGAGCTTGAGCCGATCATCGCGGATCTGAAGGAGGGCGGCCAGCTCCAGTCCGACCCGGATCGCCCCGCCCGGATCATGATAACGTCCCGGGGCGTTGCGGAATTGCAGATGCGGAACGCATGGCGGGAGGTGTGCGCCGAGATCGCTGATGTGGCCTCCGCCCTTGACGAAGGGCAGAACCTCGAAGCCTGTACCCTTCTGTTGGGATTCATCAACACGCTGTTGAACAGTTCCCAGTCGAGCGGGGCCGTCGTCTGCTATGGCCTTGTCTTGCGGCTGCTGGGCCGATGGAGCCCTGCGGGTGCCGCCTCCGGTCAGAAACAGGCCTTCATGAAGCTGGCGCTCGCGGCTTGCGACATTTCCATGTATCTCTCCAAAAGCCATCGTCAGGCAAGGGAGATCGCCGCCAGAGCCCTTGAGACAGCCAAGGAGCAGGGGG
>ERZ791875.1511-NODE-1511-length-15182-cov-2.960468_pt1 | contig 15182 bp, 18 predicted proteins | sample MGYA00510278_ERZ791875 | MGnify/ENA primary metagenome ERZ791875 (study PRJEB30046, sample SAMN00792078) | human gut metagenome | study: EMG produced TPA metagenomics assembly of the A metagenome-wide association study of gut microbiota in type 2...
GATTTTTCAAATATTGTTTTCCACTCATAATGTATATCCCTGCCTGTGTTTTGTTTTAATGAAATCTACAAGTCCGATTGCTGCCAGTTTGTCGCGAATACGGGTAATATTGACACTTAGGGCGTTATCATCAACATAAAGCTGATTGTCCCAAAGAAAATCCACAATATCATTTCTGGAACAGATTTTTCCGGCGTTCTTAAAAAGGTAGTAGAGGATTTTCAATTCATTCTTTGTCAATTCTGCTTTCTGTCCTTTGTACTCTATCATGCTACTCTCCAAATGCAGGGTAGCTTCTTTCCACATATAAATTTCTGTTTGAGGGGAACGGTAGGCTTTCTTTAACAATGCAGCAATTTTAGCAAGAACAATAGCGGGATTATAAGGCTTTGTGATAAACGCATCTCCACCCAGCATAATGCTGTTCAGTTCGTCCATATCTGTATTGCTGCTTGTTACAAATACAATCGGAATATCTGAAAAGGTGCGAATCCCCGAGCATATTTCAAAACCGTTATTCCCCGGAAGTTTTATATCCAGAATAACCAGATGTGGCGCAGCTTCTTTTAACTGCTCTATTGTTTGGGAAAAATCCGTAACTGCAAATACTTCATATCCATTCCCAGACAAAAGAGTTTTAAGCTGTGTTTGTATCGTAAAATCATCTTCAATGATTAGTATTTTTTCCTTCATAGAGATACCTCCCTGACACTTTATTATACTGTATCAGAGAGGCTTTCTCAATCCATATTGAAGAATAGTAACGGAATAATGGGCGGTTGTCTATCAAATTCTTGTGTGTTACTTTACCGCACATGAGCATTATCACTTGTGCTGATAGTATCCAGATAATTCTTTTCTTTTCCATTTGCAGTCAGATACTCAGAGAAGGAATAAGGATATATATTCATGATGACAAAACGGCCGCCCAGTGTAGAAGCAATTTCGCTGCTGAGCATTTTGCTGATACATCATGTAGGATTTGCCGGTTCTTCTGATGCCGACAAAGCAATAGTTTATATTTTCTTCCAGAGGATAGTGTCTAACGATTATTGGGTTGTTTAGGTAAATATCCTTCGGCTGTCTTGTAAAGCATAAAATACAGACGTAGTGAAAAAATATGGTCGATTCAATACATTTTACGGTCGATTCATGACAATCCGCCCATTTGGAAAGAAATTCGTTGTACATTAGAAACAGGTAATCATGTACAACGAATTTTTTACATTAAAAGCAAAGGAGAAAAAGGAATGAAAAAGTTGAACAAATGGATAGCAGGATTGCTGTGTATGATGCTTGTCATAACCATGGTTGCAGGACTGGGTGTGACGGAAGTGAAGGCAGATGATGCGGTAACGCAGCATGTGAGTACGTGGACTGAGTTAAAAAAAGCAATAAGTAATGGTGGCGACATTCAATTGACGAGTAATATTACAGCTGGAACGGATGATTATAGTTTTAATGTAACTCGGGACGTGACCATTGATTTGAATGGATATACGATTGATCGTAACTTAAATGTACAACAAGACAATGTATTTAGTGTGATGACAGATGGAACTTTAATAATAAAAGATACGAGTGAAGGACAAAATGGAAAAATTACTGGTGGATGGGCAAATGAAGACTATGCTGGATGCATTAATGTCAGCGGAGGAACGTTAATATTAGAATCCGGCAATATTGTTGGAAATCGTAGCAATAGTACTTTTACAAAACGCGGTGGTGGAGTTGCACTTTTTTATAATGGAACTTTTATCATGAGAGGAGGTAAGATTTCAGAAAATAAGGCAGGATACGGCGCTGGAGTGGTTGTTCTTGATAATTGTAAATTTATAATGACTGGTGGAGAAATCACAGAAAATATTTGTGATTTTGGTGACTATCAAGATCAGGATGGAGCAGGTGTATTTGCATACCAGGGAGCGGATGTAACAATCGGAGGAAGTGCAAAAATTTACGGAAATAAAAATTCAAAAGATGAAAATAGTAACTTATATATTTATCGTTACAAAAGTAGTGAAAAAATTAATCTGAGCACGACTGTTCCACTGACAACGGGTGCTAAAATAGGTGTAGGTTATTATCAGCCATATGGAAAAAACGAGATACCACTTGCAGATTCAGGAAAACAATTCAAAGATGCATTTTTCACTGACGATGATAAAAACTATGAAATTACAACAAAAGATGGAGTAGATGGTATTTTTTATTCTCCAAAAAATTCTTCGGGAGGCAGTTCCACACCATCCACTTCAACATCTTACAATCTAAGGGTAGGCGGAGTTGAAGTTACCAGTGCCAATACTTCCGGCACAGGATGGAGTTATGATAATCAGACGAGAACGCTGACCTTAGATGGATTTATCTATGAAGGTAATGGAGTCGGAATTCAATCGGAGTATGGAGATCTCACTATCAATATCAAGGGAAATAATAAAATAAAAAACACAAGCAAGAGTAATTGGTGGGATTTGGCAATAAATATTATTAATGGAAAGTTAACAATAGAAGGAGATGGAACACTCGAAGCAACGGGTGGAACGGGATTTACAAGTTGTGGAATTTCTTCAGGAAGTAAACTGACAATAAATAGTGGTACAGTTATAGCAACTGCACAATCAGCAGAAAATGCAGCGGCTATTTACACATATGGGATTGTTATGAATGGTGGAAAGCTCATTGCACAATCGGCTGATGCAACGAATGGTAGCAGTTATGGCATTGATAGTCATGGGGATATTATCATTAATGGTGGAACTGTAAAAGCAACAGCAGGAACTGCAAGCCAAGAAAGTTATGGATTAGGAATTTCCAGTGTGTCAGGTGTAGAAGGAAAAATATCCTTGTCTTCAAATGCAATTGTTGATGCTTCTGGAGTTACCGCAGCATCAAACAAAAAACCAGAAGGATATATTGACGAAATAGGCACAACATTTAAACATTATGCTCCAACAATCACGGATGGAGCAAATAGCAGTTATGTTCAGGGAAGCCAGAACACAGTATATTTCCATTCAAGTAATACATTTACAAGCTTTAAAAAAGTTTTGGTAGATAACAAGGAAATCAGTGCAGATTGCTATACGGCGACAGAAGGAAGTATTGTTATAACTTTCAAACCGGAGTATCTGAATACTTTGGCTGTTGGAACGCACAGTATCAGCATTGTTTCGGAAGAGGGAACTGCGATAACAAACCTTACAGTTCAAGCGGCGTCAACAACACCAGCACCAGCACCAAGTGAACCGTCAACAACGCAAGGTGAATCTACAACAACATCAACACCGGCTTCGACATCAACGGCAAGCACACAGGGCGGTCAGCAGGTTATACCAACCATCATTGAAGGTGCAGGCAGCAGCTATACGCAGGGAAGTGGAGATACAATTTATTTCCGTTCCAGTGATTCATTTGCAAACTTCCAGAAAGTTATGGTAGATAATGCAGAACTCAGTGCAGACTGCTATACGGCAACAGAAGGAAGTATCATTATCACTTTGAAACCGGAGTATTTAAGCACATTGGCAGCCGGAACACACAGTATTAGTATTGTTTCTGCAAATGGAGTTGCAACAGCAGACTTTGAAGTTCAGGAAGCAGATACAACAGCAGTTTCACCGAAAACCGGAGATAACGATCAGGCAGCTTTGTGGATCACACTTCTCCTTCTTTCCTGTGGAGCATTGACCGTAGTCGGAATCAGAAAAAAAGTAAGATAAGCAAAAAATTAAAGTGAAATGAACGACAACATGAGCTATAAGAAAAACCTAGTACTCATCTGTCAATCAGCATGGTGAACTCAAAGATATTATCACTCTCTTTTTCTGTTAGGTACAGAGCATCGAGATTGGTTAAAACGATTAATTTTTTGATTTTTTCATTAACGCTTTGATTCTGAGAAATATTGATATTGGTTCCATCACCTTTGTCAACAGCCCTGAAGTCACGCATAAAATTTACAAGATCATAGGAACTGAGCTTGTTTTTGAAACATTTGATTTCCAGGATTCTTAAAAGAAACAAGCTAAGGCAGCAGATTAAAAAATGCCCTGCAAGGATATTTATTAAATTTTCTTGTAAAATCAAGCGTTTTAGGTATATGAGCAATTTGAAATGTATGGGGGATTTGAAAACGTCGGAACTTTCATAGTATACCGGTCAAGAAAAAATCGTGACAATGAGGAAAACATACGAAACTGTATGAAACCGATTGACATGAAAAAAAGTGTATTGTATAATCAGAATCGCTCATCGGAGGGCAACTTGTTCGTTTAGGAACAATAGCTGGATAAGGTGGCAGATTGAAATATCTGCTTTTCTTATCCGGCTTTTTTTGTGTGACAGGAAATTACTGCCACAACCTATCATTTTCAGGAGGAATATATGGAAACAAACACATCATTTACAGAAGGAAAAATCTTAAAACCTTTGATCTTATTTGCATTTCCTGTCTTGCTGGCGTTATTTCTGCAGGCGATGTATGGCGCGGTAGACCTGCTCATAGTGGGAAAATTCGCTTCATCCGCAGATGTATCCGCGGTTTCGACAGGTTCTCAGATCATGACTACATTAACAAATCTGATCAGCAGTTTCGCAATGGGAACCACAATTTTGCTGGGACAGCAGATCGGAAGCGGAAAAAAAGAGGAAGGCGGACGAACCGTAGGAACAGCAATTGTCATGTTTGCGGCGATCGCAGTGGTCATGTCGATCATTATGGTTGTTTTTGCGCCTTCAATCAGTCAGATCATGAACGCGCCTGAGGAAGCATTTCAAAAGACCGTTGATTACATCAGAATTTGCGGTGGAGGTATGTTAGTCATTGTTGCCTACAATCTGATCGGCTGCCTTTTACCGTAAAAAATAAAAATATTCGAATTCATAAAGTATATTTGAAGAAAATGGTTGGTTTTGGGGCGCCGATTGCATTGCAGGATCTGCTTGTGAGCATTTCATTTTTGATCATTCTGGCAATCGTAAATTCTATGGAAGTCATTGCCTCGGCAGGTGTCGGTGTCGCAGAAAAAGTGTGTGCATTTATCATGCTCATATCGTCTGCTTTCATGCAGTCCATGTCGGCATTTGTGGCACAAAACTATGGCGCAGGTCAGATTACAAGAGCCAGAAAAGCCTTGCATTACGGCATTGCCGTTTCTTTTTCCATTGGCGTGGTAATGTTTTTGATCACATTTTTCCATGGAGATGCGCTGGCAGGAATTTTCTCCTCGGATGGGGAAGTGGTTTTTGCAGCGGCAGATTATCTCAAGGCATATGCGATCGACTGCCTGTTTACAGCTATTTTCTTCTGCTATACCGGATTCTACAATGGTATCGGCAAGACACGATTTGTCATGATCCAGGGAATCCTTGGCGCCTTTTGCGTCAGAGTTCCGGTGTCCTATATTATGAGCATCCAGCCAGAGGCATCGCTGTTTCATATCGGGCTGGCAACGCCGATGTCGTCAGCCTTGCAGTTGATCCTCTGCGTTGGATTTATGCTCTTTTTGAGAAAAAAGGGGATGTTAGACGATAAAAAAATTTAATCGTCTCGATTTTCTTTCCCATTAAAAATTCTGGATTGGTCTATGGTACAATGCGTTTAAACATTTGAACAAAGAAAGGGATTATATATGGATATCTTAGAGTTATGAAGGAAAGACACAGGACATGAGGTTAAGTAATGCAGTCGAAAGAGATAGAGCAGCTTGCTTCTGAGTTCGAAAAATGCCAGAGAATACTCATTGCGCTTGGCGATGAAAACAGGCTTCACATGATTCCGGAAAAGATGAATAAAACCGCATAAAGATGTGAAAAGACAGGGATTGATGACCATGATTTTGTATTGGTGATTGATTCCTGTTTTGTAATATTATGATAGGGCGAGTTTAAAACATCTCTTGACAACACCGTTATAGAACCATATAATTACCAATGGTAATTAACAAAAGCAATTATATAGCACAATGCAAAAAAGGAACCGATAGAATGAACGAAGAAAAAATAAAAAGAATGTTAGATGCCTGTTATCTTGCAAAAAGGACGAGGGAACTGCTCCCGGAACTGCCGGAAGGAGTCACACCAGCGTATATCCAGTACATGGATGTGATCCACAAGTTACAGGAGAAGAAAGAGAGAGTAAAAGTCTCCGATATCAGTGATACATTAAAGCTTCCAAGACCGGGTGTGACAAGAACGGTCAAGGAAATGGAAAAAAAGGGCTATCTCACGAAATATGCGTCTGAGGAGGATGGTCGGATCACATATGTTTCCATTACAGAAAAAGGCGAAGAATTATCGGATAAGTACGATAAAAATTATTACAGCCGGCTTTTGAAATATATGGATCATATTTCCGAAGAAGAAGCAGACTGTATGATTTCGACCATAGAAAAATTTTATAAAGTCATGAGCGAAAGGAGAGTTGACATTGAATAGTTCAAAATCAGATTTTACACAGGGAAGTATTTTAGGAAAGTTGCTGCCATTTATGCTGCCAATCTTAGGCGCATTAGTATTGCAGGCGGCTTACGGTGCAGTTGACCTTCTGGTCGTTGGAAGGTTTGGAACAACATCGGGGCTTTCAGCCGTATCAACAGGAAGCCAGGTGTTAAACTTAGTCACTTTTGTTATTACGCAGTTTGCAATGGGTATCACTGTTTTGATCGCACGGTATATCGGGGAGAAAAAACCGCAGTATATCGGAGCTTTGATCGGTGGAGCAACAATTATTTTTGCAATTGTTTCTGCGGTACTTTTTGTAGTTATGATCGGGTTTGCGCAGCCGATCGCCGTGCTGATGCAGGCACCACAGGAGGCTGTGGAACTGACATCGTCTTATGTGCGTATCTGCGGTGGCGGAATTTTTTTCATTGTGGCGTACAATCTGCTTGCAGCTATTTTCAGAGGCTTAGGTGACAGCAAATCTCCATTATTATTTGTTGCGGTTGCCTGCGTGGTGAATATTGCAGGAGACCTGATTTTAGTGGCAGGACTGCATTTAGACGCAGCCGGAGCTGCAATCGCAACTGTAACAGCACAGGCGGTCAGCGTCGTTTTTGCATTATTTTTACTGGTAAAAAGAGAACTTCCATTTAAAATCACCAGACAGGATTTTAAGATCAACACACATTGTATAAAAGCATTAAAAGTCGGTCTGCCACTCGCTATGCAGGAGTTTTTGACACAGATCTCATTTCTTGCACTCTGCGCATTTGTTAACCGGCTTGGACTTGAAGCTTCCTCCGGATATGGCGTTGCCTGCAAGATTGTAAACTTTGTGTTACTGATTCCAAGCTCTCTGATGCAGTCCATGGCATCCTTTGTATCGCAGAACGTAGGCGCCGGAAACGAAAAAAGAGCGAAAAAAGCAATGTTTACCGGCATGGGCGTTGGAATTGTGATCGGCTGCATTGTATTTGCATTTGTTATGTTTAAGGGAGATCTTCTGACCGGAATCTTCACAACAGACGCAGCCGTTGTGCAGAATGGTTATGATTATCTGAAAGGTTTTGCGTTGGAAACGATCGTGACAGCCGTTCTATTCAGTATGGTCGGTTATTTCAACGGACATGATAAAACGGTCTGGGTTATGGTTCAGGGACTCGTCCAGACGCTGCTTGTGCGTCTGCCACTGGCATATTATATGAGTATCCAGCCGGATGCGAGCCTCACCAAGATCGGTTTTGCGGCTCCGGCAGCAACGATATTCGGAATTGTGCTGAATGTGATCTTCTATTTGTGGATGAACCGGAAACGGGAATAGGAATGAAAAAAGGAGAGCAAGAAAAATGACAGAAAAAGAAAAAATGATGGCAGGAAAAATTTATGATCCTTCCCATGAAGAACTTGTGAAATTAAGAACAAAAGCCCACAGATTAAGCAAAGAATATAATGAACTTCTTGAAACAGACGAGAAACGTTCCGAGATTCTGAAAGAAATGGGAATCATAGGTGATTCGTTTTACTTGCAAGGACCAGTACAGTTCGATTATGGCTGTCTGACCTCTATCGGTGCAAATTCATACGCGAATTTTAACTTTACGTGTGTGGATTGCTGTCCGGTTACCATTGGTGCAAATGTATTTATGGGACCAAATGTGTCACTTCTTACACCGATGCATCCGCTCCGGTGGCAGGATCGCAACCAGTATCAGAAACAAAATGGCACACTTACCGATAAGGAATACGCCAGACCGATTACCATTGGCGATAATTGCTGGATCGCAGGAAATGTTACAATCTGTGGTGGTGTTACGATCGGCGAGGGCTGTGTGATCGGTGCTGGAAGCGTCGTTACTAGAGATATTCCGGCAAATTCACTTGCAGTTGGTGTTCCATGCCGCGTGATCCGCGAGATTACGGAAGAAGATGCGCTGGAAAATCACCCGGAGTTGTTCTAAAAAAAATCAGCTATAATCAAAACCTATAACAAACCCAAGGAATCTTCTATAACAAAAACAATTGACAAAATAATATCAGATGATTATAATTCCCCATATAAAGCAATTCCTACATAACATATCAAATAAGTAGGAAATAAGAAAGGGGAAAATCATATGAAGACAAATACAATCGTAATGAACAAAAACCAGATGTGTTGCTGTTGTATGTGCTGTATGGATGAATACGGTTTTATTTTCATATGATTTATACACCTGAGTGTTTTGGAGAAAAGAAGAAGCAGGCAGTTGTGATAACCATATGACAACGACCTGCTTCTTCTTTTTATAAAAAACTTTTTAGAATTAACGTGTAAAAGTATATGAAAAAGAGGAAATGATCAATAAAAAAGAAAGAATGAGGAAAAAGATTATGAAAGCAAACATTGTAAAAAGAGTATTAACAACAATTTTAGCAGCAACATTAGCTGCAACATCCGTAACAGCATGCGGATCAGGAAGCAGCAATACATCAGCAGATGCAGCAGGAAACTCAAATGATAATGCAAATGAAGCAGCAACAGAGGCAGACAGCCAAACAGCTTCCGGAGAAGTAACAGTGATCAAAGCAGCAACAGGCGGAAGCCCAAAACCATACATCACAGTAGATGAGAATGATCAGTTAACCGGATATGACATCGAAGTGTTAAAAGCAGCATTTGACCTGCTTCCAGAGTATGAACTTCAGATTGAGACAACAGACTTTGCATCTATTTTCACTGGACTGACCGCAGGAAACTATCAGATTGGTGTAAACAACTTCTCTTACAATGCTGAGAGAGCAGAGAACTATCTCTATAGTGTTCCATATGATGAGATCAGTTATGTATTTGTATACAAGAACGGAGCAATACCGATCACATCATTTGCTGATGCAGCAGGAAAGAAATTTGAAAATGGCGCTGGTGTCAGTGTAACAAATGCAGTAGAGCAGTGGAATGAGAAAAATCCGGATCAGACGATTGACATTACTTACTCCGATGCAGATACAGCCGTATGGCTTCAGCATGTGGAAGACGGTTCCGTGGATTTCAGCATCATTGACGGACCAATGTATACAGCTTATGTCGATGAATACGGATTTGATCTTGGAAAAGCGGAAATCCCAGAAGAGGAAGCAAGTCTGATTTCCGATAACCTCTATGCATACTTCATCCTTCCAAAAGATCAGACCGAACTTCGTGATAAATTAGACGGAGCAATCTTAGAGTTAAAACAGAACGGAACATTAAAAGAACTCAGTGAAAAATTCTTTGGTGGAGCAGACCAGTCACCAGCAGAAGATGTTCTTCAGACACCATTAAATTAAGTATAAAAAGGCTTTCATGAAAATGGCAGCCACAATCATATCAAAGCAGTTGAGAGGAAAAATCATGGAGGCAAAAGATTTATTTGACATCCAGCAGGTATTTACAAACATACCGGATATTTTAAGATATTTACCAGTCACAATGGAGTTAGCCATTGGATCAATGATCGTCAGTTTGATTTTAGGATTGGGCATTGCGCTGATAAAAATAAAAAAGATCCCGTTATTAACCCCGATTGCTACGTTATTCATCTCAGTGATCCGTGGAACTCCGGTACTTGTTCAGTTATATGTCACCTATTATGGAATTCCGTTAATTTTAAAATATATCAATTACAAAAATGGAACCAACTATAATCTGAACGGAATCCCTTCCATATTGTATGCATTTGTCGCATTAGCTATCAACGAAGCGGCTTACAATGCAGAGATCATCAGAGCCTCTCTTCTGTCGGTGGATAAAGGTCAGATTGAGGCAGCAAGTTCGCTCGGAATGACATATTTTCAGATATTAAGAAGAATTATTCTTCCGGAAGCGATTGTAGTTGCACTTCCGTCTCTTGGAAATTCATTTATCGGTTTGATTAAGGGAACATCTCTTGCATTTACCTGTGCGGTAGTCGAAATGACAGCACAAGGACGAATCATCGGAGGAAGAACCTTCCGCTACTTTGAGGTATACATCTCACTTGCGTTGATTTATTGGGCAATCACAATTGTTGTGGAACGCATCATTAAGTTCTTAGAGAAAAAACTTGCGGTTCCAGAGCAGGTAAAAACTCCTCAGAGAAAGGAAGTACAGGCATGATAGAAGTAAAAAATGTCAAGAAAAAATTTGGCGAAAACGTCGTGTTAGACGGTATCGACCTTACAATCAATAAAGGAGATGTCATTGCGATCATCGGACCTTCCGGTACAGGAAAATCAACTTTATTAAGATGTATCGACCGCCTGGAAAAGCCGGAAGAAGGAGAACTCATCATTGATGACCTGAAAGTAAATCTGGCGCAGGCAAGTAAAAAAGAACTGATCGACATCCGCAAGAGAACCGCAATGGTTTTTCAGAACTGGAATCTTTTTTCCAAGAAAACAGCATTGGAAAATGTAATGGAAGGCTTAACTGTTGTCAAAAAAATGGATAAGGCGACTGCAAAAAAAATCGCCGAAGAACAGTTACAGAATGTAGGACTTTTAGACTGGTCCAACCACTATCCAAGACATTTATCCGGCGGACAGCAGCAGCGAGTTGCAATTGCCAGAGCGCTTGCAATGGAGCCACAGTTACTTTTATTAGATGAACCGACTTCCGCACTTGATCCGGAGTTGGTTGGAGAAGTATTAGATACGATCAAAAAAGCCGCAAACGAGGGCTATACAATGCTTCTTGTTTCCCACGAAATGAATTTTGTACGAAATGTAGCAACAAAAGTTATTTTCATGGAAAATGGAAAAATTTTAGAACAGGGAACTCCAAAAGAGTTATTCTACGCACCAAAAAGTGAACGTGTACGTGAATTTATTTCCAGACTGGAACGAATTGAAGGTCCGGATGACTATACAATTTAAAGATAATATGCAGGTTACGAGAAAGGCAAGGTTGTTATGGAAAGAAAATATGACAGTGTAAAACAGTTAATGGAAGAGACCTCTTTATCAGAGTTACGAAGATTAGAAGAAAAAACAGGGAAAAAGATCACAATCGTGGTGAGTGATTCAGATGAACCATTCTTATCAAGAGAGATCGTACATGAGGAAAATCCGATTGAAAAAGCAGCCAGAGAGCGCGGTGTAAAACCAAGACCTTCTGAGACAAATTCAGAGATCGACGACAGAGGTGCATTTATCCGCCAGCCAAACAGCTTCCGGACACCTTTCGGAGACGGAGAGGGCGAGTTAAAGGCAGCAGCCGGAAAATACAGACTTTTCTGGGCAAAAGGATGCCACTGGTCAAACCGTGCTTCAATCGTCAGAGAACTCTTAGGACTTGATAAAGCGATCAGTGTGAATATTGTAGAACCAACAGGTTTACATAATAAATATGGCTGGGGATTTCCGAAAGAGGAAAACGGAGAAGATCCAGTGACCGGATTTAAATTTTTAAGTGAAGCATATTTCAATGCAGATCCAGAATACAGTGGACGTGCAACAGTTCCGTCTCTTGTAGATATTGAGACAAAGAAGATTGTGAATAACGATTATCACAGACTGACCAACTATTTTGAGGTTCAGTTCCGTCCATTTCAGGACAAAGATGCACCGGATCTTTATCCGGTGGAACTCCGCAGGGAGATTGATGTGCTTAACGACTGGCTGTTCCCGAATATCAACAATGCGCATTACCGCATGGCATTCTGCCAGTCTTTAGAGGCATACAAAGAAGCTTTTGACGATTTCACAAGTGCAATGGAAAAACTGGATAACAGACTGGAAAACAACCGTTTCTTATTTGGAGATTATGTAACCGATTCCGATGTCCGTTTCTTTGTGACACTTGCGAGGTGGGATTCCCACTATTACAGAAATTTAGGACCACAGAGAAGAAGAATCTCAGATTACAAGAATGTATGGGCGTATGCAAGAGATCTTTATGAGATCCCGGCATTCCGTAACAATACTTATTTCCGTGATTTCTCAAGAGAAGCGAAAAAAGGATTATTCAGTTCCTTCCCGGCGAGATTCAATGATGTGATCCCTTATGAAAAAATCTGGTCTGCACCTCAGAACCGGAAGGTATTGAGCAGAACACCGGAGGAAAAATTCTTAAGACACAAGGAGGGAGAATAATGTCATACTTGGTACCATTTCAGAGCGTTGCTTTATTTGAAAATACATTTCGTCATCAGATCAACAAGAAAACAGGAAAAATTGATGAGAGAAAATTTGTTTTTGATAAACATTTTGGGGACGGAAAAGATGATCTTCCAGTCGTTCCCGACCGCTACAGACTGATCTGGATGTCGGGATGCCCTCATTCTAATAAAGCAGTTATCACGCTGCGGCTCTTAGGTCTGGATAAAAGGGGATTCTGATTTTGTGGGAAGATCGACTGTACCGGCAATTTCCTGAAATTGCAAACTCAATTCAGATTCAGGAGGAAAAAGAAAAGGCGTATGAGGAATTAGATGATGAAAGAAATCCGTATCATCTGATTTTCAGAGGACCGGAGGAAACATCATGGAAATAAAAAGAATTGAAAAAAACAATATTGCCGGACAGGCAGCGGCTTTTTATGTGAGAATCCAGGCAATGAATGTGGAAGAATTTGGAATCCCGGTTCAGTTTGAGATTGACGAAAAAGAGCCTATTGAGTATATCGTAGCATTTGATGATGTGCATCCGATCGCAACCTGCCGTGTGCATGTGATAGAGGAAGGTTATGCGAAGATCGAGCGAGTTGTCACCCTGAAAAAATACCGTGGAACCGGTGTCGGAAGGGCAATTATCACGGAAGCCGAAAACTGGATCAAAGAAAAAGGTATTTCCAAAATCGTGATCACAAGCAGGGATGAGGCAGTTGGATTTTACGAAAGGCTTGGATATACGGCAGACTATGATAAAATTAAAAATGAGGATGACGCTATTTTTAAGTGTGTATACACGGAGAAAATCCTGTAACGCTTGTAGCGTATAATAAATAATTGCGAAACTCATAACATGAATCTGAGTTTCGCAATTATCTTGTATCATATAATAGAAAGAGGTGCCCATTATGGTATGGAAACAGAACATCATAGAAGATTTTGAACAACTGGTATCGTTTGATTCCATTAGTTTTTACGAGCGGAAAACTGCGGACTGGCTCATTGAGCGGCTGCAGAAAATGGGATTTTCAGTAGAAGAAGATGACGCAGGTTCGCATTACGGTGGTGATACCGGAAATCTGTATGCCGTATTAGACGGAACATTGCCAGGAGAACCGGTTATTTTCTGTGCACATATGGATGTTGTAGAACCTGGAAGCGGAAAAAAATCCATAGTGGAAAAAGACGGAACAATCCATTCAGCAGGAGATACTGTGCTCGGTGCAGATGATATCAGCGGTATTCTGGAAATTCTCTATGGTGTACAACTGGTGATTGAAAGTGGAAAACCTCATAAAAAAATTGAACTTCTGTTTACAATTGGTGAGGAATTATATGTCAAAGGCTCTGATGTTTTTGACTATTCGAAAGTAACCGCAAAACAGGCGTATGTGCTTGATCTTTCCGGGGCAGTTGGTGCCGCTGCACGACGTGCGCCGTCGATCATTTCCATAAAAGCGGAAGTAAAGGGAAAAGCAGCGCACGCCGGATTTGAGCCGGAGCGTGGAATCCATGCGATCGCAGTGGCGGCAAAAGCAGTGACACGTTTGTCCATGGGACATGTGGATGAGGACACAACGTTTAATATTGGCACGATAAACGGTGGAACTGCGACCAATATTGTGCCGGATCGCTGTGTGGTGACAGGTGAAATCCGAAGCTATGACCACAGCAAAGCCTTAGAATATGTAAAAAGTATGGAAAAAATTTTTGCAGAGGAAGCAGACAAAGCAGAAGCCACTGCAGAGGTAACACATCAGGTACATCTTGTGGCATATGAGACGCCAGTAGAAAGCAGGACAGTAAAAGATTTTCTGAATGCATGCGAAAAGACCGGACTTCCGGGCACATTGACGGAAACCTTCGGTGGAAGTGACAATAACAGCTTTGCAAAACATGGAATCGAAGGACTTGTGTTATCCTGTGGAATGTATCGGGCACATTCCACAAATGAATATACGAAAATAAAGGATTTATATGACGGAGCGGAACTGATCCGTACTCTGATTGAATTATAAAGTGGCAGAGAATAACTATTTTTTACTGCATACAAAGCTTTATCCGCTTTGGAAACCAGAATATCCTTTCTGCTGTCGGCATCTGTCCGGCAGATGGCATAGCCCTGGGACAGTGTGACGGTAAGCCTGCTGTCTGGCAATGGCATACTCTAAGTGGGCAGCAAGATTTTCTTCTAAAAGAAAGCGGTTTCCAAGTCCGGTCAGTGCATCAATCTTAGACTGGTGTTCTGCAGCCCGGCGTTCGGTGTACCAGTACAGGTGACACTTTATAATAAGCAGGGAAATGCCGATGGAGTCTGTCATATCTTCCTCGGTGAGCAGGGATTCGCAGCGTTCTAAGAACTCTGCGCCAAGCTCAAAATTCATCTGGTGGTTGCTTGAGATCATCAGATTCAGGCTGTTTACAAGACGCCAGCCGTGATATCGCAGATCTGCCTTGCAGACTTCCTTTGAAAGCGCATTCTCAGCCTTTAAAAAGTATTCGATAGCCGTTTTGTGGTCATTTGCTTCCTGATAACGGCTTCCAAGATTGATATAAAATAAAGGAAAAAGTGCGTCAACCTTGGCTTAACAGTGATAAGGAACTAATTTACTTATCAACTGTTAGCTGACG
>ERZ791875.1513-NODE-1513-length-15153-cov-6.854617_pt1 | contig 15153 bp, 14 predicted proteins | sample MGYA00510278_ERZ791875 | MGnify/ENA primary metagenome ERZ791875 (study PRJEB30046, sample SAMN00792078) | human gut metagenome | study: EMG produced TPA metagenomics assembly of the A metagenome-wide association study of gut microbiota in type 2...
TGGCTGCATTGGCACGCTGGTGCTGGGGCTGCTGTGCTTTGTATCGGCCTTTGTATTTGAAACCGCTGCACAACAGGGGTACTACCCCGGGCTTGCAGTTCTGGTGTTTCTGGCACTGGACTTTCTGGTTCTGACAGTTCTAGGCACTCTGTGCGCCGCCGTGCTGCCGCTGCAGTCCCCCGTCCCGGACAATCTGCTGCGCCGGGCGGGCAGACTGCTGGCCGCCGCCCCGGCGCGCTGCGTCTTGGCAGGCCTTGTGATGCTGGTGGCGCTGTGCCTGCTGGCGGGCATCGGCGGCATGATCTTGCTGTTCCCGGTCAGCGTGTTCTGGGCGGTGCTGTTCGGTTTCTGGCTGCCGGGGTTGGCGGCCATGCAGACCCTGTTCCCGGTGCTGCAGCAGACGTACGGCATAGAAGTGCGCAGCATCCCGCGCCCGGCAGCGCCGGAAAAGCCCCTGACCGAGCAGGCGCAGAAAAAGCGCTCCCGTGCCAACTGGTGGTATTATAACTGGGGCATCGTGGCAGTGGCGGCGATGGTCATTGTGGGTGTGGCGTATGTAGCGCACGGTCTGCTGACCACCGTAGACCCCGATTACACCGTGGCCGTGGTCACGGCAGAAACTCTGCCGGACGAGGCCGTGCAACGCCTACAGACTGCGCTGGCAGACTATGCGGAGGACGCCAACGGTGACGGGGCGGTCATCGTGCAGGTGAACAACTACACATGGAGCGCCGATGCCGCCCTGACCGACATGAACGGCCAGATGGCGGGTGCCACCCAGATGAACACCGACCTTGCCAACGGCGAGAGCAAAATCTGGATCTTGGATGACCCGGAGGGCTTTGAACAGGCCTACGGTGCCTTGCGTGAAAAACTGGGAGAAAATTGGAAAACACAGCTTATCCTGTGGAGCCAGCAGTCCACGCTCTCAAACCTTGATCTTGGCAGCTACAATACCGCCGCCGACGGAAGCCAGACCGTGGATGTTCAACGCCGATTTGCCGGGTACAGCGTGGCAGTATTTGATGCTTCAGATGCGTTGTGGCAGGCGCTCAATTCGTAAACAGAAACGACCGTCCGTTCTCTTTTTGTTTATGTAGTATTCTATACACAGAAAAATAGACGGAGGTGGAAACCGTACTGCGGAATACTTCGCCCGGTGCAGAGGACTATCCCCCAGCTGGTTGAACAAAATAACAACGCTGCAGGTGCTTATCGTCAGGCTGTTACAGATGCAGAAAATTCGATGATGCCGCAGGCAGATGCAGCAGCATAAAACGGACATCTCCTCAATAAAAAAGTCAAGTAGACTTCAATTCGAGCAAAATAGTTTTATTTTGCCGCTGATTTACCCGACAAAATCCATCGCTGCGCTGCGCAAATGCGCTCTCACCCCAAACCCTGCTACGGGCAAACGCAATAAGCTGGAACTTGTCGTTCTAGAAAATCACAGAGTCAAACGAATGCTTACATCGCCATTGCTTGTTGGCGGCATATTTACTGTTGCGCACCATATCGTTAAAGGCGTCTTTGCCGAAGTAAAAGCTAAGAGAGCAAGCCGCCGGTTCGTCTCAATTTATGGAAGCTTCGAGTTGTCGTAATTTTTAATCAAAACAACGTGATTTTTCACTCGGCAATCTCTGCACTCTTTGTCGGATTTTGCAGTGAAAAGCACCTTCTGCACGTTTTGAAACCGCGCAAAATCCGTGCAGAAACCGTGCACTTACTCCCAGACAAACTGAAAACCACTTCATCCGACAACGACTTGACGGCATTGGTTCGAGTGACCGCACACCAAAAATCAAGTCTTGGAGGATACTATTATGACAAAATTGCTTTCCTGTCGCTACAACATGGACACCAACCGGGTGGAAGCCCGATTTGAGGATGAAACTGTCCTTTCCATCGACTGCGCCGCTGTGGAGGACGAGTACGGCAACACTCTGGCACAGCGGGCAGAACTGGATTGGCTGCTCTACAACAATCCCTTGGAGTACGCACAGCTTGTACTGGGTGGAGGGATGGAGCATTATCTTTCCCTCGGCTGTGACCACGGCAGATTAGAGGACTGATGTATAAATCATCATAATTCTAAACATAAAACGAAGCCGCCCCAAATCAGTTCCGCGAAAAACAGTCTGATTCGGGGCGGCTTTATTTTATGGAATCTTTACAGAAGGCTCAGTGCCTCTTCGTCGGCCACCAAAATGCAATCGGGGTGCATCTGCAGGATGGAGCCCGGACACTCCGGGGTGACGGGGCCGGACACAACGGCCTTGACGGCCTTGGCCTTTGCCAGACCGTTGGCCACCACCAGCACCTTGCGGGCCTGCATGATGGTCTTGATGCCCATGGTGTAGGCCTGCTTCGGCACAAGGTCCTCGTTGCCGTCGAAGAAGCGCTTGTTGGCCTCGATGGTGGCGGGGGTCAGGTCAACGCAGTGGGTCTCCAGCTCAAAGGCCTCGCCCGGCTCGTTGAAGCCGATGTGGCCGTTGGGGCCAAGGCCCAGCAGCTGCAGGTCGATGCCGCCCACGCTGTGGATGATGTCGTTGTACTTGGCGCAGGCGTCGGCCGCGTCGGGGTTAGTGCCGTCGGGCAGGTGGATGGCTTCGGGGCGGATGTTCACATGGTCGAACAGGTTCTTGTGCATGAAGTTCCAGTAACTTTCCGGATGCTCCTTGGGCAGGCCGCGGTACTCGTCGAGGTTGACGGTGGTGACTTCGGAGAAGTCGATGTCGCCCTTGTTGTACCACTCCACCAGCTGCGCATACGCGCCCACCGGGGTGCCGCCGGTCGCCAGACCCAGCACGCAGTTCGGCTTCATGATGACCTGCGCGGAGATGATGTTGGCAGCCTTGCGGGACATATCCTTATAATCCTTTGCACGAATGATCTTCATGGAAAAACGCTCCTTCTTCTCACTTTAACAGCAACGGCAGAAAACTTGTGCCATTCTGCGGTGCTTTGCTGTGGAAATACTCGGCTGCAGTCGCACCCACATCGCTGAGGGTCTTACGGGTGCCGATATCCTTAGGCGTAGAATGCTTGCTGTAGATCATCAGCGGCACCATCTCGCGGGTATGGTGCGGATGGCCGATGGTCGGGTCATTGCCGTGGTCGGCCTGAACGATGAGGATATCATCCTCACCGAGGGCTTCCCGGATCTTGCCGATCCACTCATCCGCTACGCGCAGACGGTCGGCATAGGCCGCGACATTCTCACGATGGCCGCAAAGGTCGGTCTCCTGTACATTGGTGCAGATGAAGGCGGTCTCCTGCTCCTGCACGATCTCCAGAGTACGTTTCAGCACACTGGCGGTATCCACCATCGGGATGCTGGTTCCGTAATTGTTGGTAACAACATCCGCCACCTTTCCCAGCAGGAACACCGGCAGGCCGCTCTTGCCCAGAATGGTTGGCATCTGCACCTCCGGGTCAACGCCGTAGCCCATGTGGATGCAATGATAATCGTTGTTGTAAACGCCGCTGGCCGGGGCATTGACGCCGATGTAGTCGCCGTGCTCTTCGATGGCGTCCAGCAGGTTCTGCAGATGCACGCCCCGTCCGCCAAAGGTGATGACGCGCGGCACGACCGACACACTGCGCACCAGATGGCCGATCTTGAGTTCTTCCTCAAAATCCAGATCATCAATGGCAGCGGTCACATTGAACGCCTGCCCCGGGTCACACTCCACATTGTCCGCCACGGTGCACGCCTCGTTGACGATAAGCAGGCGCTTGCCGGAGGTTCCGGTGTAGTAGCGGACATGATAGCCTGCCTCTTCCAGCGTCTGCTTGATCTTCTCGATCTTGTTGCAGATCGGCTCACCAAAGGGCTTAGCGGGATGCGTACCCATGATCTCCTGATGGCCAAAGAAGGTGTCGGCACCATCGTGCATCAGCATTGCGCGGCCAAAGGTGGCGTTGGGTGCAAACGGCAGGCCGGGGAACTCCCGCCCCACGATGTTTGCCAGACCCAGGCTTGCCAGATTCGGCAGTTTCAGATCCGGTGTGCGCTCAAAGATATGGATGCAGGTATTTGCACCACAGTCCGCCGGGCGTACCTGAGGCACATCAGGCATTGCGCCGACACCAAAGCCATCCAGCACGATCACAACAAACTTTCCCATGTCAAGAAACATCCTTTCCCATTATTCCCGAGCCGGGTCTCCCAGTGCGGAGTAAAGCCCTGCCAGCTCGGGTTTCCCCTCAGACAGTCCCTTTACCACCGCCACCCGGCTGCGGGTCACAAAAAACTGTGTCCGGAACGCCATGACCGCCGCAGCCGACACCGGACAGTTCTGCTGCAGTTCAAAATGGTAGTCGATACTGGAATCGTCCGGCGGAAGCACCGGGACGATCTTTGCATCTTCCAGCGTTGTGCCAACCAGCGCATTCTTCATGTGTCCACGCCGATAGTGGCCGCCGCCGTAGCAATACGATTTTGTTCCCAGATCATGACTGACCTCGGAAACATACAGGTAGCCCGGCCGCTCCTCGGCATCCGGGTGGGCGGCATGGTAGGGGGTCGTGCCCGTCAGGCCGTGCCCCGGCTCACCGTGCGTACCGCCTGCCGCTGCAATTTTGGGGATGCTGTGGACGCAGGTCGCGCTCGGAGTATTACGCATCAGATCTTTGTATCCCCATGCGGTCAGCATCCGGGCAGCGGTCTGCACCGTACTGAGGTTGGGCGTAGGCAGGATATCCCCCGCCGCTTCGTCGTACAAAAAGCAGGGGAAGCTGCACACGCCGCCTACTTCAACGCCGGGCATATTCTCAATGGCGTGAACAGTCTGTTCCAGCTCTGCCAGCGTAAATCCGCCGTACTGGCCGGAATACAGCATATCGTTTTCTCCCAAGACCCGGAGCATCAACTTCTGATGCAGGCCCAGTTCTGTGCAGACCCTGCTGATCTCCCGCGCTTTTTCCAGCGAGTAGACGGTGACGATCTTCGGTTTTGCCGACAGGATCTTTTTCAGGGCTGCACGAGGGATCTGCACCAGATGGCCCACATTTCCGATGGGGACATTGTTTTCTACCATCGTCAGTGCCTCGCGGAAATCCACACACACTGCGCCGACATATCCCATCTCTGCCAGTGCTTGGGCGATCATCGGGTTGCGGCCGATCTGCTTGAGCATAAAAAAGTTCTGTACGCCGTTTGCATCGCCCGCCTGCTTGATCCTGCGTGCGTTTTCCACAATCGTGTCATAATCCAGCAGATAAGTGTCCGGCAGAATCACACCTGCCTGCTGCCATTCAATGCCCAGACGCACCAAAGGCTGGTTGCGCTCCATGACGGATTTTAAAAACACAGGGCATCTCTCCTTTTCTTCTAGTTTCTATAAAAAGGACTCAGTCGTTCTGTACCTGTTCCATACACTGACGCAGAATGCGGATGATGGTATCCGGGCCGCTGCGCATGGGATTGATGCGGATCATTCGGTGTTCGATGGTGGGATCCTGTGCGCGGAAGGTTCCACTGACACGATAGATCATGGGGGCAAATTCATACTTGCTCTCACTGCCCACCGGGTGGGGTGCCGCACCAAACTGCGGAGCTGCCGCCAAGACCTTTTCGGCGATGTCCTTTTCAAACTCCACCAGCAGCACCTTGCTCTGTGCGTTTGCCAGAAATGCTTCCTTGACGCCCGGGATCTCACCGGCGTTCAGGCGGCGCACCAGCTCTTCGTTGACCTCGCTCTGGATCGCCAGCGACACCGGCGCATAGATAAGACCACGCAGTGCATCCATGGCTTCATGGCCCTGCACCTGGCTGCCGCCGGAATACTGCATCTTATAAATGCGTTCAACCAGTTCCTTTTTGCCGACCACAACACCAACGCCCTCCGGGCCAAGAATCTTGAAGCAGGAGAAGGTCGAAAGTTCTGCGCCTGCCTGACAGCCGATGGCATCCACCTTGAGAGCGGCATAGTTGTCATCGGTCACGACCGGAACCTCCGGCAGCGCTTGCTTGATGGTGGCAATAACAGCCTTGTAATCATAGCTGTCATCCGGCTTCTGGCGGGTCAGCTGCACCAGTGCGCCCCGGATCTCATCCTTATGGGCGGCACAGACTGCTTTGAGCTGTTCCAGATCGTTGAAATCTGCCCGGATGGGCTTGAGGCCCATTGAATCGATCGTGACCTGCGTAGTCGGATAGATGGGCGAGGTGTGTACCAGAATGCTCTCGCCTGCCTTCATGCAGGCTGTCAGTGCCCAGCGGATCGCACCCGTGCCCGCACCGCGCACGAACAGCGCAGCTTCGGCATCAAAAGTATCTGCAAAAACGTGTTCTGCCCGCAGGGTGCAGCGCGGCTTGTTCAACCCCTTGACAACGCCGAGATCGCCCAGTGAAAGAACTTCTTCCCCGCTGAAATTACGGGTCACTGCATCAATGGCCTTGAATTGGAGTTTTTTTGCCTGTTCCAATGAGATGGAATGCAAGGGATAGGTTTTCATAGTTGCTCTCCTTAGACAGATGCTTCGCTCTGCCCTTTGTAAATACGCAGTGCGTTGCGGTACAACAGCTTTTCAAAGGTCTGCTCCGGTACACCGGCTTCGCAGGCCATCGGTGCAAAGGTGTCCAGCAGATAGCTGTAACCCACACCGCCACGGTCTGCAAAGTTGCTGCGGCGGGTGATGTCCATGCTCATCACGATCTGGTTTTCATAACCTTCACGGCAGAGCTGGCTGAGCCACATTGCACGGGATCCATCCGGCTGATAATTGCACTTACCGATGGTATCAAAGGCGATGTTCACTCCCTGATCCAGCAGACGCTTCATGTAATCCAGATCGGCTGACAGGTCGATATGACTCAGCACCACACGGCTCAGGTCAACGCCGAAGCTCTTGAAAATTTCCAGCTGCTCCATGCCGCGCGTTCCCAGCGTGGTATGGGTGCAGATAGGCGCACCCGTTTCTGCATGAGCGCGGGATGCCGCACGGAAGATCTTTGCTTCCGGCTCGGTGATCTCCTTGGATGTTCCGATCTCACCGATCAGTTCTGCACGGATGCCCGTATCCTCGATACCGACGGTCAGTTCCCGGACCATGATATCGCTCAGCTGCTGCTCCGTCAGGGTGTAGCATTCCGGAGGGAGAAACGGTTCTTTGTAGTAGCCTGTAGCATGGGTGATTTTCACGCCTGCCGCCGCCGCGACCTTCTCGGTATACGCCACATTGCGCCCCATGCCTCGGTTGGTCTGGTCAATGATGCTGACCACACCACGCTCCACAAGATGACGGTATTCCGCCACCGTTGCGTCAAAATCATCCAAGCGGCAGTCGATATTGTTCTTCGGGCCGGAAAGGTCGATGGTGGTATGTTCATGTGCGTATAAAATCTTTTCAGGGATTTTCAAAAAGACTCGCCTCCTATTGCGGTTTCACAAAAGTTATCTTCCGACACCCGTCGGAAGATACTCTTCTGTTTTCACGGTTTCATCAGGCGGCCGGAGTATACAGAGACAGCAGGAACAGGACGTTTGCGATCAGGCCGACCAGAATTGCACCCAGCGGGCCGACAGCCATGGAGACCAGAGGCTTCTTGCTGCACTTATTGATGCACCAGAATGCCACGATGATGAACAGACCTGTGGTCGGCATGATGGCCTGTGCAGCCAGAACGCCGCCGATCAGCAGAGCGATATCGATGACATAGCTCATAGCGGTACGGATGTTGTCGCCGCAGCGCTTGATGCCGGGGAACTTATCCAGACCCTTTGCAATCACGTTGAGCAGCAGGATCTCAACACAGATGCAGGCTGCGCCAGCAATCAGCGCAATGATGGGGTTGGGGATGAGCAGACCAATAACAAAGACGAAGGTCATACCAGCCGGGGCATAAACGCCGGTGGTGATGGCGGTGGTAGCAACCAGAGGGATAAAGCCGATGGCACGAGCCAGAGCGGTCACGCCAGCGTTCACACGGTCGCCCTCGGCCAGCAGGCCCAGGCTGATGGGGTCGCCTGCGATGATACTCATACTGGTGCCGGCAGCGATCAAGCCGCCCATAATGGCGAGGTACGGCATATACTTGCGGATGCGGGCAACCTTGTCCGCAAAGATCTGGGTCAGCATCTCGTTGGAATTCTGGTCATTGCCTTCCTTATCCATTGCGGCAAACACCAGCATGATGATCATGCCGGCCAGAAGAGCCATACCGTCTTTATTCAGGGAGATGGTGTGCTCTGCATCCAGAGCGATCTTGCCGTAGGTCTCAACGATCTGACGGACCAGCAGGGTGACGACAGCCGTGATGCCGCCCTTGACCGCACCGAACTGCAATGCGACCGTAACCGCCGGGAAGATAGCAAAGGCCAGCGTGATGCCTGCGGAGACCTGACCCAGACTGCCGAGGAAGTTGACCGGGAGCATATTGAACAGATCAATGATGACCTGCAGGCCAAACAGCAGTGCCACACCGTATACTGCACCGATCACACCGGAAAGGATCAAGCCCTTCTTGGTATCCGGGCACCAGGTACCGATGATATCGGTGGTCAGCAGGATGCAGTGGATCAGAATAATGCTTGCTGCAATGGAAGTCGGCAGGCCGTAGCCGATGACCAGACCAAAACCGATGGCGAAGCTGGTCGCAGCCAGTGCTTTACGGTCCATGCGCTTTTCCAGATACTCAGGAATGACCGGACGCAGACCATCGTTGAAAACAGCAATGCTCTGGTTTGCCAAGATCGACGCCACCGCGCCAATTGCCGCGATGATGATGTATCGTAAAATGTTTTCCATGTGTAATCCTCCTTATATTTCAGAGCAGATTCAGAAGCCCAGACCTTTCAGAATGATCGGAACGACCTTTTCGATGTGCTGATCCGTAAAGCCGAAGGCTTTCTTGCCCGCCTTGACCTGAGCCAGGATTTCCTCCTCGCTCAGCATCTTACCCGGCATCGATACGGTGGCACACTGATTCATTCCAAGCAGTGCGATCGCCATTGCCAGCGCACCGCCGCCGCCCGTCTTGCACGCGCCAAAGTAATAATCAGCCTGCCCGGTCTTGACTGCCATTGCCGCCGCAATGTCATCTTTGATCTCAACCGTGGCACGATTGCCCACAACACCTTTGACAGCATCATAGACTTTCTGCTTGTCGATCTGACCGCCAACTACGATTTTCATACAAACTCTCCTTTCTACTGCGGGTCATATTTCAAATGCTGTCACACCTGTGCCAGCAGAACCCCAATGTGCATCGTAAGGAACTTCTGCTCGTTCTCCGGCAGACCGGGCAGGGTGTCCCGGACAATTTCCTGCGTTGCTTCCAGAGCCTTGGGGAAAGTAGGCTCTCCTTTTGTCTCCTCATAGACTTCCTCGTCCAGAGGTTCTACCGGCTCGCCACGCTGGATGCGGCCAAGAGCGGCACACAGATGCGTGATCATAGACGAAGCATTCTCTTCGGTCAATGTCAGATCGTATTTTTCCTGAAAATACCGGATCACATCCTGCACCTTCTGGTAATCTTCATCTGACAGCATTCCCGCCTGACGCAGGATCGATAATCTCGGTTCAAAATCCATTTCTGACATCTCCTAGCTTTTTATTCCAGTGCTTACAGCCACGCGCTGATCTTATCTGCCAGCGTCTCGGCCGGAGCTTCTGCGCCAAAGGTGTTCCACACCAGCTCGCAGATCTCGCCGCAGCAGTTATAGGGGCTGTAATACGAGGTAGAGTTGGGCTTAAACCCGACATTCTGCTTGTTCGTGAGGAAAACGACCGCCGTTTTGTTGGTCTTGTTCATCACGACATGCGTACCCGTGAAGCCCGCGTGGCCGAATGCGTCATAGTGACGGTCGCCGCGTCCCATAAAGGACGAGCCGCGCTCAAAGCCCAGACCACGGGAAGGCTTGCCGTTCTGCTCGCTGGTGAACAGATCAATGACATCCTGACGATACAGGCGGACGCCCTTGTAAATGCCGCCGTTCAGCATTGCCTGACAGAGCACCGCGAGATCCTCTGCGTCAGAATACAGACCTGCATGACCTGCAACACCGCCGTTTGCCATCCATGCGTTGCCATCGTTGCACTCGCCGACCAGCGTATAATTGCGCCAGCCATCGAATTTGCTGAAGGCATCCAGATCGGCGGTGCAATCGTAGCCGAAGCCCGGATGACCGATCTCATCGACCATAGCATACTCATACGGGTTGCCGAAAGAAGTTGCTGCAAGATCATCGGTGGTAAAGCCGTTTTTCAGCGGCAGATAGGTCGTACGCTTGAGGTTCAGCGGCTTGTAGATTTCGTTCTGAACGTACTCGTCCATATCGCGGCCCGTGATACGCTCCACGAGGAAGCCCAGCATCTGGAAACCGAGGTCGCTGTACTTTTCCTCACCGGGTGCGAACATCAATTCACAGTTGCAGATATAATCCAGCACCTTGGATTTGTCCTTATCAATGTACAGGAACATAGCTTTCCACTGCGGAAGACCCGAAGTATGGGTCAGAAGCTGATGAACGGTGACATTCTCTTTGCCATTCTTCGCAAATTCAGGGACGTAGCTTGCTACGGTCGCATCGAGGTCGATCTTTCCTTCGCTGTACAGCTTCATGATGGACTGGGTCGTGGCCATGATCTTCGTGCAGGATGCCATATCGAACATGGTGTTCATCTCCATGAGACGGGGATCATCCAGCCGAACGCCCATGTCGTTCAGCATTGCATATCCATAGGATTTTTCATAGACGATCCTACCACCGCGCGCCACAACGATGGTCGCACCAGGGAAGTAGCCCTGCCCCATGTAGTTTTCCACAATGGCATCGATGGCGGTCAGTCGCGCATCCTCCTTGACGGGCATTCCAGAGGGCTTGAAGCAGTTTTCGGCCTGTTCAGGGCTTGCGCAGCCTGCAAATGCAGCGGCGACAGTCATGGCCCCCATGGCCTTTCCGGATGCGATCATAAAGCTGCGGCGCGAGATCTTTTTCATGGGACACTCTCCTTTTCGTCCAAAAAATTAAAACGGCTTTATCATTTCCGGAGACAAAAATATTTTATACAATATTTTGTATTTTTGTTCCAGAAGAAACATCTGCACATACTCATGCAGATGCTCTTTTCTTTTTCGCACTCCACTTAATAACGCGGAATGATTTCTCTGTTCATAACCCGTCTCTGAATGTCCGTAACATTCTGCACAGACAAGACCTTGCGTACCAACTGTGCCGTCACATTGTCGCTCTTCCGGCAGACCAGCACCGCAACCGTATCTTTTTCCTGCTCATCTAAGCAGGGCATCGGATAGTAACTCAAGCCCTCCGGCAGCATATCCGCGCTCCATACACCTGCATCAATCATACCGTTGTGCAAAAACGGTACGAGCTGACTGTAAATAATGGGAACATATTGTACAGGTTTATCAGCGAAGCAGAACCGGGTCAGCCGCTCCTGGTCTACCGAAGAGGTATCCAAACCAACTTTACATCCCTGCCAGTTCCCATCAAAATCCGGACGCACAAAGATTCGGTGCTGTTCAACATAACTACGTGATCCAAACGCCGCCACCATCTGAATGTCTTTGCCCTGTTGTTCATAATATTCAAACGCCAGATGGCTCATCACGCAGAGGTGAAAGCGCCCCTCTTCTACACAAGCCAAGCGGTATCCTGAACCGCGCATAAATGCGATCGCTCCGGTAACGCTTTTCTGGTTCAACTCTTCATACAAGCCGCTTGCCAGACCTTCATAACGCAGACCATACGGCATCGGCATCACACAGGTCAGATTTGTGTTACTGCAATACTGCGCCATCGCCAGATAATCAATGTCGGTAGCGATCGTTCCGTTCTGCCCGTGAGACTCCAACTGGATAATTCCATTCTGTTTCAGATTGTTCAGCGCGATCTGAATGTTCCCGCGTGCCATATCACATTGCTCACTCAGCTCTGTGACCGTAGGTATGCGTTCTCCCGGCTCCAAGCCTGCGAGGATCTGCGCAACCTGCAAGGTCGCAAGCCCCGATTTTTGCAGCAGACTTTTGTTCAGCATAACTTTCTTTCCTTTTTAACGCTATTTTTCCTCGTCTCATCTGCTCTAGGAAAGAATCTCCTCTTTCAAGTTTATCTCTCCACGATTCCTCTCATTCATCTGCTCTTATGATAATACAAAATTTAGTATATTTCAATATGTACTTTTTGCCAATCATCTTCTTGTAAATTCGTTCATTCTGTCCAAAAGACAGTTTCATTTTATCTAAACCATCCCGGCATCTCCAGTCACAGGTTGGTCATAGCGGTACAAAAGGCATATCCGCTCTCGCCGAGTCGATCGTTTCAGGTCATCATATAAGAGTCGTCTTTCCTATTATGATTTGCAAAATGTACACTGGCATCAAATTATGATTGCACTTCTAATGATTTTATTTTCTGAACAGAAACCGTAATTTTCAGCAATGCAATTGCGCAGCCTGCACCGAAACGGTGCAGATCAAAAAGGGTTTGGGATTTCCCAACAAGTATTTTGCTGCGCAAAATAAGCAGATGTATATACGTCTGCATTGCTTGAGGATGCTATGAAGCCTCTCAAGGTGCTTTCCAAATTTGAAAATTATTTTGCGATCAAGACCGTCCATTTTCAAGTTTCACTTGATGCGGGCGGTTATTTTTTTGCTTAGGAAGTTTTCGAGTTTGCAATCGCAACGCTTTATTGTGCGAAAGTGACCGTTACCATTTTGGTAACCACAACACACCCATAACAGCTAAAGGAGGACGCCTATGACAACAGAACAATGGGAATGCGAAAATCAGGACACCCTGATGGAGTATTTCATTGATGGCGACCCCAGTGTGCGCAGAATTCAATGTGAATACTGCCGCAAGGTCATCTACACCCAGACTCGGAACCGAAAATATTGCAGCTTCCAGACTTGCGGTCACAAGATGCTGAATCTGCGGAAAAGCCTTAAAAAGCGCGTTGAGCGAGGAAAATATACCTACCCTTGCTGCGGGGAGCAGTTCTTACCGATTCGGGCAGATGCCAGATATTGCAACAACGCCTGTCGGCAGAAAGACTACCGTAAGCGTAAAGTAACAGCTCACGCTTCTCTTTGAGGAGCTTGACAAACTTTGTCAATTTCCTTATCGGTGCCGCTTTTATCCCGTAAAGTGGTGCTTCCCATTTTGGGAAGTACCAAAATACCGTAACGCCTAATCGCTCACTCCCAAATCCCCAAAGTGGGAATTTGGGCTGTCATCTGAAATCAAGTTACGTTTTCCGTAACTTGATTTGTAGCCCCTGCCGAATCAGGTTCCCACTTTGGGAACTTGATTTTAGCCGTAACGGAATCAGTTGGTCAAAGTGGCCCACTGAAAAAGCCGGACGAGCTGCGGGCAGAAATTCGCAAATCTTTGCCTGTCAGCTTGCCCGGAGCAAAAACGCAGACCTTTGCGCCATTCTTTGATGTAAAACGCTGGAGGTGAATTCTATTTCTGACTACCTGACTGTCACTACGCCCTTACCGCAATATCTGCCCTATGCCCGCTTTTTGCTGGACACAGACCTGAGTCACACGGCAAAACTGCTCTATACCCTGCTGCTTGACCGGGCTACGCTTTCTCAAAAGAATAACTGGATAGATGCACAGGGGTGCATTTATGTACTCTATCCACTTTCCAGTCTTGCAAAAGATTTGAGATGCAGCATTTCCAGCATAACACGTGCTTTTTTCGAATTGGAAAATGCACAGCTCGCAGAACGTGTCCGCAGCGGCTTTTCCAAGCCCAATCGCATTCTGCTCAAGGTTCCGCATACTACGCAGAATTGCGCTGTCACAGTATGCAAAACTGCCGAGCATGACTGTGCAGAAATGAGCAGTATGATTACGCAAAAATGCACACCTAACCAGAGCTTTCCCACCAAAGAGGAGGCAACGAACCGAAAGAAACAAATTGAACACGAACTGGCGGCTGGCACTTTTCTGATTCCGTCCTCGGTGACGGCGGCAGAGTTCCTCATGGATTGGCTGCCCAAGCAGTGCAGCAAGCACAAATGGGCACCCAAAATCTACGAATCCAACCTCTCCACCATCCAGAACCTTATCATTCCCTATATCGGCAGCATGGAGATGCAGAAGCTCAAGCCCTACCACATGGAAAACCTCTACACGACCCTGAGCAAAACACCCTGCGGTTCGTATATTGAGGGCAAGAAGCAGGAGCTGACCGAAAAGCAGAAGCAGCGATTTCTTTCCGGCACCACTTCCCTCATTTTGAAGAGCACAAAAACCGCATCCTCCTGCCGTACCATCTTCATGACCTCCGCACTGAAAGAGGAATTGAAGAAGTGGCTGAATCAGTTAGCGGCAGACGAGATGAAAGATCCGGCACGCTACCATGACAGCGGAATGCTGTTCCGTCTGCCCAATGGTCTGGCGGTGGAGCCGGTGCTCATCCGCAAGAAGTTCCTGAAATGGCAGGACGCACACCCAGAGTTCCCCCGTATCGTGTTCCACGGTCTGCGGCACTCCAGTGCGACCTATCAGTTGATGATCTCCGGCGGCGACGTGAAGGCTGTGCAGGGCACAACGGGTCACGCTACAGCGGATATGCTGGTAAACACCTACGCTCATATTCAGCAGTCCTCTCGTGTTGAACTGGGGAAGAAGTTTGAAGAAGGGTTCTATGCGAAGCAGGAAGCCCCCAGCCCGCAGGCTTTACCCGCCGCAGGCGAACCGACGATCTCGGTGTCTGCCTTGGTAGAACTTTTGAAGAATGCAGACCCCGAAGTAAAGGCGCAGCTCCGTCTGGCTCTGCTGACCTGATGCAAAATTTACCACGCATTTCAAAGCAATTCCAGCCTATGCAGAGGATTCCCACGAAAAAGCCAATCGTGCAAAAACCGTGCATTGACCGTGCAAGCCCCGATTTTTCGGGGTTACATAACAAAAAAGAACGCCAAATCTTGCGATTTGACGTTCAAAATCTGGTGCACCTCCAGGGACTCGAACCCTGGGCCCACTGATTAAGAGTCAGTTGCTCTACCAACTGAGCTAGAGGTGCATATGGTGACCCGTACCGGAATCGAACCGATGTTAAAGGCGTGAGAGGCCTCTGTCTTAACCGCTTGACCAACGGGCCATACAAAAGTCGGCGGCTACCTATTTTCACAAGCCGTTTCCAGCTAACTATCTTGGGCACG
>ERZ791875.1519-NODE-1519-length-15069-cov-7.142400_pt1 | contig 15069 bp, 10 predicted proteins | sample MGYA00510278_ERZ791875 | MGnify/ENA primary metagenome ERZ791875 (study PRJEB30046, sample SAMN00792078) | human gut metagenome | study: EMG produced TPA metagenomics assembly of the A metagenome-wide association study of gut microbiota in type 2...
CAGGGCGGCCAGCGCGTCCGGCTCGGGCAGCGTGTCGTCGTCCATGATCCAGACGGCCTCACACCCCAGCTCCGCCGCGGCGCGGATGCCGTAGGCAAAGCCGCCCGCACCGCCGAGGTTTTCCCCCGGATTGCGGCAGACCAGCCCCGGCATTGCCAGCGTCTTTATATAGTCCGCCGTGCCGTCAGTGGACGCATTGTCCACCAGCACCACCGTAAAACCCTGCACGGTCTGGGCACGCAGGGCGGCCAGGCATTGCTTCAGCAGCGGCAGACGGTTGTAGGTCACGACGATGGCCGTGACATTTCTTGCGTCAAGCATCTTTTTTCGGGAAGAATTTGCGCTTGAGGAAGGCTGTGCCCTTGCGCAGCCAGTTCTGGTGCTCCATGTAAACGATGCTCAGTTCCTCAAAGCTGATGTTGTTCGTGGTGAGCCAGGCGTCCAGCAGACGCTCGCTCACAAAGCCAAAGACCCGGCGGTCATTGACCGTGTAGCCCGTCATGTCCAGCTCCCGCTCAAGCTCAAACAGAATGTCGAACAGCCAGGTGCAGTAGTGCTGCAAAAGTTCCTTCTTCATGACGAACATGTTGAAGTGGTGGCCGTGGGTCTTGGACATATACAGGTCATACGCGGGCAGGTACTCGGGGCATTTGCGCGCAATGATGGCGCGGGTCACCTCCAGATCCTGCTTGTGATGGGCGTGGATATACTGGGTGTAGTTCGTCTCAATAAAATAGTGGCGCTCCTTCGGCAGGACGACGTTCGTCGTAGCCAGAATGCTGCAGAGCTCCTCACGGCTGATGACACGTGACTTCTTGTCCGCAAAGCGGCTTTTGCGGCGACTGGCAAAATAGCGGCGGTAATGCACGATGCCGATATAATCGGAATCGATGTTGTGCGCCGCCCAGTACAGGCCCGTCAGCTCGCAGAAATTTGCGTTGCGCTCCGAGATATTGTCGCCGGTATCATCGCCGATATAGCCGCAGGCCGGGTGGACGGCATGGCCCATCTGTACCGGAAGGTACATCGGGTCATCCGGCACCCAGTACGGTTTATGCGTTGCTACGATAATGGTGGTCTGCAATGTGTTCTACCCGCCTTACATACTTTCCTGTACTCTTTTTCCTAGTGAGCTTGCTAAACCTATAGTATAGCGCTTTTTGGCAGGAATACAAGTTACAGAACGGTAAAAAGGTCATTCGCCCTCGTTTTCAAAGGTTTCCTGCTCCTCGGCCAGCTTTTCCCACTCGTCGTAGAGCTCCTGCTGGTGGAAGCGAGCGTCGTCAAGCTCGTCGCATTTGTCGCGCAGCAGCAGATGGTCGCGCAGGACCTCGGGGTCGTTGATCTCATTTTCCAGCTCGACAATATGCGCACCCAGCTCCTCGATCTCGCTCTCCACCTTTTTCAGGCGGGCGCGGACCTCGGCGCGGCGCTTGCGCTGCTCCTTGCCGTATGCCTGCTTTTTGGCAGTGTCCTCGGTCTTTTGCTGCTCCTGGGTTTTACCGGCGTCACGGTTTTGCAGGGCGGCAAAGTTCGGGTAAAACGTCGCTTTGCCGTCCTCCAGGTACATGATCGGGCAGCCCAGCGTCTGCATCAGGTAGCGGTCATGGGTGACGAGCAGCAGTGTGCCGGTGTAGGCCGCCAGCGCCTGGGTCAGGCTCTCGCGCATGTAGATGTCCAGGTGGTTCGTCGGCTCGTCCAGGAACATCAGGTTCGGGCGCTCGAGCGCCAGCTCGGCAAAGCGCAGGCGGGCCAGCTCACCGCCGGACAGCGACGCACAGTCCTTAAAGACCTCCTCGCCGCGGTAGCCGAAGCGTGCCAGATGGCTGCGGACCTCGAGCTCGGTAAAGCGCGGGTACTGGTTCCAGATGGCGTCAATGACGCGGCCTGCGCGGCGGGCCTGCTGCTGGGTGAATACGCCCGGCTTGGCGCCGCTGCCCAGGCGGACCATACCACCCGACGGGCGGCGCTTGCCGTCCAGCACCTGCAAAAGCGTGGACTTGCCTGCGCCGTTGGGACCTGCAATGACGAGCTTGTCCCCGCGGTGAACGACGTAGTCCAGGGCGTCGATGAGGGTGCGCTCACCGATATGGACGCTCAGATTCTTCATGATGACCAGCTCGTCATAGGGCTCAATGTCGTACTCAAAGCGAAAGTTCAACTCCCACGCCTCGGTGGTCGGGGCCTCGACGATCTCGAGCTTTTCCAGCTGCTTGCGGCGGCTCTGGGCCATCTTCGTCGTGGAGGCGCGCACAAGATTGCGGTCCACGTAGTCCTGCAATTTGGCAGCTTTTTCTACAGCGGCGTCATGCAGCTTCTGCTGGCGCTCGTCAGCGGCCTCGCGCTGGGGCAGATAGGCCGAGTAGTTGCCGCGGTAGGTCTTGATGCTCTTGCCGCGCAGCTCCCAAATGCGGGTGCAGACGGCGTCGAGGAAGTAGCGGTCATGGCTGACAACGAGCACCGCACCGCGGTAGGCTTTCAGATAATTTTCGAGCCACTCCATCGTTTCCAGGTCCAGATGGTTCGTCGGCTCGTCCAGGATCAGCAGGTCGGGGCGCTCCAGCAGCAGCCGTGCCAGACGCAGCCGGGTCTGCTCACCGCCCGAAAGCACGCCCGCCAGCTTTGTCCAGGTGTCGGCGGGAAAGCCCATGCCGTTGAGCACCTTTTTGATCTGGGTGTCCATGTTATAAGCGTCCATCGCGTCGATGACAGCGGTGCAGTGGGCGATCTTATCGGTCAGTTCCGCATTGTGCGGGTCTGCGGCCAGCTGCTTTTGCAGCACGTCCATCTCCTGCATGGCGTCAAGCGCCGGGGTAAAGACCAGCCGCATTGTGGCATAGATGTCCAGCGACGGGTCCAGCCGGGCGTTCTGCTCAAGGTAGCCGGCGGTCACGCCGGTGCCGAACGCGGCATCTCCGGCGTCAGGCAGGCTCTCGCCGCAGAGGATCCGCAAAAGCGTCGTCTTGCCGGTGCCGTTGGCACCGATGATGCCGATACGGTCCCCGCGCTCGACACCTGCATTTACATCACGCAGTACCTCGTGTTCGCCGAAGCTCTTGCCTAAGTTTTGAAGTTCCAACAACATAGCGGTACATCCTCAATTCCAAAATGATGCCGCCGCCTGACAAACGGGCAGCGGCAGTGCGCCCTCGCCTTACAGCAGGGCTTCGTTGCTGTGGCGGCGGTTGCGCACGCCGATATTTTCCAGCTCCTCCGGCTCCATCACGATGCGGTAGAGCTCCTCATAGGAGCTCACCGTATATTTGGGCGTGATGCCGGACTTGTTTTCAAGATTGCCGGGGTTGAACCAGCAGGTATCCACACCGGCGTTCAGGCCGCCCTTGATGTCGGCCAGCAGATCGTCGCCGACCATCAGCACACGGCTCTTGTTCGTGATGCCGAGGTCACGGAAGGCATGCTCAAACAGCTTGGCGCTGGGCTTGGCCGCGCCGACCTTCTCGGAAATATAAATGCCGTCCATGTACCTGTCGATGCCGGAGGCCGCAATGCGGGACTCCTGCACGGCAATGGCACCGTTCGAGACGAGGGCCAGCGTGGCGACCTCGCTCAGCTCCTTCAGCGCGGTCAGTGCGCCGGGCAGCAGGTCGGCATGGGTCGCCAGCAGCTCCTCATAGCGGTCATTCATGGCCTTGCCCTTGCCGTTGTCGGGCAACTGCATGGTCTGCATGAAGCGGGAGAAGCGGATCTGGAACAGCTTCTGCTTGTTCAGCTGGCCTTTGGCCAGCGAGTCCCACAGCTCGCGGTTGACCTTGTGGTAGGTATCATAAGTGGCCTCGTCGTGGGGCAGCTCGTACTCGGCGAGCATATCGGTCAGGGCCTGACGCTCTGCGGCGTCAAAGTCCAAAAGCGTGTTGTCAACGTCCAGCAGGACGCAGGTATAAATTGCCATCTTCGTAACCTCGTATGCTTATTGCGGTGTGGAATCGGCGGGGGTCGGCTCCGGCATCGGCGTGGGCACAGCGGTGGGTTCCGGCGTAGCCGCGGCGCTGACAGTCAGCACAAAGACGCTGTCCGCACCGTTGTTGGCCGCGTGGATGTGGTAGGTGCCTGGCTCGTTGGCCGTGAAGGTCACCTGCGTGCCCGTTGTGCGCCAGGAGGTCTCCTCGCAGCCCCAGAGCGTGTCGCCGCTGCCGTTTTCCACGGTAGCCGTCAGCGTCGTACTCTGGCCTGCGGTCAGCGTGCCTGTGCCGCTGATGTTGATCGTGGTGGCCTCGGCCTCGACGGTGACGATCAGCTGTGCCGTCGAGAAGGTGCCGTTGATCTCTATGCCTGCCTTGATCGTGTAGGTCCCGGCGGCATCGGGCTTGAAGGTCAGGCTGCTGCCGTTCTTCTCCATCTCATCGTTGATGGACCACTGCACGTTCGTGGCGTCGTAGGCCTTGTTGCCCAGCTTGACCGCGGCATTGACAGTCAGGCTCTCGCCCTGCTTGATCTTCGTATCGCCCTTGTCCAGCGTCAGCTCGACGCGGGCGTCGTTGAACATGGCCTTGACGGAGATGTCCTTGGTAATATTGTCATAGCGGGTCGCGGTGGTGACGCCGTCGCTCCACTTGTAGAACACAAAGCCCTCCGCCGCCACTGCCGTGACGTTAACGCTTGTGCCGGAGTCGGCCTGAATTTCGACGCTGGACACGCCGGTCTGGCCGTTGCCAGTCAGCGTGCCCTTGGCGCTGTCCTCGACCTCATAGCTGGCCGTGAACTTCGTCGGCGTCGAGGTCGGCACCGGCGTGTTGCTGCCTGCGGAGGCCGACGCACGCTGCGGGATGTCCGACGTGTCGGGACGGCTGTCCATCGTATTGCAGGCGTGGCCCTTGGCGTACTCCAGCAGGGCGCGTGCGCCGGAGGTGCTGAAACCGTTGGATTCAAAGTAGGTGCCCTCGCCGTAGCCGCGGGTGTTTTTAAGGGCCTCGGCGGTGTTCAGGTACTTGAAGCCCAGATCGCTGCTGGCCGCCGCAATGGCCTGGTTGAACTGGTCAATGCGGGTCTGGGTCTCGGCAGCGTTCGTGCTGTCCTCGGTAACGGGCGGGATGCCCACCGCGATGATGTCGCAGTAGGCGTAGGCCGAGCGGATGCTCTGCAGGAACTGCTTGTAGTCGGCAATGAAGGAGTCCACACTGACCGAGCCGTCCACATCGTTCGCGCCCAGCACCACAAAGACGCGGCGGGCCTTCATCTTGGGGATGGCCTGCGGGATCGTGTAGCTGCTGGCGTCCGATGCAAAGTTTACGCAGGAGGTGGACAACGCCTTGGAAATCTGCAATCCCTCCTGCCCGACAAACTGATTCAGCGTGATGCGGGTGTCCTTCTGCAGCGTCACGGCGTACTGGTCACCCGCAAAAACGCTGGCCGTAATGTAGGCGTCATCCGCCGCGCTCTGCGGCAGGATGGAATCCAGCGTCGTATCCAGCGGGTAGGCGTCCGGGTTGTAGGAATCCTTCCCGCCTGCAAACAGGCCCAGCTTCGTCGGCAGCACCCATGCCGCCAGAATGCTCATCACAACGGCCAGCGCGCACAGCGCCAGCACCACACACGCTTTGCGCTGTGTCGGGCTCAGGCCTTTTTTCTCCTCATTACGTTCTCTGCTCATCGGGGACGGCAACCTCCTTAATTATCGAAAGCGGGCGTACCCATGGCCACAACCCACCTAGTATACATAGTATGAATTATATCATATTTGCCGGGCTTTGAACATGGTTTTCAAAAAATTGTCACGTATTACAATTTTATTACAAGCAAAAAGCCCGGGATTTGACATCCCGGGCAAAATTGGGTTCGATTTCAGGAAAGCAGCATTCTGTCGTTGGCAAACTCGCCGTCGCTGACCTGCTCAAAGCGCTGCAGCAGGTCGCTGACCTGCAGGTTCTTCTTTTCCTCGCCGCGCACATCGTAGATGACGTGGCCCTCGTACATCATGATCAGGCGGTTGCCGTACTTGATGGCATCCTTCATGTTGTGGGTGATCATCAGGGTGGTCAGGTGGTTTTCCTCGACGATCTTCTCGGACAACGTCAGCACCTTGGCCGCGGTCTTGGGGTCAAGGGCGGCGGTGTGCTCGTCCAGCAGCAGGAGCTTGGGCTTTTTGAGGGTCGCCATCAGCAGTGTGACAGCCTGGCGCTGACCGCCGGAGAGCAGGCCGACCTTGCTGGTCATACGGTTTTCCAGCCCCAGATCCAGCGTTTTGAGCAGCTCGTAGTATTCGTCGTGCTCCTTCTTCGTGATGCCGATCTTGAGCGTGCGGGCAAGACCCCGGCGGGCCGCCAAGGCCAGGTTCTCGTCGATCTGCATCGTCGCGGCGGTGCCCATCATCGGATCCTGGAACACGCGGCCAATGTACTTGGCACGCTGGTGCTCGGACAGGCGGGTCACATCCTTCCCGTCAATAATGATTTTGCCCATATCCACCGGCCAGACGCCCGCGACGGCGTTCAGCATCGTGGATTTGCCCGCGCCGTTGCCGCCGATGACCGTGACAAAGTCGCCGTCCTCCAGCGTCAGATCCAGTCCCTTCAAGGCGACCTTCTCATTGACGGTTCCTGCATTGAAGGTCTTGTATACATTCTTGATCTCAAGCATTGTCCTTGCCTCCCTTTTTCACGGGTACTTTGGTGAAGTATTTGCCCTTCCAGTACGGGATGGTCAGGAACACCGCCACGACCAGCGCAGTCAGCAGCTTGAGGTCATCGGTAGACAGGCCCATGCGCAGCACGAAGTTCATAACGATGTAGTAGATGATCGCGCCGATGACAGCGGCGGTCAGCTTGAGCGCAAAGTTGCGGAAGATCTTGCCGAAGATGACCTCACCGATGATGACGGCGGCCAGACCGATGACGATGGCGCCGCGGCCCATGTTGATGTCCGAGAAGCCCTGGTACTGGGACAGCAGACCGCCCGCCAGCGCCACAAGGCCGTTGGAAACCATAAGGCCGAGCACGATGGTGACGTTCGTGTTGATGCCCTGGGCGCGGGCCATGTGCCGGTTTGCGCCGGTAGCGCGCAGCGAGCAGCCAAGCTCCGTGCCGAAGAACCAGTACAGCACGCCGATCAGGATCGCGCAGAAGATGAGCAGCACGAAGATCGGGTTGTTGAGCGCCAGCGCGCGGACATAGCGGGCCGAGACCAGCAGGCTGTACTTGTCCACACTGATGGGCAGGTTTGCCTTGCCGCCGCCCGTGCCGGTGCCCATGATGCGCAGGTTGACAGAATACAGCGCCAGCTGGGTCAAAATACCGGCCAGAATTGCCGGGATGCCGCAGGCCGTGTGGAACAGACCCGTGACAAGGCCCGCCAGCATACCGGCCAGCGTGGCTGCCACAAGGGCGACGCCCACAGGCACGCCGTTGAGCACCAGCACCACGCAGACCGCGCCGCCCGTGCCGAGGGAGCCGTCAACGGTCAGATCGGCCACATCCAGAATGCGGTAGGTAATGTACACGCCGATGGCCATGATGCCCCAGATGAGGCCCTGCGCCACAGCGCCGGGCATGGAGTTTACCAAAGAGGTCAGGAAATCCATAAAAACATCCTCATTTCGTAAAGCACCAAAACAGCGGGAAAAGAGAGTACTCTCCCCTTCCTCGCTGTTATGATGATTTTCAGTCGCTGTTCCGTTCAATCAGCCGATAGCCACGTAGTCGGACGGCGGGGTGATGCCCAGCGCCTCGCAGTTGGCGGCGTTGTACTTCTTGGTCACGTTCGGAGCGAACTCAACGGGCATCGCAGAGACGTCCGCGCCGTCCGCCAGGATCTTGGCAGCCATCTCACCGGTAGCGTAGCCAAGGTCGTAATAGCTGATGGAGAGCGTTGCAACGCCGCAGCCGGAGCAGATGCCTTCCTCACCGGCCACAACGGGGACCTTGGCGGGGATGACAACGTTTGCGATGGCCTCGGTGTTGGAGGCTGCGGTGTTGTCAGTGGGGATGTAGATGACGTCGGAGTTATCGGCGGCAGTCTGGGCCACGGAGGTGACGTCGTTCGTATCGGTGAAGGCATAGCGGGCAACGGTGTAGCCCTCCTCGTTCAGGTAGCCTTCAATGACGTCGCACTGGTAGACGGAGTTCGGCTCTGCACTGCAGTAGAGCAGACCGACGCTCTTGGCATCCGGGAAGATCTCCTGGATCATGGCTGCCTGCTGGTCCAGCGGAGCCAGGTCAGAGGTGCCGGAAATATTGTTGCCGACAGTGCCGGTCCAGTCGCTGATGTCCAGCGCGGTGGCGTAGTCAGTGATGGAGGTTCCCAGCACCGGGATGTCGGCAGTTGCCTGTGCGGCAGCCTGCAGCGGTGCGGTGGCGTTGGCCAGGATCAGGTCAACGCCGTTGGAGACAAAGCCATTCACAATGGTGGCGCAGTTGGCGGAATCGCCGGAGGCGTTTTGCTCGTCAAATTTGACGCTACCCTCGCCCAGCTTCTCGACCAGAGCATCTTTGAAGCCCTGAGTAGCGGCATCCAGCGCTTCATGCTGGACAAGCTGGCAGATACCGATGTTATAGACCTTGCCATCCGCAGCGGCAGTGCTGTCAGCAGTGCTTGCAGCAGCCTCGGTGCCGGAGGCGGTGTCCGCAGCAGAAGCGGCGGTGTCTGTGGATGCGGTGGAGCCGCAGGCGGCCAGACCCATGGTCATGGCGGCTGCCATCATAAGGGAAACTGCTTTTTTCATGTCTATTCCTCCATAGTACCTGCTGCGCAACCTTTTTGTTTCAGGTGTACACCCGCGTCTCCTCACGCGGGTCCCTCCTGCGCAGCCGGTTTAGTGCTTTAAAGTATAGCACACTTCACCGATTTAAAGCAAGCGCAAATACGTATAATGCATTGTGCAATTTGCGTCGTTTTTTGGTTATATTGACGAATTTCCAAATTGATGCCCGTAGGGGCGGGTCCCATATCCGCCCGCGGTAGTTACCGCAGGCTGCGCGAGTACATATAGAATGCGCCCCTGCGGAGGCAAACAAAAAGCCCCAGCTTGCAAATAAGCTGGGACAACTTTCGGTTTTATTCCGCAAAGCAGGCGTTTTCCGCCTTGGCGATCAGCTCCACAAAGCGGTGGGGGTTGCTGGCTGTGCGCAGGCTTTCCACAAGGTCGCTGCGGCTCAGAAGGTTTACGAGCCGCGCCAGGATCTGCAGATGCAGGCTCTCACTGCCCGGCGGAACAGCGATCATGAACACAAGATCCACGGGTTCCCCGTCCGGTGCGCCCCAGTCAACACCGCGGCGCAGCAGCAGCGCCGAGATGCCCGGTGCGGACACGCCCGCGTTGCAGGCGTGGGGCAGCGCAATGCCGCCCCCGATGGCCGTTGTGCCGCCGAACGTTTCCCGGTAGCTGACCGCATTGTAGTAGGCATTGCCGTTGGTGATAACGCCGATGCCTTCCTGCAGCTCGACCAGAATGCCGAGCGCGTCGGCGGAGTTATCGATCTTTGCATAGAGCAGTACGCCCTTGGGGTTCATCAGTTCGCTGACCTTCATCGTCAAACCTCACGTCCTTCGGCTCTGCCGATCAGGCTGTACAGATACTCCCCCACTGCGCCCTCGGCGCAGGTGCAGGTCGTCACATGGTCGGCGGCAGCCTTGACCTCTGCCGGTGCGTTGGCGACAGCTACGGCGTAGCCGGCCTCCCGCATGATCTCCAGGTCATTGTAGTAATCACCGATAACGACGGTGTTCTTCATGGATTTGCTCATGAGGGCGCACAGGTCATGCAGACCGCTGGCCTTGCTGACGCCGCTGGGCATGATCTCTAAGTAAATGCTGTTCGTGGCCAGGAAGTAGTTTTCCCGCCCGTAGTACCGCGTCTTGGCGTACTGGCCCAGTTTGCGGATGCTCTCCGGGTCGGAGGCAAAGACGACCTTGACCCAGCCGTCAGGCACGCTCTCCACCGGGCAGGCAATGCTGCCGAGGTGCTCGTCCACCTGATGGGCGTGGGTCACCTCATTGGCATGGATGACGAACATCTCGCCGTTTCCGGCCATGACCTCCACGCCTATATGCGGGAACTTGTTCAGGATGTCAAGGATGGCCGTCGTCGCCTGCTCGCGGTTCAGCGTCGAGCGGTGCAGCACCGACTCGGCGGAAAAATCATACAGCAGCGCCCCGTTGCAGGAGATGGCCGGCAGCGACAGGCGGATGTTCCCCAGCGCCGCACGGATGGACTCCGGCGGGCGGCCCGTTGCCACCGTGAAAAGCCCCCCCATGCCGGTGTACAGCTGGATGACCGCGCGGTTGCAGGCGGGGATGCCCTCCTTGGCCGTCAGCAGCGTATTATCCATATCACAGATCACAAGGGTATCGCTTAGGGGTGGTTTCATGCGCGATGTTCCTTTCTTAACCGTGTCAGAAACTCTGTAAAATAGGGCGGCAGGGGCGAATCAAACTGCATCCACTCCCCTGTCCGCGGGTGGACAAAGCCCAGCTCCTTGGCGTGCAAGCACTGGCCGTTCAGCGATTTGATGCAGTTTTTGGGGCCGTACACAGCATCCCCTGCCAACGGATGCCCCGTCGAGGCCATGTGTACACGAATCTGATGGGTGCGCCCGGTCTTTAATTTGCACGCAATGTAAGTGAAATTGCCGCAGCGTTCCAGCACCTGCCAGCCCGTGTAGGCATACTTGGCTCCCGCCGCGTTCTCGGCCAGGACGGCCATTTTCTTGCGGTCCCGCGGGTCGCGTCCGAGCCACTTTTCCACAAAGTCCTCGTCCTCCTTGAGGTTACCGTACACCACGGCATGGTAGACGCGGTGGATGCTGTGTACGCTCATCTGGGCGCTGAGCGCCTGATGGGCGGCATCGTTTTTGGCAACGACGAGAAGGCCGCTTGTGTCCTTGTCAATGCGGTGGACGATGCCCGGGCGGATGGCCCCGCCGATGCCCGACAGCTGCCCCGCGCAGTGGTAAAGCAGCGCGTTGACGAGCGTGCCGTCCGGGTTGCCGGGGGCCGGGTGCACGACCATGCCCTTAAGCTTGTTGACAACGAGCAGGTCGTCGTCCTCGTACACAATGTCCAGCGGGATGTTCTGGGGCCGGGCCTTGATGGGCTGCGGGTCAGGCAGGTCGATGGCGTAGATTTTGCCGGGCGCCACCTTATCCTTTTTGTTGACGGGCGCGCCGCCGCAGGTCACAAGCCCCTGCTCGATCAGATTTTGCAGCGCACTGCGGGACAGCGTCGGGCACTGCCCGGCCAGCCAGGCGTCCAGGCGTCCGCTGTCGCCGGGGGCTGCGGTAAGCTCAAGCCGCTCCATCTTCGTCCGCCTTTGGCTCTGCGGTCTTATCCTTTTTGAAAGAGTCCAGCAGCACGGCGAGCATCAGCAGGCCGACGCCGACACAGACGCAGATGTCCGCAAAATTGAAGATGGCAAACCGCATGAACAGCACATTGATGTAGTCCACGACCACACCGTTGAGCACGCGGTCAATGAGGTTGCCCACGCCGCCGCCCAGTACCAGCGTCCAGGCTGCGCGCTCTGTCATTGGCATTTTGCGCACGAACAGCATGATAAGGACAGCCAGCAGCATGACCGACGTCATGCCGATGAGCAGTCCCTGCTTACCGGCCAGCATCGAAAACGCCATGCCGTCATTCAGGCAGTAGCGCAGCTCCACAACGCCGGGCAGCACGTCCATGCTGCCCACCGGCAGCAGCGCCGCCGTGGCCCAGTGCTTGATGAGCTGGTCAATGACGACCAGAATGGCCGCTCCTGCCAGCGATAACAAACCAGAAATCATACAACACCTTATCCGAAAAAATCAGCGGTGCTTAAACGTATAAGCACCGCTGACGGTAGAGTAAATTTACTGCTTCAAGACCTTAGCGCAGCGCGGGCAGAGGCCGTCCTCACCGACGGTGGTCTCGTACTTCCAGCAGCGCAGGCACTTGTTGCCAACCGCATGGGCAGCGCTGACGCCGAGACCCTCGACCAGGCCCTTGACGCCGCCCTCACCCTCGACAAGGTCAACGTGGGAGACGATGAACAGGTCAGCCAGCTCATCCATCGGGATGGCGTTCAGGAAGTCGTAGACCTCCTTGCTGCAGTACAGCGTCAGACCGGCCTCCAGCGCAGAGCCGATGACCTTATCGGCACGGGCCTGCTCCAGCACCTTCTTGACGTCGTCGCGGATGGCCATGATGCGGTCCCACTTAGCTTCAAACGCCTCATCGGCGGCAGCCTTGGCCTCGGGCATCTGCTCAAAGACAACATAGTCCTTCATGCCGTCCAGCTTCGGGATGTAGCTCCAGATCTCCTGGCTGGTGAAGCACAGGATGGGTGCCAGCAGCTTGGTGAAGTCGACCAGGATGCGGTACAGCGCGGTCTGGGCACAGCGGCGTGCGTGGTCATCTGCGCAGTACAGACGATCCTTGATGACGTCCATGTAGAAGTTGGACATATCAATGACGCAGAAGTTGTACAGCGCGTGGTAGGCACGGCTGAAGTCGTAGTGCTCGTAGGCATCGCGCATGGTGGCGGTCAGCTTGTTGCAGGCCTCGAGTGCCCAGCGGTCGATCTCGAACAGCTGGTCATCATCGACCATATCCTTCGCGGGATCAAAGTCGCTGATATTGCCCAGCATGAAGCGGGCCGTGTTGCGCATCTTGCGGTACGCCTCGGACAGCTGGCGGAAAATTTCCTTACCGGCGCGGACGTCGACGGTGTAATCGCTGGAAGCGACCCACAGACGGATGATGTCAGCACCGTAGTCGCGGATGATCTCACTGGGCTCCATGCCGTTGCCGGCGGACTTGTGCATCTGCTTGCCCTGGGCATCGACGACCCAGCCGTGGCACAGGACCTCGCGGTACGGGGCCACACCCTGGGTGGCGACGCTGGTCAGCAGACTGGACTGGAACCAGCCGCGGAACTGGTCGGCACCCTCCATATACATATCAACGGGCCAGCGCAGCTCGGGGCGCTCACGGCAGACAGCGCTCCAGGTGGAGCCGGAGTCGAACCAGACGTCCATGATGTCGGGGTCCTTCTCCCAGTCGGAGGCACCGCACTCGCAGACCTCGGTCTTGGGCAGGATGTCGTTGGCATCGTACTTGTACCAGGCGTCGCTGCCCTCCTTGCGGAACAGGTCGGACACAGCCTTGATGGAGGCATCGGTGATATGGTACTTGCCGCACTTCTTGCAGTAGAATACCGGGATGGGCACGCCCCAGACGCGCTGGCGGCTGATGCACCAGTCACTGCGGTCACGGACCATACCGGCCATGCGGTCATGGCCCCACGCCGGCTGCCAGTGCACGCTGTCAATGGCCTTGTAGACGTCCTCCTTGAAGGCGTCGATGGAGCAGAACCACTGCTCGGTAGCACGGAAGATGATGGGATGATGGCAGCGCCAGCAATGCGGGTACTGGTGGGTGATGTGCTGCACACCCATCAGATGGCCGCTCTCCTTGATGTGCTCCAGAATGACCTTGTTGGCGTCCCAGACCTTGAGACCGGCAAACTTCTCGCCCGCCTCGGCGGTCAGGCGGCCCGCGTCGTCCACGGGAACGACAACGGGAACCTGCGGATAGTGATTGACGCAGACCTCAAAGTCCTCAACACCATGGCCGGGAGCGGTGTGGACGCAGCCCGTGCCGCCTTCCAGCGTGACGTGGTCGCCCAGAATGACCAGACCCTTGCGGTCAAGGAACGGATGCTGATACTGCATGAGCTCGAGCTCACTGCCGAGAACAGTCTCGGGCAGGACCTCGTACTCGTCGATATGGCAGCCCTTCATCGTGGACTCAACGAGCTCGCGGGCCATGATGTGGTAGGCGTCACCGATCTTGACGAAGGCATATTCCAGATTGGGGTTCAGGCAGGTTGCGACGTTGGCGGGCAGCGTCCAGGTGGTGGTCGTCCAGATGACGATCCATGCCTTGTCCAGCGGGATGTTGTGCTTGGCCAGCACGCCGTTGGGGTCGTCGGTCAGCTTGAAGCGGACATAGATGGAATCGCACTCGTCCTCGGCGTACTCGATCTCAGCCTCGGCCAGGGCGGTGCGGTCCTCGGGGCACCAGTACACGGCCTTCATGCCCTTGTAGATGTAGCCCTTCTTGGCCATCTCGCCGAAGATCTCGACCTGGCGTGCCTCAAACTCGGGGCGCAGGGTCAGGTAGGGGTTCTCAAAGTCGCCCTGCACGCCCAGACGCTTGAACTGCTCGTTCATGACGCCGATGTGCTCGGTGGCAAACTCCTTGCAGATCTGGCGCAGCTCCAGCTTGGAGACACCGGCCTTCTTGTCGCCGAGGGAGCTCAGCGCCTTCAGCTCGATGGGCAGGCCGTGGGTGTCATAGCCGGGCACGTAGGGTGCCTGGAAGCCGGACATGTTCTTATAGCGGATGATAATGTCCTTGATGATCTTGTTCAGGGCCGTACCCATGTGGATATTGCCGTTGGCATACGGAGGACCGTCGTGCAGGATGTACTGCGGCTTGCCCTCGTTGTTCTTAATCATCTGCTCATAGACATGGTTCTGCTCCCAGTCCTCGAGCATTTTGGGTTCCTTCTTCGGCAGACCGGCCCGCATTTCAAACGGGGTCTGCATCTTATGGATGGTGTCGTTGTAGTTCTGCGCCAAAGTTTCCTACTCTCCTCTATTTATTGGATTCTTTAGTTATATCACATCGGGCGTCAGCTGTCAAAGTCAACGCCTTCAAAGTTATCGAACGCCGGGGAATTCAGCTCCTCCTGCGGTTCGTCACTTGCCTTTTTGCGGGTCGTGCGCCTGGTCGTACCGGCCTTGCGGCGGCGGGCAGGCTTGGCCTCCGGCTCGTCATACAGGCCGGAGACATCCTGGAACCGCGTCTCGTCGATGGCGGGCTCCTCCACGGGGATCGGGGCGGGCTCGGCTTCCTCCGGCTCCTCCGGGTGCGGCGCGATGGCAAATTCCACCGTGTCTACCTTTTCGCCCTGAGCTTGGGCACTTTCCGTCGGCTCCGGCACGGGCTGGGCTGTGGGCGGCTCATAGTAGGCCGTCTCCTGCATGGCGGGCACCTGGGCTGCCTGCTGTACCGGGGCCGACTCCGGCACAGGCTGGGCTGCGGGGGCCGTGTAGGCCGGGGCCTGCGCAGCGG
>ERZ791875.1522-NODE-1522-length-15047-cov-6.970584_pt1 | contig 15047 bp, 10 predicted proteins | sample MGYA00510278_ERZ791875 | MGnify/ENA primary metagenome ERZ791875 (study PRJEB30046, sample SAMN00792078) | human gut metagenome | study: EMG produced TPA metagenomics assembly of the A metagenome-wide association study of gut microbiota in type 2...
TTGGGCAAGGTGTATATTGGGGTGATGGCGGTTGGCGGGCACAAATTATGGGGGGGTGGGTGGCAAGAGGGTTGCGGGGTTAGGTGGTTTGGGGGAATGGGTGAGCGGTGGAAGATTGACGGCAGGCGGCGGGGAGGTTGCGGGCCGGGCATGCCCGGCCCCTACGGGGGTGGTGGAAGGGTAAGCGGGTGTGGGGTAGTTTCGGGCCATCTTTGTAGGGGGCGGCGTCCTCGACGTGCCGCGGAGGGGTCAAGACCCCTCCCTACGGTGTGGGGTGAGACGGGGTGGCAAAGCAGTAACGGGTGGTTATGGAAAGCGCGCGGGCCGGGCATGCCCGGCCCCTACGGGGTGGCGGAAGGGTGAGCGGGTGCTTGTGGAGGGGTATCATTGGGCCTCTAACAGCTGTTCGCGCATCCATTTCAGGATACGGCGCTCGCGGCGGGAGATCTGGACCTGGGTCGTGCCGAGGACGCGGGCGGTCTCGCTCTGGGTGCGGCCCGCGAAAAAGCGCAGACGGATGAGTTGGCGGTCACCGCTGTCCAGCCTGTCCATCACCTCGGCCAGACCGATGCGGTCCGAGAGTGCTTCCTCCGGGGACTCCACCGGCACGTCAAACTCCCGCAGGCCGTCCTCGTCGTCCACGGGCGTCAGGCTCAGAGTCGGCAGGGCCGCGCGGATGGCCAGAGCGATCTGCTCCGGGGTCGTGCCCAGCGTCTCGGCCAGCTCGGTCACGCCGGGCTCCTGGCCGGTGCGCTTGAGGCAGCGCTCACGCTCGGCATTGATTTTAAGGCTCAGCTCTTTTAACGAACGGCTGACCTTGACTGTGCCGCCATCTCGGAACAGCTTTTTGATCTCGCCCAGGATGACCGGCACGGCATAGGTGGAAAAGCAGACGCCGCGCCCGGTATCAAACCCATCGCAGGCCTTCACAAGGCCCAGACAGCCCGCGGCGTAGAGTTCCTCATACTCGATGCCTCGCCCCTTGAACCGCCCGGCGCAGGCGTGGACAAGGCCGAGGTTTCTCTCAATAAATTCTTCGCGCGGCAGCTGGTGCATATCCGTGGGCATGACTGTCCCCTCCTTCTATATATGTAGGGGGTCACGCGCGGGCATCCAGCCGCTTGGTCAGGGTCACGCGGGTGCCGCGGCCCGGCGTGGAGGAGACCTTGACCTTGTCCATGAAGCTCTGCATGACGGCAAAGCCCAGACCCGCGCGCTCCTCGGCGTCGCCGGTGGTGAACATTGGCTCCATCGCCTTCGCAATATCCGGGATGCCGACGCCGCGGTCCGTGATGGTAATACGCACAATACCGCCCTCATAGATGGCCGCCGTCATTGTGATGGGGCCGATCTTGTCCGGGTAGGCGTGGACGATGCAGTTGGTCACGGCCTCGGAGACAGCGGTTTTCATATCGGCGAGCTGGGGCACTGTGGGATCAAGCTGCACAAGAAACGCGGCCAGCGCCGCGCGGGCGAAGCCCTCGTTGACGGAGCGGCCCGCAAACGTAATTTTTACCTGATTGAGCATCTTCATCGGTGTTCACCTCCGTTCAGGCGTAGGTTATGTGGGCCAGGTCGAGCATCCGCCGCACGGCGCGCGGCGGGTTCTGGACGGTCAGCCGCCCGCCCAGTGCGCTTACGTGGCGTCCGCGGCCCAAAATCAGGCCGACGCCCGAGGAATCCATGAAGGTGACGCCCGAGAAGTCGAGCGTCAGCAGCTCAGGCAGGCGGTCATCGACCTGGGCATCGATCTCCCGCCGCAGTGTCTGGGCGGCGTGGTGGTCGATCTCGCCGCTCAAATAGGCGGCCAGTGTGCCGCTGCCGGGCACGAAGGTTACTTTGGCCATAGGGTTGTCCTCTTTTTTCATTTATAAGGGTATACAGGGTAGTGTTGGGAAGGTTGCGGGCCGGACATGCCCGGCCCCCGGGTTGTTGAGACAAAACAAAAAGCCCGTATCGTTATGATACAGGCTTACGGGTGCGTATTTTGTTGAAATGGCGATGACCGGTTATTTTTCTGCTTCTTTGAGAAGCAGCGGGCGGGCCTCGGCGGCAAGGTAGAGCGAACCGCAGACAACAACGCCCGCGAGGTTGTTCTCGTCCGCGTAGTCCACAGCCTTGCGGATGGCATCGGCCACACTGTCGGCGGCCTCGGCGTCGGTGTGGAAGCGTGCCTCCTTCTGCAATTCCTCGGCGCTCAATGCGCGGGGGCAGTTGGGCGTGACGGTGTAAATCTTGGCAAAGCAGGGGGCCAAATCGGACAGCATATCCTTATAGTCCTTGTCGGCCAGCACGCCCAGCACACCGACGAGGTTTTCCTCAAAGTCGGCGCGGGTCAGGGTCGCGGCCAGCATTTTAGCGCCGTCCGGGTTGTGGCAGCCGTCGAGCAGCAGCAGCGGATGGCGGCGCAGCACCTCGATGCGAGCGGGCATCCGGGCATCGGCAAGGCCCTGCAGAATGGCATCGTCCGAAATATCATAGCCGAACTCGCGCCAGAGAGCCAGCGCGATCTCGACAGCCATGGCGGCGTGGTTAGCCTGGTGCGTACCGGGCAGGCCCAGTGCGGCGCGATAGCCGCCGTAGTCGATGCGGTTTTCCAGCCGCTTGCCGCGCAGCAGCGTCAAATCGTCCTTGTCGGGCGTGATGATGCTCGTGTGCGCCTCGGCAGCGGCGGTCAGGATCGGCCCCATAGCCTCCGCAGGCTGGTCGGGATAGTTGACGACGACGGTTCCTTCTTTTATAATACCGGCCTTCTCGGCGGCAATTTTATCAAGGGTATCTCCCAGGACTTCCATGTGGTCATAGCCGATCTTTGTGATGGCTGCCACGAGCTTGTGGGGCACGACGTTCGTTGCGTCGCAGCGCCCGCCAAGGCCGGTCTCCAGCACGACCAGGTCACACTTTTCGCGGGCAAACCAGAGGAACGCCAGCGCAGTGACGGCCTCAAACTCCACAGGCTTCTCGCCGCCCTCGGCCTCGATGGCGTCAATCGCGTCGAGTACCTTCTCCGTCAGGTTTGCCAGCGTGCGGGGCGGGATCATCTCGCCGTCGATCTGGAACCGCTCACGGAAGTCCACCACATACGGGCTGATGGTCAGACCGGTCTTGTAGCCCGCTGCCGTCAGGATGGAGGACGTCATGGCCGCAAGGCTGCCCTTGCCGTTCGTGCCCGCAATGTGGATGCACTGCAGCTCCTTTTCGGGGTTTCCTAGATGGTCGCACAGGTTCTGCATCCGGGCCAGACCGGGTGCGCCCTGCCCCATGCGCGGCAGGGCGTGCAGGGCTTCAATTGCCTGTTGGGTCGTCATTCTTCGTCCTCCTCATAGTTATCCTCGTCGGGTTCGGGGCGGTTCAGCTGTGCCTCATGGGCACGGTGGGCGGCGCGGCGGGCCAGCCGCTCATGCTCGCGGCGGCGCAGCTCCGCACTCTCGGCGCGCAGAGCGCGGTTCTCCTGCTTGACGCGGATGAATGCGGTAACGCCGCGCACGATCAGCAGGATGATGAGTGCAAACAGCAGTCCCGCCACGACGCCGGACATATCGATCCAGACATCCACCACCGACGAGGTGCGGTTGGGGCTGTGCAGCTGGATGGTCTCATCCATCAGCGCCGTTGTCATGCCGCCCAGCAGCGGCCAGCTCATGTGGCGCACAAAGTGCTTTGTGTACACGCGGATGCAGAGCATCAGCAGAAAGCCCTCCAGCGCAAACTCCGAAAAGTGCGCGAGCTTACGGATCAGATGCTCCGACAACGGGCCGAGATGCACCTTGGCCAGCACACTGTTGACCAGCTGCATGACGGCCTGGCTGCGTGCGGACGACTGGGCACCGTTTTCCAGTGAGTTGCGAAAGATAAACATAATGCAGGCGATCAGCGCCGCCGTAAATACCACGCGGAACAAGATCAGCCACGGACTGGTTCTTTCTTTTTCCATAATACTCCTTTATAGATACTCCTCTATAAACCTGTATTATAGCACGCAGCCCGCATAAGAGCAAGCGCCCTGCCGCAGTTTTCCTCATACTATAGGCCCGGCCTTGTAAGTTGTCAAGGTGCGGTTTTTGTGGTATTCTAATGAAAAAATGTATTTTGCGGGGGGAATGGCCATGAACATCCAGATTTTCGGCACGAACAAGAGCTTTGACACCAAAAAGGCACAGCGGTGGTTCAAGGAGCGCGGCATCAGATTTCAGATGATCGACATGAAGGAAAAAGGCATGAGCCGCGGCGAGTTTGACAACGTCTGTCGCGCCGTGGGCGGCTGGGCAAAGCTCGCCGACGAAAACGCAAAGGACAAGGACACGCTGGCGCTTTTGAAATGGCTCGACGAGAGCCAGCAGGCCGACAAGCTGTTCGAGAACCAGCAGCTCTTCCGCCAGCCCATTGTGCGCAACGGCAGACAGGCCACCGTAGGCTACTGCCCCGAAGTGTGGGAGAAGTGGGAGTAAGACAGACAGCACACCTCTCTCTGCAGGAGCCTAGGGGCCCGACAGATTTGCGCACCCGCCCTTGACAAATCCGCCGCATTGCGGTACATTATAAGGTACAAATGCAGTGCGAAAGAGTGTGCCCGCGTCGTACCTTTGCAGCAAGCCGGGGAGGATGCAAGCCCGGTACGGTGCGGCGGGTGCTGTCACTTTCAAGCAGGCGCGGTGAGAGGGGCTTCTCCCCTGCCAGCCGCGCACGGGGTTGCCGCCGTTATCAGGGCAGGCGGGCTTGTCGGCCTGCCGCAAAGCGGCCCGATCGGGCAACTTGGGTGGTACCGCGACTTGAGCTTTTCAGGCCGTCCCATGATAAACTCATGGGGCGGCCTTTTTTATTTTGTCCAAATGTAAAAATCACGCCCCGCACATTCACGAGGAGGTTTACACTATGCCGAAGGAACTCGCCAAACAGTATGCCCCGCAGGGCACCGAGGATCGCATCTATCAGAACTGGTGCGACAAGGGGTATTTCCATACCCAGATCGACCGCAGCAAAAAGCCGTTTACCATCGTCATGCCGCCGCCGAACGTCACCGGCCAGCTGCACATGGGCCACGCCATGGATGAGACCTGGCAGGACATCCTGACCCGCTACAAGCGGATGCAGGGCTATGCCGCGCTGTGGGTGCCCGGCACCGACCATGCGTCCATTGCCACCGAGGCCAAGGTCGTCGCCAAAATGCGCGAGGAGGGCCTGACCAAGGAGATGGTGGGCCGCGACGGCTTTCTGGAGCGTGCCTGGGACTGGAAGAACACCTATGGCAACCGCATCGTCAGCCAGCTGAAGAAGCTGGGCTGCTCCTGCGACTGGCAGCGTGAGCGCTTCACGATGGATGAGGGCTGCTCCGACGCCGTCAAGGAGGTCTTTGTCCGTCTGTACAATGAGGGACTGATCTACCGCGGCAACCGCATGGTCAACTGGTGCCCCCACTGCAACACCTCGATTTCCGACGCCGAGGTCGAGTATGAGGCCAAGGAGGGCAGCTTCTGGCATCTGCTCTACCCCGTCAAGGAGACCGGCGAAATGCTGGAGCTGGCCACGACCCGCCCCGAGACGATGCTGGGTGATACCGCTGTTGCCATCAACGCCGAGGACCCGCGCTACAAGCACCTGCACGGCTGCCATGTCGTGCTGCCGCTGCTGGGCCGCGAAATCCCCATCGTCTGCGACGAGCACGCCGACATGGAGAAGGGCACAGGCGTTGTGAAGATCACCCCCGCCCACGACCCCAACGACTTTGAGGTCGGCAAGCGCCACGACCTGCCGATGATCCGTGTGCTGACCTACGACGGCCACATGACCGGCGCCGCCGACAAGGCTGCCGTCGATGCCGAGAAGGCGGCGGGCCGCGCTGCCGCCGACGAGCCGGACGTGCTGGACTGCGGCAAGTATGCCGGCATGACCGCGCTGGAGGCCCGCAAGGCCATTTTGGCCGATTTGGAGGCCTGCGGTGCGCTGAAGGAGACCGAGCCGCTGACCCACGACGTGGGCACCTGCTACCGCTGCCACTCGGTCATTGAACCGATGGTCTCCAAGCAGTGGTTCGTCAAGATGGAGCCGCTGGCCAAGCCCGCCATCGAGAGCGTCGAGAAGGGCGAGATCAAGTTCGTGCCCGAGCGATTCACCAAGAACTATATCAACTGGATGAAGGGCGGCCGTGACTGGTGCATCAGCCGCCAACTGTGGTGGGGCCACCAGATCCCCGCCTGGTACTGCGACGACTGCGGCGAGACCGTCGTGGCCAAGCAAGCCCCCTGCACCTGCCCCAAGTGCGGCAGCTCCAACATGACCCAGGACCCTGACACGCTGGACACCTGGTTCAGCTCTGCCCTGTGGCCGTTCTCCACGCTGGGCTGGCCCAACGAGAACGCCGAGGATTACAACTACTTCTACCCCACGAACACGCTGGTCACCGGCTATGACATCATCGGCTTCTGGGTGTCCCGCATGATCTTCTCGGGTCTGGCCTACACCGGCAAGGCACCGTTTGACACGGTACTGATCCACGGCATTGTCCGCGACAGCCAGGGCCGCAAAATGTCCAAATCCCTGGGCAACGGCATTGACCCGCTGGAGGTCATTGAGCAGTACGGCGCGGACGCGCTGCGCATGATGCTGATCATCGGCTCCACCGCAGGCAACGATATGCGCTACAGCGATGAAAAAGTCCTTGCCTGCCGCAACTTTGCCAACAAGCTGTGGAACGCCTCCCGCTTTGTGCAGATGAACCTGCCCGAGGACTTTGAGCCGGGTCTGCCCGAGGAAAGCCTGCTCGACATGAGCGACAAGTGGATTTTGTCCGAGCTTGCCAAGGTCGCCGCCGAGGCTACCGCCAACCTCGACAAGTACGAGCTGGGCCTGGCCGCCGAGAAGGTCGAGAACTTCATCTGGGAGGTCTACTGCGACTGGTATATCGAGATCTGCAAGACCCGCCTGAACGGCGAGGACGCGGCAGCCGCCGACGCGGCCCGCAAGGTGCTGGTCTACGTGCTGGACAAGGCCCTCAAGCTGCTGCACCCCTTCATGCCGTTCATCACCGAGGAGATCTATCAGGCTCTGCCCGGCAGCGCCGAGACCATCATGAACGAGAAGTGGCCCGGCGACGAGAACATGAAGGTCTGGGCCGAGGACTGCGCCGACTTTGAGAAGCTGATGGACTACATCAAGGCTGTCCGCGCCATGCGTGCCGAGATGAACGTCCACCCGGCCAAAAAGACGAGCATGGTCATTGAGACTGCCTCCCCCGCCGCGTTTGAGAAGGGCGGCGCGTATCTGGCCCGCTTTGCCTTTGCCACCGACGTGACGGTCACGGCAAAGTACGAGGGCAGCACCGACGGCATGGTCAACGTGGCGACCCCCGACGCGAAGGGCTTTATCCCGATGATGGAGCTGATTGACCGCGACAAGGAGCTGGCCCGCCTGAACAAGGAGCTGACCAAGGCCGAGAAGGAGCTGGGCATGTTCACGAACCAGCTGAACAACCCGAAGTTCGTCGAGAAGGCCCCGGCGAAGCTCGTCGAGGAGACCCGCGCCAAGCTGGCTGCCGCCCAGGACAAGGCCGCCAAGATCAAGGAGAGCATTGCGGCGCTGGGGTAAGTCTGAAGGCTTCCCCCGTGGGGGAAGCTGTCACCGCAGGTGACTGATGAGGGCAGCGTTTCCGCCGCAGCTCGTTCACGGGCAATACTGGCACACCCGCCCCTCATCCGGCCCTTCGGGCCACCTTCCCCCGTAGGGGAAGGCTTTTCAGCCACAAACAAAAAATAACCCCGCCCCGTCAGGAACTGCATCCTGACGGGGCGGGGTTTTCTCGTTACAGCACAAAAATTGCAGGGAAAAAGTTCAAAGCAAATTACTTGCGGCGCTTGCCCTTGCCGCCCTTGCGGGTGTTGGTCTTGGCAGCGGCGGTCTTGACGGCCTCGACGGCCTTCTCGGCTGCGGGCTTGGCAGCCTCAACGGCCTTCTCAACAACAGGCTCGGCAGCCTTGACGGCCTTCTCGACGACGGGCTTCGCAGCCTCGACGGTTTTCTCAACGACGGGTTCGGCAGCCTTGACGGCCTTCTCGACGACGGGCTTCGCAGCCTCGACGGTTTTCTCAACGACGGGTTCGGCAGCCTTGACGGCCTTCTCGACGACGGGCTTCGCAGCCTTGACAGCCTTCTCAGCGGCAGGCTTGGCAGCCTTGACGGCCTTCTCGACGACAGGCTCAGCAGCCTTGACGACCTCGGTGGCGGCCTTCTCGGCAGCGGCCTTGGCTTTAACGGTGGTGGCCTTCACGCTGGTCTTGGGCTTGCGGGTGACCTCGTTGATGGTCCAGAACTGGTTGTCACCGTTGACGTCAGCCCAGATCTGCAGCACGGTGCCGTTCTCGGTAGCCATGCCGGGGTCCAGCAGCTTGCCGGCCAGGTTGGACTTGATCTTGACGCGGCCATCGTTGGTAGGCTCCACGACCCACAGCTGGCTGGATGCCTGGGCGCCCTCCCACTGGTGGACGCGGGTGCCGTCGCTGACGCCGCCCATGTCCAGATCCATCATCTTGCCGGTGAAGCGGTTCTGGATGCGGTAAACGCCGTCGCCTGCTGCGACGAAGTTCCACTGCTGCCACTCAAAGTTGGCGTTGTCCATCAGCTGGATCTTCGCGCCATTGTCAATGTTATAGTCAGCAACCTCAATGACCTTGCCGTTGGCGGCGCTGATGGTATAGAACTTACCCTCGGTAAGTACGGTCTGTGCAATCTTCTTCGGTGCCATATTTGTTCCTCCTATAGGTATATCATGTATATTATGCGGCAAATCTTGTTTGTAGTTTCCCTCATGCCGCGTGGTCAAACACCGCTTTTTGCGTGTCTACGTATCCTATTATAACCACTTTTTACCTTCTCGTCAACTTTTTGGCGCTGTTGCGGCATTTTGCACAAAAACCGCCGGGACGGCAGATGCTATCCCGGCAGTTTTGATTGATTTTATGCCGTTTTGCGGCTTTTTTCGACATCTCTGCGCTTAAGAGTTCTCGGCAAAGTTGCCGGTGTACAGGCGGTAATAGCGGCCCTTCTGGGCGATCAGCTCGTCGTGGGTGCCGCGCTCAATGATACGGCCCTGCTCCAGCACCATGATGCAGTCCGAGTTGCGCACGGTGGACAGACGGTGGGCAATGACGAAGGTCGTGCGGCCATACATCAGGCCGTCCATGCCGTCCTGCACAAGTTTCTCGGTGCGGGTGTCGATAGAGGACGTTGCCTCGTCCAGGATCAGCACCGGCGGGTCTGCGACAGCCGCGCGGGCAATCGCCAGCAGCTGGCGCTGGCCCTGGCTCAGGTTCGTGCCGTCGCCGGTCAGCATCGTGTTGTAGCCTTCGGGCAGATGCTTGATGAAGGTATCCGCATTCGCGAGCTTCGCGGCGGCCATGCACTCCTCATCGGTGGCGGTCAGGCGGCCATAACGGATGTTCTCCATGACCGTGCCGGTGAACAGGTGGGTATCCTGCAGGACGATGCCCAGAGAGGAGCGCAGCGCGTCCTTCTCAATGGACTTGATGTCGTGGCCGTCGTACAGGATCCGGCCCTTCTGGATGTCATAGAAGCGGTTGATAAGGTTCGTGATCGTCGTCTTGCCCGCGCCGGTGGAGCCGACAAAGGCGATCTTCTGCCCCGGACGGCCATACAGGTTGATGTCATGCAGGACGATCTTCTTCTCGTCGTAGCCGAAGTCCACATCCTTAAAGACGATGTCGCCCTCCAGCTTGGTGTACCGGGGCTTGCCGTCGGCATCCATGCGTTTCCACGCCCACATGCCGGTGGACTCGTTCGTCTCGGTGACAGTATCGTCCGCTTCGTACTTGGCGTGGACCAGGGTGATGTCGCCCTCGTTGACCTCGGGCTTTTCATCCAGCAGCGCAAAGATACGCGCACCGCCGGCCAGCGCCATAACGACGGAGTTCAGCTGCATGGAGATCTGGCTGATGGGCTGGTTGAACTGGCGGGTCAGCACAAGGAAGCTGGCGAGACCGCCCAGCGTAAAGCCGCCGAAGCCGTTGATAGCCAGCGCACCGCCGAGGATGGCGCAGAACACGTAGGACAGGTTGCCCAGCTGGCCGTTGACGGGCATTGCTACCAGCGAATAGGAGTTTGCCTTGTCGGCGCTGTGGAACAGCTCATCGTTGAGCCTGTCGAACTCCTCAATGGCAATTCCCTCATGGCAAAAGACCTTGATGACCTTCTGGCCGTTCATCATTTCCTCAATGTAGCCATTGACCTTGCCCAGCTCCTGCTGCTGCTTGATGAAGTATTTGCCGGAGTTGCCGGTCAGGTACTTCGTCGCCAGCAGCATGACGCCGACCATCGCGAGGGCCAGCACCGTCAGGGGGACGCTCAGATAGAGCATCGAGGCCAGCACGCCGACGAGGGTCACAACCGTGTTGACGAGCTGCGGCAGGCTCTGGCTGATCATCTGGCGCAGCGTGTCAATGTCGTTCGTGTAGACCGACATAATGTCGCCGTGGGCGTGGGTGTCAAAGTATTTGATGGGCAGCGTCTGCATGTGGGTGAACATCTCGTCACGCAGGTCCTTCAGCGTGCCCTGGGTGATCCTTGCCATCAGGCGGTTCTGCACAAAGACAGCAGCGATGCCGACGCAGTAGATGACTGCCACGCGCAGGATAGCCGCGGCCAGGCCGCTGAAGTCCGTGCTGCCCGCCTTGAGCAGCGGCAGAATGTAGCTGTCGATCAGCGTCTGGGAGAACATGACGCCCTGCAGCTGAGCGAACACAGCCAGCAGAATGCAGCAGAGCACCACAATGACCTGTGCCTTATAGCGGCTCATGACATAGGCGAGGATGCGCTTGAACACCTTGCCGGGGTTTTCGACCTTGGGGCGGGGGCCATTGCTGCGTCCGCCGGGGCCGACCTTTACGACTTTAGGCTGCTGTGCCATTATGCCTCCCCTCCCTTCTCATCAAAGTCGCCGGAACCTTTGGTCTGGCTGTTGTAGACATCCTGGTAGATGGCATTTGTTTTCAGCAGGTTGGCCGGGGTGTCAAAGCCGCTGACCCTGCCGTTGTCGAGCACGAGGACCTTGTCCGCATTTTCCACGGAGGAAATGCGCTGGGCGATGATGAACACCGTCGTGCCGGGGATTTTTTCCGCAAACGAATGGCGGATCTTTGCGTCCGTCGCGGTATCGACGGCGGAGGTGGAGTCGTCCAGGATCAGGATGCGGGGCTTTTTCAGCAGTGCGCGGGCAATGCAGAGGCGCTGCTTCTGGCCGCCGGAGACGTTGTTGCCGCCCTGCTCGATGTGGGTCTGGTACTTGTCGGGGAAGCGCTCGATAAATTCATCGGCGCAGGCCTGCTTGCAGGCGTCCTCGATCTCGGCGTCGGTGGCGTCGGGGTTGCCCCAGCGCAGGTTCTCGGCAATCGTGCCGCTGAACAGCTCGTTCTTCTGCAGCACCATGGCGACGTTGTTGCGCAGGGTGTCGAGGTCATATCTGCGCACATCAACGCCGCCGATGGTCACGCTGCCCTCGGTCACGTCGTACAGACGCGGCAGCAGCTGCACAAGGCTGGACTTAGCCGAACCGGTGCCGCCAATGATGCCGATGGTCTCGCCGGACTTGATGTCGAGGTCAATGTCCTCGAGGGCCTTCTCGCCATCCTTTTTATAGGCAAAGCTGACGTGGTCGAACTTGACGGAGCCGTCCCTGACCTCCATAACAGGGTCCTCACCGTTCGTCAGGTCGGACTGCTCGTCCAGCACCTCGGCCACGCGCTTAGCGGAGGCTGCAGACATCGTGATCATGACGAACACCATGGACAGCATCATCAGGCTCATAAGGATGTTCATGCAGTAGCTCAGCATGCTCATCAGGTCGCCGGTGGTGAAGGTCGTTGCGCCGGAGCTGACGATGAGCTGGGCACCGATCCAGGAGATGAGCAGGATGCAGCTGTAGACGGTCAGCTGCATGAGCGGAGCGTTCCAGGCCAGGATCAGCTCGGCACGCATCAGCAGATTGCGCACATTCTCGCTGGCCTTGCGGAACTTCTCGCCCTCAAACTTCTCGCGCACATAGGCCTTGACAACGCGGATGGCGGAGACATTCTCCTGCACGCTCTCGTTCAGGTCGTCGTACTTGCGGAATGCCTCGCCGAAGTACTTGGTGGCGCGGCTCATAATAAAGACGAGCGCACAGCCCAGCAGGATGACGGCGATCAAATAGATGTTTGCCAGCCGACGGTTGATCGTGTAGGACATGATCAGCGCCACGATCATGCTGGCGGGCGCACGCACCGACATGCGCAGCAGCATCTGGTAGGCGTTCTGGATGTTGGTGACGTCGGTGGTCATGCGGGTGACCAGGCCCGCGGTGGAGTACTTGTCAATGTTGGCAAAGCTGAAGGTCTGGATGTTACGGAACATGCCGCGGCGCAGGTTGCGGGCAAAGCCCGTGGCCGCGTGGGAGCCGGCCACCGCGCCCAGAATGCCGAACAGCAGGCCGAACAGCGCCGCGACGACCATCTGTGCGCCGACGGTGTAGATGACCTGCATATTGCCCGGCGTGACGCCGTTGTCAATGATGGAGGCCATCAGCTTCGGGATGATCATTTCCATGATGACCTCCGCGATCATAAGGATCGGCGTCAGCACGGAGACCAGGCGGAAGCCCTTGGTTTCACGTCCGAGTGTTTTTAACAATTGGTATTTCCCCTCTCTTGGTTGGTATTTTCCTCTTGCAGGATATGCTGTGCGTTGCGCAGGGTCTGCTCCAGCACAGCGCGGGCCGCGGCGGCCTGCTGCGGGTCAATGCCGCTTTGCAGGTCATCCTCAAACCGCGCAATGCTTGCCTCGATCTGCTTGTGACAGGCGCGGCCCTTCTCTGTGGCGATAAGGCGCTTTAAGCGGGCGTCTTTCGCCACGGCGCTGCGGGTGATGAAGCCATCCTGCTCCATGCCCTGCAACATGGCGGTGACGCTGGAGCGGCGAATGTTGAACCACTGCTCAATGTCGCGCTGGTAGACGTCGCGGCCCTGGCGCTCGGCACGGACGATGTCGCCCAGCACCATGCCGCGCACGCCCGACAGCTCCGAGCTGACTTCGGCGTTGATGCGGGCATCCAGCGCACGGCGGATGAGCCGCGAGGTCTGGTTCAGCAGTGCGCCGAAGTGGGCATCCGCGCAGCAGCCGCAGTCACAATGCGATGATTCGTGCATTTCTTCCCTCCTTTACGATTTTTGGGTCCAAGAAGTTAGATTTCGAATTGTTCGTTGTCTAACTGTTCGTTTGCGTACTTTACCAGTATAGCACCGGATCGGGGAATGTCAAGAGGGACGGCGCAGAGTTTTTTGTATAGTGCAGCGGCAAACGGGCAGAGCCCCGTCACCCTGCGCTTTCCCGATTCAACGTAGGGGCGGATTCCATATCCGCCCGTGCCCGGCTGTCTTTATTCGCCGCTTTCCCTCTCCACCCCCAGATACGGCAGCACCTTTCCCAGTACCTCGGCGCACACCGGCCCGGAGAGCGCGCCGCCGCTCGTCGTCCAGCTGTGGGGCTCATCCAGGCAGACCAGCACAGCGACCTTGGGGTCGTCGATGGGCGCAACGGAGACAAAGCTCGCAATGCGCGCGCCCTCGTTGGCGCTGTCCAGCTTTTGGCTCGTGCCGCTCTTGCCGCCGATGCGGTAGCCCGCCAGCGCGGCCTGCTTACCCGTGCCGCCTGTAACGACACCCTCCATCAGGCGGCACATCGTGGCGGAGGTCTCCTCGCTGATGACGCGGCGCTTCACCGTCGGCTGCACTTCCTTCACAACAGTGCCGTCAGGTGCCGTGATTTTCGCCACAACGTAGGGTTGCATCAGCTCGCCGCCGTTTACCACCGCACAGACCGCCGTGAGCATCTGCAGGTAGCTGACCTTGCTGCTCTGCCCGAACGAACAGCTCGCCAGCTCCACCGGGCCCATCCGGTCCGCCGTGTAGTATTCGCTGCGCCTGACCTCGCCCGGCAGGTCGATGCCCGTGGCCTCTCGCAGGCCGAAGGCCGCAAAGTAATCGCAGAAGCGTTCTTTTCCAAGCCGCGCACCGATCTGGATAAAGCAGGGGTTGCAGCTGACAGCCAGCCCCCGGGCGAAGGTCTCGGTGCCGTGGATATGCCCGTTTGCACAGCGGAACCGCGTGCCTGCGACGGTTATTTTACCCGCGCAGGTGAAATAGTCCGTGGCCTTACACGCCCCGGAGTCCAGCGCCGCCGACGCCGTGATGAGCTTGAACACGCTGCCCGGCTCATACAGGTCACTGATGGCCTTGTTGCGCCACTGTGCCTGCTGGGCCTTTTGCAGCGCGGCGCTGCGCTCCTCGCCGGTCAGGGCATTCACAGCGTCACGGACTTCCTTATTTATAAGGGTCCGCGGCGCGTTCGGGTCGTAGTCGGGCTGGCAGGACATCGCCAGCACGGCCCCGGTGTGGACGTCCATCACGATGCCGACGCCGCGCTCGGCCACATGATGCTCCGTCACAGCGGCGGACAGTGCGCTTTCGAGCCAGTGCTGAATGTTCGCGTCGATGGTCAGCGTCAGCGTGCTGCCGGGCACGGCCTCCACCAGCGTCTGGTAGTGCGTCGGCATATCGTAGCCCCAGGCGTTCTTGGCGGTCAGGATGCGCCCGTTCTGCCCGGTCAATTCGTCGTTGTAACGCAGTTCCAGCCCCCACAGGCCCGCGTTGTCCACGTCGGTAAAGCCTAAAATGCCGCCCATAAAATCCCCCTGCGGGTAGACGCGGCGGGTATCCTGCCGAATTTGTATGCCGTCCACACCGTTCGCCCGGCACCAGTCCCGCACAGCGTCGGCCATCGTCTTATCCACGCGGCGGCGCAGCAGGCAGTCGTTGGAGGTTCGCTGGCTGAATTTGGCCAACGTATCGGCGTAGTCCAGCTCTAAAATTTCGCTCAACGCCCGCGCAGCCGGTTCTACGGCGTCGTCGGCCATCTCCCGCGGGGCGGCGCGGATAGTCCAGCAGGTCTCGCTGGCGGCCAGCAGCGTACCGTCGGCGGAATAGATCTCCCCGCGGGCGGCGGGCAGCGTG
>ERZ791875.1528-NODE-1528-length-15023-cov-105.770110_pt1 | contig 15023 bp, 12 predicted proteins | sample MGYA00510278_ERZ791875 | MGnify/ENA primary metagenome ERZ791875 (study PRJEB30046, sample SAMN00792078) | human gut metagenome | study: EMG produced TPA metagenomics assembly of the A metagenome-wide association study of gut microbiota in type 2...
AAGTTCTAAGAGAACTTAGGTCATGTTAATAATTGAATTATAGGGAATTAATAAGACTCAAAACATATTGTAACGCTTTTACATACCTCACATATTCTCAGACAAAATGAAGTTCCTTGGGGGGAGTTACAATTTACCTTTGTCTACAATCAGCAAGGGCCACGCCGAAATTCGACGAAGCCCATTCCTAAAATACTCCATTTACCCATCCTTACTCCCCAAAGACAAGTACAATATTTATTCTTCTATCAACTCATACTTTCCTTCCGGGAACCAGCGTTCCAATATATTATCCACTTCTGATTCAATCTCAGGAGTCACATAGCGGCACACCTTTTTATAAGCATAAACCAAAGATACCGCTTCATCAATCCAGCCGATAATTGGTAACCGCTTAGCCGAAATCAAATCGATCGGCAATACCAGATACGAAAGTGCCGCCACAATCAACATCTTATCCGAAGAAGGAGTTTCGGGGCTTCGCAATACATAATATAATAGAAGTACAGGACGAGCAGTCGTTCTACCGGTGGCCTTTGCGTAATCCGTAATTTTCTCCCACAGGAGTTCATAATCAATCAAGTTTTTTTTCATTTTCATATATGATTTTGTTAAGGGTAATATATCTATTATTCCGGTAAATTTATGAACTTAACTTCGTAAGCCAAGCAACTTATGTTCGTGAATCAAGTTACTTAACTTACTTGCCCCATGAACTTAAGCTCATTCAAATGATTATCTTGTTTATTTTCCGGTACTCATCACTCCGGAATCGTTATCACTATTATTCACCCTCCGTTGACCTGTCTTAAACTTACGGCCAAACGAGAAATTATAAGAAACACTTGCCAAAAACATTTGTGAGCTCTCCTTCACATAATTCGTTTTTTTATAAGAAGCATATTTATTCCAGTTCTCAGTCTGTTGCTTATAATTATCCGTAAACGGATTGAAAGCGCCTAGCCCCACACGCAAATTCTTATGCGTGTAATACATCATCAATACCTGAATATTCTCTCCCCCCGACAAGGTTTCCCCCCAGAAATTATTCCAGTTAGTATTCATCTGCCAGTAAAGAGAGAACTGCTTGTAATTAAAGGATGCTTCAGCATTACAATACCAGTTTGTATAAATATGAGAATATGTATTACCATGACTCATATAATGGTTTACTCCACCGGTAAACGAGAACTGTAGCATATCCTTAATAGGACCGACACGCAAAGTCAGACGCCCCGATAATTTCTGCCAATCCTTTTGATTGTCCCATGTCTGTACAATCTTGTCACCGTCCTGATACTTCTCGTCCATAATGGCATTCGGCTGATAATCATACGCTCCCCAAATATTAGAATAAAATATACCTTTCTGCCATTCGTATGTCAACTCTGTGTGATAACGCAAATAGGCTTTCAAGTTCGGATTGCCTCGTCTGATTTGCAACGAATCCACAATCTGTTCTACAGCACTTAAATCCCCCAATGACGGCGAAGCATTACTGATATCGGATTTCCAACGAACAAATGAATTTCCCGGTAATGCATAATGCAGTACCAAACGGGGATTAAAACTATAATTCTCATACGAATCATCACCACTTTGTTTATAATAAGAACGAGTAACGCCTACCCCCAATCTGTAGTCCAATTTTTTCACCTTTCCTCTATATTCACCATAAACATATGTATCCCCTTGATTCATATCCGTTTCATAATAATGACCGTTACGGTATTCATTATTGGCAAAAGACTGAGTATGGCGCAAACCGAAACTCAAGGAATTTCCTTTAGAAAATTGCTTCTCATAAACAGCCTCCCCAATCAGAGAATATTTATCTCCCAATACATTATTATTAATATCAGTCAACAACTCATCCTGCAAACTTTCTTGATACAAACGGCGTGATTTTTCCTTATTATAAGTACCGACCACATTGAATACCAAAAGTTGCTTATTTTTCAATCCCTGTTGATAATAAAGATCCAACGAAGGACGAGACCAACTTTCTTTAGTACGGTCTATCATATCCACCTTATCATCAGAATCGGCAACATTAGTCAATACTCCTTGATAATTCCAATGCGGCTGGCTATTACTTCTCAAACGAAAAGTAGCACTGAACAATGAATTTTCGGTCTGCTGCAAATTATAATTCATACTTAAATTATTCATAAACATAGATCCGTGCCCCGGTTCACCTTCTTCTATACGATGTAATGTCGTTCCGTCCGCCAAATGGAATTCCTCTTCATTATCCCGGTACATACCATAGAAATCGCGAGGTCCCATGTAATACGAAACGCCAAACTCCGACTTCTTATGGTTCACTTTTCCAAAAACATTATATTCTCCCCACATGGCATTCATCCCCTGAGACAAATCCACTCCAAAGTTTCCCCCCGTTTCCGGACGGCGGACAATATAATCAAGCACTACCTCAGCATTACCATAACGTAAACCTGGATTGTCATGATACTCTATTCGAATAATGTCTGATGACTGTAATGCCTTAATCTCTTCAACTTCTGCTTTCGCTCCATTAATACGAAGCTGAAGTTCTCCTCCCCCTAACACTCCTATCTCATTATTCATGGGGGTTATCTGAATACGGGGAAGCATCATCTGTTGCAACAGATTGACTCCATTTGTCGAAACCTTCATTTGCCGTTCAGAAGGAAAAATCAACTTACGATCCGAATGACTGATCTGTCCGGAAGCACTAACTGTTACACCTTCCATAGCCACAGCATCATCTTCCAACAAAATTTCCCCTAAATTTATATTCTGTTTAATTCCGTCTAATACAATGAATTGCGTACGATACCCCACACAGGATAGTGCCAATAAATAATTGCCTGCATAAACCTTATTCAGCAAGAAATCGCCTTTGCCATTCGTAGTAGTCCCTCCAACAAAAACCGAATCTGCTGTTTGTAAAACTACATTAACATATTCTGCTGCCTTTTTGCTTGTCGCGTCTTTCACAGTGCCCTTTATAATTATTTGTTGGGCAAAAACTCCTTGTACCATACTGACTACCAGTATGGCTATCATTACTATTTTTCTCATTTTAAATATTATGATTTTATTCTTTTTACAAGATGGCCTGTCCTGCTTAAAAGTTATTGTTTTACTGTTTAGACGCTAGAAGCTGAAAAAAAGTTGCACTTCCCTAAACTTTTTGCTTAAAAAAAGGTTATATTTGCAGAAAACCTGTTTCAATAATGAAAAAAATTCTTCTAACATTAGCACTTGCCTTTTGTTGTGCTGCAGGGCAAGGACAAACGACAGCCAAACCGGCAGATGTCAATATTCAAGAGTTAAATACAAAGTGGGCAAAATTCACTCAGTATGCCGAACAAAAGCAAATAAATAAAGCGGTAGAAGAGGGAATACGGATAAGTACGCTCTTTACTCAAAACAGGCAATATAAAGAAGCCTTTGCCACTTGCCGACAAATGGATGCATTGATTTATTATAATGAGCAAGAAAAAAAATCACCCGAATACAAATTACGTTTCATGGTGGGTAAAGAACGCCTGCGTATGTATACGAATCTAAAAAATACAGAACAATGCAAGATACTATTGAAACAACTTCATTCCTATACAGACCAATTAAAATCAGACTCTTTACAAGAAGAGCTTCTAATGACGGAAGCCAATTATTATCAAACTTTCGGTATGACAGACAAAAGCTTGGAATGTTACAACATCTTATTCCAAAAGCGCTCTGCCGGTAAAGACGAAAAAGGAATAGACCAATGCTATAAAGACATGTTGGGATATGCCGAACAGAATAATAATGCCCCATTGGCTATTGCAATGAGAAAACTTTATACTTCATGGCAAGATTCCATAAAAGCAGTAAAAACAGCCAATGAACTAAACACACTGCAACAAAAATATGAAACCAGTCAAAAGACTTTGCAGGAAAAAGAAGACAAGATTACCACAAATCTAATTATTATCATTGCACTATGTGTGTTATCCGCCATATTGGCTGCCGGATTATTATTCTTAGCTACCCTGTTATTTAAACATATCCGCCAAGTAAAGAAATTGAAACATAGCCTGCAGACAGCGAATGAAAACAATGAGCAGAAGTCTAAATTTATCGGTAATATCAGCGCCCAAATTGAACCAAGTCTGAATACAATAGATGAAGCAACAAAGGAAACAATATCCACCCCAATATTACATGAAAACATCAAGGCACTGAAAGAACTGATGACAGCTATCCAGACGTATATTTCATTGGAAGAAACACGTGAAGAACATTATCCGCTAAAGGAACTGAACATAAATACATTGTGTGAAAGTATTATGGAAAAAGCGAAAATAAACTTCAAATCCGGAGTAGAAGCAGTGGTAAATGTTCCACGTGTAAATATTAAGACAAATGCAGAAGAATTGGAACGTATATTAAACCATTTATTGAACAATGCGGCAGAATATACGAAAAGTGGTAAGATTTCACTGGAATTCAAAAAACGAAGCGCCCATACACATCAATTCATACTAACTGATACGGGAACGGGAATTCCGGTTGAAGCACGTGAAAAACTGTTCAAGCCATTTGCAGAAATACGCGATTTAACGCAAGGAAACGGACTAGGGTTGCCTACTTGCAGCCTTATCGCTTATAAATTAAATGGTACACTGACTTTGGACACTGATTATAAAAAAGGAACTCGGTTTATACTGGAACTTCATGTATAATAGTGTACATTCTCACATATTAACACGGATTATTCATTTTGACAATCAATAAATTTGATGTAATCCATGTTAATATGTGATGATTCCTGTACCTCTCCGCTAGTGAGATTATAAATAATTAATGAGAAGAAAGAGACAACACATCCAATCCTGAAGGAATTTGGAATACCCTTAATCCAAATTCGGGAAGAACAGCCAACAAATGGTCAAAAACCTCTGCTTGCAAACGTTCGTATGGAATCCAGTCTTTATTGGCTGAGAAGAAATAAAGTTCTATGGGTAATCCTTGCGGCGTAGGTTGTAATTGACGCACCATCAAAATCAATTCTGTATTCACCCGAGGATTATGACGCAAATAATATTCCAGATAGTGACGAAATACATAAAGATTCACCTCCTCCTTTCCTGTCTTTTCAAAGCCTGACATCCAGACTTGTTTTTCAAATTTTTTCATTTGTTCCGGTGTACAGAAACGGACCGTATTCATATCTATATTAATAGAACGTTTCACTCTGCGTCCACCACTTTCCCTCATGCCACGCCAATTCTGAAACGAATCACTGACCAATGCATAAGGTGGGACTGTAGTTATAGTATTATCCCAATTGCGTACCTTTACAGTGGTAAGAGTCACTTCTATTACTGTACCGTCCGCTCCGTATTTCGGCATGGTAATCCAATCTCCCGGACGGAGCATATCATTGGCAGAAAGCTGGACTCCGGCTACCAGCCCCATAATCGTATCTTTGAAAACCAACATCAAGATAGCTGCAGAAGCACCCAATCCGGTAAGAATATTCACAGGATCTTTATCAATCAAGGTACTGATTATAATGATCACCCCTACACAAATCACAATCAGTTTTATCATCTGATATACCCCTTTCAGAGGATGATTCTTTAGTTTCTCATGTTCGCTTGAAATGGTATAGAGAGAAGTCAGAAAAGAACAAATCAACTTCATGGCTACAGCCGTGATATACACCCAGCATAGCTTCAGAATGAATGTCAAAGTCACAGGTTCATGCGGAAAAGCAAAAGGAAGCAATACATACAATATAATAGGTGGAATAAGATGACACATATTATCTAATACAGCATCATTGAATAAATAATCATCCCAAGTAGCCTGAGTCCTTGCCGTCAGTTTCTTTATAGTAGGAACTACTATTTTTCTACAAAAATAATCTGCCACAAAAGCAATGATCAGAATCCCTGCTATAATGACAATACGCTGGGTTATGCCCAGGCTTTCCTTATGCACACCCATCTGTTGCAATAAGTTAGTAAGATCGTTGTTTATTGTATCCATATTTCCATGTGTTTGTCGCAAAGATACACAAATTCACCACAGATAACGCAAATCCATACAGTTTTTAAATCGAGTTGTCCGTATAAATCTGACCAATCTGTGGTGAAACCAAACAATTATTTTTTCTTAGTCAGCCATTTTTCCTGAATATGCTGCATCACTTCATACCAGTTAGGAATATAAATGGTAGCAAAAATTGTATTCACAGCCATACCGAACACCACTGCCGCACCCAGTGCCACACGGCTGCCTGCACCGGCTCCTGTGGCAAACAACAACGGCATCACACCCAGCACGAAGGTAAATGAAGTCATCAGGATAGGACGCAAGCGCACATGCCCTGCCTCGTATGCCGCCTCACGGATAGGATTGCCAGCCTTACGGTAATCACGGGCAAACTCCACAATCAAGATACCATTCTTCGCAGACAAGGCTATCAGCAGAATAATACCGATCTGGGTATAAATACTCACCGGAACCCCTATCACCCAGCAGCCCAACATCGCTCCCAAAATAGCAACCGGAAGCCCCATCACGGCAGCCACCGGACTTGTCCAGCTTTCATACTGTGCCGCCAGTACCAAATAGGCTACCAACAAGGCCATGATTAAAATAATTGTAGTAGTATTACCTGCCTGAGTTTCCTGATAGGCAACAGAGGTCCATTCATATCCAAACTCACCACCTAGCTGATTTTTAATCAAACTCCCTATAGCCTCTATCGCCTGTCCGGAACTACTGCCCGCAGCCGGCGTACAAGTGATGGAAGCAGCCGAATACATATTATACCGGTTTATCTGGTCCATCCCCAGTTTTTGTTCTATCTGCGTAAAACTGCTGAAAGGCACCATCTCTCCCTTCGAATTGACCACACTCAGTTTTAACACATCATCAATCACTTTTTGGGCTTGTTCGCCAGCCTCCAATTTCACTTGGTAGATACGGCCGAATTCCACAAAATCATTTACATAAGCCTGCCCCATGTAATACCCTAATGTAGAAAAGACCTGATTCAACTGCAAACCCATCAACTGAACTTTATCCCGGTCTATATTCAAAAAATATTGAGGTACATCCGCTTGATACATACTGCTCATGGAAGCGACAGCCGGCTCATTATGATAATTAGCCAATAAAGCCTCAACCGCCTTTTGCAGTTCTTCCGGACCCAAAGACTTACGATCCTCCAGTTCGAGTTGTAAACCACCCGTATTGCCCATACCTGGAATAGCAGGAGGAATAATACCAAAGACTTGGGCTTCCTGTATCATGGCATATGCCTGTCCGTTAAAACGATTGACCACCGCTTGAGCGGTATGCTCTTTACCCGCACGCTCTTTCCAATTCTTCAGCACCACAAAATAGGTAGCCGCATTAGGCAACTGACCACCTCCCATGATACTGAATCCGTTTACGCCCAAATAAGTCTTCACTTCGGGATACTCTGACAAAATAGCATCAATCTGCTTACCCACCATCTGTGTACGCTCTAAAGAAGAAGCTGCCGGAAGCTGAATGGCAATCATAAAATATCCGTCATCTTCTTCAGGAATAAAGGTGCTGGGCCATTTTACAAACATCAGAATAGCAATGACTGAGATTACGATATAAGAACCGATAGCAATAACCGGCCGTGCCAACAACCATTTTACCGAAGCGTCATAAACCCGCTGCATCCAGTCATTCATCTTGTCAAACCAGAGGAACAAACGCGCTTTATGCGTCGGGGTGGGACGGAGCAACAGAGCGCAGACTGCCGGAGTCAAGGTCAATGAGTTGAAACCACTTATCACTGTAGAAGCCGCGATGGTCAAAGCAAACTGTTTATAAAGCTGCCCGGAAATACCGCTAATCAGCGTAGTAGGAATAAATACGGCAAGCAGTACCAGCACCACTCCGACAATAGGTCCGGTAATCTCCCCCATAGCCTGCTCGGTAGCGGCACGGGCGTCCAGCTTCCCTTCATCCAGAATACGGGTGGCATTTTCAGTCACCACTATGGCATCATCCACTACAATAGCTATAGCCAATATCAAGCCGAACAGTGTCAATGTATTGATGGAAAAGCCTAAAGCAGCCATTACCGCCAATGTTCCGATAAGGGACACAGGGATAGTAAGACAGGGGATAAGAACCGCCCGCCAGCTTTGCAGGAAAAAAAAGATAACCAGCACCACCAGAATAATCGCTTCCACAAAGGTCTTCATCACTTCATCAATGGAGTCGTGTACCACATCGGTAGTATCCAACGTCACATTGTATTTCACCCCGGTCGGAAATGTTTCAGCCAGTTCCGCCATACGGGCACGGACGTGTTTAGAAACATCCAGCGAATTACTTCCCGGCAACTGGTAAACAGCAATAGCAGCCGTAGGTTGCCCTTTCAAGCGGGAAACAACTCCATACCCGGCACTGCCCAACTCAATTTTTGCAACATCTTTCAGACGGAGCACTTTTCCCTGGTCTTCCACTCTCAATATGATGTCGCCGAACTCTTCGGGAGTAGAAAGACGTCCTTTTACATTCAGCGTATATTGAAAATCATTATCGGCCGAACTGCCGATGGGTTGTCCCACATAACCGGCAGACACTTCCATATTCTGACTTTGAATGGCAGCATAAACCTGCTGCGGGGTAATATTGCGGATACGCATGGTTTCAGGATTCAGCCATACGCGCATGGAATAATCACCGGCTCCCATGACATCCACCGCTCCTACCCCTGGTACACGTGTCAACTGGTCTACCAGATTCAAATTGGCATAATTGGTCAGATAAAGGCCATCATAAATACTGTCACCACTCAGTGTAAGCATCATCACAATATTGGATGACTGCTTCTGCACCGTCACTCCCTGTACCTTCACAGCTTCGGGTAAAGAATTCAATGCTACACTGACACGGTTTTGTACCATCACAGTTGCCATATCGATATCCGTTCCCACTTCGAAAGTCACTGTCAGCGAATAAGCGCCCGATGCAGAGGAATTGGAACTCATATACAACATTCCGTCCACACCGTTTACCTGCTGTTCAATGGGGATACCGACAGTTTGAGCTACAGTTTCAGCATTGGCACCCGGATATACCGCACTGACTTGCACGGTAGGAGGCGTAATATCGGGATATTGCGCCACGGGCAATATATTCAGGGTTACAAGTCCGGCCACCACGAATAACAAAGCCAGCACCGTGGCAAATATAGGCCGTTCTATGAAAAATTTTGAAAACATAAGGCTATTGAAGTTTATTGGTTTGTTCTATCGGTTTAATTTTCATGCCTTGACGCACTTTCAACAATGCCTTGGTGACATAACGTTCGGAAGGTGACAAGCCACTTTTTACAACACGCATATTATGATCCGCCAACTGCCCGACTTCAATATGCCGATAATTCACTATATCACTGTCATTCACTACATACAAATATTTACCCAACTGGTCTGTTCCGATAGAAGCATCATTAACCAACACTGCATTCCGCGCTTCACCGTATGGTAAGGTGACACTGACAAATAATCCGGGACGAAGCATCCCGTCAGGGTTATCCAATTCCGCACGCAAACGGAGAGTACCTGTAGTTAATGTCACATTGGGAGAAAGATAATCCAGTTTCGCTTTCCATGACTGTGCCCCGTCAGTTCCCAAACGCAAGGTTACAAAATGAGTTTCCGCAGGAATCTTGCTGGCAGCCTCCTGGGCCAGCTCGTATGTCAGATATTGGTTATCTGCAATATTAAAATAGGAATACATACGGTTATCCTTATAAACAGTAGCCAATTTAACCGGTTGCAAAGCACCACCAATATACGCCCCGACAGAATAAGCCGAAACATCAACCACTCCGTCACAAGGAGCCTTGACATAGCAATAACTCAAGTTGGTACGCGCAGTTTTCAAAGCTGCTTCAGCATTACTTACGGCAGCCTCACAAGCCGCCACATGACTTTCCGCCTGTAAATATTGTATACGGCTCACCGCATCACTTTTTATCGCTTCTTTCATACGTTGATAACTACTGACAGCATATTCAAGATTGGCTTTAGCCGTTTTTAATTCAGCTTCCGCTTGTTTCACTGAATTTTCATAAAGTGTCGGTTCTATAACGAACAATACCTGTCCCTGACGTACCCGGGAACCAGGTGCAAAATTCTTGGATTGTAAAGTTCCATTTACTCGTCCCACCAAATCTACAGTAGATTCCGCTTCCAGATAACCGGGATAATCTTTGGTCAGCGTCACATTTTCCACCAAAGGTTTCGCAACATCTACAGGCAATGCCTGCATTTCTGTCTGAGAAGGTTTATTTTTATCGCAGGCGGTCAACACACATACCGTCCATGCGAAAGCTATCATTATTTTTTTCATATCTTGGGTTAGGTTTTTATTATTTCTATAGTTCAACAGCTTTTCCGTCGCAGCCTACCAGCCTCCTCCCAATGCCTGATACATCTGAATCAGACAAAGCAATGAATATCCCTGTGCCTGCACCAATGAATTCTCGTATGACAGTAACGAACGCTGTGCATCCAATACATTTTGGAAAGGGCTCAGCCCCTGTTTATATAAGTCCAATGAAAGTTTAAATGCCTCTTTCCCCTGATTCAACATCTCACGACATGCTACAATCTGTTTGATGGAATTCTTATAACTACTCATGGCATTATCCACCTCCTGCACCGCTGTAAGAACCGTAGTATTGAACTGATTGATTGTTTCATCCAGTTGTGCACGCTGCAAGCGTACATTATTCGCACGCTGGCCACCATTAAAAATCGTCCAGCTCATAGAGGGAGCGATACTCCATGTCATACTGCTACGTCTAGTAAAATCTTTCATATCATGTGAAGCATAGCCGAAGGAACCGTTCAGAAAAAATGAGGGAAGCCAATCGGTCTTGGAAGCTCCCAACAAGGCTGCTTGTGCATTGACTTGACGTTCGGCAACCCGTACATCGGGACGTCGTAAAAGTAATTGTCCGGGAAGACCGACCCCTACCGGCTCTATATAATCGGGTAACGGTTTTCCCGTTTCCAGTGCAGCCGTCACATCCTGAGGATAAAGCCCGAGCAATACAGCCAACGCATTCATATATTGAATAATACCGGATTCTGTAGCAGGAATAGAAGCCAATGTACTATAATAAACCGATTTAGCCTGAGCCACATCCAGTTTGGAAGCCAGTCCGGTATTATAACGCACTTCAGTTATATCCACCACCGCCTTTTGAGATAAAGCATTGCGCTGTAACACACTGAGTTCCTGTTGGGTCTCACGCAAATTAAAATAGGCTGACGCCACTTCTGCACAAAGACTTACCATCGTCGCATTGTACTCTTCACGACTTGCCGCAAAATTTTCTTTCTGCGCTTTCACCCGTTGGCGGATGGAACCGAACACATCCACCTGCCAGTTCATATTAACCGTTGCATCATAATACCCCACTCTGGATTGAGGCTGTCCCGTACCGGTATTGCCACTAGTCTGTTGGCGGTTCCACCCGGCATCCAATGACAAAGCCGGATAATAGCCTCCTCTGGCTATCCTCAGATTCGCTTTCGCCATATCTATACGATTCAAGGCTGTAAGGACAGACGGATTCTGCCTGACAGCCACATGAATCAATGAATCCAGTGTGGCATCCTGAAATACAGTCCACCAATGGTCATCCACCGGAAGCAGTTGTTGAAACATCGCATCCTCTTCTTGCCAATGTTCCGGCAAGGGTACATTCAATAATTTTTCGGCCCGCTGCTGGGCATTCAGTGCCAAAGGAATGATTAAAAGGAGCCATACTCCCCATCTACGTATTTTCCTCATAAGTTTATCACATTAAAAAACATTAGGAAAACACATGAAACAATGTTTTGTTTAACCCTTTGACTTTCAAAAACAAGACAGCCTCTCCTTCTGAGAAGAAAAGGCTGCACCATACAATATGAAAAAAGAAGTTATTTCCCAAACATATTATTTATTAATGACATAGAACCGGTCAGCATACTTCCCAAGACATCCTGGTTGAATGCAATGGAATAGTTTCCGGGAGATAACTGTATATCCATTTGTACGATACCGTTTTTGCCGATTTTCTTCAATTCTTTAGCCTTTATATTATAATAGGCAAAACGGCGGAAACTTTGATACACATCACTCATCTCCACATCTACATGCTGCAATACAGAAGCGCCGCCTGCTACCGTAGGCAGCTCTAATGCCTTTCCATTATCCAACGTCAGGACACACTTACTGTCATTAGGAATTTCCACCTCATGCCCCGACCCGATAGTAACAGCCAGCGAATAACGTATGGTACTTTTATACTGAAATCCAGCGAGTGCCACATATACGTCCATATTATTGGAAACACCCAGATTCATACCCTCGCATACCACTGTACGCACTCCGGTCTGGTTGGTTTCATCATAAATTACCTTTTGTGCCATAGCTCCTATACCCAGAAGCAAAAAGGCGAATAAAAACAATACTTTCTTCATAATTCTTCAGTTATTATTTCATCATACAACAAAAACAAACTCATAATGATGACAATATTAACAAAAACTTTTCATACAACATATATCACAACGCATCATTTATACGTTTTTATCCGAACAAGCATAGAACTATAACCTTTCGCATCTCTTATTTCAATCTACTCTACCGATTCGATTCCAACGAATTGAATTTTGCTCTTCATCTTTTGAAAACCAAATCCATTGTACTACACCCACAATGAAATCATCAGGCACCAATCCCCAATGTCGTGAATCCAATGAATGGTGTATATTGTCTCCCAGCATAAAATAATAATCATGCTTAAACTGATAATTTGTGAAACGATGATTTCCTATAAAATATGCGCTATCTTTATAATCTATTTTCTGTTTAGTCTCCCATTCCATAACACTTCCATATTGGGTAGCAGTCAAACTATTTATCGGGATTTGATCACCTTTGCAAGGTATATAAAGAGGACCGAATTTTTCAGCAGTCCATCCTAACAGGTCATAGTAATTATGATCAAAAGAAAACGTAAGGCTATCCTCGACTAAGGCAGATAATGTAGGCAGGATAATTGCCACAGTGTCACCCGGAAGCCCCACACATCGTTTAGCATAATATTGCATGACATCAAAATGTATTCGATTCTTATATTGCCCGACTGGTGAATTAAAAATGAGAATATCATTTTTTCTTATCCGTCGTATTCCCGGAATACGTTTTATTGATATATGCTTGTTTTTTACCGCATTAAAAACATTAAATATCCTGCCGCCTGCTATCCATTTATTCACTATTACATAGTCACCTTTTATCAGAGTAGGATGCATGGATGCAGTAGGAATCCTGAACGAAGAAAAGGTCGTGATTTGTAACAGCAACCATATCAGAGCAAGTACACAACCATAAAATACAAAGTTTATTAAACGGTCTATCCATTTATTCTTTTCTTTTACCCTCTGGTTCATTCATCACCCTCCACCTCCGGCTTATTATTACAATCACGCAACTGTCCCATATACATCTCTTTTATCCGAGGATGATGCATAGGATTTCCTACTAATATCACTTTATTAGTATTGTCAAGCAAGAATGTCCTAAATTTATCATTCAGTGGAAACTTATTCAGTTTATTAAAGGTATCTTTCAGATCTATACATACAGGATAAATAAAATCTTCTGACTGTAATGTCATTATTAGTTCCTTCCTATTTCTAGGGTGGAAGAAAAAATAAAAGGATACATTCCTAGATGTGACAGAGTCTACCTCCGCTATAAAATTTATCCGTTCCAATAATTGCAATTTGCAACTAAGGCATCCTAATGAGTCTACATAAGTTACAATTTTATAATATGTTGAAGCATAAGGAAACTTATCTAATGTGTCTTTGCCTTGTATGGTAAAGACAGCTCTATCATGAAAGAGAATTTCTTTTCGAGTCCATTCTTTCATCAAAAAAGTCAACTGCTCCTTTTCTGTCCTTTTACACGAGAAGAAACAAAATACCCCAAAAGCCAACAACACATAAAGCAGGATTTTCATAATTTTGCTTTCAGGATATCATCCATCTCAAATATTTCAACATTACATTCCGATTCGCAATTTAACAAGTACAACTGAGGGGTATATTGAGAAAGAAGCACACTCATGCTTTGGTGTTCCAATGCGTACTTGCCTACCAGTTCACCATCGATGGAAAAACCCAGCAAAGTTTTAGGTGTACAGGCTGAATAGTTTTCAAAGGCTTTATAGCATAACTCACCACTATAAGTCACAAAAACATATTTATCATTGGCTGTCAATCCATAAAATCCATCCAAGTTATCCTTCTTTCTTGCAAGATTTGCTTCATAGACATTGCAAACAGGCTCAACAAGCATTTTTTCCCACTTCAAAGTAACATCTTCCTCATCCGATATATCATACCGACAAAGATAACCAAAAAATCTAGATGCAAAATAAAAGCTGTTTTTGTATGAAACCATCTCCCCCTGCAACTGCATAAAATCATTTGCTTCAGTAGTCATTCCCCGCACCGGATGATTACCGAAACGCTTTATTTCTTTAAAATCCCTATCAAAGAGAATGAAAAACTCCTTACCCCCAGACAAAGTCGTCGCCACACTATAACCATTGGACAGTCGACAGAAACGGGTTGTAAAACAACCATCTTTTACTTTAAATTCTTATCTTATTGACAGATTGATTTGAAAGACAAACGCTTATAGAAGTTTTAAAAAGTTTCGGGTAACGATTTGGAGATTGTGCTAATTTCAGTATTTTACAGCCTCCTACTTATGGAACAACCCTCTTAGGATACAAAGATACAGATATTTTTTGAATAAGCAAATATTTTTATTCATAGAGAAAAAGGCTTCTTCTTATGGAGCATGTTTCAACAGATAAGAACAAGAATATGATACAAAATATTTGCAATAAACAAACAGACATATTAAAGATGAAAATAAAATCCAAATAAGTACAAGTA
>ERZ791875.1539-NODE-1539-length-14912-cov-8.692132_pt1 | contig 14912 bp, 9 predicted proteins | sample MGYA00510278_ERZ791875 | MGnify/ENA primary metagenome ERZ791875 (study PRJEB30046, sample SAMN00792078) | human gut metagenome | study: EMG produced TPA metagenomics assembly of the A metagenome-wide association study of gut microbiota in type 2...
CCCGGCGGCCAGCGCCGGGGGGTAGGTGCCCGCCCCGATGGCCCGCAGGGCCTCGTCGTAACATTCGACCACGCGCCGGACATACTCCGCGCCGCGTGCGCGCCCCTCGATTTTCAGCACCCGGACGCCCGCCCCGATGAATTTGTCGAGGAAGTCGATCGTGCAGAGGTCTTTGGGCGAGAGCACGTAGCGGCCGTCGACGTCGAGCGCCGCACCGGTTTCCTTGTCCGTGACGGTGTATTTGCGGCGGCACAACTGGCGGCAGGCGCCGCGGTTGGCCGAGCAGTTGGTTTCGTAGAGCGAGAGGTAGCATTTGCCGGAAATCGCCATGCAGAGCGCTCCGTGGGCGAACATTTCGATTTCGACCAGTTCGCCGCGCGGCCCGCGGATGTCGTTTTCGATAATCTCGCGGTGAATCTGCGCCACCTGTTCGAGCGTCAGCTCGCGGGCCAGCACCACCGTGTCGGCCCACTGCGAAAAGAATTTCACGGCCTCGGAGTTCGATATGTTGCTCTGGGTCGAGATATGCACCTCGACGCCGATGCGGCGGGCGTAGAGAATCGCCGCGAAGTCGGTGGCGATGATGGCGTCAACGCCCTCGGCCTTGGCGCGGTCGATTACCTCGTGCACGGCCTGCATTTCGTCTTCGTAGACGATGGTGTTGACCGTCAGGTAGGTCTTTACGCCCGCGGCGTGTGCCGTGGCGACGATTTTCGCCAAATCGTCGAGCGTGAAGTTCGCCGCCGACGCCGAGCGCATGTTGAGTTTCCCGACGCCGAAGTATACCGAGTCGGCCCCGGCCCGGATGGCCGCCGCCAGCGATTCGTACGAGCCCACGGGGGCCATGATTTCAATATCGGAGCGTTCCATGTCAGTTCTTTCGTCCCATCAGTCCCAGGGCGTATTCGCGCATGCGCTGCGTGTTAGCCCGCTCCACCGAGAGGGTGTCGAGGATGCCCAGCGCCCGCTCGAAGCGCAGTGAAATCTGCTGTTCGGTGAGGCGCGGCACGTCGAGGCGGTCGTAGACGGCTTTTATGGTGGCGATTTTCTCGGCGTCGGGCAGCTGCGAGCGGTGCGTCGTGCGGAGCACTTCGCGCGTGGCGTCGTCGGCGCGGCTCATGGCCGTAATCATCAGGTAGGTCTGTTTCCCCTCGAGGATGTCGCCGCCGATGGCCTTGCCCAGCCGTTCGTCGCCGTAGCTGTCCAGCAGGTCGTCCTGCAGCTGGAACGCCAGCCCCAGTTCGACGGCGAAGCGCCGCAGTTTGCGCACGTCCTCGTCCGGAGCGCCGCCCAGCAGGGCGCCGATGGTGACCGCCCCGGCCAGCAGCACCGAGGTTTTGAGTTCGATCATGTGCATGTACTCCACGACCGAAACTTTCGGCTTCTGTTCGAAATCCATGTCGTACTGCTGTCCCTCGCACACCTCGAGCGCCATGGTGTTGAACGTCGACAGGATTTGCGGCAGCAGCGGGGCGGGAACCTCGTTCAGCAGGCGGTAGGCGAAAATCAGCATGGCGTCGCCCGAAAGGATTGCCACGCTCTGTCCCCATTTGGCGTAGACCGAGGGTTTGCCGCGGCGCACGGCGGCGTTGTCCATGATGTCGTCGTGCAGCAGCGTGAAGTTGTGGAACACCTCGACGGCCGCGGCGGCCGGCAGGGCGTGTTGTATCTTGTCGGTAAAGATGCCGTTGGCAAGCATCAGCAGCATCGGGCGCAGGCGTTTGCCTCCTCCTGCGAGCGAATAGCCGATCGGGGCGTAGAGGCGTTCTGGCTCGGCCGGGAACTCGGCCTGGGCCAGGAAATTTTCGATGGCGGAGAGCAGTTGCTCGTTCGTTTGCATAGTCTGACAGTGCTTTTGAATCGGAATATGTCCCAAAAGTAGGAAAAAAGTTTGGAGTAGCCGAATTTTGGATTAACTTTGACCAGATAAATTCTAACCTTTAACCAGAACACGATATGAAAAAACTCGCTATCGGCGTGGACATCGGCGGCATCAACACCGCGTTCGGCCTTGTCGACGAAAACGGCGACCTGTATGCCGAATCGGTCATCTCGACCAGGAAATATCCCCATGTAGACGATTATCCGGCCTATATCGAAGATTTGTGCCAGGCGATGCACGCCCTGGCCGACAGCCTTTCGTTCGAGTACGAGCTGACGGGTATCGGCATCGGCGCCCCCAATGCCAACTACCACAAGGGTACGGTCGAGAACCCTGCCAACCTGTGGAAATTCCGCGACAACGACCCCAATCCCGACGAGAGCCGCCGCATTTTTCCGCTGGCGGACGACATTTCGAAATGTTTCGGCGGGGTGAACGTGCTGGTGACCAACGACGCCAACGCCGCGACGATCGGCGAGATGATTTACGGCAACGCCAAGGGCATGCGCGACTTCATCATGATTACGCTCGGCACGGGCCTGGGCTCGGGTTTCGTTTCGAACGGCGAGATGATTTACGGACACGACGGTTTTGCGGGCGAATTCGGCCACATCATCGTCGAGCGCAACGGCCGCGAGTGCGGCTGCGGCCGCAAAGGCTGTCTGGAAACCTATGTTTCGGCCACGGGTATCAAGCGTACGGCGTTCGAGCTGATGGCTACGATGTCGGCGCCGAGCAAGCTGCGCGACATCGCGTTCAGCGACTTCGATGCCTCGATGATCTCCGCTGCTGCCGAGCAGGGCGATGCCGTCGCACTCGAAGCGTTCCGTTATACGGGCGAGATGCTGGGCCGTGCACTGGCCGACGTGGTGACCGTTACTTCGCCCGAGGCGATTTTCCTTTTCGGCGGTCTGGCCAAGGCGGGCAAGCTGATTTTCGAACCTACGCAGTGGTACATGGAGGAGAACATGCTCTTCGTATTCAAGAATAAGGTGAAACTGCTTCCGAGCGGTATCCAGGGCAAGAACGCCGCCATTCTCGGCGCCTCGGCCCTGATCTGGCAGCAGGAGAACAAATAGTTTCCGCCGGTCGCTGCCGGGCCGTTTTGCCGCGCCCGGTGTACGCCGGGCCGGGCACCTCGTCCGGTCGGGAGCGTCCGAAAACCTGAAAAGCCCCGGTTCCATCGAACCGGGGCTTTTCCGTGTCTTGGCCGCATTGCGGCGCACCTTTGCCGGCGGCGTTACCGCATGGCGATTTGCGAAGTGCCGATCAGGCGTCCGTCGCAGAAGAGCTGCACGGTGTAGGTGCCTGCGGCAAATCCGGTGCTGTTGTAATAGATGCCCACGTCGAGATCCTGGTTCTGGTAGTCGACTTCACGCATGGCCGAGTAACTCAGGCGTTCGCCCTCGAAGTCGAACGTCGGCATGGCTTCGGTCGTCAGCACATAGCCGTCGGGCGAGGTGATGCGCATGTAAACCGTCTTTTCGCCGGGCGTCGCCAGTTCGTTGGCCGTCAGCACGAAGTCCACGCGCAGGCGTGCGGCGTTCTTTATCCGCGATACGGGTTTGCTGTTGGCGTTGAGGGCCGAAAGGCGGATGTCGCGGGCGCGTATCACGGCCCCGACGCGTACTTTGTTGTCCAGTTCGGCGGCCTTCTCCTCGGCCATCTCGGCCCGCAGCTTGGCGGACGATATCTCCTTGCGGTAGGTTACGTTCTCGTTGATGAGCTTCTTGTTGAGCGTGTTGAGCGAGTCGATTTGCCGGATGTAGCCTTTCATAATCGTGCGCAGCGTGCCCACCTCCTTCTCGTACTGCTTGATTTTGGCGAGGTTCCACGAACGCTCTTTCTTGAGGCGTGCCATCAGCGAGTCGGCGCGGTCGCGCTCCACGTTGAGGCCCGCCGAGATGCTGTCGTTGGTGACCTGCAGGTTGTCGTAGTCGGTCATCAGGCGGCCCAGGTCGTTCTGAATCGAGTCGCGGTCGGCCTGCAGCAGTTGGTTGTCGAGCATCTGCTGGCGGTGGATGCTGAAGTAAAGCACCGAAAGAGCCACCAGTATCACGGACAGGATGATGATAACGATGCGGTAGCCGCGGATGGATTTCTCGGGAGCCGCCTGCGGGGTCATGTAATCGTCGTCCTCGAATTCCGAGGGGTCGTATCCTTGCTTGTTTTCTTCCATAAAAAGCTGAAATTTTACAAAGTCGATTTAAGTTGGGGTTTGCCGGGTATAGTTTATCTTCCGCAAAGATAACAAATTTTATTTTACAAGGCTCGTTACCGGGTATTTAAGCCCTTTGTAGCCCGAAATATAGGCGTTGATGCTGCCCACGCGGACGGGCGATTCGATGTAAAGCGGGATTTTGTTCTCGTCGTCCGATATCCAGATCGTGAACACCGTGCCGTCGGTGAACGAGAATCCCTCCGAGGTGCCCAGCTGGCATTCGAACCGCAGGGTCTTGAATTTGCCCATGTTGCGGATTTTCTTCGTTTCGCGGGTGATGAAGCGGTAGTTCAGGTGGCGGATCGTGTCCTGCAGTACCATCTGGAGCGTAGCCGGCACGCCGGGTTTGAAGCTGTCGGCGTCGGACGAGCGCATGGTGAAAAAGAGCGCGATGGCGTCCATGCTCTCGGGGGTCAGGGCCATGGTTTTCTGCTCGAAGGGTTTCTGGCGGCGGCGCCAGCGGGTGTGTATTTGGTCGTTGTCCCAGTCGTAGGTGTAGTAGCTCTGGAACGTATAGTCGCCCTCCTTCAGGTCGCTTTCGAAACGTGCGGGGCGCAGCGTTTCGGGGTTGATCCACACCGTGTAAATGTCCTCGAGGTTGAAGAACCAGCGGTAGGTGGGCAGCGTGCGGCCGATGCCCTCGACCTTGTAGAACTTCCGGTCGTCGAGCTGCACCTCGGAGGTCTTGACCTCCACGGCCCCCACTTCGGTGTTGGGGAACATCTTGGCCTTGTAGCTCACGCGGTAGAAAAGCTGCTCGCCGGGGTGGTAGAGCTGGGCGGCGGCAGGCAGGATTGCGAAAAGGAGTAATATCGTGAATGACAGTCGTTTCATGCGGTGGATTTTAAAGATAAACGTTCGATGGATATGAATTATTACGAAATCATGGAAAAATCAATTTCTTCCTGTCCCGAGTAACGCCGCCGCAACTCCCGCAGGCCGCGGTGTCCCGGCAGGGAGAGGTCGCGGTCGGCGGCCAGGATACCGGCGGCCGCCTCGCGGGAGACGGTGAGTATCTGGACGTCGAGCGTGGGATTGGCTATTTTCAAATCAAATGCCATGCCGCTTTGCAGCGTGCCGTTGATGTCGCCCGCGCCGCGCAGTTTGAGGTCGAGTTCCGCCAGGCGGAACCCGTCGTTGGTTTCGCACATGGCCGCGAGCCGCGCCCGCGACTCTTTGGAGAGTTTCTCGCCCGACATCAGGATGCAGTACGACTGTTCGCCGCCGCGTCCCACGCGCCCGCGCAGCTGGTGCAGCTGCGAGAGCCCGAAGCGCTCGGCCGACTCGATGACCATCACCGTGGCGTTCGGCACGTCGACGCCCACCTCGATGACCGACGTGGCGACCAGGATGTCGGCCTCGCCCGACTTGAACTGGCGCATCGACTCCTCCTTGTCAGCGGGTTTCATCTTGCCGTGGCAGATGGCCGTGACGTAGTCCGGCAGCGGGAAGTCCCGCGAGATGGCGGCATAGCCGTCCGTGAGGTCTTTGTAGTCCATCGCCTCGGACTCCTTGATGAGCGGGTAGACCACGTAGACCTGCCGCCCTTTGGCGATTTCCTGCCGCATGAACCCGAACAGGCGCAGGCGCGCCGCGTCGGTGTAGTGTACGGTCTTGATCGGACGGCGGCCCGGGGGGAGTTCGTCGATGACCGAAACGTCGAGGTCGCCGTACAGGGTCATCGCCAGCGTACGGGGAATCGGCGTGGCGGTCATCACGAGGATGTGCGGCGGCTGCGCGTTTTTGGTCCAGAGCCGGGCGCGCTGCTCCACGCCGAAGCGGTGCTGTTCGTCGATTACCACGAATCCGAGGTTGGCGAACTGCACGCGGTCTTCGATCAGCGCGTGCGTGCCGATCAGAATGTCGATCTCGCCCGAGGCGATTCCTTCCAATGCCAGCCGGCGCTCTTTGGCTTTCGAAGCGCCGGTAAGGACGGCCACTTTCACCTCCATGCCCTCGAGCATGCGCGTGACGGTGGCGAAGTGCTGGCGGGCGAGGATTTCGGTCGGGGCCATCATGCAGGCCTGGAAGCCGTTGTCCACGGCCAGCAGCATCGACATGAGCGCCACGAGGGTCTTGCCGCTGCCCACGTCGCCCTGCAGCAGGCGGTTCATCTGGTAGCCCGTCACCGTGTCCTGCCGTATCTCCTTGATAACCCGTTTCTGCGCTCCGGTGAGCGGGAACGGGAGTTTTTCGTTGTAGAACGTGTTGAACACGCCCCCGACCTTCATGAAGAGGAAGCCGTTGTTCTTCGAGAGGCGCTCCGTGCGGCGCGACTGGACGTTGAGCTGGATGCCCAGCAGTTCGTCGAATTTGAGCCGGTACTGCGCCTGCCGCAGCAGTTCGGGCGACTGCGGGAAATGGATGTTGTAGTAGGCCTCGCGCAGCGATATGAGTCCGTAGCGGGTGCGGATGTCGTCGGGCATGTACTCCGCGATGTGCTCTTTGGCCAGCGCCCACGTGTTGCAGATAAGCTGGTACATGCCTTTGGCGCCGAGCACGTTCGAGAGTTTCTCGGTCGAGGGATAAATACCCTGCATGCCGCTTTCGGCCTTGCGCGAAAGGGCCTGCTCCATGGTTTCCAGTTCGGGATGGGCCATCGACAACTCGCCGCGGTAGAACGACGGACGGCCGAAAATCAGGTATTCGCGTCCCACTTCGACCCGCTTTTCAATCCACTTGATGCCCTGGAACCAGACCAGTTCGGCGGACCCCGTGGCGTCGGAAACGTAGGCCGTGAAACGGCGCTTGCGTCCCGCTCCGGCATAGGCTACGCCCGTGACGCGGGCGCGGAACTGCAGGAGCGTCGGGGCGTCGTCGGTGATTTCGCCGATGCGGTAGATGCGCGTGCGGTCGATATAGCGGAACGGATAGTGGCGCAGCATGTCGCCCAGCGTGCGGATGCCCAGCTCCTTGTCCAGGAGCCGGGCGCGGGCTTCGCCGACGCCGCTTACGTATTTTATGTCGCTCTGCAGGTAGTCCACACGACAAATATACGAAAAAACGGGGAATACCCGCCACCGGGGAGGCGATTCGTCGTGTGCCGGGGGGCGAGCGGGCCGCGGCGGCGCCTATTTTTTCTCTTCCAGCGTGACGTCGATGCCTTCGCGGGCGAAACTGCCGCTGTACCAGCTGCCGTCGCCCTTGCCCGTCCGGTCGTCCTGCGTGAACTTCACGTCGACGGCCCGTTCGAGGAATTCACCGCCGTTGTCCGGCCCGTCGATGTCGGTAAAGGTAAGCCGCATCCGGTTCGGGAACATGCTGCCCGAAATGTCGTAGCTGCCGTCCTCCGAGGTGAGGATTTCCCTGCCCTCGTACGCTTCGCTCCGAACCTGGATTCCCCGGATCGGACGCCCCTCGTTGTCACTTACTTTGCCCCGGGCGCGGAAATCGGCGCGCGGCGTGCCGTACATGTCTACCGGCTTTTTGTCGCATGCGGTGGCGAAACCGAGCAGCGCGAGCGCCAACAGCGACAGGCGTTTTCTGATGCGCTTTTTCATGGCAGCGGAGTTTTGGGATTTGTACCGGCAAGATAATCAATTACCGGGAGTTCGCAAAATCGCGGATTATCGTTATCTTTGCCGTGTAATCTTGAACAGGATGAATCTTTCGAAATACATGCGCCGTCCGAGTTGCGAAGTCCGTATCGGGCGGGTGACCATCGGCGGCGGACACCCGGTCGCCGTGCAGTCGATGATAAACACCGACACCAACGACACCGAAGCCAGCGCAGCCCAGATCGAGCGTATCGATTGCGCCGGCGGGAAAATCGTGCGCCTGACGGCGCAGGGCCGCCGCGAGGGCGAAAACCTGGCGAACATCGTCCGCCGGGTGCGTGAAGACGGGTTTTCGACAGCCATCGTGGCCGACATCCACTTCCTGCCCGAAGTCGCCGCCGTCGCTGCGCAGTACGTCGACAAGGTGCGTATCAATCCGGGGAATTACCGCACGGAACACGGGGAATTCGAGGCGCTGATCGCCCGGTGCCGCGAACGGGGCGTGGCGCTGCGTATCGGTGTCAACCACGGCTCGCTCGCCAAGCGCGTTTTCGATGCGTGGGGCGACACGCCGCAGGGCATGGTCGTTTCGGCCATGGAGTTCCTGCGGGCCTGCCGGGCGCAGGATTTCGATCAGGTGGTGGTGTCGATGAAGTCGAGCAATACGCGCGTCATGGTCGCCGCCTACCGGCTGCTCGTCGAGGCGATGGACGCCGAGGACATGCACTATCCGATACACCTGGGGGTCACCGAGGCCGGAAACGGCATCGAGGGCCGCATCAAGAGCGCCGTGGGAATCGGCGCCCTGCTGGCCGACGGCATCGGCGACACGATACGTGTGTCGCTCACCGAGGCCCCGGAGAACGAGATTCCCGTGGCCGAGCTGCTCGTGAAGCATTTTGCCGACCGTCCGGGCGAGTTCCCGGTGCGGCATCCCGAGCGCTACTCGCCGACCGAATACCGCCGCCGCACGGACGTGCAGGTGCCCCTCGTGCACAGCGAGCCGCACGACGGATTCCGCGTAATCGAAGCCGTATCGGGCAATCCGACCGCCGAGCTGCGGGCCGCAATCCTGAACCTCGACACGCCCGAGCCGGTCATGGTGAAACGCCGCTACGAGGAGGCTTCGCTCGAAACGCTGGCCGTCAAAGCCGCCGCCGATTTGGGCGTGCTGCTGCTCGACGGGCTGGCCGACGGCATCTGGCTCGAGGCACCGGGTTTTACGCAGGAGCAGATTCGCGACGTCGAGCTGATGATTCTGCAGGCGGCGCGCGTGCGCTTTTCACAGACCGAATACATCGCCTGCCCGAGCTGCGGCCGCACGCTCTACGACATCGAAAAGACCCTCGCCGACATCAAGGCGCGCACCTCACACCTCAAGAACCTGCGCATCGGCGTCATGGGCTGCATCGTCAACGGCCCCGGCGAGATGGCCGACGCCGACTACGGCTACGTGGGCGCCGCTCCCGGCCGTATCACGCTCTACAAGGGGCGTACGGTCGTCGAGCGCAACATTCCGCAGGAGGAGGCCCTCGACCGCCTCGTCGGCCTGATACGTGCCAACGGCGACTGGGTGGAGCCATGACGATTCTGCCGCTCGCATACCTCCCCTCGGTCGAGTACTTCGCGCACCTGGTGCGCGGAGGGTGCGTCGTCGATTTGGGCGAGCATTTCGTGAAACGTTCGGAGCGCAACCGCGCCCGCATCCTCGCCACGGACGGGGTGATGGAGCTGACCGTGCATGTGCGCAACGCCAACCGTCCCCGCCAGCCGGTGCGCGACGTGCGCATCGACTATTCGAAACGCTGGCAGCACCAGCACTGGGGCGCGCTGGTCGCCTCCTACAAGGGCTCTCCCTACTTCGATTTCTATGCCGGGTTTTTCGAACCCTTCTATCGCCGCGAGTACGGGTTCCTGGCCGACTACAATACCGAGTTGCTCCACCGGATCTGTGCGCTGATGCGCGTCCCCGTGCCGGAGTTCTCCGCAACCTATGTCGAAGCCGCCGCGGGGGACATCGACCTGCGGCCCAAGCATAAAAAAGAGGGCCCGGCGTTTGTCGCCGAGCCCTATGTCCAGGTCTTTTCCGACCGGATGCCTTTCCAGCCTAATTTGTCGGTTGCTGACCTGCTGTTCGCCGAGGGGCCGGAAGCCGCTTCGGTTTTAGCACGTTGCCTACCCTGATTGTCACGCTGTCACGCAGTTCCCCGGCCGCAACGGCGACTTGCACTGTCCCCAGTACGTCCACCGAGTCGGAACGGTACTGGCATGCGGCGTATTCGGTCATGGCGAGCGTGTCGCCGCCCACGAGCAGCGTCGGGACACCGGCCGACGAGTAGACCTGAAACGCCTGCCGCTCGCGTTCGCGCAGCCTGCGCCGTTTGTCGACGATGTGCAGCGTCGGCTTTTCGCGGTTCCACAGCGCCCTGTATAGATAGTATGCATCTTTGCATTCGCGGCGGTCGAGCGTCACGAGCCCCTCGCCGTTGATTCCGTAGGGGCGGCGCGCCGAGCCGTAGTCGAACATGTTGTTGACCCAGGTGCCCCAGAAGAGCGAGTCGTTCTGGAGGTTTTTGGCGTACTCCTCGTGGAAGCGCGTCTGGCGCTCCTCGGGCATCCAGTTCGAGCGGGGCGCCGCCTGCGCCGTGTAGCTCTTGTGGCCGATGAATCCGCTGCCCCCGTAGCATACGCCCGAGCGGAGGTGCGACCAGTTTTTCTGCAGTTGGTCGCGCCAGACGGCCACGTCGTCGGTCGAGCCCTTTTTCCAGCCCACGTCCTGCCGCCATACGATCAGGTCGGTGATGAAGTTAATGTCGCCGTTCTGGTCGCTGCATGCCACCGTGGGGCGCGAGGGGTCGAGCGCATGCGCCGTGTCGTTGAGTTTGCGCACGTAGGGCGTCACGTCGTCGCCGCGTGTCCAAAGCCGCGAGAAGATGCCCCACATCACCACCGAGGGGTGGTTGTAGTTCTGGGCGATGATTTCCTGCAACTGCTGCAGGCCGTTCTGCTCGAACTGCGGCGTGGCATAGTAGGCCACGTCGCCGAGGAACGACGTGCGGTGCAGCGGCATGTCCACCCAGACCAGCAGGCCCTGCTCGTCGCAGCGGTCGTAGAAGTATTGTGCGTGGGGCATCACGGCCGAGCGCAGGGCGTTGGCCCCGAGGTCGTGTATCTGCCGCAGGTCGGAGTCGTAGTCCTGTGCGATGAACGCGCCGCCCGAGATGGCGTTGTCGTGGTAGACCGTCACGCCGTGTACCGGAAGCCGTTCGCCGTTGATCGTAAAGCCGTCGGCGGTGGTCGCATGGATGCTGCGGAAACCCGTGCGCACCGTCACGCTGTCGGTGACACGGTCGTCGCCGATGCTCGCCGTGACCCGGTAAAGCGCCGGGGAGGCCGGGCTCCACAATTGCGGATGGTCGATCGTGAAAGGCATCACGACGGGTTTGCCGTCGAGGCGTATCTTTTGCCGCCGGGTGAAAACGCGCTGTCCGTCGGGTGCGGTGATGTCGAGCGTCAGGACGCAGTTGTTCTCGCCCGCCGAAATCAGGTGTATTTCGGCTTCGCCCTCGACCCGGTCGCTGCCGACCGAGTTCTGGCGCACCAGTACGCCCTCCGAACCGAGGTAGAGCGGCGAAACGGCGGTTTTCTCCGTGATAATCAGCTCTGCTTCGCGGTAGATGCCCCCGTAGAGGTTCATGTCGGTCGAGGTGGGCAGCATGTCGTCGCGGCAGTTGTTGCTTACGACCACCAGCAGCGCGTTGTCCGAGCCGAAGCGCACCTTGTCGGTGATTTCGAACGTGAAGGCCGTGGCGCCGCCGCGGTGTCCGCCTACGTAATAGCCGTTGACGAAAAGGTCGGCGGCGCTCTGCACGCCGTAGAATTTCACGAACAGCCGCTTCGAAGCCCAGTCAGCCGGTATGTACATGTCGTTCTGGTAGTTGGCCGTGGTTTCGAGGAACGGGCCCGTGGCCTGGGTGTCGGTGTTCCACGTGTGGGGCAGTGTCACATGCCGGGCATTGTCGCTGCTGTTCTCCGATTTGAAGAAGAAACGCCACCCCTCGTTCAGGGGAAATACCTCGCGGGCCTGTGCGGCGGCGCAGGCGGCGAGGAACAGGAAGGTCGCTATATATCGTTTCATTGTTCCGGATATTATTATATGTACGATGCAAATATAATACAACCCCGGCTCAAAATCAAATTTCCCTTCCGGCCCTGTGCCTATACATATAATTAATAAGAACCATACGGACACAAAAAAAGCGGCAGACCGCGCCTCGTCAGTCTGCCGCAAGCAGGGGTTTTCTATTGAAAGTGGGAGTTGTTGTTAACCAAAAACTTTGGGATTGTCAGCCCCTGCTTTTGAGACGGTTTCCGGGGTTCCCGGCACCGCCCCGAAGGACGGCGCCGGATTCCGCGGAGAAAGTAGCTTTCTTTGTAATTCCGGTACCGCCGAAGCGGTACCGGGTTACAGGGGAATGTTATTTCGTTGCCGTGATTGCAACCGGGATGCGGCATGTAACCTCGGAGAGATCCGTGAAGGTAACGGTGGCGATAACCGTCACGTTATAGGTTCTCTTGAGGGTAGCGCCCTGGTTCAGCCACGTTACCACGCCGGTATCAGAAGCAACTTCGAACTTCGAATCTGCGGTGATGTTCCCGATCAGCTCCTTGTAGTCGGCTTCGGTCGTGTCGAATGCGTAGACTACGGTCGGTTCTCCGACTTTGTACGTTTCCGTCGCCTTCTCCGTCAGGGCGAGTGCCGTCTCCAAGTATTTGTAAATGGGATCGCCTTCACGGTCGTTCACGAGAACCTGAACGTCGGTTGCGACGGTTTCCTCACCGGGAGCGTTGCCGTAGAGTTCGACACCGGCGGCATTGCCCTTCACGAACGGATTGACGAATACGATGCTGTACGTGAACGGGCATTTCTCACCGTTCACCAGGCTCGTGGTGTAGGTCATGTCCTTCGAGAGGAACTCCGTGGTCATGGCTCCGTCGAGGGCTACCTCGAAGGGATCCGTCTGGGCATCGGTAGGAGTAACACCTACTATGGGCGATTTCGTCCACAGGAAGCTGACACCCGTAACGTTCTCGGGATCTGCCTGCGTGTCGTTGTAGTAGGCGAAGATGTCCTTGTCGTTCCGCTTGCCGAAGTGCTCGATGACTGCGGACGACATTTCCCACGTGTTGGTATCCTTGTTCAACTGACCCTTCACGAGGATGATATCATCCTGAGTCGTCTCTTTGAAGTTGTTGTAGAGAGCTTTGACATTAGCGGGCAGGAAGTGGTAGAGCGGGTTGAAGACGAACGGCTTGTGATCCTCCTTGACGTAGAACTTCTGCGTCAGGATGAAGTCGCCGTGCTTCATATTGTCTTTCGACTTGATCGTGATCGTCAGCGTATACTCGGCACCCTTCGTTGCATCCTTGTAGGTGTGCTGCGTCTTGGCCAGGTTGTTTACGCTTACATAGATACCTGCGGTCGTCGTGTTCTCTTTGTTCAGGTTGACGGCAACCTTGATACCCTCGCCTTCGGCAACGACCTCGCTGTCACCTGCACCGGTTGCGCTCAAAACTTCCGTGGCAGTCGTTTCCTGCAACTTGATGGCCGTTACTTTGACATCGTATCCAGCCTCGTAGTTGTCCCAGAAATCCTCGGCGGTCAGACCTTCCACACCGTAGATGTCGGTGTTGACTTTTTCCCACGTCATCTTGCTGACCGACGTGTAGGCAGAAGCCAGATCACGATACAGAACGGTCTTCTCCTTGTCGATCGTTACGTTGTGCTCATCCTTCGGATCCACGGTCGGGTCGTCTCTCGAAATCGACAGTTTGATGTATGCCGAAGCGACCATCCGGTCCGTGCCGTTGTTATCGGGCAGGTAAGCGTCTACACGTACGACGGGCGTACGGCCGATAGCCGGGGTCAAACCTGTTGCCAGGTTCTTGGCGTTTACTTTAACGACGCCGTCGGTCATCTCGACGAACCACTGCTGGTTGGTCTTTTCCGTATCGTCGGCCAGGTACTTCTCGGGGAGGCTGAATTTGTAGCTCATACCCTTGATACCGAGGTTGAACACGTAGTCTTTTGCCGTTTCTTCGAAGAGTCCGACTTTCTCTTTCAGGTCGATCTCGCCGGTATACTTGAACTCGAAGTTTGCATCGGCATCGAGAGCAACGAATTCTTTGACGAAAGTATCCGTTTCGTCCGCAGCCTTGGCAATGACCTTGGTACGGGGATAGAATTTCTCAGCAGCAGTGGGCACTTCGCCTTTCGTTACTTTCGTGGAGTCTACCAGAACAGGCTCTACTTCCGAAGCCGTCACATGGATGTAATCCGAGGTTACGGGGTTCTGGCCGGCCCATACCTGCAGCGCGGCGATGTCGTATTCGGGCTCGTTGCTGAGCGTCGAAGCGTTGACCGTGGCTACCATCTTGACGACTCCCTTCTCGGTGAAATCGGATGAAACGACATTCAGCAGCGTGGTCTTGTCACCTGCGGCGCGGGTCTTGACCACGCGGTTGATAAATGCGGCGATAGCATATTCACCCTCTTCGCCGACAAATGCGTCGGTCGGGTTCAGGCGGTAAACCAGATCCACTTCGTTGGATTTGTTCAAATCCTGGGGTTTGAAGGTCTTGTCTGAATTAGCCTTTGCCTCGTCCAGATAAGAAGCCACGTAGCAGAATTCCTGGGTCGTGGTCGCATAGGGCAGATCCCCGCTGATCATATCGGGAACGAATGCAACCGAACCCAGCTGTGCACCCTGGAAAATGGTAACGTCGCCTTCCGAACCAGTCACGCCACTAAGGGTCAACACATTGCCGCTCAGGACTGCAGTGAGGCCCGAGCCTGCGGCTTTCCACGAAATCTCCGTGTCCCCTACCTTTTTGTTGTCCTGCCAGATCTCGAAGAATCCGTTGGCACCGGGAACATAGTATTTTCCGTCAGCACCAGCCGCACCGGGAGTGCCGGGAGTACCTGCGTCACCTTTGTCGCCTTTTGCTCCGTCAACACCGACAGCCTTGTAGCTCTGTTTTACGTCGTTTTTGTACCAGTAGCCGTCGCTTCCGATGGTCCACACATCCGCAGGAGCGCCGTTGGTGCCATTGGTAACCTCGTAGGTCTGGTTGTTGCTCAACGTAAACGAGAGGCCTTTGTCTGTTTTGGTTACGGATTTGATGACCGAACCCGATTCAATCAGAGCTTTGAGCTCCGATACGGAGGCGTTCGTTTCATCGATCTGTTTTTGCAGATTGTCGATGTCGTCGTCGTAATCCTTACAACCGACAGCGGCTAACATTGTTCCTG
>ERZ791875.1546-NODE-1546-length-14873-cov-8.778108_pt1 | contig 14873 bp, 7 predicted proteins | sample MGYA00510278_ERZ791875 | MGnify/ENA primary metagenome ERZ791875 (study PRJEB30046, sample SAMN00792078) | human gut metagenome | study: EMG produced TPA metagenomics assembly of the A metagenome-wide association study of gut microbiota in type 2...
CCGGGAGTCGCTGTTCATCCTCGCGACCGACACCGCGCAGAACGTCGTCTACGTCGGCGAGGGCGACGCCCATCCCGGACTGTGGCGCCCGGCGCTGCATATCGCCCCCGGCGAGATACATTGGGTCAATCCCGCCCGCGTCCTCTCTCCCGGGCAAAGCGCCCGCTTCAGCGTCCGCATCCGTTACCGCCAACCGCTGCAAGGGGCCCGGCTGTTCGTCCGCGACGAAGGGGCCTACCTTGTTTTCGACACGCCCCAGCGGGGAATCACCCCGGGACAGTTCGCAGCGTGGTACGACGGCGACGAGCTGATCGGCTCGGGAGTCATCGCGGAGTAAACCGCCCCTGGAAGAAAGATTCGGCACATGCGACCGAGCCGGCGGAGATTCCGCCGGCTGGAGCACGCAAAAAAGAATGCGAAAAGCAAAGCTTTTCGCATTCCGGCATTATATACCCGACACCTGCCTGAAACAATCCGGGCAGGGGCGCGACGTGAGCTCGAACTCGAGTACGCCGCCCTGCACGATCTGCTCGTGCGTGATGAAAGGCCGGACGAGCTGCTCGCCGTTCAGCCGTGCCGAGCGGATATACTTGTTCACTTTGGACGCACCCGGGGATTTGACGACGAAGCTGCGGCCGCCGGGCAACGCGATTTCGATCCGCTCGAAAATCGGGGAGCTCAAGGCATATTCGCCCGAGGCCGGATTGACCGGATAGAAGCCCATCGCGGCAAAGACATACCACGCCGTGAGCGCCCCGCCGTCCTCGTCGCCGCTCAATCCCGTGGGACGGTCATCGAACCAGAGGTCGGCAATCTGCCGCACACGGTGCTGGGTCTTCCATGCCGCCCCCGCGTAATTGTAGAGCCACGGAACATGGAAGGCGGGTTCGTTGCCGGCAGGCATCAGCCCCTGCAACCCCGTGGCGTCGGGCATCCGCCCCATGAATTTCCATTTGTCGATTTCCGGCCCCCGGTTGTAGGCCTCGTCGATCCGGCGGACGAAAGCCTCGTCGCCACCCATCAGGGCGATCAGCCGCGGGATGTCGTGCTGCACATGGAACGCATGGACGCAGGCGTTCACCTCCGCGAAATAACTCCGGGCGCCGTAACCGTCGCACAACTGCGGATCGAAAGGTTCGATCCACTCGCCCCGCTCGTTCTTCGGGGCGAAATACCCGATGGCGGGGTTCCAGAGGTTCAGGTAATAGTGCGAACGGCGCATGAAGAGTTCATAATCGTCCGCACGCCCCAGATAGCGTGCGATCTGCGCCAGGCACCAATCGTCGTAACTGTGTTCGAGCGTCACGGAAACGGCCTGCCGCTTTTCCCATCCGTCGTCGATATAGGGATACTTCTCGGGCTCGCCGGGCGCCAGAGCCGGGAAATAGCCGTGCTCCGCATAGAACCGGTCGGGTTCGCGTGCGGCACCGGCACGCCAGGGGATCATCGTCCCCTCCAGCGCATTCTTGCGCAGCCCTTCATAGAGTTTTTCCACATCGAATCCGGTGATTCCCTTGCGAATCGCCTCGGCGGCGAACGACGCCACGTGGTTGCCGATCATCGGTTCGCCGTGCCAGTCGGGGTTCGCCCCCTCGAACCAGTCCCCGCCCCATTCGGTGAGTTCGGGGAACGAGGGCACCCAGCCCCACTGCTCGTACATCCGGACATACGACTGCAACTCGTCGGCCTTGCGCCCGGGGTCGAGCAGCATCCCCAGCGCATGCAGGTTGCGGTAGGTGTCCCACATCCAGTCGTCGTTGTAGAAAGGCCGTGCATCCTCGTGCACACGGCGGTCGAAGCCGCTGTAATAGCGTCCGCCTTCCGACTGGTCGACCATGCGTTCGAAAGTCCGGTACAACGAAGTGTAGAATATCCGGCGCTCCCTCTCCGTCCCGCCTTCCACACGGATGCGTCCCAGCGCCTCCTCCCAGACGGCGCGGCTCCGCTCCTTCACTGCATCGAAAGCGAGCCCCCCGGTTTCGGCTTCGAGATTGGCCCGCGCCTGCTCCGCACTGATATAGGAGATTCCCACCCGGAAACAGACCTTACCCACACCGGCCGGGGCGGAGAACCAGGCACCGATACCGCTCCCGGATGCCGATCTCTCCCCGGAAAGCGCCGTCCCGTCATACGTGCCGGAACTCCCGAAAGGCCGGTCGGCGACCGCATAGAAGTACTGACGGGCGTAATCGACCGCTTCCCAGCCCGAAACCACCCGGTTGCCCTCCACGGCGACCTCGCCTTCGGAGCCGACGCGAAAAAGCACGTTCGCCTGCCGGCCCGCATCCGTGAAGTCGAATTCATAGAGGGCAGCCCTCTCCGTGGTCGTCCATTCGGCCCACACCGCAGGCTCTTCGAGCCATACCCGGTGCGACCAGGGATGCAGCTCTTCCAGATCATGGTCGTACCACGAAGAGGAGCGCTCCGGCTCGAACGACACTTCGCCAACCGTGGGCATGACCGAGCCTGCTGTCCCGCTGCGGTAGCGGGGCATATTGAGGGCTATGCCGTAGATCCGGTCGGAGAAATAGCGGTCGTTGAGCCCGGGTTCGGTCACCGGGAAAACCCGCACCATCGAGTGCGGCCGGTGCACCTGCGGGGTAACGGTCGTCAGCAGGGGTGCCACGCCGCCGATATTGGGGTCGACCCAACGGCCCACGCCCTGATCGCGGCAGGCCGAAAGACAGGCAGCGGAGGCCGCCGAAAGGACAAACAGTAAAATTCGGGATTTCAGCATCATTCTATGTTTTGATTTTGTTTTGAAAATTCGTAAAAAATCGGTTTGGAACGGCGAAGTTCCGGGTAAAAATCCTTATATTTGTTTAGTCAGCCTTATACCCATGAAGTACATTCTGAAGGAGATCACCCCGCTGGGGAAAAACGACCTGTTCATCGCCAACTACTGGCCCGACAACCAAATGGATTTTCCGCTCCATTTCCACGAGGACTACGAGCTGAACCTTACGCTCAACGTCCGCGGGAAGCGCATTCTGGGGAATCTGGTCGAGGATTTCACCGAAAAGGATCTGGTCATCACCACCCCCAACGTACTCCACTGCTACAAGCGCGACGACGCCTTTCTGAACACCCGCTGCGAAGTCGTCGTCATACAGTTCCCCAAGGAGCTTCCTTCGTGGGGCATCTTCGACACCGACCAGCTGCGGGACATCCGCAACATGCTTTGCCAACCGGCCCCGGGGCTCAAGTTCTCGGAAGAAACCGCCGAGGCGGTACGCGAACGGCTCCTGCGCCTGCCCACGGTCGAGGGGTTCGAGGGCGTGCAGCTCTTTCTGGACATTCTTCACGAACTGGCCTGTGCCGATCGCACGCAGGTCGAACTGATCGGTGTCCAAAGCAGCGACAGCTCCTTCCCGCACAGCCGCCGCATCAACCGGATCGTACAGTTCGTCGAGAAAAACTACAACCGCAAGATCTCGCTGGAAGATGTCGGGGAGCTGGTCGGCATGTCCGCATCGTCGGTAAGCCGCTTCTTCAAGAAACGCACCCGCCACAATTTCTGGGACTACCTCAACGGGTTCCGCATCGACCGTGCAGCGCAGATGATGATCGAAACCGAACACACCATTTCGGAGATAAGCTACGCATGCGGGTTCAACAACATCTCCAACTTCAACCGTGTGTTCCGGGAGCGGATCGGCACGACACCGAGCGACTACCGGAACAAATTCAAGGAGTCGATCATCCCCGACCGCTGACACGACAGGCCGCTGCGGCCGGAACCGGCCGAGCACCGCAGGGCGCAGCCCCGGCACACAGCCGGCCCCGGTCAGGGCATCCGGTTTAATCCCCGTTCCAAAGCTCCCTCACGGTTTCTTCTATATCCATCCCGTAGGGCACCTTGTCGCTTTTGGCGACGGCCCGGCCCAGGAACACCGGTTCGCCCGCCGCAAGCGACACGACACGTGCGCCGGGCATTTCGAGATGTCCGTGCGGATCATTCTCGCGCAGCCATTCGTAAGCATAGCGCAGCCACGCGCGGCGGGTAGGGACATCCTGCATGTAGAACCAGGTAATCTCGTCATAGCCCCATACATAATGGTCATTGAGATCGGCCACACCCGGGTGGTCGCTGACGCCGAAATTATCGAACTCGACCAGGTAAGGCAGGGCGTCGCACCGCCAGCCGGCCGGGGTCACGCATGCGGGGCTTTTGCCGAAGATGGCATCGATATGGCCCTTTTCCAGCACGCATTTCATCGGCTCTTCGGGAACTTCCCTGATACGGAGCGGGAAAGAGTTGAAATCGATCAGGCTCCGTTCGCCCACCATCATGCCGCGGCTGCCCGCATGGGCGTCGAACAACACGAAATGACGACGGGCACGGGGATAGACCCACGCGCGGACTTTCTTCAGGAAACTGTCCCACGCCTGCCAATCACGGTCGTTCATCCCCATCAGGTAAACCTGTCCCAGGTGCACGGCCTCGACGCCTATATCCACGTAGGAGCCGATCAGGTACATCAGCCACAACTGCGTTTCGACGCGCGTGATATCGGGCACGCTGGCACCCGGCGCCCACAGGTCGACGTATTTGCCGTCGGGCGCGAGCATCTGCGCATAGTCGAAGTTGCGCTCTTCGGCGGGAAGCCCCAGGGCCTCGAACGCCCAGGCCGGCACAGGAACCTCGCTCACCTCGCGGTAAACGGCCTCGAAGGTCGCGGCCTGGAAAATCACGTCGGAATCGAAGGCATGCACCTCGTCGATCAGTGCTTCGGCTCCGGCCCAGAAACCGGGCTCCGTAAGCACCTTCTCGTCGCCCCAGCGGTAGATCGCCCGGCCGATGAACTTGGCGCCCGTATTGCGGATGAACGCCACGTCGGCCGCCTTGTCGGGATAAGTCCCGTCGTTGCAGTAGGGGTCGACCGTGAGGAACTCCGACATGGTCACGGCACGCGAGAGATAACGCTCCAGCACGGCCTGCGAAACCGGGCCGTCGAAATAATAGGGGTCTTCGGCGCGGCCGCACGAAACGGCGCACCAAATACACAAGGCAGACAGCAAAATCACTCTTTTCATGGCAGGTATCATCGTTTGCTCCACAGTTTCTTAATCGTCTCCTCGGCCGAGCGACCCGTCGGAGTGGCTTCGCTCTGCGTATTGCAGCGGTAAAAGCGCGTGGGGCCGGAGATCGACACGCGGCAACCCGGCATCTGGATGTACCCGATGGGGTCTACGCGGTTCATGTAATCCACGGCGTATTCGAGCCAGTAACGGGCATACTCGTCGTCGCACAGGCTGAACCACGAAATCTCGTCGTAGCCCCAGACGAAATTGTCGCCCCAGTTGTAGGAGCCGGGATGGGTGCTCTCCCCGAAATTGTCGAACTCGAGGATATAGGGGATGCGGTCGGCCGTCCAGCCGCTCGGCGTTTCGCCGCCCTTCGTATAGCCGATTACCGAATCGAGATACCCCTTTTCGAGCTTCGCCTTGACGGGTTCGCCGACAATCTCCTTCGGACGCAGCGGGAAAGACACGAAATCGAACAGGTGCCTGCCGTCGACCACGATGCCGCCGTTGCTCAGGTGGGCGTCCATGATGACCGTGCCCCGTATGGCCTTGGTCCTGGCAACCTCACGTATCTTGGAGAGCAGGTTGCGGTATCCCGCATAGCCGTTGTCCGAATCGCCCATCGAGGCCATCAGATGCACCTGTCCGCAGTGAAAGGCCTCGGCGCCGGCTTCCATGTATTTCACGGCCATGAAATAGAACCACATCTGCGCCTCTTCGCGCGACATGTCGGGCACGCAGGTGTTCTCGCCCCACTGTCCCCAGTAAAGGCCGTTCTCGTCGCGGATGTCGTCGAAGCGGAAATTCCGCACCTCGGGTTGCCTGCCGAATGCCCGGAACACCCACTCGGGAACGGGAATGTCGTTGACCCGGGTGGAAACCGTTTCGAACATCGCCGCCTGGAAGAGCAGGTCGGGATCCTGGCCGTGCATCCTGTCGACCTTGGCCCGGGCTGCGGCAATCCATGCATCGTCCTTGAAATTCGTCTCCTTATTCCACTGATACAAGGCACGTCCGATAAACTTGGCGCCGACGTTGAGCAGCATGCGTTCGTCGTCCTGCGTCCCGTAAACACCGTCGGTCGAGGTTTCGGCCTCGGACAGGAATTCGGTCTGGGTAATCGCCCGCGAAAGGTAGTTGTGCAGCACCTCTTCGGACATCACGCCGCCCGAAAACCGGTAATTGCCCGTGTTGGGCACGGGATCGGGCCGCTGGGGGATTTCGGGCCACTGGCTTTTGTCCCACTCCTTTTCGCACCCCGCGGCCGTAAGGGCGAGGGCGGCGGCAAATAATACTATCTTAAACTTTTTCATCGTATTTCGGTTTTAGGGCTCCGGCCGTGCACCGTCCGGAGCCCCCGTTCACATTATTTGTTACAATTCGTCTATCCGATAAGTCACACCGTCCGATTCGATCGTGAAGGTCGCCCCGGGAGCAAATACGCTCCCGCGGTAAAGTTTTCCGAGCAAATCCAGCCCGACCTTGTCGGAGGTGGAAGTCACGGGAATACCGCCTTCAAGGGTACCGTTGCCGGTGACCGTCACGTCGCCGCCCACGCTCACGAGCGCTTCGAAACCACCCAGGCCGTTGAGCCGTTCGTTACCGGTGAGCACCAGGCTTCCGCCGATCGTTTCGAGTTTCATCACGTCGAAATTCCAGAAGTTGCCGTTGCAGCCCGAGACGATGAAATCGCCGCCCACGCTTTTCAGCGAGTTGAACGTCACGCCGCGCATCGGCGTCATCACGCCCGTCAGTTTCACGCTGCCCGCCACGCTCACAATCTGCGAGAGGCAGTTGCCCGCGCCCCAATCGGTCGCAATCTTCGGACAGTCCTCGAAAACGAGGTCGCCGCCGATGGCCGTCATCTCTTTCATGCCGTTCAGGTTGAACAGTTCGGCACAGTTGCGGAAGACGATGCCGCCCTCGACCGTAAAGCCGCCGTTGCTGAAAAACTGCTCCGTGGAGGTGAGGTTGCTGCCTTCGAGCGTCAGCGTGCCCATGACCTTCTCCACGCGGGTCTTGACGAACGAAAGGTCGTTGTCCGACATCGTATTGCCGGCATCCGCGATTGTCAGATCCTGCACGGTTTCCTTCACCGCAGAACCGTCCTGCGGGGCAAAGGCCAACAGCTCGTCGCGGCTCGAAATCGTGTAACTCTTATAGGGGCTCGGCACCGGGAACCCGACCGCCGAGCCGTCGGCATATTTACAGGTCACCACCGCCGTCGGGGCCACCACGCCCGATTCGATCCAGCGGGCCACCATGTCGAAGCCGACCTGATCCGAGGTGCTGTCGTAAGGAATACCCCCGTTCGTCGTGCCGTTGCCCGTAATGGTGATGTCGCCGCCGACCGAGGTCACGGACGCAAAGCCGCCCAAGCCGTTGAGTTTCGCATTGTCGGTAATGACCAGGCTGCCGCCGACGGTCGCAAGGCTCATACCTGCAAAATTCCAGAAATCGCCGTTGCAGCCCGAAACGATGAAATCGCCGCCCACGCTCTTCAACGACTGCAGGGAAACGCCCGCCATGGGTTCAGCTATACCGGTGAGTTTCACGCTGCCCGCCACGCTCTCGATTTGCGAGAGGCAGTTGCCCGCGCCCCAGTTCGTCGCAATCTTCGGGCAGTTCTCGAAGACCAGGTCGCCGCCGATCGAAGTCATCGACTTCATCCCGTTCAGGTTGAATAGTTCGGCACAGTTGCGGAAGACGATGCCGCCCTCGACCGTAAAGCCGCCGTTCAGGAAGAACAGTTCCGTCGAAGTGAGGTTGCTGCCTTCGAGCGTCAGCGTGCCCATGACCTTCTCCACGCGGGTCTTGACGAACGAAAGGTCGTTGTCCGACATCGTATTGCCGGCATCCGCGATTGTCAGATCCTGCACGGTTTCCTTCACCGCAGAACCGTCCTGCGGGGCAAAGGCCAACAACTCGTCGCGGCTCGAAATCGTGTAGCTCTTATATTCTCCGGGCTGTGGTATCTCCGAGAATTCGACGGGCGTACCGTCCGCATAGCGGCAGTCGATGATTGCACCGGGCTGCACGACGCCGCCCGTAATCCAGGATTCCACCAGATCGAAGCCTACCTGCCCGGCCGTCGAAACATAGGGAATGCCCCCGGCGCCCGGATCCGTACCGTTGCCCGTAATGGTAATGTCGCCGCCGATGTACTCCACCTTTTCGAAGCCGCCCAAACCATTCTGGTGGTCGTTGCCGGTGAGCGTGAGGCTGCCGCCCACATGGCGGAGATCGGTGGCCAGGTTCCAGAAGAAGCCCGTATAGAGCTCGATACAGTTGTCCGCGAGGGTCAAATCGCCGCCGACCTTCGACAGCGAAGCGAAGGCCATCTGCTGCATACCGCAGTTGCGCACCGTCAGGTCGCCGTCGATTTCCGTTATCTGCGCGAATCCGTTGCCGCGTCCCCAGTGGGTCAGGTAGGGGATATTCTCGAGTATGAAATCGCCGTGAATCCGGGTAATATTCTTGAAACCGTTGTTGTTGAAGAACTTGTTACCGCCGCTTTCGTCATAGGTCGAGATATTGCGCAGGATGATGCCGCCCTGACAGTCGACCTTGCCGAAGAAGGTTTCGGTGGTCTTGAGCGAAGCGCCGTCGACGGTCATCGTACCCTGCACGACGGAGATCTTCGCCGCCAGCAGCGCCATTCCGTCGTCCGTGACGTTGGGGCCCGTGACCGTCAGGTTCTTGACCTCTTTACCGCCGGGACTGAATGCGGCAGCCTCGGCGTCGGACTTGATCGTATAGCTGTAAACGCCGCCCGACTCTCCGCCCTGGCCGATGAGCGACGGGTCGGTCACGGCCAGCGGATGGTTGTTCGACAAGGTCACGTTCTCCGCATCGAGCACCGAATTGGAGATGAGGTATTTGATGACATTGAAACCGTAGCTGTCCGGCTCGTCGGGCTTGTCCTCGCCCAGCGAGGCATTGCCCGTGACGTATAGTTTCCCGGTCATCTTCTTGATTCCCAGCATGCCGCTGATATCCGTCAGCAGGGGATTGTCCTCGATATGTATGTCGCCGATGACGAACTTCACGCCCAGGTCGCCGACGGCCGTGAGGGATTCGTTGCCCGAAACCTCGAGTCTGGTCGCAATCGACGTGGTATTGGGCAGCGCCAGCGTCCCGATCCCGGTGTTGCGAATCAGGAGCGTGCCGACGGCGGGGACATCGAGCGAGGAGATATCGGTAATATCCGCCCCCTCGATGGTGATGCTGTTTGCAGTAGGGCGTGCGGGGAAAGCGTCGACCTCGGCCTGCGTCTTCAGTGTGAAATTCCCACTGTACGGGTTCGCCGGGTCGGTCGTATCTTCGCTGCACGCGGCCAGTCCCGCACAAAGGAACAATGCGGCGGCCGGAAGCAGGTATTTATGGAATAATTTCATGGTTTACGGATTTTTAAATCGGTTATTTCTGCGGGTTGAGGTCCAGTTCGCGCTGGGGCGCAGGATAGAAATAAGCATAGGTCGGCTTGAATGCCTTGTTGGTGATATGCTGCTCGTCGACGCGGTTCAGGCGGCGCAGGTCGTAGATGCCGTGTCCTTCGAAAGCCAGCTCCTTCGTCCGCTCCCCAATCACCGCCTCGCGGAAATCTTCAATCGAAAGTCCTTCGGGAAGCGCATCCAGTCCGGCGCGCCTGCGCACCTCGTTCACCCATCTGTACCCCTCTTCGGTCGGCCCGGCCGCCTCGGCATAGGTGAGCGCCACTTCGGCGAAACGAATCAGGTAGAGGTTGGCCGAGGTACGGTTGGACTTCGACTTGGGATCGGTGTACTTGCGGCAGAACGGATAGAAGAATTTGTTCCTGATGTTATCGCTGCTGGTGAGGTTCGACGGGTCGTAGGTGGCCAGCACGCTTCCGTCCTCGTTATAGATCGTCGTCACCATCAACTGTTTGCGCAAATCGTCATCGTCGTAGGTTTCGCGGAAATCGTTGTCCACGCGCATCACCTGGTAGCCCGATTCGTAGTCCATGAACTTCATAACCTCGCGGCTGTTCTCCCCCAGCGACGCGGAGATATAGACGATGCTTCCGGTCTGGATGCAGAACATTTGGGGCAGCTGCGAATAGGTGCCTTCCATGCCGCTGGCCTCGCGGTTCATCGAAGTCATGAAGATATGCTCCACCCCGTCGGCCTGGTGCTCGACGTCGTAGACATTGCCCAAATCGGGGTCGAGCCGGTAGACCGTCTGTTTATCGAGCACGTCGCCGGCATACTGCGCCGCGAGGCGGTACATCTCGTCGGCATCCGACACCCAGTCGTACCCGGGGGCTTCCGAGGCCTTGGACGAAGCGAGGTAGAGGTAAACGCGTGCGAGCAGCGCCTGCGCCGCGACCTTATCGGCACGCCCCTGCACCTTGTTCACCGGCAGCAGGTCGATGGCATCTTCCAGTTCGCCGATGATGAAGGCGTAAACATCCTGAATCGGGGCGAAATCCTTGAAAGCGTCCGAGGTCGTGGAAACGGTCTTGGAACGGATGGGCACGCTGCCGTAGTTGATGACCAGCATGAAGTGGTTGAAGGCACGCAGGAAATGGGCTTCGCCGAGGATTTTGTTACGCGCCGTGGTCGAAATATTGGACATCTGCGCAACGTTGTCCAGCACCGAATTGGTGCGGGCGAGGCTCACGTAGGCCGATTTGAAAAAGTAGATCGCCTCGTCGCTGGTCGGCGTGATGTCCCACTGGAACAGCGGGCTCTCGTCGGCCTTGCCGTAGGATTTGTACTGGTTGGTCGGCACATCGCTCAAATAAAAGAGGAAGCGTCCGCAGTAGTCGATATAGTTCAGGGGCACATAGGCATACATCAGCGCCGATTCGGCATCGGCCTCGGTATTGTAGAAGGTCTGGTTTGAATAGGTGCCGTAGGGGACTTCGTCGAGGCACGAGCCCAGCCCCGCGAGCGCTCCCAGCAATGCGAAATACAGGAATATACGTTTCATGTTCACTTGGCTTTTTTTAGAATTTGAACTCTGCGCCGACGGTGATGACGCATACTTTGGGATAGGCCACGTTACCTATACCGTTCTCCCCCACTTCGGGGTCGTATTCGCTCACTTTGGAAAAAGTGAAAGGGTTGCTGGCGCTCACATAGGTACGCAGGTGCTTGATCCATTTCAACTTGTCAGCGGGCAGCGTATAGCCCAGCGTGATGTTGGAGATGCGCAGGAACGAACCGTCCTCGACCGACCACGACGAAGCGTGGTACTGCCGGTTATAGCGCAGGCTGGGACGTTCGTTGTTGGGATTCTCGGCCGTCCAGCGTCCGGACTGCAACGCCGCGGACCCGAGCTTGCGGTAGGAGAAGATGTCGTTGCCGTAGACGGCGTACATCATCATCGACAGGTCGAGGCCGCAGCGGTGCGAGAGCGAAAGCGAGAGGCTCGACGTGAACTTGGGGTTCGGGTTGCCGATAATCATACGCTGGTTCGGATCGAGCGTACCGTCGGCGTTCAATCCGACGTAGTTCAGTTCGCCCGGACGGGTATTCGCGCTCGACCCGTCGCCCTGGGGCGTCTGGATGATGCCGTTGACCATGTAGCCGTAGAACGAATTGACGGGATAACCGATGGCCAGCACGTTGAGGAAAGCGTCGTTATAGACGCTGCCGCCGTACTGCGTATAGCAGATACCGTTGGCATCGACCGTGGCACCCGAATTTTCGGCCGTGCCGATTGCAACCACCTTGTTGCGGTTGAGGCTGAAGATGCCCGTCGCCGTGAAATTCCAGTCCCGGGTCGAAACGACACGCCCCGTGACGGCCACCTCGAAACCCTTGTTCTGGATCTCGCCGTCGTTGACCCAGACCGTATCGAAACCGGTGCTGGGCGGAAGGTACTGCTTGCGCAGCAGGTCGGTCGTCTTCTTGTAATAATAGTCGAAGGTAACGTTCAGCCGCCCTTTCAGGATTGAGAGGTCGAGGCCGACATCCAACTGCGCGGTCTTCTCCCACGTCAGTTCGTGGTTGGCCATGCCCGCATACGTAACGAAACGGTCGCCCAACCCCTCGCGGCCATCCTGGTAACCGATGCCGTACACAGTATACTCTTTGCCGCCCGACCAATAATAATCGAACCCGAAGCGTTCAAAGGTCTGGTACGGGGAAATTCCCTGGTTACCCGAAATGCCGTAGCTGGCGCGCAGTTTGAGCTGGTCGAAGAACCCGAGCGACTTGATCCACGGCTCCTCTTCCAGTTTCCAGCTCACGGCCCCCGAGGGGAAGAAGCCCCAGCGATGCCCTTTGGCGAATTTCGAAGCGCCGTCGGCACGGGCCGTGAAGGTCACCAGGTAGCGGTTCTTGTAGGTGTAGTTCAGGCGGGTGAAGCCCGAAGCGAGTATCTCCTGGCTGCGCGAGGTCAGCGTTATGACCTTGTCCGCACCGGAAACCACCTCGTCCTTGAGCGCGGCATTGGAGAACCCGCGCCCGGTGATGCTCGAACCCCTGCTCACGCTGTTCTCGTAGCTTCCGCCCAGCATGGCCGAAAAAGCATGGTCGCCGATCGTTTTGTTGTAGGTGAGGAAGGCGTCGCCCGTCAGGTTGACGTAGGTCGACTCGCTGTTGCCGCCCTCGCCGTTATAGTTGTCCCCCGCAAGGGTGTAGAGAGGCGGGTTGAAGTAGGCCGAACGACGCTGTTCGGCGCGGGCATTGCCCGACACCGACATAATCAGCCCGGGGATAATCGTCCAGTCGGCCTTGACGAGCGCATAGCCCGACATGTTGTCCGATTCGTTCTTGATCTCGTTATTGATCATCACGGGATTGCCGTAGTCCTTGGGCTGGCTCTTGAAATAGGAGCCGTCACCGTTGTAGACCGGCCAGAGCGGATTGCGCCCGTAGCTCGTACCGTTGTTGTAGGTACGGAAGCCGCGCACGAACCCGGCCTTGGTCTTCAGGTTGATGCTGCGGGCGACCTGGTGATCGTAGGACATGTCGACCGTATACTTCTCGAAATCGTCCTTGTGCTGCATGCCTTCGCCGTTGTAATAACCCAGGCTCACGTAGTAGCGGTTTTTCTCGCCGCTGCCCTCGATCCCGATGCTGTAATCCTGCGTTACCGAAGTGCGAAACACGTGGTCGGCCCATTTGGTGCGGAAGGGCCATTCACCGCTCTCGATTTCGGCGATAGAGGGGTAATAGGTGCCGTCCGACCATATCTTCCCGGTATACGGCCCTTCGGCGCCGCCGTTCTCGTAGGATTCGTTTTCGAGCCGTGCCATCTGCACCGGGTCGCGCCAGTAATCGAGTTTGTCGCTGAAAACGCCGACGCCGACCTTTCCCGAGAACCAGACGTTGTGGTGTTCCTTCCGGCCGCCCTTGGTCGTTACCATGATGACGCCGTTGGCTCCGCGCGAACCGTAAATGGCGGTCGCCGAGGCGTCTTTCAGCACCTCGATCGACTCGATGATGTTCGGATTGACACTGGTCAGGTTACCCGCGTCGCCCATCGGCACGCCGTCGACCACCACCAGCGGCGAATTGGAGCCGTTGATGGAGCTGATGCCGCGCACGCGCATCGTGACATTCCCTTCCGGACTGTCGTTGGAATTGTCGATTACCGTCAGGCCGGCCACGCGGCCCTGCAACAGTTTGTCGATCGACCCGGCCGAAACCTGCGTTACGTCCGAAGCCTTCACGGAAGCCACGCTGCCCGTCAGGTCGCTCTTCTTCATCGTACCGTAACCGATCACGATAACCTCTTCGACCAGTTCGGCATCCTCTTCGAGGCTCACGTCGATGGCCGTACGCCCGCCGACAGGCACTTCCTGCGATTTATAACCGAGGAACGAGATGATTAGCACGTCACCGGCTCCCGCAGCGATGTTATAGGCACCCGAAGCATCCGTCGTCGTACCCCTGACGGAGCCTTTGACCACCACCGATGCCCCCGGAATAGGATTCCCGTCGGGACTTCCCGTCACGATTCCCCGCACGGCCGTATTCTGGGCGAACAGGCCCGTGCCGCACAACAGCAAGGGAATCAATAGCATGAATAGTTTGTTTTTAATCATTTTGCAAACAGGTTAGTTGTTTAGGTTTTACATTTTTCCAATCCGGCTATAATATAAATAGGTGTCGACCGACCGTTTTTTTTAATAACTGCGCCCAAATCGACTATTACAAATATAGAATAAAGAAATACATATACATGGTGATATTTTGACAAAATATAACAATATTTTCACAGTTCAAAATAATCCGACCCACCTAAAAACGGCACTACAAGCCCATAAACACAATACACCATTAAATAACAGGGAACTACAAATTTCATATTATTGCACAATAATGTCAAAATAATACATGCTTGTGCAGATATTTCACCAGATTATCCGGCCGGAACATACTACCTTTGAATATCGAAATTTTACATTATCCGGCTGAAATTTTTAAATTAATTTAATTATGTTAACCCCTTTCCGAGAGATCATACGGGACGCCCACCGCCGGCACTACGCCGTGGGGGCGTTCAACTGCTTGAGCGTCGAGAATGTAATGGGAGCCGTCGCTGCGGCCGAAGAGCTGCACGCACCGCTCATCCTGCAACTCGCCGAGGTACAATTCCCGGGGGCGCCCCTTGAACTGATGGCCCCCGTCTTCCTGCAAGCGGCACGCAGCGCCAAAGTTCCTGTCGCCGTGCACCTCGACCACGGACAAAGCCCCGAGACCTGCATCCGCGCCATCCGCGCAGGATTCAATTCGGTGATGTTCGACGGCGCCGGCCTGCCGCTGGAGGAGAACATCGCCCAAACACGCCTGGTCGCCCGGCTCGCACACGCCGCCGGCGTCGACGTCGAAGCCGAGCTGGGACGCGTGGGCGACACCGGCTTCGGC
>ERZ791875.1554-NODE-1554-length-14761-cov-3.936965_pt1 | contig 14761 bp, 6 predicted proteins | sample MGYA00510278_ERZ791875 | MGnify/ENA primary metagenome ERZ791875 (study PRJEB30046, sample SAMN00792078) | human gut metagenome | study: EMG produced TPA metagenomics assembly of the A metagenome-wide association study of gut microbiota in type 2...
GATCCGCGGTGTGAGCGGCGGTGCCGGTGTTCTGATCGGAAACCTGCTCGGTGCGAATGAGCTGGAAAAAGCCCGCGAATACGGCGGACGCTTAAGCCGCCTCGCCATCGTGATCGGCATTGTGACCGGCGGTCTTCTCATGCTGATCTCCCCGGCCATCGTCCATTTTGCTCCGCTGACCGATGCCGCAGCAGATTACCTACAGTACATGCTTCTCTTCTGCGGTCTGAACTTGATGGCACAGTCGGTCAACACCACCGTTCTCGACGGCATCTTCTGTGCCGGCGGCGATGCGAAATTCGATATGCAGGGAAATATCGGCGCGATGTGGTGCTTTTCCGTACCGCTTGGTTTCCTCGCTGCGTTCTGGCTGAAGCTGCCGGTCATGGTTGTCTACTGTATCGTAAACCTCGATGAGATCGTGAAACTGCCTGCGGTTTATCTTCATTATAAAAAATACGTCTGGGTACGCAACATCACCCGCGATATCGAAGAATAATTGCCGAACTATAAAATCCCCTGCGGAAAATCCAAACCGAATGGATTTCCCGCAGGGGATTTCGTTCTTTTATCGTATTACAAATATCGCAATGATTTTACATCGATTTTCTCTCTGCAATTTCCGCCATCTTTGCTTCATTCAGACGTGTGTCGCCATGGACACGGCTGTAGGAAAGATAGCCGTTCATACGGTCGATCTTTGTCAGGTTCTTGGAACCGCAGACCGGGCAGACATCCATGTCGAGTTCCTGGTGGCCGCAGTCATCGCAGTAAGCCAGGGACAGGTTGACGCCCTCGTAGTAGCCAAGCTCCATCGCACGCTCGATCAGTGTCTTGATCGCGCCTTTGTTGTAGCCGACCGGATAGCGCACGTACTGGATTTTTCCGCCGTTGCAGAGCTCCCAGAAACGTCCCTCGAGATCCTGTTTCTGGATCGGGGTAATGTCCTCGGTTACGTGGCAGTGGAAACTGTTGCTCACATACGGGCGGTCCGAAACGTTGCGGACGATGCCGTACTGTTTGCGGAACTGCTCTATCTGCAGGCCGCACAGGGATTCTGCCGGTGTGCCGTAGATCGCATAGAGGATGCCGTCCTCTTTCTTAAACTCGGCAACCTTGTCGTTGATATATTTCAGCGTGTCAAGTGCGAACTGTCCGTCCTCAACAAGAGATTTTCCGTTGTACAGCTCCTGCAGCTCGTTCAGCGCCGTGATACCGAACGATGCGGTCATCGGCTTTAACAGCGGGCGGATCTTGTCGGACGGTTTTAAGTGGCCGCCGTAGAAACCTCCCTCACAGTAAGCCAGCGGGTTCGTGGATGCACGCATCTCGCCGAGGTAATCGTAGGTCCGTTTGTGCAGATCGCGGATCATCTCGAGGTAGAAATCAAGCACTTCGTGGAAATCGCGGTTCTCGGAACGGGATTTTGCCAGGATCATCGGAAGATGAAGGGAAACGGCTCCGATGTTGAAACGTCCGACAAAGACCGGTTTGTCGTTCTCATCTGCCGGCTCCATGCCTCCGCGCTCGTACCACGGGCTAAGGAAAGCACGGCATCCCATCGGGCTGATGACTCTCTTGTATTTCTTGTACATCTCGGCGATGTAGCCCTCGCCGCTCATCGACAGCCAGTCCGGATACATGGTTTTAGAGGAACAGTCAAGTCCTGCCTCAAAGACATCTTCTGCGATGCCGCCCTCTCCGTGAATTGCCTTGTCATATAAGAAGACGATTTTCGGGAAGAGCACCGGCTTTTTGTGGCCTTTCCTGCCCTGTCCGTTTTTGTGGACCTCAAGAAGGGAGATGGAAATCATCTTCTCGAACATGCTCGTTCCAAGGCCGAGGGTCACGGTAACGAACGGATAATCACCGCGGGAAGATCCAACAGTGTTCAGTTTATACTCAATTCCCTGCCATCCCTGATCGCACTCTCTTCTTACTTTGTCGATCGCATACTCGATGGCTTTCTCCTGTGCACCCTCCCAGGATGCGTCGGTATATTTCAGGAACTCTTTTACGTAGTAATCGTAGCTCTTCTGTGCGTACGGAGCAAGGATCTTGTCCACCTCCGGCACGGTAAAGCCGCCGTACTGCTGTGCAGCGGTGCTGAGGACGATATCGCCCATGACATCAAATGCGGTGTCGAGTGTCTTCGGCTCGTTGTACCAGACATTTCCCATCTCGAAACCGCCTTTTAAAACGTTTCCGACATCGAACAGACAGCAGTTCATGGTATCGAGACGTGCGGACTGGTCGTGGATGTAGATGTAACCGTCCTTACAGGCCTGCAGCTCGTTGCGGTTCATGAAGAACTTGCGGTACAGCTCTTTGTTCAGCTCGTTGAAAATCAGGCTTCGCTTCGTTGCAACGAGGGCGCTGTCGGTGTTGGCATTGCTCTTGTCGCCGATGTAGCGGATGGACTGGCTCTTCGTGTAGACCTCGTCCATCATATGGATAAAATCAGTTTTGTAATTGCGGTAATCGCGGTAGCTTTTTGCCACAGCCGGGTTTACTTTTTCGAGTGCTCCCTCCACGATATTGTGCATATCGCTGATCGGAATTTCGGTCTTTCCAAGGGAATATACGTGCTCGGTTGCGAACTTACAGATAAAGTCAATCTCCTGCTGTGAGAAGGTATACAGGATTCTCTGTGCGGATTTATTTACGGCACGGACGATCTTCTGCGCGTCGAATTCTTCTTTGGTGCCGTCCTTTTTGATAATATAAACCATTGTGGTGTCCTCCAATTCAAACACTATATCTTGTGTGTCCCCCACCCTTTTCTTGTAGCGGGCACCACATATTGTAGCATGTTTCTTTTGAAAAGAAAAGGCATTTCCTGTAAGTTTTTATTTTCAGAATATTGCATACTGCTCTTTCGTGCAGACAGAAATCTGCATTTTTCAAATTCGTTCTGCAAGCGTTCCTTCAAAAACGGTCTCGGCCGGGCCGGTCAGAAGGACCTTATTTTTCGTCCGGTCCCATGTAACGAAAAGCCTGCCGCCGCGCAGTTCTACGGCAGTTTCTCCCTCCGAAACACAGCCGGAAAGCATCGCCGCGACGGCTGCCGCACACGCTCCCGTTCCGCAGGACAGCGTTTCACCGCTCCCACGTTCCCAGACTCTCATTTTTATTGTGTGTTGATCTAAAATCTGGATAAACTCTGTATTGATACGGTCCGGGAAGCAGGAAAGGTGTTCAAAAGCGGAACCGGTCTTTGCAATGGATATTTTTTCCACATCTTCCACCGGAATCACCGCATGCGGATTTCCCATCGAAAGGCAGGTCATCGTATAATTTTCCCCGCACACGGTAATTTTATGCTCCAGCACATATTCCCCCAGAGAAACAACGGGGATCTGTGCGGCGCGGAATTCCGGCGTTCCCATCTCCACTGTCACCTGACAGATCTTATTCGGATTCTCCCCCGTCTGCAGATGAATCACACGGTTTCCGCTGCCGGTTTCGATAGTCAGCGTCGTTTTTCTCGTCAGCCCATGCTCGTACACGTATTTTCCCACACAGCGGATGCCGTTGCCGCACATCGCGCCCTTCGAGCCGTCGGCGTTGTACATTTCCATCGAAAAATCTGCTGTTTTGGATGCCCCGATCAGAATCAGCCCGTCCGCGCCGATGCCGAAATGGCGGTCACTTACCGCTTTTGCCAGCCGTCCCGGACTCTCCACCCGCTCCTCCATGGCATTTACATAGATATAATCATTTCCGCAGCCCTGCATTTTTGTAAAACGCATACACAGCCTCCTCCCAGACTTCTGCCCTTTCCAGTTCCTTACTAAATATGTATTCCGTACCGCGCTTTTGAAAAACCATTTTTCTCAAATCCGCTTCAGACATTGGAAAACGAAGCGGAATGTGATAGAATAGGGGGAACTGATATCGTTACTTACATGAAGTAACTCTCAAATATTTTTAACCATTTATTATGAGGAGGTTTTGATGAAAAAATACCGTTGGGTTTTAACAGCAGTATTTGCCGCTTTCCTCGTGGGAACGAGCGGCTGCGGAAAGAAAACAGAAACGATTCCGATCACAACCATCAGTCAGAGTACCGACGATGACGACCCCAAAGACAATCTGGCGGCCTCCGGCGATTCCGATGAGATTCCGGAATACGATGTGGATCTCTCGAAGAACCTGAACAGTTTTCAGCTTGCCATCTGGGGCGATACATACGAAGTTCCGGAATCCTACGCGGATTTTACAGCGCTTGGCTGGGTCTACAGCGGCGACGACACAAAGGAAATCCAGCCGGAATCCTTCTCAGAGGGCGAAAGCTTTGAAAAGGACGGAAACCAGATTACCGTCGATATTGCCAATCCGGACACCACGGCAAAGCCAGTGGCGGAATGCCTGATCGGAGGCATTCACATCGATACCTCGACCGCTGAGGGTCAGAATATCTATGTCGGCCTGCCGAACGGCGTCACCCTGCAGCAGTCGCTGATGGAGGATGTGGAAAGCATCTACGGTGCGCCAAAGGACCGTTATGAGGCCGATACCTCTGTGCAGTTCACGTATGAATACGGGCTGTACCAGACGATCACGCTCGGCTTCGATAACGAAACGGGAATTCTGTATTCCCTCGATATGCAGAACTTTACGACCACGGCTGATGCAGAAGCGCTCGATGGTGTCAGCGATGCCACAACACCGGAAGTGGAGGCCTACCAGGCACCGGAAGCCGACAGCAGTAAAATCAACGACTGGACCGTCCGCTTTGACGATGTACTCTATCATCTTCCCGTTCCGGTCAGTGAACTTCTGGACCACGACTGGACCGTCAATACGAAAGAGTCCGATACGGCCGTTTTAAACGGAAAATACGGCTACGTCACGCTGGAAAAGGGCGGTCAGAAGCTTTACTGCACCGTACATAATTACGGCGCGGAGGCGACGACAGTACGCAACTGTTTTGTTACTTCGCTGTACGGCGATCTCGATACGACAAAGATTCCGATTTCAATCACAAACGGCATCACGCTCGGCACTTCCGAGAGCGATTTTCTGGCGAAGGCAGGGGATGCCAAATCAGAAAAAACGGAAAAAGAGGATAGTAACCTGACACTCTACACATTCTATAGTGATGACGAAAAGCTGGACTACACTGAAATCGGCATCGACAACGATCTGAAGCTGGTACGCAGCATCAAGGTGGTTCACAACCAGCCGGAAGCGCCGGAAGAAGAAGCCAAAAAAACTTCCGCGGAAGATTCATCTTCCGTTTCCGACAGTCAGGAACCGTCCGAAACACCGGCTCCGTAACGATACTTTCAGAAAAATGGCTGCATGGCAGCTTACTACAGACGAAAACGAGGATTTTTATGGAAAACTTATACGACGTTATCATCATCGGCTCCGGCCCGGCGGGTCTTTCTGCCGCGATTTATGCGAAACGCGCAAAGCTCTCCTCTCTTACGATTGAGGCAAACTTTGCAAGCGGCGGCCAGGTGCTGAATACCTATGAAGTAGACAACTATCCCGGCCTTCCGGGCATCAGCGGCATGGATCTCGGAAGCACGCTGCGCGCACACGCTGAAAAAATGGGCGCGGAATTTTCCCGTGAGCGTGTGAAGGAGCTTGTTCTTGACGAAGAGATCAAGATTGTCCGCACGAGAAAAAATGAGTATCATGCCAAAACGGTCATTCTTGCAACCGGTGCGGAGCACCGCGCGTTAAATGTACCTGGTGAAAAGGAGCTCTCCGGCATGGGCGTCTCTTACTGTGCAACGTGTGACGGCGCATTTTTCAAAGACAAAACCGTTGCCGTTATCGGCGGCGGCGATGTCGCCGTGGAGGATGCGATTTTCCTTGCCAGAACGTGCAAAAAGGTTTACGTGATCCACCGCCGCGATGAACTGCGGGCAGCCGGTGTTCTCCAGGATGCACTGCTGGCACTGCCGAATGTGGAAATGGTGTGGGATACGGTTGTGGATTCCATCGAAGGAAACGAGATGGTGTCCGGCGTGAAGGTAACGAACAAAAAGGCAGGGGAAGCCGGTGTGATCACGGTAGACGGCGTGTTTATTGCCGTCGGCATCGTTCCGGTCTCCGCACTGATCGCAGGCATCGTAGAAACCGATGAGGCTGGCTACATCAAAGCCGGCGAAGACGGTGTGACGAGCGTGCCGGGCGTGTTCGCCGCAGGCGATGTCCGCACGAAGCAGCTCCGTCAGATCATCACTGCAGCCGCCGACGGCGCGAACTGTGTGACTTCGGTAGAGAAATATCTGATCAGCCACTGATGGCTTCTTTCGAATAGAATACGGCAAAAGCAGGCATTCTTCGTATTGTACGGAGAACTGCCTGCTTTTTTCTGTTTTTCCGTAGTTTCTGAAATCTGAAAAACCTTTCATGTCAGTCGTGTAAAACTTTAAAACCTCTTTTTGTCGAAATTGCACAAAGAAACCGGTTTTTTCCCACACGGGCCAATTTTATAAACATCCCGTCCACAAGTTATCCACATAGTTAACCACCGAAAACATGCCTAAAAACAAGTTATACACCGAGTTATCCACATTATCCACGAAAAACGGTGTGGAAAGCATGTGTTTAAATCTTGCGAAATCAGAACGCGTGTTTTGGTCATAACAGAGAAAACCGTTATTTCGCCAAAAGATTTTATAAAGCACTTGACTTTTTAAGTGTCAATCTCTGTTGGTTTTTGACTTGAATTGTGTGAATTTTTCGTACAATTTAATATTACATTTTTCGTGTTCTTTTGCTGTTTTTACAATGGCTGCAAAAAGAAAATCTCCTGTTCGGAAAACGATTGTTTCGTTCCCAGACAGGAGATTTTGATTGGATTTTTCTTTGTTTTACTCTGCCAGCTTTCCAAGCCGCTTTGCTTCTGCCCTCAGCTCTTCGATCCGGCGGTTGCACATGCCCACCGGGACGCCGGTGTCGATGACACGTTCACAGCTCTTCATCAGCTCGCAGGCGCGGGCAAATGCCTCGTCGCTGATCTCCTGGAACGGTGCTTCGGTTACCGTCTCCATCGCCAGAATGCGGGCGAGCTGGTAATCGATATCGTTCGTATACAGGACGCCTGCCGCAAACGGGACATTTTCCTTCTGCAGTTTCCGGAACACCGGGATTCCCGTTCCGCCGCCTGCGAGGACAAAGACGCGCGGTGTTCCCTCCGGCCGTGGCAGCTCGATGCTTCCGAAGCACGGGTCAAACGAACCATTGTCAATCTCGTACAGTTCGCGGATGATATCCTCGCGGAAAATTGTCTCCGGTGCGCCGAAATGGGAAATAGCATCGCCCTTGACGCAGATGATCTTATCTGAAATTTTCTGTGCCAGATCGATCTCATGCAGCGACATGATGACGGTGATGCCCTTCTCCTTTGCCATGCGGCGCAGAATCGCGAGCAGTTCCAGCTTGTGGCGGATATCGAGGAAAGAAGTTGGCTCGTCGAGGATGATGACCTCCGGCTCCTGACAGATCGCACGCGCAAGAAGCACTCTCTGGCGCTGGCCGTCGCTGATGGCGTTGAAATCGCGGCCGCCGAGCTCTTCGGCATGAACGGCGCGCATCGCCTTCTCGACCTTCTCCTCATCCTCGCGGGTCAGCATGCCGAGCCGTCCGGTGTACGGATAGCGGCCCGTTGCCACAATATCGTGGCAGGTCATCAGCTCCGGCTTCATGCGCTCCGTCAGCACAACGGCCATCTTCGTGGACAACTCGCGGAACGAAAGCTCATGCAGGTTTTTCCCGTCAAACTCCACATTTCCGCCGACCAGCTTTAACTGGCGGGTGATGCTTTTCAGAATCGTTGATTTACCGGAACCGTTCGGTCCGATCAGCGTAACGATCTCGCCTTTTTCGATGCTGATGCAGATATCTTTGATCAGCGGCTTCTTATCATAGCCGACCGTCAGGTGGTCCAGATGAAAATAATATTCATTCATATTCTCTTACCCCCTTTTCCGGCGCAGCATCATGAAAATGACGACCGGCGCACCAAAGATCGATGTGACCGTACTGATGGACAGCTCCAGCGGTGCAAACGCCATACGCGCGATCAGGTCGCACATCATACAGAAGACGGCTCCGCCGAGGAACGTTCCCGGGATTACGACGAGCGGACGCGATGTGCCGAGGCTCTGTTTAACGAGGAACGGGACGGCAATGCCGACAAACGAAATCGGACCGGCAAATGCGGTGACGCATGCGGAGAGAATACTCGAAAGCAGAATCAGCGCGATGCGGAATACTTTGATGTTGACACCCATGCTCTGCGCATACGCCTCACCGAGCTGATATGCACCGATCGGTTTTGCCATCAGGAACGTGATGACAAAGGTGATGCCGATCACAGCCGCAGAGATCGCTACGTTGCTCCAGCTCATGCCGGAGAAGCTTCCCTGTGACCAGCCGTGGAGGTTGACGATATCGGAATCCTCCGCGAAGGTGACAACAAAATCCGTGACCGCCGAGCAGATGTAACCGATCATAATACCGCCGACGAGAAGTCCTGCCATATTTTTGATCCGTCGGGACATCAGCAGAATGAAGCCGACGGAGAGAAGGGATCCTAAGAATGCTGCAACAATCATCGTGTAAGATGTGATATTGCGCGCCCGCTCCAGATAAAAGATCATGGTCAGCGCCACGACCATTTTGGCTCCCGAGGAAATTCCAAGAACAAACGGACCGGCAATCGGGTTTTCAAAGAAAGTCTGTAAAAGGAAGCCCGACAGGGACAGAGCACCGCCCAGGATTGCCGCCATCAGAATACGCGGAAGGCGGATTTTCCAGATAATATTGTACGCTTTCCCCTCTCCGGTCCGCCGCAGCAGAATCCGGAAAATTTCCGGAATCGAAATATTTACGTTTCCGGAATTGATATTCAGCACGGTGATGGCGGCGAACGCCAGAATCAGCACCAGGAACACAGCGGCATACCGCGAACGGCGCCGGAAGTTTTCCATATGGAAACTGTTCTCTTTTCCTGTCATATTTTTTTTCTCTGACATACGTTCCTCCATCAGGATAATTTTCTTAAGAATACCATCTGATCCGGATCGCCGCCCGTTACCAGAAGGTTAATGTCGTTGGTAAACTGTGCAATTTTATCGGTTGCCTGATACATGGATTTCTCGGTTGTCCAGACGTTGCCCTCTTTGACTGCTTTGTAATCGGCAAACATGGAATCCTTTGCCAGCAGGTCGTCCAGGGTTTTGACGGTGGAATCGATGCTTGCGTTGTAGATCAGATAGTCCGCATCTTCGGCCGTATCGTAGAACTGCTCCATCGTGATCGGCACGGATGTTTTTCCGCTGTCGTCCTGGAGATCACGGAAGGCGTTGCGCGCACCGCCAAGCTCGATCATGTTGGAAATATAGTCCTCCGGGTTCCGCACAACGGCAGCTCCGCTCGTATTAATATAGAAGAAAGCGACCGTTTTTTCGGTATTCTGGAAATCCTTCAGATTTTCCACAACACTTGCCTGATTTGCAAAGAAGTCGGCTGCCTCCTCCTCTTTGTCCAGCATGGCACCGTAGAGTTTGATCCATTCGGTTCTGCCAAGAGGCTGGGATTCGTAGCTGGAACGGTCGATGAAGACCGGAATATCGAGCATCTCGATCATCTCCTGTACCTTCGGGGAATGGAGGATCATCGTGGATTCAATGGCCAGATCACAGTTCTCACTGACCAGAAGTTCGTAATCCGGCTCACTGTATTTTCCGGCGAAGATCATCGTTCCGGCATTCATCGCGTCAACGGCATCCTGTACGTACCAGTTGTCTGCGGTTTCACCGGAGAGACGAATCGTATCGAGGGAGTCGATGGCATCGAACAGCGCCATCGGAGAGGTTGCTGCCATGTAGATGCGTTCCAGCGGCTGATGGATTACAATTACGTCGGAATCGAGGTCATCCGGCGCCTCTTTTCCGTCCGGGACGAGCAGATACTGCGCGCCGTCTTTGACATCGATCAGTTTATAGCCGTCTGTGCAGTAGTATACGTTAAAGCACTCGGCGTAATTCAGGACCATCTGGCTCTCGATGGTGATTCCGGTGATGTCCGGTGCGTCGCTGACATCGTCTGTCGTTGCGAAACCATCCGCGGATGCGGTATCACTCCCGGAGGTGCTGCTCTCAGCAGTGGCTTCGGAGGTGCTTTCACTTTCAGCTGTACTTTCCGAGACGGATGTGCTCTCCGTCTGGCTTTCGGAAACGTCTGCTGCGGATGCTGTGGATGTGCTGCTCTCAGAAACTGCCGAAGTGCCCGACGCGGACGATGTGCTGCTTCCCGTTGATGCGGTGCTGCCGCAGGCCGTCAGTGACATCGCTGCTGCAAGAAAAAGTGCGGCCCATTTTTTCAGCTTTCTTTCGTTTTTTCCTGTCATTTGATATTCCTTTCTTAAAGAAAAAGCCGCTGCCATACGGCAGCAGCCCTTTCTCATTTTTTGCTGCAAATTATTGTACTTATTTATTCTCTTCTGCCTTTACCATCTGCTGGAACAGCTCGTTTGCCTGATCCTCGCATCCGAAGATCACGCCGTAGACTTTCAGCCACTCTGCTTTCGCAAGATCGGTCTTCTCATCTGCGGAACGGTCAACCAGCATCGGAATGGTCAGGGTTGCCAGACGTTCTGCGGTGTCGGACAGACGCTCATTTTCCTCTTTCAGAAGTTCTTCCGGAGTCTTGTCTTCGTCTGCTTTCTCATCCGTTGTCTTATCGTCTTTATCGTCCTTCTGATCCTCAGATTTGGTATCTGCGGTCTCGTCGGCTGCATCAGCATCTTCCTCATCTTTTGCATTTCCCGGAAGGAACTCAGACGGAAGAATTGCAAAGTCGATTTCGTCTTTTACCAGAGCTTTGTAGTCCAGATCATCGAATGCTCCGTCGAAGGAGATTTTTTTATCTTCCATTGCTTTTGCAATGTTTTCGATCTGGCAGTCTTTCTGCTCCATGCCGACTGCTTTGATGCTCTCTGCTGCGTCTAACTGCTCGTCGAGAAGTTTCAGGGCATCCTCAGATGCTACGTATGTTTTCTCAACCGGAAGCTGGATCACAATCATATCTTTGTCCAGTCCTGCCGGAATCTCAACATCTTTCGGAACGATCAGATATTTGACAACATTGCCTTCGTACAGCTCTTTTGTCTTTTCGGTCAGATCTTTCGCTTTCTCAGTGCTGGTTTTTTTGGAATCGGATGCTGCTGCCGCTTCTTCCTCGTCGGTTGCTGCTGCGGTATCCTCTGCTGCTGCGGTATCGGTATCTTCTGCTTTCTTGTCGTCCTCGGTCTGTTTCTCCGGATCACGCTCGGTATCTTTTGTCATATCGATCTCCAGCAGGGTGATGCCTTCGTCGTAATGATACATCTTGAAGTACTCTGCGTAAGCAAGTTTTGTCTCTGCTTTGTATTCCAGTCCCATGATCTCTGGAGCGGTGGTATCCAGCTTGGAGTTATCGGTGCTGATCGTGGAGGTTGTTCCGTCTGCTTTTACAAATCCTGTGCTGAAAGAAGTGCTGCCGCCCTTCTTTGCTGCTGCCAGGGAGATGAAGATGTTGTAGGAAATCTCATGGGCAACGGACATTCTGGTGGTCATACCGATGATGGTATTGTTCTTGTTCAGCTCAACCGGAATGGTGAAGATGCTGCTTCCGCCGCTGACATTTGCCATGTATTTATTTCCGTTTGCTTTTACATATCCGTAGTACGGACTGCTGAATGCGATCGTTGCATAAGCCTGTCCGTTCGTTACAGTAATCTTGCTGCAGGAGATGGTTACCTTTCCGGATCCGCCGGAGAAGGAGAATCCGTCTGGTGTGTAAACGCCGTCTGCCAGTGTGGTTGCACTGTCTACTTTGGATGTGCCGCCGCTTAAGTCAGACTCATATTTGGATTCCTGCTCCGGTTTGGTATCGGCCGGTTTCTGGGTCGGTGCCGGAGTCGGGGTGCTGGTCGGTTTTACAACCGGTGTCTCAGATGGAGATACGGTTGGGGTCTTGGTCGGAACAATGGTTGGTTTCGGATCGTTGGAATCATCCGACGGCAGATCTCCGGTCTTTTTCAGGCTGGAGGATGCGATCGTGATGGTTCTGTCAAACCATTTGCCGCTCTTTACTGCGTGAGCTGCCACTGCCAGGCCCTGATCCAGTGCTTCTACCGGAATTTCAAACTGCAGTCCTGTTTTTGTCTCGCCGTTTAAGGTGTACTCACCTTTTCCTTTGGATGCAATCCATGCACTCTTATCTGCTGCTGCATCTGCTGCTGTTCCCAGATACAGGTAATTGTAACCTGCTCCGCTTAAGGTGATAAGTGCTGTCATTTTTCCATCTTTTGCAGTCAGTTTTACTTTGACTACTTTAAACATTGCTGCACCAGTCTCAGCAGTTGCTTCGTAGATACCGTCTGCAATTTTGTTTGTCTCATCTGCCGGAAGATCTGAGGTCTTTTTCAGACTTGCTGATGCGATGGTGATGGTTCTTGCATACCATTTGTCCCGTTTTTCAGAATGGGATGCAACGGTAAGCGGCTGATCAAGTGCTGCTACCGGGATTTCATACTGCATTCCGGTTTTGGTCTGTCCGTCATCGGTCGTATAATCCGCTGTTCCGATGCCCGCGATCCATGCGCTCTTATCTGCAGCAGCTGCCTCTTCCGGAGTTCCCATATACAGGTAGTCATAAGCAACACCGCTTAAGGTGATCTTAGCTTTCATATCACCATCTTTTACTGTCAGCTCCACAGCCACTACTTTGAACATCTGAGCACCCGTCTCGGCGGTTCCGCTGTAAATGCCATTTGGAACTTTAGATGGCTCCGGGGTCGGCGTTGCGGTTGGTGCCGGGATCTCAGTCGGTTCCGGGGTTACGGTCGGTTCCGGGGTTACGGTCGGTTCCGGGGTTGGTGTAACATCTGGTGTTTTCGTTCCCGGAATCACAAAGTAAAGCTGCTGTTTCGTATACCAGGTTCCGTCTTTCTTTCCAAGAACAATCGGAACGGTTGTGCCGGCTTTGTCAGCATCTACTTCAAACGCAAAGGAAAAACCGTCGTTTGCTTCCTGCATTCCCTGAATAACCGGTGCTTTTGCAAGGTCATCATTATTTCCAAAATACAGTTTATCAAACGATGTGTTGTTTGTTTTCAGGGTAAGAACAAGTTTGTCGCCCTTGTTGATCATGGTTGCCTCAGAGATGAGGAACATTTTGAATGCTTGACCGTTGTCCTTTACAACAGGTGCTTCTACGCTGACTGGTGTCTCGGAAGAATCATCGCCTGGTGTTTCACTCGGGGCCGGGGGCTCGGTCGGTTCCGGGGTTACGGTCGGGATTGCAGCGGTGCTGTGGATCGTAACAGTTTTATCAGCCCATGTTTTTTTCTTGGCTGAGCGAACGGCAACATCCATCTGTTTGTCAAGCTCTTCCACCGGAATTTCAAAACGATATCCGGTCTTTTCTGCACCGGTCTTCGTATCCGTATAGGTTTCGCTTCCTGTCGGAGCAATCCAGCTCTTTTCATCTGCTGCGGCAGCTTCTGCTGCTGTTCCCGTATACAGGTAATCATAGCCGGTTCCACTCAGCAGAATGGATGCTTTCAGTTTTCCATCTTTTACGATGAGTCTGGAAGAAATCACACGGAACATGCTTCCGGTTGCTTCTGCAGAAGTCTCATACTCACCATCTGCCGGTTTTGCTGCTTCCGCTGCTTTTGTTTCTTTCTCCTCGGCTGTATTGGATGCCTCATTTTTGGTTGTTTCTTTTACTTCCGTTTTCGGCTGTTCTGCCGCCGGACTGGTATTCTCTTTTACAGCATCTTTGGTTTCTTCTTTTGCCGGTGTTTCTTTTTTAGCATCCTGGGAAGTCTCATCTGCTGCTTCCGGCTCTTTTTCTGTGGTATCGGCAGTCTCTTCACCGTCTTTTGCAGTGTCCTCTGCAGTATCTTCCGAAGCATCCTCATCTGCGGATGGTGTCTCGGTCTCGTCAGATCCTGCCGGTGTCTGATCCTCTGCAGGCGCAACCGGTGTTTCCGTCGGCTCTTCTGCCGGAGTCTCTGCAGTGCTTTCACTGCTCTCGGTTTCTGCCGGTGTTGTTTCCGGTTCTGCCGTCTCTGCTGTTTCTTCGCTCTGCAGCGCTTCCTCTGCGGCTGCGCTGCTTTCTGTCTGTGCTGCTTTTTCCTGCGTATCTGCTAATACGCTGGCAGTCGGGCTCATGATCATGGACGCCGACAGCAGCAGTGCCAGAAATTTGCTTGAATTTCCTTTCATAACTTCTCCTTTTCTTCGGATATCCTTCGCGCATCTGCTCCGGATTCCGTCTGACTTTTTCAGGCAGCTGGGCGGTGCCTGTCCCCGTCAATGATGTCTCCCTGCAAGTAATCTTGTTTTTGAGGACACATTTTTTCTGCGAAAAGACAAACAGACATCTGCTTTTTCTGCAAAAGAGTTTCTCCACCGAAGCTCTTTTTCGGACGCATGGCGACAAAAAAGCAGATGTCCGATTTTGCTTCGTACATCTTTCCATGAATATATGCTTTCATCGGAAGCGATTCACTAACCTTTCCAGCAGGTTTCCTGACTCGCAGATCTTCACGGCAGCCGCGCCTTCTCATGCGTTTCGCACAATGGCATTTCTGCAGCTAACACTCCCTGCTTACAGTGACCGGATCGCTCAGGATTTCCACCTGATTCCCTTTTATCTTCGCGGATTCTTTTTCAAATCCGTTCCGCACTGAAAAGTCCCTTATTTCATTCGTTACTGATTATAGCAAAGCCGTTTTGGA
>ERZ791875.1557-NODE-1557-length-14699-cov-9.142447_pt1 | contig 14699 bp, 16 predicted proteins | sample MGYA00510278_ERZ791875 | MGnify/ENA primary metagenome ERZ791875 (study PRJEB30046, sample SAMN00792078) | human gut metagenome | study: EMG produced TPA metagenomics assembly of the A metagenome-wide association study of gut microbiota in type 2...
CGTTTCGTCAAGCCGCTCGACGAACGGCTGCTCGCCGAAGTGGGCGCGAAATTCCGCCGTGTGGTCACGGTCGAGGACGGTGCGCTGCGCGGCGGCGTCGGCGAGGCCGTCACGGCATTCTTCAACGCCCGGGGCTGCGGGGCCGAGGTCCGTTCGCTGGGCATCGGCGACGAGTGGGTCGAGCACGGTACGCCCGCGCAGCTTTATGCCCTTTGCGGCTACGACGAGGAGGGAATTCTGCGGGCCCTGCTCGATGCGAAACGGTAAATTTCCTTTCCCGATACCCTGCCTGCGGCATAAAATCTGCTGGGACGCTCCTTAAAATCTTTGGGGAGTGAAAATCGCAATCATCCTGTTAATCGTCGCGCTGCTTATCATGGGCGTGGTCTACGGCTCCGTAACCGACCGTACGAACCGCACGACGGTGACGTCGTTCGACCTGGCGCGCTATATGGGCACGTGGTACGAGATCGCCCGCTACGACCATTCGTTCGAGCGCGGACTCACGGGGGTGCGGGCGCAGTACGAACTGCACCCCGACGGCCGCGTCGGGGTGCTCAACAGCGGTACGGACGCCCGTTCGGGACGCCGTAAAACCGCCCGTGGAAAGGCCTATGCCGCCGGGGTGCCGGGACGCCTGCGGGTGTCGTTCTTCTGGTTTTTCTATTCGGATTACTATGTCATGGAACTGGGCGGCGACTACGATTGGGCGCTGGTCGGCAGCCGTTCGTCGAAATACCTCTGGATACTCGCGCGCACGCCGGTGCTTCCGGTTCGGACGCTCAACCACATCCTGCACCTTGCCGGGCAGCGCGGCTACCGCACCGACAAACTGCTGTTCGTCGACCAGGAGGTCTGATTGGATGCCATACCTTGAAACACGCCTGTCCACGCCGCGGCACCTTCCGGTTACAGGGCAAAGAGCCAGTCGTCGCCCCGGCTGCCTCCGGCGTCGAAGCGGAACCCCTCCCATTCGAAGCGTTTCAGCATTTCCGGGTCGTCGATGCGGTTTTTGAGGATATAGCGCGTCATTTCCCCACGGCACATTTTCGTATAGACTACGACGGTTTTCAGCCGGTCGCCTTCGCGGATGCGGAAGTCGGGCGTGATGATTCGCACTTCGCGGCGGATGCGTTTCCAGTCGAACAGGCGTTTCATCTCGCTGCTGGCGAGGTTGACGAGGACGCCGTCGTCGGCGCGGATTTTTTCGATAAAGGCATCCGTCAGCCGTCCCTGCCAGTATTCGAACATCGTCTGTTCGCCGTTTCCGGGCAGTATGGCGTCGCCCTCCAGCCGGTAGCTGCGGATTGCGTCCAGCGGCCGGAGCAGCCCGTAAAGGAACGACGTGATGTTCAGGTGTTCCTGTGCGTAGTCGAAATCCCCGGCCGTGAAACTCGCCGGGCCGATCCGTTTGAATACGATGCCCGTGTAGGCCAGCAGGGCCGGGAGGGTGCCCTCGCCGTGGAAACGGTGGTAACGCCGGTGGTTGGCCGCGGCAATCTGCCGGTTCACCCGCAGCATTTTTGCCAGTTCTTCCGAGGTGAGGGTCGCCAGCCGCACCGCCAGTTCCGCCGCCTGCTCCCCGTAGCGGGGCGTGGTCGTGCGGGGCGCTTCGGCGGGGATGCTTTCCGCCATCGTTTTTGCACAGGAAAGGAGTATTTGCATGGCAGGTCGTTTTAATGTCGGGGTGCCTGTCCGTTTGCATCCTCCGTGAAACGGGTGAAGGGGACGAACGGCGTTACGGTGAAATCGGCCGTGAGCAGGTAGTCGCGCCGCGGGTTTTCGAGGTAAACCCGTTTGCAGATGCGGTAACGGGCGTATGCGGCCGGAAAAACGCGCGGCGCGATCCGGGCCGTGAAATCGTACGTGTAGCCGCCGGGCGGAATCCCGCGCGGTGTGCTGTCCGGAGGCGGGAATCCGCTCCGGCCGATCGAAATCAGCAGGGAGTTCCGGATGTTGACAATCGGCAGCGCCTCCCACCGGCCGTGCCGGAACCGGCAGACGGTATAGTCGGTGCCGAAGTAAACCGCCTGGTCGCCGCGGTAACGGATCGTAAGCTGCACGCGGCCGGTACCCGTAGGGTAGAGGGCGTATTCTGCCTCCATCGTCAGCCCGTTGGGCGGCGCCGTGCCTTCGGGTGCGGGCGGGTAGGGCGTCGTGCCGGGGTCGAATCCGTGGAGCCGTATCAGGGGGCTGTCGTGTATGCAGCGGCGGAACCGGTTTTTCATCGCCGAATCGGCCTGCATCAGGTATATGTCGACGTATCCTCCGCTATCGTCGGTGCCCGAAGCATAGACGGCCTCTGCGAGCGGATCCGCGTCGCGGTTGGCCCCCAGCCAATGCCAGACGCTGTCCTGCAGGGCCTGCAGCTCCCGTGCCGGGGGCAAACGCTGCGCGCCGGCCGTGCAGGGGCCGGAAACGAGCAGGAACAACAGGAGGCGTTTCATCTTGGCAGGCGGGTTTATGCGACCGGACAGGGAATGCCCAGCGCCTCGACGCGGGCGGCGATGGCCTGCAGCTCCTCGCGCGGCACCTTTTCGAGCGTCCGGCACGGGGTGTCGCGGTCGAGTGAGTAGACCATGACCTGCCGCGGGCGGATTTCGCCGAGCAGGCGCAGCCAGGCGGCGACCTCCTCTTCGGTGGTGTTGTCGATTCGCTGCCCGTTGCACTCCCCGCGCAGGAACATCGTCTGCACGGTCAGGTGTCCGTCGAAGCTTTTCATCTGCTCCACGACCTTGCCTACGGAATAGGACGGGTTTTGGGGGTTGTTCATCAGGCGCACCGTGGCGTCGAACGCCGAGTCGAGTTTGAGGATGTTGTTGTCTACGCGCAGCAGGGCGCGGCGCACCTCGTCGCGGTGGAGTTGCGTGGCGTTCGAGAGCACCGAAACCCGGGCCGTGGGGCACAGCCGGTCGCGCAGGGCGATCGTATCGCCGATTACGGCCTCGAACTCGGGATGCATCGTCGGCTCGCCGTTGCCGGCGAAGGTGATGACGTCGGGCGGCGTGCCGTCGGCCGCCATGCGGCGCAGGGTCGCTTCGAGTTGCGTGCGGACGTCCTCACGGGCATTGAAACGCCGTGCGCCAGGGTGTTCGGCGTTCCAGCCGCATTCGCAGTAGATGCAGTCGAACGAGCAGAGTTTCGACTCGACGGGCAGCAGGTTGACCCCCAGCGAGAGCCCCAGCCGCCGCGAATGTACCGGGCCGAAGATGATGTCATGGAATAGCGATGTCATAGTACAAAGATAGTGTAAGGCGCGGGCAAAAACAAGTTTACCTGTATTTTGCCGAGGCGCCGCTTATATAAGTCAAAGATAGCAAAAAACGGAAATATTTTCTACCTTTACAAAAATCATTCTCGTATGAAATTCAGATTCGGACTGCTGCCGCGTGTCGTGCTGGCCATCGCGCTGGGTGTGGGGTGCGGCTTTTTTCTGCCGGATTGGGCAACGCGCCTCGCCCTTACGTTCAACGCCGTTTTCGGCCAGTTCCTGTCGTTCGTCATTCCGCTGCTGATTCTCGGCCTTGTCGCGCCGGGTATCGCCGACCTGGGCCGGAATGCCGGCCGTCTGCTGGCGCTCACGGCGGCATTGGCCTATGCTTTCACGCTTTTCTCGGGCTTCGGCACCTACCTCACGGGCCGCCTGCTGTTTCCGGCGTTGCTCGAAGGCTCGGCCGCCGTCCTGCCCGACGAGGCGAATGCGGTGCTCGCGCCCTATTTCACGGTCGAGATGCCGCCCCTGTTCGGCGTCATGTCGGCGCTGGTGCTCGCGTTCGTGCTCGGGCTGGGGATGGCCTACACCCACAGCGTGAAACTCAAGGGGATGATGGACGATTTCAAAGGGATTATCGAGCGGGTGATTGCGGGCGTCATCATTCCGCTGCTGCCGTTTTACATTTTCGGCATCTTCCTTTCGATGACGCAGTCCGGGCAGGTCGCGGGCGTGCTGGGTGTCTTCGTGAAGCTGATTGGGGTGATTTTCTGCATGACCGTCATCCTGCTGCTCGTCCAATTCTCCATTGCCGGACTGGCGGCACGCAAAAACCCGCTGCGGATGCTCCGCACGATGCTTACGGCTTACGTCACGGCCCTCGGTACCCAGTCGTCGGCCGCGACGATTCCCGTGACGCTGGCCCAGACCCTCAAACTCGGCGTGCGGCCCGGCATCGCGTCGTTCGTCGTGCCGCTCTGCGCCACGATTCACCTGTCGGGGTCGATGATGAAGATTGTCGCCTGTGCGCTGGCTGTGTCGATGCTTGCCGGGATGGACATTCCGACAGCCACTTTCGCGGGGTTCATCCTGCTGCTGGCCGTGACGATGATTGCCGCGCCGGGGGTGCCGGGCGGTGCGATTATGGCCGCGCTGGGGCTGCTCGAGTCGATGCTGGGCTTCGATGAAACGCTCGCCGGACTGATGATTGCCACCTACATCGCCATGGACAGCTTCGGCACGGCGACCAACGTGACGGGCGACGGCGCCGTCGCAATCATCGTCGACGCGATAGACCGCCGGCGGGAAAAGTAAACGAAGACCGTTTCCGGGCCGCCGAAAGCGGCCTTTTTCCTATTAATATATGGAAATAAGTATAAATGCGTAGCAGCGCCGAATAAAAAACGGCTAATTTTGATGGCCAAAAGGTTTTTTTTGTACTTTTGCGCGTCCGGAACGGAAACTTAAACATTAAAACACAATATCTTATGGTTGATATTTTTGCACGCCTGGAGAAGAATGCAGGTGGCCCCATCGGTCAGTACATGTCGTACGCCCACGGTTATTACGCTTTCCCCAAACTGGAAGGCGATATCGGCCCCCACATGACTTTCCGGGGCAAGAAGATGCTCAACTGGAGTCTGAACAACTACCTCGGCCTGGCCAACCATCCCGAGGTGCGCAAGGCCGACGCCGAAGGTGCCGCGAAATTCGGTATGGCAGCCCCGATGGGCGCCCGCATGATGAGCGGCCAGACCGTTTACCACGAGCAGCTCGAGCGCGAGCTGGCCGAGTTCGTCGGCAAGGAGGACGCTTTCCTGCTGAACTTCGGCTACCAGGGCATGATTTCGATTATCGACTGCCTGCTGACCCCGCGCGACGTGGTGGTCTATGATGCCGAGGCGCACGCCTGCATCATCGACGGCCTGCGCCTGCACAAGGGCAAGCGCTTCGTTTACGGCCACAACGACATGGAGTCGCTGCGCCTGCAGCTGCAGCATGCTACCGATTTGGCCGAGGAGCAGAACGGCGGCGTGCTGGTGATTACCGAGGGCGTGTTCGGCATGAAGGGCGATTTGGGTAAACTCGACGAAATCGTTGCCCTGAAGAAGGATTTCAACTTCCGTCTGCTGGTCGACGACGCGCATGGTTTCGGTACGATGGGCGAAGGCGGCCGCGGTACGGCGTCGCATTTCGGCGTCGTGGACGGCGTGGATGTGCTGTTCAACACCTTTGCCAAGTCGATGGCCGGTATCGGCGCATTCGTCTGCGGCCCGCGCTGGCTGATCAACCTGTTGCGCTACAACATGCGTTCGCAGCTCTACGCCAAGTCGCTCCCGATGCCGATGGTGATGGGTGCCCTGAAGCGCCTGGAGCTGATTCGCAACCATCCCGAATACCAGCAGAACCTGTGGAAAATCGTGCGCGCCCTGCAGGATAGCCTGAAAGAGAACGGCTTCGAAATCGGCGTGACGAACTCCCCCGTGACCCCCGTTTTCCTGAAAGGCGGTATTCCGGAGGCTACGAACCTGGTCGTCGACCTGCGCGAGAACCACGGCATCTTCTGCTCGATGGTGATTTATCCCGTCATTCCGAAAGGCGAGATTATCCTGCGCGTCATTCCGACGGCGGTTCACACGCTCGAAGACGTCAATGTCACCATCGAGGCATTCAAGGCGGTGCGCAGCAAGCTTGCGGAGGGTATTTACGCAAAGATGCCCATCCCGGTTCGTGCCGACGAGGGTTTCAAAGTGCGCTAATCGTGTAATTCCCGGCCGACCGGCACGTACCGGTCGAGACCGATAGGATTTTTCGTATGGCGTCCCCGGCTCTTTGGAGTCGGGGACGTTGTTTTTGCGACAAAATTCCGCGGAAAATTTTGCAGAATAAATTTTTCGGTTTATATTTGCAGTCCCGAAACGCAGGTTCCGGGGCCCGGAAACGAGGTCGGAACAGGGAAATATCCGCCTCCCGTACCGGAAAAGATTATGCGGAAATAGCTCAGTTGGTAGAGCGCAACCTTGCCAAGGTTGAGGTCGCGGGTCCGAGTCCCGTTTTCCGCTCCCGGAGCCGATAATAAGAGACGGCAACAGAGAGCAAAAACCCTATATATCAATGATATATGGGGTTTTTCTATGTTTGGGGACGATGCGGATAAAGCAACGAAAAGCAAGTTTTTCAGTCCTTATTCGTGACCTAATTTTCAGGTCCTTAAAATGGGTCACGATTTGGACGCTATTTCGTTGTATTGCAGTTTTTTAGCCAGCAACATTTCAATACTGTAAACGTATTACTAACAAAACATTTACAGTTATGGAACGACAGACTTTTAATGTTGCTTTTTTCTGCAAGAAAACCAAAGTATCGAAAAAGGGTAAAGCCCCTATTTATGCGCGTGTAACCACGACAGGCACATCGACCGAGATTTACACGCAATGCCAAATCGAGCCGGAGCGGTGGAATCAAAAAGCCGAGCGCATTTTATCACGCGATAAATTCGCGGAGCAGATTAACGAGATCGTCGCCAGCTACCGGGCTAATATCTTCGCAGTCTACAATCAGCTAATCAAAGAGGGCAGGGAGCCGGATTGCTTTACCATCAAAGAACGGCTTGCCAATCCGGTCGGAAATTCTAAAATGTTTTTTGCTGAATTTGGGAAGTATTGCGACAAACGGCAGAAGGAGGTCGGGACACGCATTACCCAACTAACGGCAAATAAATATCACCGCTTACTGCGCTACCTAAAAGAGTATATGCAGGCGCAATACAAAAAGGAAGATATTCCGCTGGACAGGGTGAATTATGAGTACCTCGACGGACTGAACACTTTTATCCAGACGGCCCATAACTGCAAGACCAACGGCGCGGTCAATCTGTTGTGCTGTCTTAAAAACTTTATGCTGTACGCCATTCGTAACGAGTGGATCGAGAAAAATCCGTTTCAGTACTACAAACTGAAACCCGAACACAACAAGTCAAAAGACCACCTGACCAAAGCGGAATTGGATGTTTTGATAAACAAACCTATGCCGAACGAACGGATAGAACGCATCCGGGACGTGTTCGCATTCTGCTGTCTGACGGGATTAGCCTTTACGGATGCCGACCACCTGCGTCCGGAACATATCAGCGCGGATGATAGCGGGCAGTTGTGGATTCACAAACCCCGCGAGAAAACCGCCGTAATGAGCCGCATCCCCTTGTTGCCGCATCCGGTGAAACTTCTGCGAAAGTACGAGCACGACCCGAATTGCAGACAGCGCGGAAAGATGTTACCTGTACCGAGCAACAGCAAAATGAACGCCTACCTGAAAGAACTGGCGGGCATCTGCAATATCGACAAGACGCTGACAACGCACGTCGCCCGGCATACGTTCGCCTGCCTTGCCGTGGAGTACGGAATGCCGATAGACGTGCTGGCGAAAATTCTGGGGCACTCCAATACGAATATGACGCGGCATTATGCCAAGTTCTCGGAGGGCTTGATAGGCCGGGAGATGCAGAAGATCGGCAATATCTTCGCTAATCCGGCATGATAGTACATGAAGAAAGGTGGGGCGCACGGGATTCGGAATGATCCCTGATGCGCCCCGCCTTTTATAAAATTCAGGTGGAACAGGGCCTAATTGCCCTTATCTGCTAAATATCACCTAATTGCAAACCACTTGCGCGTATTATTTGCGATCCGCACGAGCATCAGCATTACGGGGACTTCGACCAGCACACCGACAACCGTAGCCAACGCCGCACCGGACTGTAAACCGAATAGCGAGATTGCGACGGCCACGGCCAATTCGAAAAAGTTGCTGGCCCCGATCATTCCGGCGGGAGCGGCGATGTCGTGCGGCAGCCGCCACCACCGCGCCCAACCGTAGGCCACGAAGAAGATCAGCACGGTTTGCAGGACGAGCGGCACGGCGATCAGCAGGATATGCAGCGGATTTCGCAGGATCGTTTCGCCCTGAAACGAAAAGAGGATAACGAGCGTCAGCAGCAGCCCGCCCACGGTCAGGTTATCGAACTTTTTGACAAAGACGTTGTTAAAATAGTCGATACCTTTTCGCCTGACGACCCACAGTCTGGTCAGAATACCCGCTGCCAGCGGGATGACGACGAACAGCACTACCGACAGTAACAGCGTATCCCACGGGATCGACACCCCGCCCACACCCAGCAGGAACGCGACGATAGGCGCAAATGCCACAAGGATAATCAAGTCGTTCACGGCAACCTGCACCAGTGTATAGGCCGCATCGCCTCGGGTGAGGTAGCTCCATACGAACACCATTGCCGTACAGGGCGCAGCCCCCAGCAGTACGGCCCCGGCCAAATACTGCCCGGCCAGCGGTTCGGGGATGAATGCCCTGAACAGCACGAAAAAGAACAGCCATGCGATCCCGAACATCGTAAAGGGTTTTATCAGCCAGTTCGTTACGCAGGTAATCAGAATCCCTTTCGGTCGCCGTCCGACGTTTTTCACGCTCTGGAAATCGACCTTGAGCATCATCGGGTAGATCATCAGCCAGATCAGGATGGCGACAGGAATCGACACGTTCGCATATTCCAGTTTGCCCAGCGCCGCAGGAACGGCGGGGAGCCATTGCCCGACGGCAATCCCTGCGAGGATGCAGAGCGCCACCCACAAAGTCAGATAACGCTCGAAAAAGCCTATGCCCTGTTGTTTTTTCATGGTAACTGCGGTTTGATCTCTTCTGAATAAAGCCGATAAAACCGGGCCTTGATTTCATCGCGCACGCGCCGAAATTCCCCGGCGATAAATTCGGGTGTTCCCATTGCACGGGACGGATCGTCGAACCCGATATGCAGGCGGTGCATGACGCGGCCCGAGAACACCGGGCAGTTTTCGTTCGCACCGCCGCAGACGGTTATCACATAATCCCACCGTCCGCCGAGGTATTCCGATACATGGTGCGGCGTATGGCTGCCGATGTCGATTCCGGCTTCGGCCATTACTTCGACGGCCTGCGGATTGACGCGGGACACCGGTTCGGTTCCCGCCGAAAAGACATTCAGGCGGGAATCGAACGACTGCATAAAGCCGTGGGCCATCTGGCTGCGGCAACTGTTGCCCGTGCATAAAATCAGTATCCTCATCGTTTATTCGTTTTTCCAGCCGATCAGGGCCGTATGGTTTCCGGAAAGTTGTTTAACCCGCTCGATCCACGGCAATTCGCCCTGCGCTTTGGATTGCAGGAACGGATTGTCCGTCGCCACCAGCGACAGGCAGGAATTTACAACCCACCACTCATTGCGTATTCCGGCACGGCGCAGGTCGGCCTGCAACCGCTCGGCTTCGAAAACGGGTGTCGCTTCAGGTAGCGTAACGATCACCACCTCGGTCTGCTGCGGGTCGCGCAGGCGCGGCAGCAGGTGCGCCACAGCTCCCGTAACCTCGCCCTGCGTACGTTCGACCTCTTTGTGATAGCTTTGCGTAGCGTCCAACAGCAACAGCGTGTGCCCCGTGGGAGCCGTGTCGATCACAACGATCTCCGTATCGGCTTTCTCCATAATCCCGGCAAAGGCTTTGAACACGGCAATCTCCTGCGTACACGGCGACCGCAAATCCTCTTCGATATACTCCATATCCTCGGCGCTCATGCCGTTTTCACGCGCTTTGGCCCGCACCTCGTTTTTATAGGCTTCCAACACCTCGGCCTCGTCGATACGGCTCACGTCCAGACCTGCGGCAATGGCCTGCCCGTAATTGATATGGTTAGCCGGGTCGGTCGTCGTAAGGTGGACTTTCGCACCGAGTTGTTTCAGTCCCAGCGCAATGCGGGTCGCCACGGTCGTCTTGCCGACGCCGCCTTTCCCCATCGTGAAAATCACGCGCTTGCCCGATTCGAAAAGATCCCTCACCAGATCGTCGAGCGTCTTTTCTCCGGCAAGTGGGCGATAGCCCGCAACGCCCGTTACATGGTCCGACGAAAGCATCCGCCGGATATTGGCGATATTGGAAAGGTTATACGAGCGCAGGGGCACGCAGAACGCCGGGAATCCCTTGAGCGATTCGGGCATGGTCCGCATGGCGGCCTGCTGCCGGTCGAAGAGTTGCCGGGTAACGGCATCCTCATCGTCCGCCTGTTGGAGCAGGCCGTTGATGACGAGCATCTGATTGTCGATGCCGAGCGCCTGCAATTCGTGCGACGAGCGGGCGGCTTCTTTCAGCGGCGCGGTATCCGGACGGCTTACCAATACAAGTCGCGTTGCCGCAGCATCGGAGAGTGTGCGCACAGCCTGTTTGTAAATCTCCTTGCGCTCTTCCAGTCCCGACAACTGGCCGAGGCACGACGCGCCGTGCGTACTTTCGCTGATAAAGGTACTCCATGCCGAGGGAAGTTGCAGCATCCGCAGCGTGTGTCCCGTCGGGGCCGTGTCGAAAATAATATGGTCGTACTGCCGCTGAATCTGCGGATCGGTGATGAAGTCGGAAAAGGCATTGAACGCCGCGATCTCCACCGTGCAGGAGCCGGATAACTGCTCTTCCATGTTTTGTATGACGCTTTCGGGCAGTTTGCCGCGGTAAGGGCCTATGACGCTTTCGCGGTATTCGGCCGCAGCCTGCTCCGGGTCGAGGTTTACGACCGTCAGCCCCGGAACGTCGGCGATCTGCGTGCCGTGTCCGTCCAATGCCTGCCCGAACACATCCTGCAGGTTGGATGCGGGATCGGTGCTGATAAGCAAAATTTGTTCTCCCTGATCGGCAAGTCCGACCGCCGTAGCGCAGGCGACCGAGGTTTTACCCACACCGCCTTTGCCCGTGAAAAAGAGGTATTTCGTTCCTGTTATCGTCGATAAATCAAAGGTTTTCATATCACGGCTTATTTTAGAATGGGAATGTAATCCAGCGATATGCCTGTCCACTCGGCCAGTTGATCGTTGGTCGGATAACCTTTCTGCACGGTAACGACACCGTCCACCAGCGTTACGGGCAGCCCGTCGGCCCCGTGCTGCATCAGGTAATCGTTCACCGTCTTGTTCGTCACATACAGCTGCGGTTCGTCGCGCAGGTTGTGGCGTTCGATCACCACGCCTTTACGTTTGAGGTATTCCACGGCTGCGGCAATGCGCATCAGGTCGGGGTTGATATTCGGCCCGCACAGCCCCGTGGGGCAGCACATGGCCGGGTCGAAAATTTCAATCTTTTTCATGTTCTATGTGTTTTAGAAATAATAGATTATGCCATAGTAAACGCCGACTGCGATAAACAACAGGGCGACGATGCGGTTGAGCCACTTCTGAAACGCCTGCATCCGGCTGTAAAAACGTCCGAGACCCGCCACGCTGTATGCCAGAATCCAGGCGACGGCGACCACGGGCAGGGCGGTTGCCAATGCAAACACCGCAGGCAGCAGGTAGCCGCCCGTTTCAGCCGCCGACATGGGTATCAGCATCCCGAAATAGAAAATGCCGCTGGTGGGGCAAAATGCCATAGCGAACAGAACGCCCAACAGGAGAGCGCCCCAGCCGCCGTGTTTCTTGATTTTGTCGCCGTGAGAAAACCCGAACTGCGGCAGCTTGAGTTTATGCCCGAAAAGCATGAACAGCCCGATCAGGATCAGAGCCGGGGCAAGCAGCATTTCGCCGTATCTGCTGATCGCTTTTTGCAAGGCGAACATACTCGCACCCTCGCGCAGAATGGCGATCAACACCGCGCCGAGCAGCGTATAAGCAGCGATCCGTCCGAGAGCGTACAGCAGACCGTCCCGGAAAATCCGGTTACGGTCGGTAATGTCGCGGCTAATGTAGCCGATAGCGGTAATGTTCGTAGCCAGCGGGCAGGGGCTTATCGCTGTCAATAGGCCCAGCAGGAAAGCCGTAACCGCAGGAACGGTCGAGCCGTCGAGCAAGTTCTGCAAATACTCCATACGTTATTCCGTGAGTAGTAGTTTTTCGATTGCCGTTTTCAGCTCCGCTTTGAATTTGTCGGGATTTGTCCGCGCGTTGGCAAAGGCAAATTGCGTAAGGTCGTTCACGGTTTCTTTGCCGTCTTGACGCCTGACCAGCAAAATCGACGACCACGTTATTTCGTATTTATCGGCCAATGCCGCATTTTCCGGCTGCGTGATGTCGATTATCCGGAAACTTATGTCACCGTCCTCGATCTGCTTGGCAAAATAGGTGTCTACAACCTCTTTCGCTCCGTTCTCGATGGCCGTGCAGGTTACGCAGCGTTGCGCTCCGTGGAAACAAAGCACCTCGATCCCATCGTTTTGTGGCGCAGAATCAGTTGTTTTTCGCGAATTGTTTCCGCAGGCGGCCAATATGACGGCAGCCAGCACAGCAACTAAAATCGTTCTCATCCTATTTGTTCGTTAAAAGTTTTTTCACCTCTCCGAGCGACAGGCCCGCACCCGCTGACACGACTTTTTCATCGACCACCAGCGCGGGCAATCCGAGTACTTTGTATTCGATGATTTTCAAAATATCCTGCTCCTTTGCGAGCGTCGCGTCCAGCCCCAATTCGGCGATTGCTTGTTCCGTTGTTTCGTAGAGGGTTTTGCAACGTGGGCAACCCGTACCTAAAATTTTAATTTCCATGCTATTGTTGGTTTTTATATGTAGTTCGGCGAATTACGAACATTAAGCGTAAAAAAAGAGCGGTTTATTCGCAGCAGGATTTTTTATCCCGGCACTCGCAGAAAAAACCTGCAAACAAATCGCGTGCGACAGCCCAATTTTCACGGTTGATGCAGTAACGGACTTTCGGGGTTTCGATTTCGCCCTGTATCAGTCCGGCATCTTTCAACTCTTTGAGGTGTTGCGACACAGTCGCTTTGGCAATAGGCAGCACCTCGTGAATATCCCCGAAAAAACAACTCTCCTGCGAAGCGAGAAACCGCAGGATAGCCATACGCGCCGGATGTCCCATCGCCTTGGCGAAACGGGCGATCTGCTCTTCTTGGTCGGTATAGGCTTTTTTCATCATGTTTTTCTTCTATTGTTCGCAAATATACGAACAATATTCATTTCTGCAAAATAACAGCCTGTTTTTTATCATCATGCAGAACGCGCGGATACATTCAGAGCAGCTATAACCCGCCGTCAATCATTATCGGTTAATCGTAATAAATAAAAAGCCCTTGCAATTCCGAATAGCAAGGGCTTGATTGTTTGTTTTAGAACGGGTCTCGGGTAGGTCTGTAATTCTTTGTCAGCGTTTCCCGGATTGCCGATTCGGGATAGAGGATGTTGCGCTCGCTTATTGCGACAAACGGTATCTGCCGCGTATCGCGGAGCGTCTGCAAGGTTCGGGGCGAGATGTGCAGGTATTCGCAAACTTCCGCCCCTGTAAGATAGTGTTCCGGGCCGATTAAGGGCCGATAATTTGCAGCAGCCAGTTGCAAGGTTTTCCGGGCTTGGTCAATAGCTATGAAGATGCTTTTTACATCTTCGCTTTCCGTCGTTAAATAATCGCCTCCCATTTTACACCTCCTTTCTGATCGTCCGGGCCTGTAAAAATTCGGCTACATCCTGTTCACGGTAAAAGTATTTTCCCCCGACCCTCGAAAAAGCCAGATGCCCCCGTACCCGATAGGCTTTCAGCGTTTGTTTGTTGATGCTGAACGCTTCACATACCTGCTGGCTGTCCAGTCAGTTGTCGGCAGGTTTCGGCTCGAATTTACGTTTGGTTTGCTGCACATCGGTTGTCAGCATCTTTACTTGCTCTAATAGCGCTCTTCATACGCGCTCATCAACATTGATAATTGGCATAGTTTAAAAAATTAGTGTTGTATAATTTAACTTATCATCGGCCTTTGGGCCTTTGAGCCTTTGGACCTTTGGGCTTTTGGGTCTTTGGACTTTTGAGCCTTTGGGCTTTTGGACCTTTGGGTCTTTGGGACCTTTGGGTCTTTGGGCTTTTGGGTCTTTGGGCTTTTGGGCCGCCCAATTCCATTCGATCCCGGCACAAATAAAAGGGTGAAACCCTCGAAAAGATACCCTTTACTCCCTCATTCGCCCTCGTTCGCCCTAATTAGCCCGTACCACAAGCCGAAATAGTCCGTACCTTTGCAGCGGGAGGATTACCAATTCGGTATATAGGTTTTAGGATGGAAAGTCGTTGCCCGCGGCAACTCCTTTCCGTCCCGTGGGGACGGATTTTATTTGCGTAGAGCAAATAGCAAGGTATGTTTTTGTCCGACAAACTCCGTTTTGTCCGACACAAACGCCAGCGGTTCGCCGCTGGTAATGAATAGGTGGTTTGCTCCCAAGTCGCATAACCTTAAAATTTGAAGATATGGCAAGACCCAAAAACGAAACCCGTCCGGAGGGCGGGAAGATTTACCGCCACACGTTCCGCTTGGACGAACGCCAGCAGGTGGAGTTTGAAAACATGCTGCTCAAAGCCGGGCAGCACAGCAAAACGCAATTTATCCTCGGCCGCATCTTCGGCTGACCGTTCAAAGTCATTCAGACCAACAAGGACGCGCACGACTATTACCTGCGCCTGACGAATCTTTACGC
>ERZ791875.1575-NODE-1575-length-14493-cov-3.232373_pt1 | contig 14493 bp, 11 predicted proteins | sample MGYA00510278_ERZ791875 | MGnify/ENA primary metagenome ERZ791875 (study PRJEB30046, sample SAMN00792078) | human gut metagenome | study: EMG produced TPA metagenomics assembly of the A metagenome-wide association study of gut microbiota in type 2...
CCCGGAGAATCGAATATTTGAAAACAAAACGGACGGCGTTCCAAATATCCAAAGAAAATTTTGGAAGCTTGTTGCCGTGAAGTGCGCAGAAAATTGCCTTGACCCGGCACTTCATCGCTTTGAAGGTTGACTTCGTACTATATGAAGTCCGACTTCAGGGCAATAAAGTTCCGGATCAGAGCGATAAAGTCCCTCTTCGCTGCGTTAAGGTTCCGGATCATAAGAAAAAGTCCCTTTTTGACGGCTGAAAAGCGGGTTGACATTTATTGAATTTCGGATGTCTTTCGAGACTGAAAAATCCGTTTTATACAATAAGCCCCCTAAAATAGTTGCAAGTTAAGAGTTATTACCCCAATTTTATATCAGAAGTAAACAATATAATCCCTCTTATGCAGCCTCTTGTTAAAGAAAACGATCCCCATCGAATAGAGGTCGATCGTCACGGTCACTTCCGGATGCCGGCAGATTTCCTGCCAGAAGTCGCGCATCTTGCGGCTTGCCTTGATGCCTTCGAAGACGAAGACCGTATCGCCGTGCACATGCTTCAGGCATTCTTCGAACAGCCAACGGTTATTTTGCTGCTCATACAGGGTATTGAAAAACACGAAATCGAGCTGCGGCATCTCCTTCAGCGCTTCGGGCAGTAAATCCTTATAGCCGCCGACACGCAAGTCGATCGGGCTGCGCGCCGCTTTGTCGAAAGCGATACGGGCGATAGAGGCAAACTCGGGGACAGTCTCCAAAGCGATACACCGCACATCCGGCGAGTAGGAAGTCAGATACAAGGTAGACAGGCCCATAGAAGGGCCGAACTGAAGGATATGCCGGGACTTGAAATAGTTGGCCAGGCGAAAGAGCAAAGCGCCGTGTTTCGCCTGGATCGCTTCCCGCTCGACGATCTGCCCGATCGTACGGCTGCGTAACCGGCCTTTCTGCCGGCGATCGGGATAAGTGATCCGATTGTCGCGGAAAAGAAGCTGCTTACGGATCAGTTCGATATCGTAGAAGCTGTAATAGGGACAACGTTCCTCGATCACTTTCGTAATCAGGTTGAAGACAAAAGGGGAATGGACGCCGAAACCCTTGCGGTAACGGATGCCCCGATAAAGAAGTACGCCTTTTCTTAGTGTATTAGCTTTGGGGATTATCTGCATGAATTATGAATTATAGGTTTTACCTCCGGGGGTAATGATGATTTAGCGACGTTGTCTTAGGGCTGTAAGCCCGGCAGATCTCAGCCCAAGGCGTGAGCCTTGGGTTAAGGAAAACGGCTTCCTACCCTCTTTAAGCCCTGTAAGGGCGGCACCGGTAACATCCTGTGTCACAATGTATCGCCCTTACAGGGCTCGAAGATAGGAGGTGGTCCTATTTAAACCCAAGGCTCACGCCTTGGGCTATGATCTGTCGCCCTTACAGGGCTTTGGGCGGTTCGCGAACCGCCCCTACGAGGCCTCTGCTACTCACCGATAAATCATCATTTACCTGCAATAATAAGGCAAAGTTAATACTTTCTACCTAAATTCAGCGCACAACAGGAGCCTCTTTAGCGGCTTTCTCGTATATGGCTTTCATGCTCACGGGCTTGCCGCCCTGCCGCTTGCTCTCGTTGGCGGCTTCCATGAAGGTGTATATTTCGATTGTTTCCGACGGATCGACGGGCGATACACGGGTCTTGAAGAAGGTCAGGATCGTTTCCAGCAATCGCCCGTAGCCTTCGTAACCGCCAGCGGGGAACATCTTCTTTTCGCAGAAAGCGGTCCCGCCATACGGACGGGCGCCTTCGCGCAAGCCTCTGAACGTGCCGATGCGGCCGTCTTTCCAGATGCCGGTGGCGACATCCGTTCCTTCGGTGGAGGCGCAAGAGACGGTTTCACATCCTGTTCCCATCAGCGTATAGAGCGTTTCCACGCCGTGAATGCCATACCAGTAGAATCCGGCGTGCGAAGGCTCTTCGGTACAGGGCGAATAGCAGTCGGCGCCGACCACTTTGCCTTCTTTGCCGGCCCGCAACTCCTGGTTCCTCGGAGAATAGCGGAGAGCAGAGGAGGAAAAGATCGGGACGCCCCGTTCAGCGGCGAAACGGTAGATCGCGATTGCATCCGGCAACGTGGCGGCTACCGGCTTATCAAGGAACAGGGGTTTGCCGCTTTTGATCACTTCCGCCGCCTGCTCGAGATGCAGCGTCCCGTCATTGGTCTCCAACAGGACGCAATCGACCGTCCGCAACAGTTCGGCTATCGAAGAGGTGATCTTCACGCCGTTTTTCTTCGCTCCCTCCGTATATTCGGGAATGCGTTTCACACTCGACTCGATCGTCTTCGATCCGTACGGATAAGCGGCTACGACCTTAAAACCTGCATATTGGGGTTCGGGATCGGCCGCGTTCAACAGGCGGATAAAGGCCTCGGAGTGCGACGTGTCGAGTCCGATCACGCCTACACGGATCACTTCCTGCGCCTGAAGGCCGGCCCAGGCCAACAAATGAACCAGCAACAGTCCTATCATTCTATGTCTCATATCGTATGGTTGTTTAAAAGTGAAGCACTATCGGTATCCAGATAAAGCCGCGCATGCGCTTTGCGGCGGAGAATGGTGGAAGGATATTTCTCACAGACGGGAGCGTAGAGCGTATTACGGACTGCCTCCGCTTTCGTCCGTGCCGGCACGATACAGAAGGTGTACGGGGCGGACATCAAGACGGGAATCGTGAGGGTAAAAGCCTGCGCCGGCACATCGGCAAGGGTGGCGAAGCAGCCGTCATGCACCTGTTGCGCCCGGCATTGCGGGTCGAGGTCGACGACTTTCACCGGCAACGGATCGTTGAAGTCCGCCACGTGCGGGTCATTGAAGGCGATATGGCCGTTTTCACCGATCCCCATGCAGACGATATCGACGCCTTTACCGACTAACAGGCGGGCATACGCGTCGCAGGCGGAGCGTGGATCGTCAGTCTCTTTCGGGATATAGAAGACTTCCTTGAAAGGGACACGGTCGAACAAACGCTCTTTCAGGAAATTGCCGAAGCCTTGCGGGGCATCCGGGGAAAGGCCGATGTATTCGTCCATGTGGAAAGCGTTGATCCGGTTCCAGGGGATGGAAGAGTCGGCTGTCAGGGCCGACAGGAACTCGTTTTGCGAGGGGGCGGCAGCGAAGATCATGCCGATCTCCGCTTTCCTTCCCAACAACTCCCGTATAGCTGCCGAAACATCGGCTGCGGCCTGCCCTCCCATCGCCTGCCTGTCCGGGAAAATATCGATTGTAAGATTATCTATTTTCATTCTATTTTGATGATTTATTTTCTATTCCAACTCGTGATCCTGTATCCGTACACCGCATACCAGATCAGATACAGGAAACAGGGAATGAGGACCCAATATCCCTGTTGCAGCGAGGTTGCATCCGCCATCTTGCCGTAGACAAGCGGCAGGATGGCATTTCCGCATAAAGCCATCACCAACAGGGAAGAACCGATCTTCGTGAACCGTCCCAGGTCGCGGATCGCATGCGGCCAGATGCCGGCATAGATCAGTGAGTTGGGAAAGCCCAAAGAGGCGAGGAACCAAATGGAAAGGTTCGCATCGTGCCCCAGGAAAGAAACATCCGCATCGGCAAAGACCACACCAAAAGAGAGCACCAGCCCCAACGCCGTACAGATAATCAGCGCATTCTTTTGTGAAAGCACCTTCGGGATCAACAGGATACCTAACATATAGCCTAAGATAGTCGCCCCTAAGGTATAAGCCGGAAAGAACTTCGCCTCGAGCAATCCCACGCCCATCGAACCGGCATAGCTGATGATCGTATCGATCGCGATCACCTGCGTACCGACATGCAGGAACAGCGCCAGGACGCCCAACACCAGATAGGGAAACTGGAAAACGGAGGTCTTATCGGAATTGGCGGCCGCTACTTTCTCGTCTTCATCCTCCGGATTGATATCCGGCAACACCGAACGATAGATGAATAGGCCGATCCCCACCAGCAAAAGCGCTAATACGCTGTAAGGCAGGATCACGCCCCGGATCAGTTCGTTCAGCGCGGCTTCCTTGTCCGCACCCGACAACAGCCCCTCTTCGACTGTCCGCAACAGTTCCTGGCTCTTGCCTAAAACCACCGCTGCAAAGATCAGCGGAGAGACAATACCGGCAAACTTATTACAAACCCCCATGATACTGATCCGTCGTGCCGCACTCTCGATCGGTCCGATAATGGTGATATACGGATTAGCCGAGGCTTGCAGGACGGACAGTCCGGTCCCCATTGTGAACAGGCCGGCCAGGAAAATCCAGTAAGGCCGGTTCAGGGCGGCAAACAACAGCGCTCCGGCGGCCAGGCAGAAAAAGCCGTACATCATCCCTTTCTTATAGCCCGTCCGCTTCAACAGGTAAGCTACCGGGACGGACATCACTAAATAGGCGATATAAAAGGAGAAGGTGACGAAATAAGACTGATAGTTCGTCAGCTCGCACGCGATCCGGAAATAGGGGATCAGGATCGAGTTGACCCACGACACGAAGCCGATAATAAAGAACACGACTCCGATAATCGCAATGCCGATCATCACCTGCCGCCTGTCCGCAACCTGATTCACGACCGGTTTCATAACTTCATCTCCCAGCCTTTTTCGTATGTCCGCGCCCAGTATTTGGCGGCGGCATCCTTATTTTGGATATGTCCGTTGGAGGGATCGATCACGAGGCGTTCGGCCGAACGTTGCGCGACATTTCCCAACTGCACCAGCAGCGTGCTCTTGTGTCCGGAAAGGATATCCGCATGCAGCGGCGCGCCTTTCGTAATGCCGTCGAAGAAGTTCTGGATATGAAGGGCATCCAGCTGTTGCGCGGGATTCATCTTGTTGCGCGGGTCGATCTGGATTTTGCTGGTGACGTGTTTGATCACCTGGTTCTTATGATCGAGTATCTTGTATTCGTTTCCACCACCGATCAGCAGGTTCGCTTTCTCGCCGTAGAACAGGAGGCCGACGACTTCGCCTTCGATGCGGAACGGGTTGCAGCAATGGCCTTCCCACATCATCGACTTCTTACCGCCGAAATCCAGGTTGATCACCTGCGTATCGGGCGCTTCCCAATCGTCCTTATAATAGTAGCGGCCTCCGGTCGATTCGACGGCTGTCGGATAATCCAGGTCCATGCCCCAGCGCAGCAGGTCGACCATGTGAGTGCCGTTGTTCAGCGCCTCGCCTGTGCCCCAACGCCAGAACCAATGCCAGTTGTAATGGACGAAATTGTCCTTGAAGGCAGTACGCGGAGCCGGTCCTTGCCAAAGCTCCCAGTCGAGCCATTCCGGGACGGGCGTTTCTTTGCCGATACCGATCGAAGCGCGGTTGTTCGTGTACCAGGATTTGCCGAAATAGACATTCCCGATCGTTCCGGATTTGATTTCATTGATTGCCTCCACTATATTCGGCCACGAGCGGCGCTGGTTGCCCATCTGGACCACCCGGCCGTATTTCTTCGCCGCCTCGACCAGCATCTCGCCTTCCGCCGGAGAATGGCTGCACGGTTTTTCCAGGTAAACGTGTTTACCGGCTTTCATCGCCAACAAAGCGGCGGGTGCATGCCAATGGTCCGGCATGGCGATCACGACGGCATCCACATCCTTATGCTCGAATGTCCGGCGCAAGTCTTTGTCGCCGACAGGCTTTTCACCGGTGATCTCATCCACTGCGGCGATACATTTGGACAAGGCTCTCGAATCGACATCGCAGATGCGGGTGATGCGGCAATTCGGCTGTTTGGAAAAGTTCTGCGCCAACGCTTTCCCGCGCGAGTTAACACCGACGACGGCCGCATTTATCCGCTCGTTCGCCCCTACTATATTGGCATAACTCCGGGCACTGAAACCCGGCAGGATTCCTCCGAACGAAGCGATCGCCGTTCCCGCTGCCGCTCTCTTCAAAAAACTACGTCTCGTGATCATAACTGATTATTTTAAGATTATATTTATTTACAGGCTACTGTCTTTCCATCGATCAGCGTCCGGGCGACACGGATATGGTCGTCAAACAGGATGATATCGGCATCTTTTCCTGTTTCCAGGCGGCCTTTCCGGTCACTGACACCTAAAATGCGGGCGGGCGTGGCAGTCATCATCTTAACGGCATCCGTCAGCGGAACACCGGCTGTTTCGACCATTGTCCGCACCAGGCGGTCCGCCGTAGCGACACTCCCGGCAAAGGCGCTCCGGTTCGGCAGTTTGGCGACTCCGTCTTCCACCACAACTGTCTGCCCTTCTTTCAGGCTTCCCAACTTATAGGCTCCTTCCGGCATGCCGGCCGCACGCATCGAATCGGTAATCAGCGCGATCCGGTCCGCTCCTTTGAATTTATAGATCAACTGTAACAGGCTTTTCGGCAGATGGACGCCGTCCGCGATAATCTCCACATCCATCCCGTCGAGCAGGAAAGCCGCCTCGACAGCTCCGGCATAGCGATAGGCGTTCCGGCGGGTGACGCCTTGCATGCCCGAATAGAGATGCGTCATCAGGGAATATCCGGCTTCGAACGCTTCCATCACTTCTTCGCACACGGCATCCGTGTGTCCGACCGACGGCAGGATCTTCCGGCTGCTTAACAAACGCCCTAACTCGAGGGCACCCGGCAACTCCGGCGCAATGCTCCAACGGACAATCTCGTCCGAGGCTTCCAGAATCTTTCCGTAATGTTCCGGAACGGGCTGTTTCAGATTAGCCGGGTCTTGTGCACCGCGCTGGCTATAGGCGAAATAAGGGCCTTCCAGGTGGATGCCTAAGAACTGCGCTCCCTTTGTATTACGGGCTTTTGCTTCCCGGTAAATATCGAACATGTGGAATAACTCTTCATCCGGACAGGTAAGCGTTGTCGGCAACAAGGCTGTCGTCCCATAGCGGGCGTGCGTTTCCGCAATGGTCAGGTAAGCATCGACAGTGGCATCCATAAAGTCCGCCCCGCCGGCACCGTGCGTATGCAGGTCGATGAATCCGGGAGAGATATAATAAGAACGGGCATCGATCACTTCGCCCGAAAGCGGCTCTTCGGGATCGCCTTTTCCCAATGCAGCGATTTTGCCGTCTTCAATGACGACATATCCGTGTTCCCATATTTCGTCCGGCAAGACCAGGCGTCCGTTTATCAATGTTGTTCTCATGGCTATCCTGATTTATCTATGCGCAAATTAAGCACATTATTTTACGCAATCAGGGTATAATCACGAAACAAAATCCTCAAAATACGAATACTTTAACGAATGGTAAATCTTTTCCGATATTGAAGGGGTGTCATCTCCTTCATCTTTACGAAGATGCGCGAGACATTCTTATAATCGGGGAATCCGGCACCAGCGGCGGCTTCGGCCAAAGGTAAATCGGTCGTAATCAGCAGAGCGGCAAACTTTTCGATACGCTGTTGCTGGATATATTGGTAAACAGACATCCCTGTTTCGCTCTTGAACTTCTTTTCCAGCACGCGGCGGGAATAAGGGATAATCCGGATCAGGTCGTCGACGGAAAGAGGGTTGCAATAGTTTTCATCGATATAAGCCAAGACTTGTCCGATGTATTTGTCGGAGACGGCAAAACGTTCGGTCGAACCCCGGGAAACAATCCGGACCGGCTTAATGATCACGTCGGCGGGAGCCGTTATTTTCTTTTCGATAAACTGATGAAGCAATTTGCCGACTTCGTAGCCTCCGTTCTCCACATCCAACTCGATCGAAGAGAGGGCCGGGTCCGAGATATTACAAAGCAGGTTGTCATTATCGACTCCTAAGACGGCGATATCGCCGGGGATATCGATATTATACATCTTGCAGACTTCGGTGATCTGCAACGCGTAATAGTCGTCGCAGGCAAAAAGGGCGATCGGCTTGGGCAAGTCGAGCAGCCACCGGCTGACACGTTCCGCATCAAAGTTCCACTGCCCGCCGGACAATTGCCTGCCGTCGTCAAAGGTATAAACCGGATAGCCTTTCTCCGACACAGCATCCCGGAATCCTTCGCCCCGTTCGCGCATCCAGACCGTATCGGTAAAACCATAGTAGGCAAAAGCCTTATATCCTTTCCGGATGAAAAACTCGGCAGCCATAACGCCTGTCCCGTAATAATCGCCTGTCAGGTTCGATAGCCCGTGGCAACGTTCCTTGTAGTTCTGAACAATGATCGGGATATCGAGGCGGTTCAGGACATTCAGGTCCACATCGGTCAATTGGGCAATAATCGCATCGGCGCCCCATTCTTCCGCCCAACGGACAACACCTTCATCCCCGTGAAGCTCACGGTAATACAACGGCATCCGGTAGAAGACCCAAGGGCCAGCTTCACGGGCATATCGGACGACGCCTTCGAGCAGGCTGCGTCCGTAACCGCTGGAGAAATCCGTCAGCAGGAGAATCTTAATCATGGAACATATTCATAATCTGTCCACTAAGCTGCAAAAGGGAGATTTCGCATATCTTAGTGGAATATTCGGCGATAGACTGCCGCTCTTCGGCTTCCAACAGGCTGTTCTGCGCCTCACGCAGTTCGATACCGGACAGATCGCCCAGTTTATAGCGGTCGATCGCAATGCGGTAGTTCTCCTGTGCGGCGACCAGGTTCTCTTTTTCCAGGCTCCACAGGTCGAGGTTATTCCGGTAAGCCATCCAGAAATTACTCATATTGGCCCGGAGCGCCAGCTCCATTTCGCGGGTGCGCAATTCCTGGTTCTCGATCTGGATGCGGGCATTCCGTTGCTCGCGTTTCCGGTTGAAACCGTCAAAGACGTTGATACCGACGGTGACGCCATAATTCAGCCCGAGACGGCGTTGCAGGTCGGTCGCGCCCACTTCGTACCAGTTCGCCGTATAGCCGTACCCGGCGTTCAGCTTGACATACGGATAGTTGCGGCTCCTGATCTTCTTATAATCCAGCTCCGAAATAACCTGGTTCTTTTTTGCGATCAGCAGGGATGAATTGGAGGAAAGCGTGCTTTTCCAGAGCTCCACTTCGTCAAGGAGCGGATTAGGCGTAATGAGGGAGTCTTTGATCTGCACCTGTTCTTCCACATCGTCCAAAGCCATCAACTGATTCAGGCGGATGCGGGATGTATGCACCTGTTCCAACTGATTCAGGACGTTGGAACTGTCGGCATTGAAGTCGACCTGCGCCTGCTGGAGGTCCAGGCGGGACATTGAACCGATATAGTAGCGTTCTTCGACAATTCGCAGACGTTCGCGGGAAAGGTCGAGTGTGGAACGCAGGTTGCGCAGGCGGATCTTCTGGCGGATCAGGTTATAATATTCGCTCGACAGATCGGCGACAAAGTCTTCGATCGTCATCCGGGTATTCAGCTCGCCCAGGTTCTTCAACTCCTTCAGCCTGTCGTAAGTCGCCTGTATTCCTAACCCGTCGAAGACAGTCCAGTTCACATTCAGACCGACATCGGCCGTTTCGTTATTCACGCCGTTTATCTTCTCCGTCGTGCCGTCGGATAGTTTGTTGTTGTTATTATTGACCGAGCCGCTGAAACCGCCGCTCAGATCGACTGTCGGCAGGTAACCGGCGTTGCCGGGAGTCGCATTGTTATCGCTCACCTGTTGTTCATTACGGATGATGCGGATCGAATAGTTGCGTTCCAATCCGGTCTGGATGCAGTCATCCAAGCTGAATATCCGTTGCGCACCGGCCGGAACGACCGCAAAAGCTATACATATTAATAAAAGAAGTCTCTTCATATCTCGCAAATAACTTTCAATTTTCAACTTTCAACTTTTTCTGTCTGTCCGTAGAAATAAAGCTGTACATCGCCGGAACGATAAACAACGTCAGGAAGGTGGAAACAATCATACCTCCCACAACGGCGATACCCATCGCAATACGCCCTTGCGCTCCCTCACCGGAAGCATAGACCAGCGGAACCAATCCGAGAATGGTCGAAATACTGGTCATCAGGATCGGGCGCAGACGTTGCGTGGAAGCCGAACGGATCGCTTCGGCCATGCTCAATCCGGCCTCTTGCCGCTGGTTGGCAAACTCGACGATCAGAATACCGTTTTTCGCCACTAAACCGATCAGCATGATGATACCGATCTGGCTGAATATATTCATGGTCACACCCGAATAGCTCATAAACATCAAAGCTCCCGCAATAGCCAGCGGAACGGTGAACATCACCACCAACGGGTCTTTGAAGCTCTCGAACTGGGCCGCCAACACCAGATAAATCATAAACAGCGCCAGGATCATGGCAAACATCAGGCTGGACGAACTTTCACGGAACTCTTTCGACTCACCGGAAAGCGCTGTACGGAAACTGTTGTCCAATGTCTCGGCGGCAATACGGTCCATCTCGTCCAGACCATCGCCAATCGTATATCCTTTATTCAACCCGCTCGACACGGTTGCCGCCACAAAACGGTTATAGCGGTACAACTGGGGTGGCGCCACATCTTCCTTCAAGGTGACCAGGTTATCCAACTGGATCATCTCGCCGGCATCACTGCGGACATAAATAGACTTCAGGTCCAGCGGCGTATTACGCTGCTGCCGGTTGATCTCACCCAATATCTGGTATTGTTTCCCATTCATATAGAAATAGCCCATACGCTGACCGCTCAACGCATACTGCAAGGTCTGGGCAATCGTACGGGTGCTGACACCCAACGAAGAAGCCTTGTCACGGTTGATCTCGATACGGGCTTCAGGCTTGGTAAACTTCAGGTTTACATCTGCCATCTGGAAGACCGGGCTTTCACTTACTTTCTGCATAAAGGCAGGCAAATGTTCCTGCAGTTTTTCCAGGCTGGTCGCCTGCAAAACATACTGCACCGGCATTCCTCCGCGACGGCCGCCGAAAGTAGACTGCTGCTGGACGAAAGCACGGGCTTCGGTTTTATCACGTACATTTTTGGACAGGACGTCGGCGATCTCCATCTGCGAGCGCTTGCGGTCTTTGATATCCGGAAGCAAAACAGAAATAAACCCATTCCCGCTATTGGCGCGAACCGTCAATGCCTTCCGTTCCGGTGCTAACGTGTCGGCCATGGCTGCTATCTGGTCCGTAAAGTCGCGGATAAATTCGAACGTCGCCCCTTCCTGGGCACGGATATTGATCGAGATGGAAGAACGGTCTTCCAACGGGGAAAGCTCGGAGCGGATCGTCCGCCAGAAATAGCCGATAGAGCCAAACAGGATGACAATGATCGGTATGGCCCACAACTTATGGTTCAGGAAACCGTTCAACGCTTTCGCATAAACAGTATTCATCCCGTCGAAGAACGGTTCCGTCTTGGTATATAGCCAGCCTTTGTTTTCACGCTTCTTCAGCAACTTTGTCGCCAACATCGGAGTAAAGGTCAACGCCACAAAAGAGGAGATCGTCACCGATCCGGCGATCACAATACTGAACTCTTTAAACAAACGTCCCGTCATACCTTCCATAAAGACGATCGGGAGGAACACGGAAACCAGCGTCACAGTTGTCGACACAACAGCAAAGAAGATTTCCCTCGACCCTTCAATACCAGCCTCTTTCGGCTCCATCCCCTGCTCGATACGCACGTAGATATTCTCCGCCATCACAATCGCATCGTCCACAACCAGTCCGACCGAAAGCACCACCGCCAACATCGTCAACACATTGATGGAAAATCCGGAGACATACATCACGAAGAAAGCTCCCACTAAGGAAACCGGGATTACCACAACCGGAACCATCGTCACGCGCCAGTCACGCAGGAACAGGAAGATAATCAGTACCACCAACAGGAAAGCGACATAGATCGTCTCTTCCACCTCTTTGATAGAGGCACGGATAAAACGGGTATTATCGTAGACCATTTCGACCGTCACATCGTCCGGCAGGTCTTTTTCGAGCTGTTCGATACGTTTGTAGGCTTCGTCGGCAATCTCGATCTGGTTGGCACCGGGCTGCGGGATGATGACGTCGATCACCATCGGCTCGCCGTTCTTACGCATCACGCTTCGCAAATCTTCCGGGCTCACCTCGGCACGCCCGACATCCTGGAAACGGATGATATTCTCACCGTCACGTTTGATAATCAAATCGTTAAACTCCTTCGCCGTATGCATCAATCCGAGCGTACGGATAGACAGGTCGATCGTATTCCCTTCGATACTGCCAGAAGGAAGCTCGACATTCTCCGCATCCACCGCATTTTTGACATCCAAGGGGGTCACACTGTAACCGGCCATCTTGATCGGGTCCAGCCACAGGCGCATGGAATAACGCTTCTGTCCCCAGATATCGACACCGCTCACATTGGGGATTGTCTGGAGACGCTCTTTCACCGTCAGTTCGGCAATTTCACTCAACTCCATCAACGACCGTTTGCTGCTTCGGATACCGATCTGCATGATCGGCGTCGCATCCGCATCCGCCTTCGACACCGTTGGCGGGTCACAGTCGCGAGGCAGGTAACGCTGGGCGCGGGAGACTTTATCACGCACGTCATTCGCCGCCGTTTCCAAGTCGACAGACAATTCAAACTCTACCGTAATACGGCTACTTCCCTGGCTACTGACGCTACTGAGCGAACGGATGCCCGGGATACCGTTTATGTTCTGTTCCAACGGCTCCGTGATCTGGTTCATGATTACCTCCGCATTCGCACCCGGATAGGATACGTTTACCGAAATAATCGGGTTATCCACACTCGGGAACTCACGAACACCCAAGAACTTATAACCGATCATCCCGAACAACAGGAGAATCAGCATCATCACGGTCGAGAGTACCGGTCTTTTTATGCTTATTTCAGAAATATTCGCCATGCTACTTCGTTACTTCAGGTTATCAATCGCCACTTTCATTCCCGTACGAAGCTGCATCACCCCGGAAGTGATCACCGTATCGCCCACGCTCAAGCCTTTCAATACCTGAACCTGGCTTTCCGTACGGAGCCCTAAGATGATCTCGGCAGGTTCCGCCACGCCGCTCTTATACACATAGACAATATTCTTTCCCATTTCGGGGATCAGCGCCTCACTGGGGATTGCTAACGCGTCCTTTATCTCGCGGCGGGTGATCTCGACAGAGGTATAACGTCCCGGTGCTATCGATTCATCCTTGTTCGGATAAGTCGCACGTACTCTCAACGAACGGGTCGCTTCGTCGATCTTGCTTTCCACCGCATAGACGGTCGCCTTATAATCCTGCATCATTCCGACAGACGAGTTCATCCGGAAAACGATCGACGTGCCGTCTTTTACATCCGTTGCATAACGTTCGGGGATCGAAAATTCTATTTTCAGGGGAGATATTTTAGTCAATTTGGAGATAACCGTCGAAGGGGAAGCATAAGCACCTTCGCTGACATTACGAAGACCGATAATCCCGTCGAACGGCGCCCGCAGTTCTGTCTGGGCGATATTGGCCTTAACCAGCTCGATGTCCGCCATCAGTTTCTCATACTCGGTTGCCACCTGTTCGTAGGCTTCCTGGCTGACGGCATCTTTTTCCAACAGCGTATGCTGGCGATAGACGCGGTCTTTGGCCAAGGGGATCTGGGCTTCGAGTTTTTTCAACTCGGCCTGCAAAGGTTTGTCATTGATTTTAGCAAGAAGATCACCCTCTTTCACATGCGTACCTTCCGTAAAGTAGATTGCCACAATCTTCCCGGACGACTCGAACGAAAGATCAACCTCTTCATCGGGAATCGTACTTCCCGTCACGATGGCCTTATCAGTAAGAGACTGATATTTCAGCACTTCCGCGTTAATATTTAAAACTTGTTTCCGAATCTGGCTACCCGCCGGCGGAACCACTTCGGTTGCATCCTTGGATGCTTTCATCCTGCTTTTAATCTGCGGGTAAGCGATCATTCCGGCAATCATCAAAAAGATTACAGCAGTAACGCTCCATTTCACTCTTTTCGTCATATTCTTCCTGGTATTCTATTAAAAACACTATCGACTTGTAAACATACATAAGTACACGGGAATATAGACGAAACGGGAATGAAAAGGTTTAATAAAAAAACAAATTTTATTTTCAAAAAACATCTCATGTAAATAAAGAAATTGACAATAACCCCCTTTTTCCCGTTTTTTCTATTTCAACCAAAATCTTGAACCATTTTGAAGTGTCTCTTTTCTCGTTTTTTGCCTTTCCTGCTGACACCGAACGGAACGAGCTGCCGAGCCCGTCCCGAAAAGCGTGCAATTTGATTGCCGGAAAGCATAAACGCCGGCAAAGTGATAAACCTTAACTCCCGGAGAATCGAATATTTGAAAATAAAACGGACGGCGTCTCAAATATCCCAAGGAAATTTGAGCGGCTTTTAGGCATGAGGACGGTCGTTTTTCAAAAGAAGACGGTCGTAATCGCCATTGCGACCGTCCTCATGGGTGATGCACTCGGCACCTCGCGAAGATTAGAACGGTCGCAATGGCAAAGAGGACGGTCGCAATGGCGAAAAACTCCTGAAAAAGAGGGAAAATCCTCTTTTTGACGTAAAAAAAGAGGATTAACATTTATTTAGTTTCAGATGTCTTTTGGGG
>ERZ791875.1578-NODE-1578-length-14457-cov-2.900708_pt1 | contig 14457 bp, 7 predicted proteins | sample MGYA00510278_ERZ791875 | MGnify/ENA primary metagenome ERZ791875 (study PRJEB30046, sample SAMN00792078) | human gut metagenome | study: EMG produced TPA metagenomics assembly of the A metagenome-wide association study of gut microbiota in type 2...
AGAGACGCTGCAGGAGGTGGCGGTGATGCTGGACCGTTTGTATAATGTTCAGGTAAGGTTTGCATCTGAAAAGGTAAAACACTATCGTTTTTCCGGAGTTATTAAAAATAATAGTTTGGAAAATGTGATAGAATTGATAAGTCTTACAGCACCGATTACTTATAAAAAAGTCGGAGGTGATATTGTAATAGATGAGAGAAAATAGATAGTTCAATTGTTAATTAAAAATGAAATGCTTATGAGAAAGGAGTTATGAAAAAACGCAGGTGCATCTACGGATAGATACACCTGAGATTTGTGCAATGTAATTTTGCTGGATTGAAATCACGCTTCTCACCACTTGATTTCACCACAAAGTTACCTGATAAATTTATTACTAATTAAAGAAGAACACTAAAAAACATGAATGTCTTAAAGAATTTCTTTCGGAAAGGACTTGTTATTGGAAGTTTTTGCCTTGTTTCAGGTACTATACTTTCTGCGCAGATTTCCTTATCCATGCAAAACAAATCAACTCGTGAGGTTATTCGCGAGATAGAAAAAGCCAGCGATTATCGTTTTTTTTACAATGATAATCTGTCCGGTCTGGATACCAAAATAACAATCTCAGCAGATGAAGAAAATATTCAAAATTTGCTGGAGCAGATAAAACAGCAGGCTAAAATCAGTTATATTATTAAAGAAAACAAGCAGATTGTACTTTCTGCGTTAAATCTGCTTTCTTCGACTCAACAAAACACAAGAAAAATCACCGGTACCATTAAAGATCAGAATGGTGAACCGGTAATCGGTGCAAATATCGTTGAGAAAGGAACAACTAACGGTACGATTACGGATGTTGAAGGGCAATATTCATTGGAAGTAACACCGAAGAGTGTTTTGGTTATCTCTTATATCGGATATGTGACCCAGGAAGTCGTTGTAGGTAACAACAACACGGTGGATGTATTGCTGAAAGAGGATACGGAAACACTGGACGAAGTAATTGTCATTGGTTATGGTACGACAAAGAGAAAAGATTTTACCGGTTCTGTCAGCTCTGTAAAATTGGAAAATTCTCCGATAGCCTTGTCGCCCAATTTGAATGCGTTGGAATCTTTGAAGGGAAATGTATCCGGATTGGATATCGGTGCAACCAATTCCGCAGGAGGGGAGCCTTCCATGCAGATGCGCGGGCAAAAATCCATATCAGGATCAAATGATCCGTTGCTTGTTGTTGACGGAGTTATTTATATGGGAAGTATCAATGATATAAATCCCAATGATATCGCTTCGTATGATATCCTGAAGGATGCAACGTCTGCTGCCGCCTACGGTTCCCGTTCGGCGAACGGTGTAATTATCATTACCACGAAAAAGGGTAGAATGGGTAAACCTGTGATCACTTTTAATGCGACGGGAAGTATGCAAACCTGGCAAAATCGACCGGAGTTGATGAAAGGCGAACAATGGCTGGAATCGGTTATGGCAAGAAACAACAGTACGGATTTAAGCTGGCTGAAACCCCAGGAACAAGCTAATATGGAAGCGGGAAGGGAAACCAACTGGCTCGATGCTTCGACACGTACCGGTTGGGTGCAGGATTATCAGGTTTCTGTTTCCGGTGCAGGTGAAAAAATGAATTACTATTTGTCCGCTGCTTATTCTGATAATCAGGGTATTGTCATTGGTGATAATTATAATCGTATAACAGCATTAGCCAAGATAAACACGGATATAACCAGTTGGTTGCAGATCGGTGTGGATGCGGCATTTACAAAGTCGGATTATTCCGGTGCCGGTGCCGACTTGGGCCAGGCTTCAAATATGTCTCCATACGGCGTTATGTATAGGGATGAAGGAGAGAAACTATTAGAAAAGTTCCCTTATACACAATCCGGTGTAAATCCCTTGTGGAATACCGATAGAAGTATCCGTGATAACAAAGATCTCCGGAATAATTTCCGGGCAAATGCATATGCGGTTGTTAAGCTGCCTTGGGTGGAAGGTTTGAGCTACCGCTTTAATTATGCCGGGAATTTGAGCAAAATTCAATCCGGAGATTTCTATTATGAAGGATATTATGTCAAGGAAGGTGATTATGATGATGAAACCCGATATTCTCCTTCTGCATTTCAAGATCTATTGTCTCGTGCAAACGGAAAGATAAATAATAATACAACAAACAGTTGGGTTATCGATAATATTCTGAATTATAAAAATACGTTTGGAAAGCACACGATCGATTTGACAGCCGTTGCCACACGTGACCGGAAATCATATAAAGAAATAATCACTACCGGAACAGATTTTGCTGCAAATGGGAATACTACTTTAGGTCTCAATGGTTTGCATAAAGCAACCGTTCAAAAAATAGACATGAATAATAACCGGCGTTCTAATATCGGTTATTTGGGACGTGCCTCTTATTCTTTTGACGATCGTTATTTCCTGACCGGTTCTTATCGTCGTGACGGTGCTTCTGTTTTCGGTGCCAACCAGAAATGGGGTGATTTCTTTGCTTTCGGTGCTGCCTGGAGAATGACCGGCGAAAAGTTTATGGAACCTGTCTCTTTCCTGGATGATTTGAAGTTGAAATTGTCGTGGGGTAAGAATGGTAACCAGGGACTGGATCCTTATGGAACGCTGTCGACTATTAATAATGGCTCTTCCGGAGGCGTGCGTTATGAGTTCGGGGGAAGTGATATTATTTATGGCTTAAATCAAAAAGCATTGGGTAACGCCAATTTAGGCTGGGAATCTACGGAATCCTGGAATACGGGTTTTGAGTCCGCATGGCTTGGAAACCGTTTATTTGTCGATCTGGACCTCTATTTCTCTAAAACGACAGACCAGATATTCACGAGAGATATTCCGGTTATGACTGGTTTTAAGAATATCAAATCATCGATGGGACAGGTGAACAACAAAGGTGTGGAACTGACGGTACGATCAGTTAATATCACTACACAGGATTGGTATTGGTCTACAAGTGTTACCTTCTGGTTGAACCGGAATAAACTGACCCACCTTTATGGCGAAGATTTGAACGGTGACGGAAAAGAGGACGATGATATCTCCAACAGCCGTTTTATCGGCAAACCGTTAGGTGCAATTTACGGATATCAGCAGGATGGTATTGTCCAGGAAACAGATGTGGACTATATGGAAGCGAATGGTGCTACAGCAGGTATTCCGAAATATAAAGACTTGGACGGAGATGGCGTTATTACATCTGCAGACCGTACCATTTTAGGATATACGACTCCTAACTTCAAGTTGAACATGAGTAATACGGTTACTTATAAGAACTGGGATTTGTATTTTATGTTGACAGGAACATTCGGTGGCGGCGGATATTATATGAAATCCAATACCAGTGCATACATGACAAACGGATCCGGATTGTTTAATTCGAATGGAATTTATATTCCCTGGTGGACTCCGGAAAATAAGAGCAATGTATATCCTTCTGCTACATTCTCCGGCGACGGAGGCCGTTACCAGGGATTGCAAAACCGGGCATTTGTTCGCCTGCAAGATGTGACGTTGTCATATACATTCCGTGAACCTTGGGTAAAGAAAATGCTTATCAATAATCTGAAAGTATTCTTTACGGCAAAGAACCTGTTGACAATAACAAATTGGGAAGGTGGAGATCCTGAAGTCGGAGTAACGGTGGGTGCGAACACTTATCCCGTATTGACCTCTTTCTCATTGGGAGCGAACATTAGTTTTTAATTTATAAGAAAGATGAAAATGAATCACTTAATAAAATATGGTATCTATAGCCTGCTGTTTGTAGGCCTATTCAGTAGTTGTAATGATTCGAAGTTTCTGGAAGAAAATCCTGAAACATTCTATACTGTGGATAATGCTTTTTCGACATCTGAACAGGTTGACCAGGTTTTGGTCGGCTGTTATTCCCACATACGGGTCATGACGTGCATGGTTGAAGAGAATATGACCGCTTTTGCTTTTCGCGGCGGAAACGGTACGGATATGTTTGATGTTGCGACGATCAGGCGTAGTAGCCGTTTCAATGACTACGGTATATTGAATCCGTCGAACGAAGTTTATTATACTAATTATTCACATTGGTATCAATTGATCTCGAAAGCGAATTTAGCTTTGTATGCGGCGGAACTTCCGCAAATAAGCTGGGGTTCGGAGGCCGACAAGGCTTATGTGATTGCACAAGCCCGCTTTTTCAGAGCTTTTGCATATAGAAACTTAGGTGAATTATACGGAGGCGTTCCTATCGTTACCGAAATTACGACTACTCCCCAGTATGATTTTAAGAGAACCAGCCGTGTGGAAACATATCAGTTCGCAATCGATGAACTGGAAGCTGCTCTGAACGACCTGCCCGAAACGACCAATAGCCCGGGCCGTCTGGTAAGAGGCGCTGCACAGCATAACCTTTGTCAGTTATACATCGATAAAGGTGTCGCTTTGGAAGAAGCCGGACAAGGCGGGGAAGCTCCCGCTGCCTATGCAAAAGCCATTACTTACGGGAATGACGTGATAGACGGTTCCGTATATGGCCTGATGACAGAACGTTTTGGCAGTAGAAAAGATGAGAATCCTGATTTCTATTATGCAAACATAGAAAGCCAGCAAACACCGGATCATTTATATTCGGCTACCGGTTATCCTATCGAAGGAAATGTCTATTGGGACTTGTTCCAGGAAGGAAACCAGAACTATCAGGAAGGAAATAAAGAAGCGATATGGGTGGCACAGATCGATTATGACGCCTATAAGGCGGAAGACGGGCAAGCTAAATTGCAATACACCCGTGTTTATGGTCCTGTTTACAGAGACCCGATGTCTGCTCACCTGTCCGGTGCGTTGGAAGATGTAGGAGGGCGCGGTATCGTGCAAACAATGCCGACCATGTACACCCGCGATGTCATTTATGACGGTAAATGGGGGAAAGATATGCGTAATTCCGAAGCTGTATTCAGACGCACATTCTTAGGTAATGTTCCGACATCTCCCTATTACGGCAAACCTGTTCCCTGGAGTGTCATTTACAGGGATGGAGAAAGCCAGGATGCCATCGATGTGGCAAAGACGCAGTGTTTTCCGGTCTCATGTAAAATCTCGACAGATAAATACAGAGGTATTGCAGACGGGGAAAACAGAAGTAATCTGTTCCGGGATGAATACCTGATCCGTTTACCGGAAACCATCTTGTTGCGTGCGGAAGCGAAGATGCGCGCCGGTGATAACGCAGGTGCGGCCAACGACATTAACTTGTTGCGTAAGAGAGCGCAGTGTGATTATCTGGTACAAGCTTCGGATGTGAATGTCGATTTAATACTGGATGAGCGCGCCCGCGAATTGGTCTATGAAGAATGTCGCTGGAATACCTTGTTGCGTATGGGTGGCACGATCGCTGTCGACCGGATCAAGAAATATTCCTATTGGAATGATCCGAGAGCGACATTGACTAAGAACTTTAATTTGTGGCCGATCCCGCAGGTCGTGATCGATACGAATAAAGACGTGGTAATGGAGCAAAATCCGGGCTGGAATTGATTCCTGTGTCTTAGTTAAGCAAGAGCCCGCTAAAGTTTTATTGATAGAAAGAAAATAAGATTTTAGCGGGCTCGATTTTTTAGACTGATAATATACATGAATTATGAATTGGAAGATAATAGTATGGGAGCTTATGTTGGTTAGCTTCCTGTTTAGTTGTACGGACTCGGGAAAAGTGGGTGTAAACGATGATCAGCAGGTTAATTATGACTATCTGAAAAGCCATTTTCAGCAGCCGGAACAGGTTTATGGCGTAAATTGCTGGTGGTGGTGGCTAAATGGAAATGTGACAAAAGAAGCCATCACGAAAGATTTGGAAGCTATGAAATCCAGAGATTTCCAAGGTGCCATGATCTTTGATGCCGGTGGTCATAACCAACGGGGAAATAAAGATATTCCGGCCGGTCCCTTGTTCGGCAGTAAGGAATGGACCGACCTTTTTGTTTTTGCCTTGGATGAGGCCAAACGTTTAGGATTGGAGATGGGTTTCAATATCCAAAGCGGCTGGAATTTAGGAGGTCCTTGTGTCACTCCGCAATATGCCGCCAAGCAATTGACCTATTCGGAATTGAAAACGACGGGAGGAAAAACGCTCCATTTACAGTTGGCGAAACCGGAAGAGCATAAAGGGTTTTATAAAGATGTCGCAGTGTTGGCCTTCCCGGCAAACGGAGAAAATCAGACAGACAAAACAGTTGATAAGTTAGACTTGAAATTGGGCCTGCACGAATTGGGCGGCTCTGCTCCGGACTGCCGTTTCTTATTGGAAAATACATCCCGGGGAGAAGAACGGAAAACGGGTAAAACGGTTTTTCTCGTTGATCCGTCAAAAATAGTAGACCTTACGGCTCAGATGGATGAAAAGGGGGCGCTTAGTTGGGATGCTCCCCAAGGCGAATGGAACATTATGCGTATAGGATATACGTGTACGAATTCGGAAGTCTCGACTTCCAGTAATGAATGGCAAGGCAATGTGTTGGATTATATGAGTAAGGAAGCCTTTGACTATTATTGGAATACTGTCGTCGAGCCAATTTTTAAAGCTGCCGGAGACCATGTCGGTTCCACCCTGAAATTTATGGAAACGGATAGTTGGGAGTGTGGAGGAATGAACTGGACGGATTCTTTTTCCGATGAGTTTCGCGCTTATTGCGGATATGACCTGAAACAGTATTTGCCTCTCATAGCCGGTCATGTAGTCGGAAATGTTGATGTTTCGAATGCTTTTTTGGCTGACTTCAGGAAGGCGATTGCCCATTTGGTCGCCAATAACCATTATGCCCGTTTTGCAGCGTATGCCCATAAGAATAATATGGGGATTCAGCCGGAGTCTGCCGGTCCTCATGCCGGTCCTCTGGACGGTATCAAGAATTATGGTTTCAGTGATATCGTGATGAGCGAGTTCTGGTCTCCGTCGCCGCATCGCCCGAGGCCGCAGGACCGTTTCTTTATCAAGCAGGCCTCTTCCGCTGCCCATATCTACGGAAAGAAAATCGTGGGAGCCGAATCTTTTACGACCATCGGCCCGCATTGGAATGATGAATTGTGGCATGACCAGAAGTCGGCGTTCGACCATGAAATCTGTGACGGCCTTAACCGGCTCTATTTCCATACTTTTACTTGTTCTCCTGCGGAACAGGGATTGCCGGGGCAGGAATATTTTGCAGGTACGCATGTGAACCCGCGCGTTACGTGGTGGAATCAATCCGGGCCTTTTGTCGACTACTTGCACCGGACACAAATGCTTGTGCAAGAAGGTAAGTTTGTGGCGGATGTCCTTTATTATTACGGCGATCATGTTCCTAATGTCTACCCGTTCAAACACCGGGATATGGCTGGCGCAATGTTCGGATTCGATTATGACGTGACGGATGAGACCATTTTCATGAAGTTAGATGTGGACAACGGGAATGTCACGACACCGGCCGGCGGAACCTACAAAGTGTTGGTTCTTCCGGATCACCGTGTTTTGTCTTTGGCAGTGTTGAAAAAACTGGAAACATTAGTGAAAGAAGGCGCTCATGTGATCGGTTACAAACCGTTGAAAACCGTGTCGTTGGTCGGTGGCAAAACCGCAGATGCCGAATTTAAGCAATTGGCGGACAAGCTTTGGGGTGAGGCAACCGAAGCTACGGGCCGGAATGAATATGGCAAAGGCACTGTCTCATGGGGAAAGAATGCTAAAGAATACCTGCTTTCGCAAAATATACCGGTGGATTTCTCCATCGAAGGAAATGACAGTAAAACGGACTTTGATTATATCCATTACATGATCGGTGAAACCCATGTCTATTTTGTAAGTAATCAAACGGATGAAAAGCAAACGGTTACGGCTCAATTCCGTGTATCCGGGCTACAGCCTGAACTCTGGGATGCACTTTCCGGGGAAATACGCGAAGCGGAAGCCTTTGCCCAAAAAGACGGGTTGACGTCTGTCCCTCTGGTATCGGAACCTTACGGTTCGGTGTTCGTTGTGTTCAACAAAGAGATCGGCAAGAACCGGCAAGGTACGAAACAACACAATTACCCGGATTATGAAACCGTAAAGACCTTGGACGGCTCCTGGACTGTCTGCTTTGATCCGAAATGGGGTGGCCCGGCATCTGTTGTATTTCCGGAATTGATGGATTGGACGACACATTCGGACAAAGGCATCCGGTATTATTCGGGTACGGCTGTCTATAACAAGAGATTCACTGTCGATTTTGAAAAGACTCCGGCAAGCCGTTATTTCCTGCAACTGGAAAATGTAAAGGATGTCGGAATTGCTGCTGTCCGTATCAATCATATGGATAAAGGCATTGTCTGGACCAAACCTTTCCGGGTGGACATAACAGATGCCCTGAAAGAGGGTGAAAATGAGTTGGTCGTGGAAGTTACGAACTCATGGTTCAACAGGGTTGCTGGAGATGAAATGTCGGTAAGCCCAACCCGATACACGCAAACGAATGTTGTTTTGGGAAATGATTTCAGGGGAAACCCGGTTTCCGAAATACAGTTGGAACCTTCCGGCCTGTTGGGGCCTGTGACGATTGTCCGGACGAAAACTCCGGATAACAGATAGTGGAATATGGAAACGGATGGACTGAAAATTCGATGCCCATCCATTTTCAGTCCGATGCCCATGGAATTTTCATTCGATGGGCATCGGATCTTTTTATTTCGCTTTTGCTTCTTCTTCTTTCAATTCTTCCTCTTCCACCTCTTTCACTTTGCGGAACAGGTCGGACGCAAAGATGAAGTCGTTCAGTGCCTTGTTTTGGGAGGTAATGACATCTTTGCTGTTTCCCTGCCATTCCTTGACACCTTCTTTGATGAAGATGATGTTTTCACCGATATTCATAACCGAGTTCATATCGTGCGTGTTGATGATAGTCGTCATCTTGTATTCGCTCGTAATATCGTGGATCAGATCGTCGATAATCAGAGAGGTCTTTGGGTCGAGTCCGGAGTTAGGCTCGTCACAAAACAGGTATTTCGGATTCAGGGCAATCGCCCGGGCAATAGCGGCGCGTTTCATCATACCGCCACTGATCTCGGAAGGATACAAATGTCCGGCCTCCGACAAGTTGACGCGGTCCAAGCAAAACTGAGCCCGTTTCAGACGGTCTTTGTTGCTATCGTTGGAGAACATATCCAGCGGGAACATGACATTTTCCAACACTGTCATGCTGTCGAACAAGGCTGATCCCTGGAACAGCATACCCATTTCACGGCGCAGCATATTCAGTTCATGCTTTCCCATCGATGTCAAATCACGTCCGTCATACAGGATTTCTCCCGAATCCGGCCGCATCAACCCGATGATATTTTTAATAAGAACCGTTTTACCGGAACCGCTTCGGCCGATAATCAGATTCGTCTTCCCTGTTTCAAAAACAGCGCTGATGTCATTCAGTACTGTCCGTCCCTCAAAGGACTTTGTAATATGTTTGACTTCTACCATTTCTTTATGTCAGCATTAAGTTGGTTAAGATCACGTCGGCGAGCAGGATCATGATACTGCTCATTACGACTGCATTCGTACTGGCTTTACCTACATCCAAGGCACCGCCTTTTACATTATAACCGAAATAGGCTGCGATCGACGAAATGATGAATGCGTACACCACCGATTTGATGATGGAATACCAGATATAAAACTCATTGAAGTAGAACTGCAAACCATATTCGAACGAGGCCGGTGTCATGCCTGTCCCGGTGGAATGGCTGGCAGCGATACCGCCCAATATCCCCGTGAACATACTGAAAATAACCAGTACCGGAATAAAAATCATCAGCCCGACGATTTTCGGCATAATCAGGAAATTAGCCGAGTTAACACCCATGATCTCCATTGCGTCGATCTGTTCCGTCACGCGCATGGTGCCGATCTCGGATGCAATGTTACTGCCGACTTTACCGGCCAGGATCAGTGACATGATAGAGGATGAAAACTCCAACAGGATGATTTCACGCGTTGTATATCCGATTGTAAATTTAGGAATAAGCGGCGAACTGATGTTCAGTGAGATCTGGATGGCGATAACCGTACCGATAAAAACGGAGATGATGATAACAATCCAGAGCGAGTCGACTCCTAATTTGTAAATCTCTTTTATCAGCTGCTTAAAGAACATGCTCCAACGGTTCGGGATGGAGATGCTTTTGCCCATCAACATGACATATTCACCTAATTGATGTAATGCTTTATTCATTATTATATATTTCTGTTCAATTTCAGTCTGCAAATATAACGCAAATCTGGGAACAACTGTTCATTTCCTGTTGATACTTCTGGTTTGGATTTAATCTAAACTGGGTTGTAAATTATTTAAGAAGAACATCCGGAGAGCAGATTTGTCGATTATTTGAATAAAAGAATATACCTTTGAGGGTTCCATTAAATAAGTATAGTTACATGAAAACACAGACCATTAAGCAATATCTTTTTTGTAGTTTTATGTTTGCGGGAAGCGTTCTTTTGATGGGGGCTTCTGCCGGAAAATCATATCGGGACACCTCTCTTTCTCCGGCCCGGCGCGCCGATTTATTGTTGAAGGAGATGACCTTGGAAGAAAAAATCGGCCAGATGTGCCAGTATGTCGGACCCGGCCATATCAAGCAAAACGAACAGAAAGCCGATCAGAACAGCAGTGATATGGGAAATATCGATGCCAATGCTTTCGGCTTGAAATCACAGGCGATCATCGATAAAGTGCGGAAAGGCGAAATCGGTTCTTTCCTGCATGTCCTTTCTGTCGATGAGGCGAATGCCTTGCAACAGGTGGCGCAGCAGACCCGTTTGAAAATACCCTTGTTGATCGGTGTGGATGCGATTCACGGCAACGGGCTTCATGCCGGTTGTACGGTGTATCCGACTTCGATCGGTATGGCTTCGACGTTCAACCCCGAGCTGTTGGAAAAAAGCGGCCGGGAGACGGCTTCCGAAATGCGTGCCAGCGGCATGCACTGGGCGTTCAATCCGAATCTGGATGTGGCCCGCGATGCGCGTTGGGGACGTATTGGGGAAACATTCGGCGAAGATACCTATCTGGTTACCCGCATGGGAACAAGCCTGATTTTAGGTTTGCAGGGCCGGGACGGTGTGGAGCCCGATCGCGTGCTGGCTTGTGCCAAACATTTGATCGGCGGCGGTGAGCCGGCCGGCGGCATCAATGCTGCTCCGATGGATATGTCGGAACAGAAATTGCGTGAAGTCTTTCTGCCGCCTTTTATATCGGCTGTCCAATCGAAAGTCTTTACCGTAATGGCTGCCCACAATGAGTTGAACGGCATTCCCTGTCATGGCAATTATTGGTTGTTGAACGACCTGCTGCGCGATGAAATGGGGTTCAAAGGGTTTATCGTCAGCGACTGGATGGATATCGAACGTATGCACTCCATGCATCATTATCTGCCGAGTGAGGAAGAGGCTTTCCGGGTGTCGGTGGAGGCCGGTATCGACATGCACATGCAGGGTGATAACTATTATGAAACGATCCTGGCTGCCGTTCGGGACGGACGCATTCCGGAAACTCGGATAGACAAGGCTGTACATAAGATTCTGGAAGCTAAATTCTTATTGGGACTGTTTGAAAAGCCGGTAGTCGATATTCCGGCAACCCGCAAACTGATCGCTCCGGCTGCTCATCGCGAGACAGCGCTGGATGCTGCCCGCCAGTCGCTTGTCTTGTTGAAAAATGACGGGTTGCTGCCCCTGAAGAAAGGTGCATATCGCAAAATATTTATTACCGGTCCGAACGCCGACAGTCAGACGATATTGGGTGACTGGGCGATGCCGCAGCCGGATGATAACGTGGTAACCGTTTACGAAGGTATCCGCGCCGCTTGTCCGGATGCCTCGATTGATTCCTTGTGTTTTTCTGGTGTCATAACCAGCATAACGCCGGAAGATGTCGAGATGGCCGGACGGAAAGCGCAGGAGGCCGATCTGAATATTGTCGTGATAGGCGAAAATTCCCAGCGCTACGAAAGTAAAGGCCGTACCTGTGGTGAAAATTGTGATCGCGACAACCTCGATTTCCCCGGCTTGCAACAGGAATTGCTTGAAAAGGTTTGTGCATCCGGCAAACCGACTGTCCTGGTGATGTTGAACGGCCGTCCGTTGAGCATTGTCTGGGCGAATGAACATGTTCCGGCTATTCTGGAAGCATGGGAACCGGGTATGATGGGCGGACAGGCGATTGCCGAAGTTCTTTTCGGCGATATCAATCCTTGCGGAAAACTTCCGGTAACTGTTCCGTATAATGTCGGACAGATCCAGACAATCTATAATCATAAGGCTTCCCAATATTCCCGCCAGTTTGCTTTGGGACATACGGGCCCGCTTTACCCGTTTGGCTTCGGACTGAGCTACACCTTGTATCAATACGGTAAACCGGTCCTTTCAAAGGATAAGATCCGGAAAGATGAATCTGTAACAGTCTCTTTCGATGTGACAAACACGGGCAAAATGGATGGAACAGAAATTGTGCAGTTGTATATCCGCGATGAATACGGTTCAATCACTCGTCCGGTCAAAGAACTGAAAGGTTTTCAACGTGTTTCCCTGAAAGCCGGCGAAACCAAGCGTGTCGAGTTTGCGATCACTCCGGACGACCTGAAATTCTATACCGTCCGTAAACTCTGGGAAGTAGAACCCGGTGATTTCACCCTAATGGTCGGCTCCTCTTCAGCGGATAAAGACTTGCAGAAATTAGCGTTAACGGTGGAAGGGGATTAGCCCTTCCACGCTTTTGATATGATCTCCTGGCAATTTTCGTAGACTGTTTGGAATAATTCCATCCCCTTTTTTCGATTAATGCGGATACTTTCTCCGACGGTAAGCATATCGTCCAAAGTAGGTGTCCCATTGTTATTGACAGATGTCGCGCGTTCTCCATGATATCCGATACTGCATAGTGTCAGATCATATGCAGGTGATAATATCCATCTGTCATTTTCATAGATGAAACTGAAATTTTTTGCGTGATCGTCTTTGTTGTCTGTCAGTACGTTGAAAACCATGCGCCGGAACATTTCGTCTACCTGTTTCGGGTCTTGAGTCAAGAAGCCTGTTAAATGGAGCAATATTTTGTAATCCAATTTCGGTTGGCTGATTGATTCGTTTAATAATGCTCCGGCTGTTGCAATATGCAAACGTTCTCCGGCTTTTAGATCAAAACGTTTGCTTGCAAAATATTTTCCTTCCAGCAACTTGAAATCGGCGACTTGTATATTGCATTTTCGGGCTGTTAGATTATAGCGATACTCCATTGCTCCCATATCTTCCGGATCATAGTTATGACGGAATTTAACCAACCAACTACCGTCTTGATCATGTAATAGGCATTTGGGGCGGCATCCGCCGGAATTACCACTGTTAAAATAAAGGATATCAGTTCCTACGTCTGATTTTTCAGAAAGAACGTCAAGAGCCATTTGTTGTAATGTGTCTAATTCCGGTAAAGATTTTTCTTCGCCGATGTATGATTCGGGTACATAGCATAAGGCTCCCATTCCGGAATTTCCAACAATACTTAAACGTTGTATAGGGGTCAGATTTGAGTCGTCTATATTTTGTTTTCTCAATAGCCGGTTTAATAGATAACGCCCGTATCCATCGGGTAAGCTATCTTCAAAAATTCCGAAATTGCCCCAAAAGGGTTCTGGCTTAGCTATGAACAGGTCCGGCTTTAATGGAAGTTCTATAGGAGAAATTGAAAATCCAGTTGATAACCATTCCTTGTCATATTGGAAGGCGCATCTTGTATTATCCGGTGTCATTGTCAGTATTCCTACTTTTTTGTCACGATACAACACAGACAACTTATCTATCCATTTCATAGCGTCCTCTCTTTCTGTTTTTGTTTTTATTGATGTTTTCCAATTCTTCCATTGTGCTGTATTGAGGTTCGGATAACAATGCTTTTATCTCTTTCGCATATCCTAATGCTTTTGCAAGAGCAACGAAAGAAGCCAATGAAATAGTATATTTCTGTTCAAATTTGGCAATTGTTGGAGCTGGTACGCCGCTAAGCTGGGAAAGAGCTTCTCTGGAAAGATTCTTCTCTAATCTCCTTTTTTGCAGATTCTGGGCTATTATCTGTAAAAGGCTCTGTGCCGTATCTAAATCAAATGTGTATATTAAAGACATTATTGTATCTTTTATATGATTAAATTGGATATAATGGATATTATTGTATTTATTGCAAATATACGGAAAACTCACATAGTCGTATCCGTTTGATGATAAATTAACATTTGTTCTTTTAGTCTTCTTTTAGTCCGTTATTCAAGGGGGCTTATTGTATAAAACGTATTTTTTAGCTTCGAAAGACATCCGAAACAAAACAAATGTTAATCCGCTTTTTGGACGTCAAAAAGGGGGTTTTTCGACTTTTTCGAGCGTTTTCCCCAATTACGACCGTCCTCTTTGCCATTACGACC
>ERZ791875.1594-NODE-1594-length-14317-cov-3.331721_pt1 | contig 14317 bp, 9 predicted proteins | sample MGYA00510278_ERZ791875 | MGnify/ENA primary metagenome ERZ791875 (study PRJEB30046, sample SAMN00792078) | human gut metagenome | study: EMG produced TPA metagenomics assembly of the A metagenome-wide association study of gut microbiota in type 2...
TTCGAACACTTCCAACCCTAGACAAGGTGTTGCACTTCTATTTAGAACCCGGGTTCCACCCAATCGTCACAAACAGCGGCCTAGAATAGGGAGCAGAGTCGGTCTGAATGGGCATACCGACCAGACGATCCCTAGGGAAAGGAGCCGTCATGGAGAACAAGTCTTCTAACGGTTGGAAGTTCTTCGCGCTGCTGTTCGGCGGATTGCTCGCCGCGCTTGTTGGCCTGTACATCTACAAGCAGCAGAACCCGGATTACGATCCGTGGGAGGAGCCGTGGGAGAACAGCTCCTCGCCGGTCGACCTAGGTCTGAATAAGGCCGAGGATGAGGCCGATGACGAGGCGAAAGCCGCCCCGGCCGAAGCCTGATAGGGCGGTCTTTCAACGCAAGAAGCCCCGCAACCGATGGATGTCGGTTGCGGGGCTTCTTATGCTCCGGCGGCCGTCAGGCCAGAGGAGCAGTGTGCCAGATACGCGGAGCCGTTAAGCGGGAAGCCCGGTGGGCTTCCCGTAGGCGACGCCGAGCGGCGACAGCCGCGAGGTAGAAACCAGCACGTAGCTGGCGCGCCGCTCCGGCGGCCGTCAGGCCAGAGGAGCAGTGTGCCAGATACGTTCCAAATAGTCTTCCATGGAGCGGTCGGAGCTGAAGTAGCCGGAGTTGGCCACGTTGAGCAGGGCCTTGCGGTTCCATTCGAGCTCGTCGGCGTAGAGGGCTTCGATCTCAGACTGGATGTCCATGTAGGCGGAGAAGTCGGCCAGGGTCATGAACCAGTCCTTGGTCAGCCAGTCGGCCACAAGCGGGGAGTAGGCGTTGCGGTCGCCGTTGGAGAAGGTGCCGTCGGCCACCAGATCGATGGCCTGCTTCAGGCGCGGATCGGCCTCGTAGTAGGAGGCGGGATTGTAGCCCTCGGCGTACTTCTTCTCGACCTCGTCGACGGTCATGCCGAACAGGAAGAAGTTCTCGGCGCCGACGCGCTCACGGATCTCGACGTTCGCGCCGTCCAGCGTACCCACGGTCAGGGCGCCGTTCAGAGCGAACTTCATGTTGCCGGTACCGGAAGCTTCCTTGCCGGCCTGGGAGATCTGCTCGTCAAGCTCGGTGGCCGGGATGAGGTTCTGAGCCATCTCGACGTTGTAGTTCGGCAGCATGTGGACGGCGAGCTTGCCCTTGACGGCCGGATCGCTGCTGATCACGCGGGAAACGTTGTTGATCAGCTCGATGGTCATCTTGGCCAGGTAGTAGCCCGGAGCGGCCTTGGCACCGAAGAACACGGTGCGCGGAGTGATGTCCTCGGCCTTGACCTTGCCGGACTTGATGTCGGCGTAGTTGGAGATCACGGCGAGAATCTTCAGAGACTGGCGCTTGTACTCGTGCAGACGCTTGACCATGGTGTTGAACAGGGTGTTCTCGTCGATATCGATGCCGTAGTGGTCCTTGGCGAAGCCCACGAATGCGTGCTTGTTGGCCTTCTTGACGGCGGCGAACTTCTTGACGAATTCATCGTCCTTGGCCAGCGGCTCGAGACCCTTGAGCAGTTCCAGATCGGCGACCCACTTGTCGGTGCCCAGGCCCTCGGTGATGAGGTCGGACAGGCGCGGGTTGGCGAGCTTGACGAAGCGACGCGGGGTCACGCCGTTGGTCACGTTGGTGAACTTGTCCGGGTAGACGTCGGAGAAGTTCTTCAGGGTGACGTCCTTCAGCAGCTGGGAGTGCAGCTCGGCCACGCCGTTGACGTGGGAGCCGCCGTAGGTGGCCAGGTAGGCCATGCGCACGGCGTCGCCGGTGTAGATGGCCATGTCCTTGATGGTGTTCTTGTCGACGCCCTTGGACTTGAGCTCGGCCTCGAACTGCTCGTTGATCTTCTCGATGATCTCAAGGTGACGCGGCAGCAGCTCGCCGATCAGGCTGGCCGGCCAGACCTCAAGGGCCTCCGGCAGCAGGGTGTGGCAGGTGTAGTTGAAGGTCTTGGTGGTGATGGACCACGCGGTATCCCAGTCGTAGCCGTACTCATCGATGAGGATGCGCATGAGCTCGGGGATGCCGATCACCGGGTGGGTGTCGTTGAGCTGGAAGACGATCTTGTTCGGGAAGGTCGTCAGGTCCGGCTTGTCCTGCCCCGGGTAGAAGACGCGGATGGCGTCGTGCAGGGATGCGGAGACGAAGAAGTACTGCTGCTCGAGGCGCAGTTCCTTACCGACCTTGGTGGAGTCTTCCGGGTAGAGAATCTTGGAGATGTTCTCGGCCTTGACCTGCGGGGCCACGGCGTCCATGTACTCGGAACGGTTGAAGGCGAGCAGATCGAACTCGTCGTAGCTCTTGGCGGTCCACAGGCGCAGAGTGTTCACACGCTGGGACTTGTAGCCGGGAACCATGTAGTCCACCGGCACGGCGCGCACGGACCAGGCCGGTTCCCAGGTCTTGGTGCCGTCGGCGTTTTCGACGACCTTGCCACCGAAGGAGACCTTCTGATCACGGTTGTAGTCGGTGTGGCCCCACGGCTCTTCGTTGGCCAGCCAGTAGTCCGGGGTTTCGACCTGCTTGCCGTTCTCGTCGAACTTCTGCTTGAAGATGCCGTACTTGTACTGGATGCCGTAGCCGAAGGCCGGCACGCCGAGGGAGGCGAGGGAGTCGATGAAGCAGGCGGCCAGACGGCCGAGGCCGCCGTTGCCGAGGCCCGGCTCGTATTCGGCGTCGACGACGTCCTGGACCTTGAAGCCGAGGGCTTCCACGGCCTTGTCGAACTGCTCGGTCAGACCGGCGTTGAGCAGCGCGTTGCGCAGCTGCTTACCCATCAGGAATTCTGCGGACAGGTAGCCGACGGCCTTGGTGTTGCCGTTCACGGTGTCGGCCTGGGTCTTGAACCAGGAGTCGGCAAGGTGGTTGCGCACGGCCTTGGATGCGGCGACATACACGTCAGCAGGGGTAGCCTGCTCGGTGGTGACGTTCTGAGTGTATTTCAGTTGTTCACGAATCTCGTCGGCGAATTGTTCCGCCGTGACAGGAGACTTCGGTGCGGTGATTTCGGTCATTCTGACTTTCCTTCCGGGATAAGTGCCCGTGTTTATTATGCCGCGCGATAGGTATCGTCGCACAAACGTAAGCATGAACTCTCCGTAACGACGATGGCGGAGCGTTCTTGCATACGTTCTCATTTAGAGCGTAGCACATGCCCCGATATTCCGCATCACACCGTATGCCATCGTTTGCATTATGGAAGATCTTCCGGCTCCGGTGCCATGATGGGATACATGGCAGTAATTCTTGAAAAAGACCTGAAACGCGGGCATGACGCGCTGGTGCAATGGCGTGCCGCGGCCCGGGAGCTGGCGGACAACACACCACATCGTCTGACCGTCTCCCCTGTCTTGCCACGCCCGGTGTGGGCGATGGCCGTGCGCTACTCGCTGTTTCTGCTGGAGCGGCGCGCACCCGGCCCTGGCGTGGAGGTGCGTGTCGCGCCGTGGGGGGCGGTCAAAATCTTGGACGGCCCGGAATCGGACCCGCATAACCTGACCCCGCCGGACGTCATCGAGCTGGACCCGGAAGTCTGGCTGCGGCTGGCCTGCGGCATCACCACATGGGCAGAGGAAAAGGACGCCGGCCACATCAGCGCGGTCGGCGAGCGCGACGACCTGAGCGACCTGCTGCCGCTGTGAGGCGCGAAGCGTAAGTAAGCCACCAGCGGCGGCACCATCAGCCATAACCACAAATCCCCTTGTGCTCAACCAAGCACAAGGGGATTATTACGAGAAGACCGGCGTTCAGCTCTTCTTGGGCTTGAGCGCGGAAGGCATGGGCATCGGAATCGGCTTGCGCGGGGCCGGCTTCGGTGCGGCAGGCGCGGAGGCCGGGAACTCGCCGCTGGTCGCCTTTGCGGCGGCTTCGGCAGCCCACTTGGCGTACTCGTCGAGGTCATCCTCCTGCGTAGCGGGAGCTGCCTCGGCGGCACCGGAAGCGTGGTCATCAGCAGCGGAATCCACATCCTTGTCCGCATACTGGTCATCGATGTCGGCGAACGGGTCAGGAGAGCCCATTCCCGGCTCCTGCTCGCTCAGCTCTTTTGCCAGCTCATCGTAGTCGGTATCGGTGGTCAGGTACTTGAGCTTTCGGGCAATTTTCTGCTGTTTTGCTTTTTGACGTCCGCGGCCCATCTGACCCCCTGCGATTACTGTGCTGTTCGATTCATCAACAATAGAGAGTACCACTAATAGTGGCTTGTTCGTTGTCGGCTCACACTTTTACCATAAAAAGCGTTTATTTAGGGCATATTCAAAGGATTTTCGCATGACCGACGAGCAGCAACTGACAGCGGCAGGCAATGAGATGAGCGCGAGCTTCCTCGCGGCCAAAAAGCGTTCGGACGAAACGCTCGCCAAGCTGGAGGCCAAGCCGTCGTCCTTCACCATGTTGACCGGCGACCGCCCGACCGGCCGGCTGCACCTCGGCCACTACTTCGGCTCGATCCGTGAGCGTGTCGCCATGCAGGAGCGCGGCGTCAACACGAACATCATCATCGCCGACTACCAGGTGATCACCGACCGCGACACCACCGAGCACATCCAAGACAACGTGCTGAACCTGGTGCTCGACTACATGGCCGCCGGCATCGATCCGAACAAGACCATGATGTTCACCCACTCCGCCGTGCCGGCCGAGAACCAGCTACTGCTGCCGTTCCTGTCCTTGGTCACCGAGGCCGAGCTGCACCGCAACCCGACCGTGAAGTCCGAGATGGAGGCGTCCGGCCACGCGCTGACCGGTCTGCTGCTCACCTACCCGGTGCATCAGGCGTGCGACATCCTCTTCTGCAAGGCCAATGTCGTGCCGATCGGCAAGGACAACCTGCCGCACGTGGAAATCACGCGCACCATCGCCCGCCGTTTCAACGAGCGTTACGCCAAGAAGAACCCGGTGTTCCCGGAGCCGGCCGCCATTCTGTCTGAGGCACCGGAGATTCCGGGTCTCGACGGCCGCAAGATGAGCAAGTCGTACGGCAACTCCATCATGCTGGGCGCCACCGCCGAGGAAACCGCCAAGCTCATCAAGAAGAGCCCGACCGATTCCGAGCGCCGCATCACCTTCGACCCGGTTGCCCGCCCGCAGGTCTCCGCCCTGCTGACCACCGCCGGCCTGGTGACCGGCCGCGACCCGAAGGACATCGCCGAGGAGATCGGTGATTCCGGCGCCGGCGCGCTCAAGGCATACGTCATCGAATCAGTCAACGAGTTCCTGGCCCCGCACCGCGAGCGCCGCGCCGAGCTGGCCAAGGACATGGATTCCATTCGTGACATCCTGCACGACGGCAACAAGCGCGCCAACGCCATCGCCGAGGAGACCCTCGACCAGGTGCGCGAGGCCATGGGCATGAAGTACTGATTTTCCCGCCGCTCGTAGCAAGACGCCGTGTCAGCCCCAACTGGGCAACTGACACGGCGTTTTTGTATTGCGGCGTCTGCTGTGTCCTATCTTCACTTCGAGGGGCGGATTTCTTGTTTTTCCGTGCAACGCGGCTATCAAGACGGACCTCTGTTCACTTCATGCCGATGGCTTGCATCAATACGTACGCTCCCCGCACAGCAATGTCATTACGACGTGTTGCGGCATAGCGCGCATGGCTTCCGGAGTATCGGCGGCGTATGGGTCGGCGTCCAGCAACACCACATCGGCCGGGTCGCCGGATGCAAGGCGGTCACGGCCAGTGGCGGTCGAGGCTGCCAGCGAGGTATGCACATCGAGGCACTGCTCGGGCTGGAACGGCTCGCGGTCAGAGCTTTCGGTGCCGAGCACGGCGGCGGAAATGGCCAGCCACGGGTCCAGCGGGGCCACGGGCGCATCCGAGCCCATGCGCAGCGTGGTACCGGCGTCGTGGAGGGCCCTGAACGGATAAGGGATGCCGGCCGGGTTGGCCCAGAAACGGGTGATGACGTCGCGGTCATCCATGGCGTGCTGCGGCTGGATGCTGGCCGTGAGCCCCAGCTCGGCGAAACGCGGGATATCGACGGGTTTGAGCATCTGCGCATGCTCGATCGATCCATGTGCGTGCGTGGCGGCGACTGCGTTGAGCGCAATGGTGTTCGCTTCGTCGCCAATGGCGTGGCAGGCAATGTCGAAGCCATGCTCGGTGGCTAGGCGCATATAGTCTTCGATTTGCTGCGGCGTGTAGCTCAGCGTGCCATACGTCAGCGGCTCGATGCCCGAATACGGCGTGGAGCAGTAGGCGGAGCGGGTGTTGAGCGATCCGTCCGAGATGAGCTTCATGGCGCCCACATGGCCAAGCCCGGCGCTGCCCGGCAATTCCTTGCCGGTATGCCAACCCGCGTCAATGGCGGCTCGCAACCGCTCGGGGTATACACCGGCGTCCACGCGCAAACCGTTAATGCCGGCCGCGAAACGATTGATCCATGTATCGATGTTTTCGGCCATTTCATAATCGCGGATGCCCACCACGCCCTTGCTTGCGGCGTCCTGTTCGGCCTCGCGCAGCAGACGGTCAGTCTCTTCAGCAGCGCCCGGCGCCTTGTCGAAGGCGGTGTAGGCGTTGAACCATTCGAGTTCACCGACCAGACCGGATTCGTCCACATGTACGCCAAGCCTGCGGGCCGCGGCGGAATTCACCCATCCGCAGTGCATGTCCGCGCTGGAGAGGGCCACCGGCTGTTCGCCGGTCACGGCGTCAATTGCGGCCAGTGTGGGCTGCTCGTCGTCGGCCCACAGCGAGTGACGGAATCGCATGCCCACCACGAAGGCATCTGGGTCAAGCGTGCCGGCGGCGCGGCGCTCATCCAGATGACGGCGCAACATGTCCATCGCTTCGGCGGCGGAACGGGCATTGATGAGGTCCAGTCGGCCCAGCGTCTTAGCCCATTGCGTGAAGTGCGTGTGGCAGTCCCACAGGCCGGGAATAACCCACAGGCCGTCGGCGTCGATGGTGGTTTCGTCGGCGGGTGCGGCGGCCGACGTTGGGATTGAGACGCTGCCAGAAGCAATGGCATTCGTCGCGTATTCCAACGATGTCGTATGCGCCTTAGTCTGCATCGTGCTGTCCGAAGCCGAGACCGTTCCAGCAGGGCCGACAGACGCAACAACCCCATCGCGAAGCACCACATCCACGCGGTCCTGAGACCCCGGAACACCGGCATTGACAATACGCACCAAGCTACTCATACCGGCCATCATGCCACCTTTGCATGAACGCCATGGAGATTCGTCCAAGTTGAATCGCGCCGTCGACGGCGATTCCCGCTGGCTGCCTGCAAACCCCTACGTTCCATGTAATTGCGGGATGGCCTGCAACTGCGATGAACACCCATAGTTTATCCACCGACTTATCCACATTTATCCACCGAAAAATTGGGGCGGTAGACAGGGCCGGTAGCCGGACTCTACACTGCGAGGACAAAGCGAACATCACGAAGGGGTGATCATCATGGGTAGCTCAACGGCATTGACCGAGCTGACAATGCAGAAGTACCAACGAATGCAGACGTGCGCAGATGTTCAACGACGAAGCGCATGGCGCCCACCCTATGCCCTGACAACAGCGTTGGAGCTTTTGTCAATTGAAGTACCCCGCATATCAAGCAAACACAAAGGCCTTGCAACTACAACCATTGTTGCGGTTCCACACGCCAATGACAAACGGCACATTGTGGGGGTCAAAGTGGTTGTATGGCCTTTTCCACTAGACACGGTCATAATCGAGGGACAATTCACATGCACTTCACCAGCTTGCACATGGGCCATGTTCTCCACGTATCTCGAACTTGAAGAACTCATCGTTCTCGCTGATTCCATGATGCGACGAGATCGAAGGCTCTGCAGAACAACCATCGACGCCCTTTCTCTGTATCTCGATGAGGCCGAGGCCCAGGTGCGAGCCGACAAAGAGAATGGCACCAATTCGTATTTGTTCCGCGGGTATAACAAATGCCGTCGCGCCCTACTTTTGGCGCGCGCGGGCACAGATTCCTCCATGGAAACACGAACTCGTTTGGCTCTCTTGAAATACGGTCTGAATTGCCCGCAGGTGAATTATCCAATATTCGTAGGAAACAACACCAGACCCATATATCTCGATCTTGCATACCCTGAATTCAAGATATGTATCGAATACGAAGGCTCTCATCATGCCGGGCAATGGCTGAATGACGCGAGACGCCGCCAGATGATCGAAGATGCTGGCTGGAAGTACATTCAAGTCACCAAATTAGATATTGGCGACGAAGCGGGAGAAGAGGCCCTTGCCCGAAGAGTTGCCGAAAGGATACAGGAGGTTACGGGCAAAACGGTCCAGCTCACGATGCGGCAAACTACCCAGCAAATTAGCGATGTCCGAAAGCTACGCCGTATTCCACTGTACAAACGGCTGAAATTCGAGCCTCTGCTGCCAATTATTCCGACGACGCAGGAATAATAAGCCCGGTAGAGTCAGTCCGCACCGTCCGCACCGCGCTACGGTATTCAAAACCCATTTCAAGGGGCTGATTTGGCCTCCGCCGGAGGTCTACTTCCGTTTCAAGGGGCTGATCATCCGGTAGACCACGTGTATCAATGCCCTTACGTCAACGCCATTCCGCCGTTTTGGAGCCGCGTCTACTCAGGCATCAGCCCCTTGAAACGGAAGTAGATCTCTCCAGAACGTCAAATCAGCCCCTCGAAGTCCGTTTTGGCCTCAATGGTTCCTGCCGAACCACAAAAAAGCCACTCCTCTGCCATACGAGCCGACCGCACAGCAGGCACGTGTCATTTGCCGCTGCGGACCTCGGACTCCATGGCTTCCATGGGCTCGTCGACGAGCACGGTGCCGGACGGCAGGGTGCCGGGCAGCGGATCGTCCATGTAGTGGTCGAATTCGTAGAGCATGCGCTTGTTCGGCTTGGCGGTCAGCAACGAAACCACCACGATGAACAGCAGCGAAATGATGAACGCCGGCAGCAGCTCATAGATGGCGAATACGCCGCCCAAGGGCTTGACGAGGTTGTGCCAGATCAGCACGGCCGCCGTGCCGGACAGCATGCCGGCCACGGCGCCGGCCTTGTTGGCGCGACGCCAGTATAGCGAGCACAGCATCAACGGGCCGAATGAGGCACCAAGCCCGGCCCACGCGTAAGACACCACCTGGAAGATCGACGAGTTCTGGTCGTATGCCACCAGAATGCCGAACAGGAACATGACCACCAGCGTGACCCTGGCCACAATCATGACCTGCTTGTCGGTGGCCTTGCGGTGCAGCAGCCCGCGGAAGATGTTCTCGCCCATGGCCGAAGCGCCGATGATCAGATACGAGGAGCTGGAGCTCATCGAGGCCGCGAAAATGCCGGAGACCACCACGCCGCACATGAAGCTCGGCAGCAGGGTCTGCGCCAGCACGATGAAGATGGTTTCCGCATCGGTGGAGGTCAGCAGTTCGGTGGGCATCATCGCACGCCCCACCAAGCCGATGCACACTGCGCAACCCAGCGAAATCACGCACCAGGAGGTGGCGATGATTCGGGACTTGCGCACTTCTTCCACGCTGCGGATGGACAGGAAGCGCACCAGCACCTGCGGCATACCGAAGTAACCCAGGCCCCACGCCAGCATGGAGATGATGGTGATGATGCCGTAGTCGGAGGGCGCGCCGAACACGGCCTTGCCCGCCTCGACGAGCTGCTGGCCGGTGGCCGGGTCCAGCTTGGGCGCGGCCACCTGCGTGCCGGACAGGTAGCCGGGGATGGCACGCAGGAATTCCACGGTGTTGTCGACACCGCCCGCGCTGGCCACGGTGCCGATGAACACCACCGCGAGCGCGAAGAACATGAGCATGCCTTGAATGAAGTCGGTCATCACCACCGACAAGTAGCCGCCCACCACGGTGTAGACGAACACGACCACCGCGCCGATGATCATCATGACGTGGTAGTCGAAACCGAACAACGTGGCGAACAGCTTGCCCACGGTCACGAAGCAGCTGCCCACGTACACGCTGAAGAACACCAGGATGATCACGGCCGCGATGGTGGAGATCACGCCCTTCTTGTCATGGAAACGCTTGGCGAAGAAGTCAGGAATGGTGATGGCATCGTCGGTCACTACCGAGTAGCGGCGCAGTCGCCGGGCCACAAGCTTCCAGTTGAGATAGGTGCCGAGCGCCAGTCCGACGGCGGTCCCCATCGGGTCGGCCGCACCAGTGAAGTAGGCCAGGCCCGGCAGGCCCATCAGCAGCCAGCCGCTCATGTCGGAGGCTTCGGCGCTCAGGGCCGTGAGCCACGGCCCCACGCCGCGCCCGCCCGCAAAGTATTCCTTGGAGGAGGAGTTGGAGCGTTTGGAGTAGATGAATCCGATGGACAGCATGGCCGCAAAATAGATGACCATGGCCAGCAGAATCCAGAAATCGTTGGCCAACTGCGCCCCTCCTCAATCATGACGCCAAGCGGCTACCGCCATGGCAGAACTATGTGCTGATATGCGATTGACGCCGGAGCGGCGTCATACAGACCGTCACAGCCGTGAATACGGCCGCAACGCACTTCGCCTGATGGTAGTGGATACAAGGGCTCAAGCACCTTCCACCGTTTCCATACTGAGACGCTGTTTTATCCGAGCTCCCCCCACCTGAGGAGAGCCAAGATGACGGTCAGATGTCGTAGCGCCAGGACTTGTCGGTCACCACGCGGGCCATCGCCAAGCCGATCGGCAGACAGATAATCACCATGAACGCACGGAACGCCCAGTCCAGCGCATTCATGGTCTGGAAGCTGCCGAGGTACCACATGGCACGATACATATACAGACCGGGCACCATGATCACGATCGACGGCACGGTCAGGCAGATGCGCGGGTAGCCGAGGTGCGGCGGTAGCCAGCCACGTCGCACGGATGAACGCCACACCGATGCCAGAATGCCCGCCAGAAACGCGCCGATGAAGGTAGCCATCTCGGGTGCCACGTTGAAGTCTTGCAATTCCAAGCGCAGCGTGTCCGTGATCGCACCGATCAGGGCGGCGGTCAGGCACATGCGCTGCGGCGAATTGAACAGCACGGAGAAGCCCCACACGCCGACGAACGCCGCCACGAATCGCAGCAATCCGTTGACCCACGGGTCAAGCCCCAGTGGCTCAAAGCCTTCCGGGTGCAGGTGCACCATCACGGCCACGGCCCAGCCTGCCAGCGTGGCCATCAGGATGATGCACAGCACGTACGCCACGCGCTGGATGCCCGAGGGGAAGTCGATTTTCGCCATGTCGAGTCCGCCTGTGATGAGCGGGAAACCGGGGATCACGAACAGCATGGCGCCGATGTAGGCCGTATCGTGCGAGAGCGCGACTGGGTCGAAAATGCCGATGAGTCGCAGGGTGCCGGTGCAGGCGAGCGCCGCCGCGGCCACGCACACAAAGGTGACGAAGAACTGGTTCAGATGGTATGCAAACAGCCGGCGACGCATCCACTGGCCAAGGCCCGCGCCCACGAACGCACCGATCATGTCGTATGGGCCGCCGCCGAGCAGGAACACGAAGGCCGCGCAGGCTAGGGCGGAGGCCAGACCGGAGAACCACGGCTTGTACAGCGGCTTACGGCGCTCAATCAGATCGAGTCGCTCGTGCGCCTGCCGCACGGTGATACCGCCCTTGGCCTTCTCTTCGTCGGAGCGCTCGTTGAAGTGTTCGGCGTATTCCTTGGGCACGCGATTCTTACGCTTCGTACTGCTTGCAGCAGGGCTTTCGGCGGTTGCGCCGTTCGCCGCGTTCGCCGATTCAACCGACTCATTGGAGTCACCGGTAAACACTTCGGCATCGTCGTAGGCCTTCTCTTCGGCCGCTTTGTCTTCGACCGGAGTGACTTCCGCGCTGTCCGCCAAAAGTCGGTGGGCTTCTTCATTGTCATCGTCCAAGGACTTGGCCACGGAGGTCACGAGTACCTTGGTTTTCGACGCAAGATCCAGCGCCTCGTCCACGCTGCCGTTGGCCGCCTCAGCCTCGACCTTGGCACGTTCGCGCAGGCGCTTGGCCAGATCGGCCGAATACTGCGAAGCGTCACGTTCGTCCAAATGCTTGACCACGCCATCGGACAGTTGCGAATCGACGTGATACATCGACCCCTTGCCGAGATTCACGGAGAACCAGTCGGCGAAATGTTCCAGCAGCCAGATACGTTCGGTGTTCACGCCGGTACTCGGCAAATCCACGACTTCGGTGATGCGGTTACGACCATCCGTGCAGGTGGCCTCGATATCCGTCAGGTTCACGTCGGCGCGTACGTGCACGCCCAGCGGGTAGGCGATGCGGTGCATCATTTCACGCACGCGGAAGGAGCCGGTGCCGGCTCCCAGGTCCAACATGCCGACTCGTACAATCACGCTGGCTTTGGCGGCGATACCGGCGTCCACCACCGGTTTTTCCCAATCGCGTGCAATATCTTCCATGTCCAGCGGAATGGAGTGGGTGTGGAATTTACGTACAGCCGTTGCGCCTTTCGCTTCGGGCGCACTTTTTTTCTTCTGTTCGCTCACATCCTTCATTACTACTCCCTGCCTTCCCCGCCAGCAATCGTAAGGCGCTCAAATCTTCCGCGAATCGGACAGTGTCTCATATGCTGTCCGATATTCGGTCTCTATAGGTGGACAACTTGGCGCACTATATGGACTTCGTAACGTAAATAGCGATTTCGCGGGGATACACTATTGCCCACACAACAACCACGTTGAATATGGGCTGTGGGCTCGCAACGACTGGTCTCAACAACTGCGGAGGAGCCGCAGACGACCAGTAGACCGAGCAACCTGTTATTCGGCAAAGGAGGTTATATGGCAACACCTGAAGAACAGATCACTCCCGCTGACGCCGCCATCGTCACTACCGGGACCGGCCGAAAGGGCCCGGAGGAGCATGATCTTCCCGAAAGCCTGAAGTACGACATGGATCTGTGTCTTGAGATCCTGCGTAACGTACTGGGCGAATACAACCCCGAACTGCTGTCTACGTTCGACACCGTGCGTCATTACGCGGTGGAGGCCAGCGCCGAGCATTTCGCCGAGCTGAAGGATCCGAACCCCGACCAGGATGGCCTGAAGGAGGCCGTGAACGTCATCGACAACATGACGTTGCACGACGCCCAGCTGCTGGCCCGCGCGTTCGCCACGTATTTCCATCTGGCAAACCTGTCCGAGGAGAACTACCGCGTTTCCGTGCTCCACGAGCGCGAGAACAACGTGCCCGTTGACCAGGCGGTCGACCCGATCAACGAGCTCACCGTCGCTTACCACCAGCTCATCAATGAGACTGGCCCGGCCAAGGCCAAGGAACTGCTCAACCAGCTCGAATTCCACCCCGTCTTCACGGCGCACCCCACTGAGGCCCGTCGTAAGGCCGTGGAAGGCAAGATTCGCCGCGTTTCCGAATTGCTTGAGGAGTACAAGCGCCTCGGCGGCTCGGATAAGAAGGAATGCCTGCGCCGTCTCTACAACGAGATCGACGCCCTGTTCCGCACTTCTCCAATCGCGCTGAAGAAGCCGACCCCGGTTGAGGAAGCGGACACAATTCTCGACATCTTCGACAACACGCTGTTCAACACCATCCCCAAGGTTTACCGTCGCTTCGACGACTGGGTCCTGGGCGATAAGGCCGGTCTCGTCGAGCCCGCTTGCCCCGCGTTCTTCCACCCGGGCAGCTGGATCGGCTCCGACCGCGACGGTAACCCGAACGTCACCGCCAAGGTGAGCCGCGCCGTGGCCCGCAAGTTCTCCGATCACGTGATCGCCGCCCTTGAGCAAGCCACCCGCACCGTCGGCCGCAACCTCACGATGGAAGCCGAGACCACGCCGCCGAGCGCCGAGCTCAAGAACCTCTGGAGCCACCAGAAGGAAATGAGCGAGCGTCTGACCGACAAGGCCGCCCTGATCTCCACCAAGGAGATGCACCGCGCGGTCATGCTGGTGATGGCCGACCGTCTGCACTACACCATCGAACGCGATGCCGACCTCATGTACCACTCCTGCGACAACTTCCTCGCCGACCTCAAGGTGGTCCAGCGTTCGCTGGCCGCCGCCGGCGCCAAGCGTTCCGCTTACGGCCCGCTGCAGGATCTGATCTGGCAGACCGAGACCTTCGGCTTCCACATGGTGGAGATGGAGGTCCGTCAGCACTCCGTGGTGCACGCCCGCGCCCTTGCGGATATCCGCGAGCACGGCCTGCATGGCGAGCGCGGCGAACTGCAGCCGATGACGCACGAGGTGCTCGACACCTTCCGCGCCCTCGGCGCCATCCAGAAGCGCAACGGCCTCAAGGCCGCCCGCCGCTACATCATCTCCTTCACCAAGAGCGCCCAGAACATCAAGGATGTC
>ERZ791875.1597-NODE-1597-length-14293-cov-2.867327_pt1 | contig 14293 bp, 10 predicted proteins | sample MGYA00510278_ERZ791875 | MGnify/ENA primary metagenome ERZ791875 (study PRJEB30046, sample SAMN00792078) | human gut metagenome | study: EMG produced TPA metagenomics assembly of the A metagenome-wide association study of gut microbiota in type 2...
CTTTAGTTATGCCCATCGCTATGATTCCCACCAGACGCGCATCACTTTCAGCAACGAGATCGTGAAAGGTCGCCAGGGATGGGTATGGGATCTGGAAACGGGCGAGCGTTATCGTCTGCCGTTGGATGCGAACAATAGTTACTTGTTTGATTTTGGGCCTGCCGATTCTCTCCTGATCGTATTCGATAAGCAAAAAAGAGGAAATGACTATAAACCGCTACCTGTCTCCGGTACAGACTTGAAAGACTTCTCGTCCGACTGGGATGTCGAGTTCCGCCACAGCCGTGAGAATACGGTGCAGAATGCACATTTCGACAAACTGAAGGATTTGAAGGAAACGGACTATGTGAACTTCTGCGGAACGGCTGTTTATAAGAAGAAAATCAATGTTTCTTCGCCAGCCGGTATGACGCTAAATCTCGGATTGGTGCATGGCGTGTCGGAAGTATTTGTAAACGGGCAGAATTGTGGCATCAAATGGTATGGTCGCCGTATTCATCCGATAGCCGCCCAATTAAAACAGGGGGAAAATACAATTGAAATACATGTGGTAACCGTTATGGGTAATTACATGAAGACACTGACGGATAATAAGATTGCCCAGGCATGGACCCGGAGGCAGGATGTTATCCAGCCGGCGGGATTGGTCGGACCAGTCACTATGTATAGAGTTGAAAGTTGAAAATTAAAAGTTGAAAAATAACGAAGATATGAAGATATTGAAGAAGATCGTGATGATGTGCTTTTTGATCGGGGCTGTGGTTCCGGTTTGGGCAAAGGATTATCAGATGACCATGTTCGGGATTAAATCGGATGGGACTACCATGAACACCCGTTCCATACAGAAGGCGATTGATTTTATCTCTGAGAACGGAGGCGGACGACTGGTGTTTAGTGTCGGACGTTATCTGACCGGAAGTATCCACCTGAAGTCGAATGTGACCATTCATCTGGGAGAAGGGGCTGTGCTGGTAGGTTCCACCAATCCGTACGATTATGATATGGAGTTGAATGCCTGGTATGGTCTGATTCTGGCGAATAAACAGGATAATATCGGGATTACCGGCAAAGGCGTGATCGACGGACGAGGACGTGAGCTTGCTAATAATTACGTCAACCAGGTCTATTCCGGTGTCATTAATGACAAATTACAGTTGGGACGTGTAGCCAACCGTCCGAAATTAGTTTACTTCCGCGAGTGCAAGAACGTGGAGGTAAAAGGGATTACGCTGATGAATCCGGCTTTCTGGACGCAGACCTACGACCAGTGCGAGAATCTGCTGATCGATGGTATTACCGTACATAGCCGCGCTTACTGGAACAATGACGGTATGGATATCGTCGATTGTAACGGCGCCCTGATCCAGAACTGCTATGTGGATGCTACCGACGACGCGATTTGTTTGAAGTCACATAGCGCCGACGCAATCTGCCAGAATATCGAGGTACGCAACAATACGGCTTGCTCCAGTGCGAGCGGTATCAAGTTCGGGACAGCCTCTACAGGCGGTTTTAAGAATATAAAGATTATCAATAATACGGTGTTTGATACGTTCCGTTCGGCTATAACGATCCAGGCGGTCGATGGTGGGCTGGTTGAAAATGTGATAGTGGATAGCCTGCGTTCCATCAATACGGGTAATCCTATTTACCTGGTTGTAGGGGAGCGCCGTGAGGGCCGCCGTAGCCGGATGGATAACGTACATATCTCGAATGTCTACGCGGAGGTCCCTGCCACAAAGCCGGATGCCGGATATGAGTATGAAGGACCGACGGAAGATAATCCCCGTAATATCTCTCCCTCCGGGATTGTCGGTCTGAAGGATAATAAGATTACCAATGTCTCGATCGAGAATGTAGAGATCGTATATCCGGGCGGTGGTAATCCTTTGTATGCGAAGGTTGGTCTGGACGAGTTGGACAAAGTGCCTGAAATGCCGAAGGCTTATCCTGAATTTTCCCAGCATAAAGAGTTACCTGCCTGGGGATTTTATGTACGCCATGCAGATGGGGTCACATTCAAGAATGTGAAGTTAACAGCCTTAAAGAAAGACTATCGTCTGGCTATCGTGTTGGATGATGTGAACAATGGCACATTTACAAAGATCAAGGTCACGGAACCGTCTGCCGGGAAGAAAGAAAAGATCCATGCTTACAAATCGACGAATATAAAGAAATAAGGATTATTTCTATACAAACTGTTTTGTGGTAAAATGGATTGAATTATAATTTGTTATAAATAAAAAGCGTGCGTCTTTCGAGGATAAGACGCACGCTTTTTATTTGAGAAACTTATGTTTATTTATCCCAAGATCTTATCCAACGTTTTCCGGCCGGAGTCAAAATAAAGATTAAGTAGACTAATGCTAATCCACCTAAAATACAGTAGAATATAAGCCCTGCACTCATTGTATTTCTTTTTTATTCGTTATTAATAATGTTAAAAAAGCAGCTATAGCTATTAGCATTGCTACAATTCCAGATATATAGATCAAATTTTCCTTATCAGGGAAAATATCCAATGCCGCCGTAATAACAGCACCGCCGATAATCAACTTGGATATATCCAATAAATACCTTGCAACCTCTTTCGGGATGCTTATACTCTCTTCCTTAATCGGAAGCAGATGAAAATTTACGTTTCGTTTTTTTCTCATAGCCAATGAATTTAGTTATACCAAAAGCAAAGATAGGAAATATTTTATGAGCTTTCCTATCTTTAAATATTTTATTTAGGTCTATTTCAAATCAGAAGTATCCGTGTGTTTCTACATCCCCGTACTTTAGCGCGACTTCTACCCGTTTAACCGTAAACGCATCTTTGTCTTCAGATTGGAAACCGATGCTGTTATAACCCTGTTTGAGGACATTTGCAGGCAGAATGAAAGCATACTCCTTCTCGTCCCCCTCCAAGCCACGTTCTTTGTCGTAGAGGTGGGTATAAGACGGCATTTCTTTTTCGATTGTCTGTCCGTTGATTGTCAGCCGGCAGGTTGCCGGGCGGCTGGTGCGGATAAACAGGATTGCTTCCTCCGGATAGCCTTCTTCTACGGCATCGCCGATATAGATATTCGCCTCTTTCCGTTCCTCCTTGTTGATTTTGAGAGGGAGGGGAGAGTCTGGTTTTATATTATACTGGACAACACCGTCCGATAAAGCATATACTTTGTTCCGGCCTTTCAATGTTTCCAGAGAACCTAATTCCTGGAGCAATTCGGGTATTCTGACACGGCAGACCTGTCCCCCGTCTTCCAAGTGCAGTTTTCCGTCATAATCGGAATAGTACTCGCCGAAATAGTAATTGAACAAATAAATGCCGTCTGCCCCCTGCGAGAGTATATGCGAGCACATGCCCCAGTGCATGCCATGCGACCAGAATTCTCTCGGACGATAGCCGCCGTCGTCAATGGAACTGTAGAATGGTATGTTCAGGTCGTCTCCCAACTCTTCCCGGAATTTGGCTACGGGCATTGCCGGATCTCCCCGCCAGTGGACACCCGTACTGATAAAATCCAGTAACCCTAAGCGGAGCCATTCGCGTATATCCAGACCCTTCATCATATTTTGTTCAACTGTCGGGGCCACACGTGCCGATAGCAGGATCTTTTTCCCCCGTTTGGCCGATACTTCGTCTACCTTTTTGCGGATATCTTTTACCAACTGGGTCATAAGCGGTGCGTTCTGCGGCCCTGTACCCGATTTGAAATAGACTATAAAACGCATGAAGTCCAGGTCGTAACCGTCTATCATGTCATACCTTTCGAGTTGTTCGGTGATAATCGCCAGCTTACGGTCGCGTACCTCCTTGATGGCGAAGTCCAGGGCACCTCCGCTGTTATAGCCTTGTGTCGTGTCGTTCAGCCAGTATTCGGGATGCTTGATCCAGAAGTCGGTGTACCAGATCGGGCAATGAGTGGTTGTGTCATTGAAATGCAGGTCATTCATCCGGTAAGTGATAAAGGCTTCCATCCCCTTCTCTTTTGCCCGCGTAAGTGTGTGGGCAACGAGATCGGTCCCCTCTTTTTCCAGATTCAGGTGATTGCGGTAATACTTGCGGAACGAATTATATTGGGCGGTATCACAGCCGCAATCCAGTGTGCCGTTCAGGTCGTCCCCCATTACATGCCCGTATTTGGAGCGTACATAGAAGAAGTCGCTTCCGGAGCACATCATGTAAGTCGTGACCTGCGAGTTTGCGACCATATCCACACACGAATCCAGGTCGGCCAGTGTCAGTGGACGCTGTTTGAACCAACGGTTCCCTAAAAGGTCGGAACCATCATTGTTATGAATGATCCTGAACGTGCGTTCGGAAGTCTTTTGTACATTGGGTGCACAGGCAAAAAAAGCCTGTGCACATAAAAGGATTGAGAGATAGTTAATTATAAGTGATCTCATGGTGTGTTGTTTTTTTTATTCTGCTGATGTTAACGAATAAGGCTTTTCCTCCTCCGTGAACAGCCTTTTCTTGTTGGGGGTTGAGGTCATTTGGAAGACGAGTTCGCCACCGTTCATGATGTCCTGCTGGGTGATGTAAGCCTTTTTATAGGGCTTGCCGTTCAGGGTAACGGATTTGATATAGCGGTTCTTGTCGTTGACCTTGTCTGCTTTGATTACAAACGTTTTCCCGTTTTCCAGATTTACTTTCATGTATGGAAGATAGGGAGTACCGATTACATACTGGTCTGTACCGGGACATACCGGGTAGAAACCCATTGCCGAGAAGATATACCAGGCGGACATCTGGCCGCAATCGTCGTTTCCGCACAAGCCGTCGATGTTGTTCCGGTACATACGGTTCATGATCTCACGAACCCAATATTGTGTTTTCCAGGGCTCGGAAGTCCAGGTATATAAGTAAGGAATGTGATGGCTGGGTTCGTTCCCGTGCACGTATGTGCCGAGCAAACCTTCGCGGGTGACATCTTCCGTCTGGGCAAAGAATTCATCCGGGAGATGCATGGTAAACAGGGAATCCAGCTTGTTGATAAAGCTGCGGTTACCACCCATCAGGCGGATCAGGTCGGACGGCGCCTGCGGTACATAGAACGAATAGTTCCAGGCATTCCCTTCGATAAAACCCTGTCCGTGTGTACTCAGCAAATCGATGTCTTCTTTCCAACTGCCGTCTTTATAGCGGGGGCAGGCAAAACCCAAGCCCGGTTTGAATACGTTCCGGTAGGAAAGGGCGCGCTTCCGGTATGCCTCTGCCGTTTGCTTGTCTCCTGTCAAAAGGGGCGTGTGGTAGATCGTCCAGTCTTCATAGGCATTTTCTAACGTGATGGATGCCGATATCGGGGAATTGTCAAAAGGCACATAGCCCAATTGTTTGTACTCGTCCGTATGGTCATAGTAGGGGACATTCGAACTGCTGATCATGGCTTTGACAGCCTCTTGCCTGTCGATCGGCAAACCTTTGGCAATAGCATCGGCAAGGACGGAAACGGAATGGTATCCGATCATGCACCAGTTCTCATTTCCCATATGCGACCAGACCGGCAGCAGATGATGCACACTTTGGTTATAATGGGCGAGCATCGATTTGACTATATCCGTACTGACATCCCGTTTGATGATGTTAAACAACGGATGCAAAGCCCGGTAAGTATCCCAGACCGAGAATACCGTATAGTTGGTGAATCCGTCAGCCTGGTGGATATTATGGTCGATTCCTCTGTACTTGCCGTCCACATCCATATAAACGGACGGGTTGATCATGGTATGGTATAACGAGGTGTAGAGCATTGTCAGCTGGTCGTTGCTTCCTTCTGCATCGATTACGGAAAGGGCCTTTTCCCATTTGCCGTTTGTCTCCCGGCGGATCGAATCGAACGATTTGCCGCTTGCTTCCGCCTGCAGGTTCTTCACGGCTCCGTCTGTCCCGACAGCCGAAAGGGCAACCTTGATTTCGAGCGGGGCTGCGCCTCCCTTGAATTCAAAGTAAGAGACCACTTTACGACCGCCGATCTCAGGAAAGTTCTCGGCTGTGTTGAAACGGCGGAAACCTCCCGGATAATTGACCTTCTCCCGGTCCGTGTAGCCATAATGTGTAATCGGTTGTGAGAACGAAATCGCAAAATAGGTGTAGTTCACACGGCTCCATCCGTTGGTAATGCGGTAACCGGTCAGCAACGTGTCGTTCTCGACCCGGAGGTTTGCCCACAGTACTTTGCCGTCGTAATTATAAATGCCATGATTGAGGTCGAGGATCAATTGCTTTTTCTGGTCGGCGGGGTAGGTATATTTGTGGATGCCGGTCCGCTCGGTTGCTGTCAGCTGGACTTTGATCTGGTCGTCGGCCAGGAATACTTCGTAATAGCCTGGACGGGATATTTCCGTGTCGTGGCTGAAACGGGAACGATAGCCGCTATCCGGGTTGTCGGCTGTGCCCGGATTTAGCTGTAATTTCCCGGTGAAGGGCATCAGGAGGATATCCCCCAGGTCGGAATGGCCTGTACCGCTAAAATGGGTATGGCTGAAACCAACAATGGAGCTATCCTTATGCTGGTATCCGGCACAATATTCGTAGGCACGGGGTTGATATACACCATCGATGTTGTGGGGAATGGTATCAGTGTCCGGACTAACCTGTACAATCCCAAAGGGGGCACAAGCGCCGGGAAATGTATGTCCCATTCCGTTTGTTCCGATAATCGGGTTTACCAAATTGGTCTTTTGCGCCATAACCGGTAAAGCCATGCACGCAAAGGCGAGAATCAGCGATTTCATTTGTTTCTGCATATGCTTGTTCTTCTTATTTTCAGAGATGTCCAAAAATAGGAAAAGTAACGGATATGCAAATGTGCTTTTTGTCGGATTTCTATAGATATTTGGCTAATATGGAGGGGCGTTTATAGAGCCTCTGCATATTTGACCAGCTCGAGAACCTGTTGCGGATCGTCGAAGTTCGTCTTTTGCGCTTTGATATATTTCTGTATTGTTTCTTGTTGCTCTTTCGGATATAGTTTGAGGAACTGCTTGCTTGTCTCAAATGCTTTTTCTTTTCCGTTTCTCTTTGTTGTGTACCGCTTTTGGACATCGGCAATGATGATTTTCTCCGTTTCGAGCTTGAATATATGTCCGGCTGATTGGATGCTGGAATAGGAATCGACGGAAGCTGTTTCCGAACGTCCTCCGTAGCCGACCTGTTTCCCTTGTGGGCGGGATCTTCCTCTATAGGTGACTGCCAGGTAAGGATTCTGGTTTAGATGTTCCTGTGCCAGTCCTTTTGGTGTTAACTGGAAGGTGCGGTTGTCTATCTTCAGTACCCGTACCATCTCCGGTTCGGCAAAAAGCTTGACATTATTCTTATCGTTCTCGTCAATAAACATAAAAGCATTCCTTGCCAAGCTGTAGTTGAGTTTTACTTTGAACACCCTGCCATCCTTGTAATAGACCAGGCTTTGCTGGAAGTCTTTGAACAAATATTCCGATTCGCCTCCCTGGGCGTGTACGGACAACGTGAATACCATACTGAGTAAACAGGTTGATAATATGTATAGGACTGTTTTCATAATTCAATCTATTAAATTTAGAATTTCTGTGTCTTATCTTATGTCTCAATGAGTAATAAAACCGGATTGTCATCTTCTTTCACCCCTTCGATCTCTCCGACCAGGTCTTCTGCCGGGATGAACAAGGCGATACGGTTCCCGTTGGCGTATAGGGAATAATCCGCGATTCGTATCTTTTTACCGGAAGGGAGTATGAAAGGAATGCCAACTTCCTCTTTTGTATTGAAGAACCGGGAGACGAGCCGGTTGTCTGATTTGCTCCAGATTTCTTCAATCTCTTGTTTATTCCGGACATAACAAATCAGATAGTAGCCGGGTAAGGAGTAGATTCTCAATTGCAGGATGTAGGGGCTTCCCTGTTGTACCAGTTCTATGAATTTCTTTACTTCATCGGCTGGAATCGTATTTTTTCCTTTGCTCAGGATAAACTGCGGGATAAGTCCTTTGTCCGTTACGGAAAAGACACTGTCTGAGGTAGCATGGTTAACCAATAGTATATCCCGGTTATTGCACCGGCTTGTTTGTAATATAGTGGCTGCTTTTTCCCAAGTTGTCCATGAGGTGTCGAACGGACATAATCGTTGAAGAATGTTTAAGTTCTTATCTGTAATATATAACTGGTTGGGAGCTTCTGAAATCCCCCGGCAGATTACATAATCTTCTTTGAACAGGAGGGGCCTGTCTATTTCAGATTCCGAAAAAGATATTTCTTTTATCAGCTTTCCGTCAGTGTTGTAAAAAATCCATTTTTTGTTTCCATTGTCGAAAACCTGAATCAGCGAGTCTTGCGGACTGTAGTCGATACGTGAGAGATATACATATTCGCCGGGGCCGTTTCCGACATGGCGGAATGCTTTCAAGATAGTACCGTCTTTATCTATTTTGTAGATGGTCTGGGTTTGGAATTCTGCTGCAATATAGAAGTTATCACCCCAATAAATCAACTCTCTGGAGATGCCCATTAAAGTACGGCTATTAGTCGAAATAGGGACGAGGCGGATGTTTTTAGCAAGGCTGTTCCATGTAAACGTATCTGGCATTTGCTTGTCAATAACACTTGCCAGATCCAATACCGGCAATTCGGTCTTGTCTTCTTTCTGCGGAGCAGGTTCGCTTTGCTCTTGTTGCTTAACTGAACAAGCCGGCAATAAGTAAAGAATAAGGAGATACAGTATATTCTTTGTCATATTACATTGTGTTATAATGTGCTCCGAAAGATACGTATTGTTTTGGATATAACAAAAAAAGCCGCCTCTTTTTACGGAGGCGGCTTTTAAAGTATATGGAATAAGTTTGTTATTACTTAACCAAAGATGCAAATTCGCTGTTAGTTGCATATTTAGCAAATTCCAGATCGATAGCAGCTTCTTTAGCCATAGATTTGTCGGCAGCGATAGCAGCTTTCAGGTTGCTGATAACACCGTTAGCGTCGTTTGTACGAGCAGCTACGACAGCTTTCAGGTAAGAAGTTGTTGCGTCAGGTTTAGCAACTGCGTTCAAAGTCTGAGATGCTTTGCTGTAATCCTTTGTCAGGATCTGAGCCAGAGCAGCGTTGTTAGACTTAACTGAACCGAAAGAGTTGGCAGCCTTAGCCCATTCGCCCTGTTCCAGATACAGAACACCCAGAGCTTCGCCTAATTCAGCAACGCCTGATGCGCTACCGAACAACTGCTGAGCCTTAGCCTGGTCACCCTTAGTCAGAGCGATCAAACCTAAGTTCATGTTAGCTTCCGGATTAGCTTTTACAGAGTTTGATTTGTTGAACATCTGTTCTGCCTTAGCCAGGTCGCCAGCGCGGAATGCCATCATACCTACGTTGTTCCAAGCACGGTAGCAGTTCGGATACAGTTCAGATGCTTTTGTATAGATAGCCATCTTTTCTGCGTCGTTGTTAGTCAGAGTTGCAGCGTACAGAATTTCTTCGATGTTCAGTTCTTTAGGATTGCTCTTAGCCAAAGCGCTGATTTCGTCGTCAGACTTACCGATGATTTCGATATTGGCAGTCAAACGAGAACGACGAAGTTGCGGCAGGATTGTTTCAGCCAGGTCAGAGTAAACAGCAGAGATGTTTTTGATTTCTTTTTCTCTTGTTTCAGGATCCTGGTACATAGAGAGAACTCTCAGCACGAGGTCTTTATCCTGCAGGTTGGAAGCCTGTACCAATTCTTTGAAACCTTCCCAGTCCTGAGCTGTGTAACGAGCGTCAACCGGAGCGTCAACTTTCATTTTCTTCAACTCTTTAGACAGATATTTGCTTGTGTTGCCTTCACGATTTTCAGCCAAGCCTGTGTTCAACTTAACACCACCGTCAGGAGAAGCGTAAGCAGAAATTTCGATTGCTACATTCTGGTTAGGAGCTTCGTCAGCATTCTTAACAAGTTCTTTCCATTCTTTGATAGCGTCAGAGTTCAACTCTTGTGCACGCAGATTAGCCTGCTGGATAAGGAACATGATGTTAGCATCGTGAGCTTCTTTGATGATACGCTGGAATTTGTCTGCTGCGATAGCTGCGTTAGCAGTAGCTGCATCAGCCAATTCGGAAGTAGCGATCACGCCTTCGCCGATTTTTACATCCGGCAATTTAACTGTTTTGTTCTTGATCTTTGCGTCGAAAGTCAGATACAGTTCGGATTTCTTCATTTCCGGTTTGTAAGTGAAAGCAGATTTCATGGTTACGTTAGCACCTTCTTTCTGCGGGATAACCTGGTTGTTACCCTTTACTTTTTCACCTTGGTAAGTGTAAGATGTTCCCCATGCTTCACCACCGGCATAACGCAGAACCGGAGTTACGGTTACAGTTGCTTTCTTGTTGAACCATTTTGCAGGGAATGTGGCATTAATAGTCACAGGAACTTTGCCTCCGATGGCCTCAAGCGGCTGCGGTTCAGCTTTGATGTACTCTTCAGCTAACGGTTTCAACTTGTTAGAACAAGAAGAAAAAGTCAGAATTGCTGCCAATACAAGGAAAGGCAATAAATACTTTTTGTTCATAATTTGATGTAAGTTTAAAATGTTACTATGTTTATATATTCACTTTCAATCATTCCTTAGCCATCAAAGTGCAAAACTAAAGCATTTTTTTGTTATGAAGAGCAAAGAAGAAATAAAATCTTTCTAATTAATACTTATTAATGAATTATGAGGATCGTTTAGCGGTTTTAGCAACCTGAATATACGATAAATTGGGCTAAATGCGGTTGTTCGAGTAAAATCTCTTATGCAAATATACCTTTTGACCGCTCTGTTATGACTGCAATCTTTCTGCTATTCAGGCAGGGGTTATTGTCAAATTTTAATCAAAACAGCACCTTTTGAGTATAAAGTTTGTTATTATAAACAACTTTTGCAATGTACGCTCCGGCAGGGATGGAACCTATTTTCAGGGTTGTTTGTTGTCCGTCGAGCGGGTACTGTCTGACTGTCCTTCCGTCGAACGATACCAGGGCAAGCGAAGCATGGCTTACAGGCGTTGCAAAGTCGATACGGATTGTCCGGTGGTACTTGTCGGCAAACAGGATTACACCGCTTTCAGCCTTTATCCGCTCATTGGCTGTTCCCGTATTGTTCGGGTCCAATCCTTCGCAGACAGGAGAGTCGAGTCCGATGGGATCGAGCCAGTATTTGAGCTGCCGGCTGCTATCTTCCGGATCGGACCAGCTTTTTTGTATGGAGAAAAAATAGTCTTCGACCGGCTTCCCACATTGCGATGCCCCTCCGGTCAGCCCCCCGATGAGAAGATTGCCTCCGTCGAAGAGGGGAGAGCCCGACGAACCTCCGGCAGTACAGCCGGTCGCCCAACGGTTTACTTTCCAATGGGTATTCTCATTAAATTCGGTAACGGGTATCTTATAGGTTGTAAGTTCCACGTCTCCCTCCACGAGATTCAACCGTTTCAGCGATCCGCCCGGATGGTGGATGCATACGTAAGGAGCTGCGCCCGCATCCTGTGCATTCCAACCGGCATAGTAAGCCCGGTAGTCGGTGGGAGGCGTATCCAACAATTCCAGCAATGCCATGTCGGTCTTTTCATTTACCGCCCGGAAATGGGCCGACGCCAAAGTCTGGTCGGTGCGCCCCGGCTCTACCGGATCGCATTGCGGGCTGTTGTAGTTGAAATAGCAGACGATGTTGCCGGCAACCTCTTCATAATCGGGGCTTTCTATACTGAACTGATTGTTCAGGCAATGAGACGCCGTGAGCAGATAAGGCTTTCCATCGTTTGCCGTATTGTTGACGAGTGTGCCGGTGCACCCTATTGTCCCGTTGATGATCAGCAGGAGGACGCTGCGCTCGATATCATCATATCGTGCTGTCGTATCCTGATAGCAGGCTACAGGCGGCATGCACCAATAGGAAGGCTGGTCGGGTATCGGTTCGGACACCCGGAAGTCGCGATAGCCGTGATTCACTTCGCCGACGGTGAGTCTGCCGGGAAAAGCGGCATCAGCCGGTTCTTGATATTCGACGATCAGTTCGTCTCCCGTAATCGGGGCGACAGGCAATAATCCCAACTCGGAGTTATTCAGATGATTGAAAGAACCCAATACTTCCGTCTGGTCGCTGTTGTATAGAAACAGGCGGCTGCCTTCGGGCAAATGGTATTCGCTAAACATTATATTAATGGAAAGAGCGTTATGGGAACGGATTCCGAGTCTCCAGACTTTTGTGCCGTCAGGCAGGGTAAAATGAATGCCTGAATTATCGGGGGTATAATCTGTCATAAACTTATAGGCGAAGCGGTAGCCGCTGCGCAGGTCGGTCGCTTCGAGCGAATCGAGGCGGAGTTGTTCCGACAGGTCGAATTCAGGCATTTGTATGAACATCTCGTCCGTCTGGCTTTTTGTGGCAGAAAGAGGCAATGGCTGTCCGCCATGACTGATCTGTGCCTTGCCGGAAACACAAAGAAGCAGGCATAACCCGATGTAAATAATAGAGTCCTTTATCATAATGGCACAAATATACGATTTTAAAGAAATAATATACTTATTTCAACTCCATTTTAAAATCGTATCTGATGTTTGTCCGGCAAGAGTTTTTTACAATAACCCCTCTTTCAGGCTATTTTTCTATTTCGTCTGAAATTTTGATCTGTTTTGGATTGACTTTTTTCATGCTTTAAGCATCATTGGCTAACTGCCGGAGAAACGAGGTGCGCAGTCCGTTCCGAAAAGCGTGCAGTTTGATTGCCGGAAGACGGAAATGCCGACAAAGTGATAAAGCTTAACTCCCGGAGAATCGAATATTTGAAAATAAAACGGACGGCGTTCCAAATATCCCAAGGAAATTTTCGTGGTTTTTAGGCATAAGGACGGTCGTCTCTCAAAAGAGGACGGTTGCAATCGCCATTACGACCGTCCTAATGGTCCGTGCACTCGGCACCTCGCAAAGATTAAGACGGTCGTAACGGCGAAGAGGACGGTCATTATGGTAAAAAAGCTCCCGGGAAAGAGGAAAAAGCCCCTTTTTGATCTCCGAAAAGTCGATTAACATTTGTATGGAATCGGACACTTTTCGGACCTGGAAAAGGCGTTTTTTACAATAAGCCCCTTCTTTCTTCTTTAATTCTTTTTGCTCTTTTCCTGTTCGGCTGCCTGGTGGACACGGTCGGCTACATATTCGACTTTATTCAGGCCCGCATCTTTCAGGCTTTCGGCTTCGTCTTTCATTTTCGATGCAAATTTATGCATATGTTCGTGCATGCAGTGGAATTTCCCGTCGTCTTCCATTTTGCGGAGTACATAACCTGTTACCACTCCGACTACCATACCGATTAATAAATCTTTCATACTGAATACATTTTAAATGATTACTATAATTTAGTTTCGTGCATTGAAAACAAGGGGTGAATCCGTATTGTTGCAGTTTTTAAAGTATTTATAAGTATTGCGGCATTGTTTAGGAAAAATATACGGCAACCCGTTTCTTTCCGCTGAAAGAGGGTTGCCGCATAAAAAGTTAGGAATAAGGTCCTGGTAAGTAACAAAGGTAGGGTTGCAATGTTACAAAGCTGTTACAATCGGTATACAGTAATATTAAAATCTTTTACTAAAACAGGGAACGAGTATTGTAGGATCATTTAAATGCTGTATTTTTGTGGGTATAACAATCAAACGATAAAGATAATTATGGCTCAGTACAAACGTATCCTGTTAAAGTTAAGCGGTGAGTCGCTTATGGGAGGGAAACAATATGGTATAGACGAAGTGCGTCTGAATGAATATGCGGCACAGATCAAGGAGATTGCCGAAATGGGTGTCCAGATCGGTATTGTGATCGGCGGCGGTAATATATTCCGGGGTCTGAGCGGGGCTTCCAAAGGCTTCGACCGGGTAAAAGGCGATCAGATGGGGATGCTGGCAACCGTCATCAATAGCTTGGCCTTGAGTTCTGCGCTTGTAGCCCAGGGGGTGAAGGCGAAAGTGCTGACGGCTATCCGCATGGAACCGATCGGCGAGTTCTACAATAAATGGCGGGCCATCGAGCTGCTGGAGCAGGGCAATGTCGTGATCATGTCCGGCGGAACAGGCAACCCGTTCTTTACGACCGATACAGGCTCTTCTCTGCGGGGTATCGAGATCGAAGCGGACGTGATGTTGAAAGGAACCCGCGTCGACGGTATCTACACGGCCGATCCGGAGAAAGACCCGACGGCAACCAAGTTCTCCGACATCACCTATGACGAAATCTCTACGCGCGGCCTGAAGGTCATGGACCTGACAGCCACAACGATGTGTAAGGAAAACAACCTTCCGATCATCGTCTTCGACATGGACACCAAC
>ERZ791875.1599-NODE-1599-length-14284-cov-2.740741_pt1 | contig 14284 bp, 9 predicted proteins | sample MGYA00510278_ERZ791875 | MGnify/ENA primary metagenome ERZ791875 (study PRJEB30046, sample SAMN00792078) | human gut metagenome | study: EMG produced TPA metagenomics assembly of the A metagenome-wide association study of gut microbiota in type 2...
CGGTTTTAAGTGAAGAAAGAAGGAAGACGTGACAATGGTGTCAAACCGACATCGGAAAGAAAAGGAGAGAAGAATATGAAGAAAAAAGTATTGAGCATGTTTTTGACAATGACAATGGTTGCCGGACTTATTGCAGGATGCGGTGGTTCAGATGAGAAAACTGCAGGGGATAAGGCGGCAACAGTAGGAACTGAAACTGCTTCCGGAGCAGAAGAAGGAACCAAAGAAGCAGTCATCGATTTTGATGAAGATCCTTATCAGGTTGATATTCAGCTTACAGGATTATTCGAAGAGAACAATGATATTGAAAAAGTGGAAGAAGCACTTAATGCAATTACATTAGAAAAAATTAATTGTACCGTACATATTGTACCAACCTTTATTGGAGATCTTCCAAACAATACATCCCTTGCAGTCGCAGGTGGAGAAAAAATTGATATTGTAAATGTTGGACTTACACAGCCAATGGATGCCATGGTTCCGGATGGTTTGTTACTTCCATTAGATGACTTATTAGCAGAACGTGGTCAGGCAGCACTTGCAGCAACAGAAGGTGTTGCACAAGCACAGAAAATAAATGGCGTTACCTATGCATTATCAGGATATCTTTATCCGGCTATAGCAGCAGGTTTTGTTTATAACAAAACAATGGCTGATGAATACGGTATTGATATGCATGATGGAATGACAATGGAAGATATTTCATCCGCAGCTGAAATTTTAAAAGAGCACGATGTTACACTTACAACTTTTGGTAATTCTGGTCAGCTAAATTATAAATTCTGGCATTCGATGGACAGCTTTGGCGATTCGGCTGCATATGGCGCAATTTTGGATCCGGCTAATAGCACTACTATTGAAAATGTATATGCATCTGAAGAATTTTTAGAGTTTGCAAAGATAATTAAAGAATGGAATGAAGCAGGATATCTTCCAAAAGAACAGTTAACAGATACTACTACAGTACAGGAATACTTTGCACAGCAGAAAATTTTTGGAACAGCTACTTCCTATGCAACAGATGCACTTGCAGCTTGGATTACCCCTAATTTTGAAGTAGGTATTGTTAAGATGTCAGATGGACTTATCAGCGCGTCATCTGCAAAAGAATTTATGTTAGGTATTGCATCTACTTGTGAAAGACCTGACAAAGCAATGGATTTATTGAATTTAATATATTCTGATGCAGAAGTTGCAAATCTTCTTCAGTATGGAGTAGAGGGACTTGATTATGTTGCAGTTGAAGGAACAGAAAATGTTATTACAGTTGAAGGAACAGAAAATGCAGAACAGAATGGTTATTATAAAGGATTTTGCCATTTTGGTGATGATATGAACCTTAAGATTTTAGCTCCATTAACAGATACATATTATGATGATTTGAAAACATTTAATGATACTGCAAATATCTCAAAAGTATTTGGTTACAGTTTTGATGCATCTGATTATTCTGCTGAAGCAGGTGCAATTGCATCTGTATTAGCTGAAAAGCTTCCAATGATCAACTCAGGGGATGTACAAGACGTTGATGTAGCAGTAGAAGAACTTGTAAGTGCACTTCAGGCAGCTGGTATTGATGATATTATCGCAGCAAATCAGAAACAGTTAGATGCTTATCTTGCACAGTAAAGGATAAACAGTTATTTAAGAACAATGAATTGATAGAAAGTAAGGAGAATTAGGTTGTCACATAAATAGTTACCTTCGAAAATGTTTGGTGACGACCTAATTCTTTTTAAAAGAAAAGAGGAAAAAATGAAGCAGACAAAAATAAAAAAGAGTAAAAAAAATATGTTTGTTCATTGGCTCCCATTTTACCTGATGGGGCTTCCAGGATTGGTATATTTATTTATCAATAATTACATGCCATTAGCTGGATTACAGATTGCATTCAAGAATTTCAACTATGCAAAGGGTATGTGGGGAAGTTCTTGGGCAGGATTAAAGAATTTTAAATTCTTATTCAAGAGTGGAGACGCATTCATAATGATTCGTAACACCTTGTGTTATAACATTGTGTGGATTTGCTTGGGAATCGTCGTTGGTGTTGGCTCTGCAATTTTAATCAATGAAGTAGTTAGTAAGAAAGCAAAAAAAGTTTATCAGACAACAATTTTATTGCCATATTTAATGTCCATGGTTATCATTGCGTACCTTGTTTATGCTTATCTGTCACCTACATCCGGATTATTAACAAAAGCAATTGAAGCAATTACTGGAAATGCACCGGCATTTTACCAGGAAAATAAATGGTGGCCATTCATTCTTACTTTTGTAAATCAGTGGAGAGGGATTGGATTTGGTATGATTTTATACCTGTCAAGTTTACTAGGAATTGATAATTCGTTTTATGAAGCAGCTGAGTTAGACGGGGCATCAAAATGGCAGCAAATTAAATTGATTACAATTCCTTTATTGAAACCAACTATTGTAATGCTGTTGATTTTAAATATGGGTCAGATTTTCCGTTCTGATTTTGGATTATTCTATCAGGTTCCTATGATGCAGGGTGCATTATATGCAAGTACACAGACGATTGATACTTATGTATACCGTGCATTGTTACAATTAAATGATGTGGGTATGTCATCAGCAGCAAGTTTTGTTCAGTCAGTCGTTGGATTTATTTTTGTTATTGCAGCAAACAAAATCGTAACTAAGATTGATAAAAGCAGTGCGTTATTCTAAAGGAGGATGAAAAAATGAGATCAAGTAGTAAAAAAAGATGGTCAATTGCAGCCAATATTATACTTTCTATCTGTTCCTTTTTAGCAATAATGCCTTTTTTGCTTCTTATAATTGCATCATTAACAGATGATACCGTTGCGATGACAGATGGATATTCTTATTTCCCGGCTAAATGGTCTTTAAGTGCATATGAATATATTGCAAATCAAGCAGAAATGATTGGCCGGGCATACTTTATGACAATCATTGTGACAGTCATTGGAACAAGTATAGGTGTTGTTATTACATCCATGCTTGCATATATGCTGGCACAGAAGAAACTGCCGGGAAGAAAAATACTCAATTTTATCGTAGTGTTTACGATGTTATTTAATGGTGGATTAGTACCGACTTATATTATGTACGTAAAGACGCTTCATATAAAAGACACGATTTGGGGATTGATTTTTCCAGGATTACTGATGAGTGGGTTTATGGTAATGTTGGTTCGTAATTATTTTGAAAATAGTATTCCTGAGGAACTATATGAAGCAGCTCGTATCGATGGAGCAAGTGAGTTTTATAACTTCTTTCATATTGCACTTCCACTTTCCGTTCCGATTCTTGCAACAGTCGGCTTGATGAGTGGTATTAATTACTGGAATGATTGGCAGAATGGTTTATATTATTTGAGTAATAAGAGTAAAAATTTGTATACGATTCAGAATATTTTAAATAATATTAATGAAAATGTTGCTTATTTGGCATCAAATGCACAAGCAGGTGTAAGCCTTTCAGATATACCTACGACAACGGTTCGTATGGCAATTGCTGTAGTTGGAATTTTGCCAATTATAATTGTATATCCTTTCTTCCAGAAATACTTTGCAAAAGGACTTACGATGGGAGCCGTAAAAGGTTAATATAGTAAGTTGAGTATCAAAATATATGTTTTATTTGGCACAAAAGCCGGGACATCTAAAAAAGGAATCGCTTGGCGGTTCTTTTTTAGAATAAATATACAGATAACAGGGAGGTAAGTATGAAATTAGTAACAACAAAGAATGGAAAAATAGAAGGTATACAAGAAGAAGGTTATTCTGTTTTTAAAGGAATTCCATATGCAAAAGCTCCGATTGGTGAATTGCGCTGGAAAGCACCACAGCCATTAGATAACTGGGATGGAGTGCTTAAGGCAGATTGTTTTAAAGCTAAAAGCATGCAGGAAGTTCATGAGGATCCTTTTTATGATAAAGAGTTTTACGAGGATCCTTCTTTTTCGGTGAACATTAGTGAGGATAGTCTGTACTTAAATATTTGGACTCCGGCAGATAAAGCAGAGGAAAAATTGCCGGTTGCTTTTTGGATTCATGGTGGAGCTTTTATGGGTGGCTATGGAAGCGAGAAGGAATTTGATGGAGAAGCACTTTGTAAAAAAGGGGTAATCTTAGTTACTATCAATTATCGTGTGAATATATTTGGATTTTTAGCACATCCATGGCTTTCTGCAGAAAATGAAAAAGGAATTTCAGGAAATTACGGAACGTTAGACCAGTTGATGGCTTTAAAGTGGGTATATGATAATATTGAAAATTTTGGCGGAGATAAGGAAAATATTACAGTTTTTGGACAATCAGCAGGTGCAATGAGTGTACAGACATTGATTTCTTCTGATCTTTCGGAGAATATGATAAAAAGAGCAATTATGCAGAGTGGCGGTAGTTATGGAAAAGGATTGCATCGTGATTTGCCTTTATCTGACGCAATGAAGTTTGGTGAACGATTTGTAGCGGCAACAGGAGCAGAATCGCTGGAAGAGCTGCGAGCCATGTCTTCAGAACAATTGAACGCTGCAATTGGACCTTTCCTTGGGGAAATGTTCAGCGTAGGAGAAGGATTAGTATTGATTCCTAATATTGATGGATACGTATTAAAAGATGGCTATTATAAGCTGATTGAGCAGAATAAAATTAAAAATATTCCATATATGATAGGTAGCAATTTAAATGATATCATGACTACAAAAGAGGACGTAGAAGCCGGAAAACCAAGTGTGCTTTATGAGGGAAGCCGAGAGTTTAGTTTTAAATTGGAGGAGAATGGTCATACACCTGCCTATGTATATCATTTCACCAGACAGCTTCCGGGAGATGATGCAGGTGCGTTTCATTCTGCAGAATTATGGTATATGTTTGGCACCTTAAATCGTTGCTGGAGACCATTTACAGAACAAGACCAGGAATTGTCAGAAGAGATGCTGATTTATTGGACGAATTTTATGAAAACAGGAAATCCAAATAGTGATGGATTAGAAAAATGGAAACCGTGTAGTAAGAAAGAAGCATTTATTATGACGTTTGATGTGAAGGAATAGATATTTAAGAGATAACTAATAAGAAATTGGGTAAATATTGGTAAAACTCAAAAAAATTGAGGTAGAAGGTGTTATGAGCAAATATACATTAGATTTGAAAGAATACGCTGCACTTGCAAGATTAGCATCCGCAGAGGGATGTGTTTTAGTAAAAAATGATAATAATGCACTTCCGTTAAGAAAAAAAGAGAAAGTAGCAGTGTTTGGACGAATGGCCTTCCATTATTACAAAAGTGGTCTTGGTTCTGGAGGGTTAGTGAATACTAGGTATGTAGTCAGTATTTTGGATGCATTAAAGGAAGAAAAAGATATTATTTTAGAGGAAGACTTATTAAATCTGTATGAAAAATGGATAAAAAATCATCCTTATGACGAAGGCGAAGGATGGGGACGTGTGCCTTGGTCCCAGGCAGAAATGCCAGTAGATGATGTTGTGCTAAATGTTGCACAAAATGCAGATGTAGCATTAATAATTATAGGTAGAACTGCGGGAGAAGACCAGGATAATAGAAATGAGCAGGGAAGCTATCTTTTGACAGATATTGAAAAAGAAATGATTGCCAATGTAAGTAAAGCATTTGAACGTACCATAGTGATATTGAATGTTGGAAATATCATCGATATGAATTGGGTGGAAGAATGCAACCCTTCTGCTGTCTTATATGCATGGCAAGGTGGGCAACATGGAGTAGTGGATGTTCTGACAGGAAGAGTCAATCCGTGTGGAAAACTGACAGATACGATTGCAAGAAATATTGAAGACTATCCTTCTACTGCTAATTTTGGAGATGAAAAGAGAAACTTCTATAAAGAAGATATCTATGTGGGATATCGCTATTTTGAAAGTTTCGCAAAAGAAAAAGTAATATACCCATTCGGGTATGGATTATCGTACACTTCATTTGCCTTGGAAAGTAATATTAAAGAGATTACACGCGACAAAATCTGTATAGTTGTAAAGGTTACTAATACAGGAACTTTAGATGGAAAAGAAACAGTCCAGATATATATAAAATCACCACAAGGAATGCTTGGAAAACCTGAGCGTGCATTAATTGGTTTTGAAAAAACAAAAAAACTTGCAGCGGGAGCTACAGAAGAATTACTGATTTCCATCCCTAAAAAAACATATGCATCTTATGACGATAGTGGAGTGACAGGGTACCGTTCTTGTTATGTGTTAGAAGCAGGTGAATATGAAGTATTTGCAGGAACTGATGTCAGAAGTGCAGTAAGCTGTGGTAGTTTCTGGGAAAACTTTCTTGTAGTAGAAAAATTAGAAGAAGCTTGTGCACCAACCATAGACTTTGAACGAATACATCCTGTAGACGGAAAAGTTGCATTTGAAAAAGTGCCAACGAGAACAATAGATCCAGTTGTACGAAAAAAAAGAAGATGTGAAAAGGAAATTCCGTTTACTGGAGATAAAGGAATTTTACTTGGTGATGTTTACGAAGGTAACGCATCTTTGGACGAATTTGTTGCACAATTAGAGGACAAGGATTTGATTCATATGTTTTATGGAGAAGGAATGTGTAGTCCAAAAGTTACACCAGGAACAGCAGCAGCCTTTGGAGGAATTACAGAACGATTACAAGCCTTCGGCATACCAGCAGCATGTTGTGCAGATGGTCCTTCCGGAATTCGTATGGATTGTGGAACAAAAGCGTTTTCATTACCAAATGGAACAGCACTTGGCTGTACCTTTGATACAGCCTTGGTAGAAGAACTTTATTGTATGTTAGGAAAAGAACTTCGTAAGAATAAAATTGATAGTATATTAGGACCTGGTTTAAATCTCCATCGAAATCCATTAAATGGGCGTAACTTTGAATACATTTCAGAGGATCCATTACTTACGGGAAAAATAGGAGCAGCTCAGGTGAAAGGAATTGGATATTCAAATGTAACAGGAACTATGAAACATTTTTGCGCAAATAATCAAGAGTTTTCAAGAAATTATAGCGATTCTGTGATTTCAGAGAGAGCTTTACGTGAAATCTATTTAAAATGTTTTGAAATACCAGTCAAAGAAGGCGGCGCCCACGCGATCATGACTAGTTATGGTGCAGTAAATGGTATTTGGGCAGCCGGTAACTATGATCTTTGTACCACGATTTTGCGTAAAGAATGGGGATTTAAAGGAATTGTTATGACTGATTGGTGGTCAATGGCAAATGATGAAGGAAGTGAACCATCCAGAGAAAATCTGGCACCAATGATAACAGCAGGAAATAATTTGTATATGGTTACGCCAGATGCAGATGGAAGTGGGAATCAGGATAATCTTTTGGAAAAATTACAATCAGGTGTGTTGCAAAGGAGCGATTTGCAGAGAAGTGCGAAAGATGTTTTGAATTTTATTTTGAATGTACCGGCTATTGAACACAAATTAGGTAGAATTAGTCCAGAAGAATTAGAAGAAATGAATGCAAAGGAAGATAATGATTTTTCACCTGTAGATCTTAAATTTTATAAGGTTGATAAAAGTGGAGAAGAGGTGAAAATAGATGGAAGCAACATAATTACCAAGCGCGGAGAATGCTGGGTTGCTGGAATTGAAGTGACAAAGTTTGGCCTGTTTGAAATTTCTGTCACAATGAAATCTGAATTGGGATCATTAGCACAGCTTCCTATTAGTGTATTTTTAGATGGTACACATAAAACAACAATATCTATTCAAGGAACAGAAGGTAAGTGGGTGACCGAAACTAGAGAATTAGGTGTTATTGTTGGGAATAATCATTATTTAAAATTATTTTTTGGAGCGGATGGAATTGAGTTAGATGAGATTACAATCCATTTAGTGGAAGCAATAGAACTTCCTTTCTAATATATATCGAGTTCCATATTGTAGCAGAAGGTAACAATCACTGTCTGCCCTAGTGAACTATGGAGGAAGACGAAGAATAAGATTAAAGTGTTTGGAAAATAGAAAATACTATTAATAAGCCTAAATAGTACAAATAAAGTTCAAAGAGGAGTAACTATGGCTCAATATGAAGAAAAAATTAAAGATTTATTAGAACAGATGACATTAGAAGAGAAGGTTGGCCAGTTACAGCAATGTGGTCCATCATTAGTTGGAGCATTTGAGGTAAGTTTTTCTGAACTGTTAGACATGATGTTTGATGGAAAAATCAGTGAAGCGGAATTTGGTAGATTAATGAGTACAGCACAGGAAGACTTTCATGAGGAAGATTTGAGAGCTGGAAAAATTGGATCTTATAATGGAATTAAAAATGCAGCAACCGCAAACAAGTTACAAAAAATTGCAGTTGAAGAAACAAGACTTGGAATTCCGCTAGTATTTGGTTATGACGTTATTCATGGATATCGTACAATAATGCCAATTCCGCTTGCTGAAGCCTGTGCCTGGGATCCTGCTCTTTGGGAAAAGACAGCACGTGTTGCAGCAAAGGAAGCAACCGCAGCAGGAATTCATATGACATTTGCACCAATGGTGGATGTTGCAAAAGATGCTAGATGGGGACGTGTCAGTGAAGGTGCTGGTGAGGACGCATATCTATCCTCATTATTTGGAATGGCAAAAGTAAAAGGATTTCAAAGTGAAGATCTGTCAAAAGAAGATGCGATGGTAGCCTGTGTAAAACATTTTGCGGGATACGGTGCAGCGGAAGCAGGCAGAGATTATAATCGTGTTGATATGTCAATGCAAAGATTTTACGAAGAATATCTACCACCATATGAAGCATGTATTAAAGCAGGAGCAAGAGCAATCATGCCGGCTTTTAATGATATCAATGGTGTACCTTGTTCTGTGAATAAATGGTTGTTAACAAATATTCTTCGAGAAAAATGGAGATTTGATGGAATGACAGTTTCTGATGCAAATGCTATTGCAGAATGTGTTAATCATGGCATTGCAGAAGACAAGTCAGATGCTTCTAGACAGGCAATTGAAGCAGGGATGGATATGGACATGTCCTCTAATTCGTATAGTGAAAGTTTAGTGCAATTAGTGCAGAATGGAGTAGTAAAAGAAGAGGTACTAGACAGGGCAGTTGCAGATGTGCTGCGAATTAAGTGCGAATTGGGACTTTTCGAGCATCCATATCAGACCAGTGAAGAACGGGAAAAGGAAGAATTATTAAAACCAGAATATCGCACACTTGCAAGAGAGACTGCTGGAAAATCAATGGTTTTATTAAAGAATGAAGGGGTCCTGCCATTGAAGAATGGAACAAGAGTTGGTGTTGTAGGTGGATTAGCAGATAATCGTGGTGAAATGACAGGAGCCTGGGCAATTGGGGCAAATCCGGAAGAATGTATTAGTATAGTAGATGCTTGTAATGTGCAAGGAATTGATTATATTTATACAAAAAATTTAGAAGAAATTGAAAACTGTGATGTTGTAGTTGTTTCGCTAGGCGAAACAAAAGATCAAAGTGGAGAAGCAGCAAGTCGTTCGGATATTACCATTCCGGAAGAACAGATGGAACTGTTAGATGAATTAGTAAAAAGTGGGAAACCAGTAATTATCGTATTGTTTAATGGCAGACCGTTAGCATTAGGAGCTGTTGCAGAAAAGGCAGATGCTATTTTAGAAGCATGGTATCCAGGCATAGAGGCTGGAAATGCCATTTTAGACATTTTATTTGGAAGGGTAAACCCATCAGCAAAATTGACTACAACATTTCCATACGCAAGTGGTCAATGCCCGATGTATTATAGTCATATAAATACAGGAAGGCCAGGTGGCAAAGGAAAATTTACATCTAAGTATTTAGATACACCATTAGAACCTGTATATCCATTTGGGTATGGACTAAGTTACACAACTTACAATTACCAGGACTTAGAAGTTGTGGAGTCCCGAGAGGCATTTATTGCTTCAGCAACGATAACCAATATTGGAGAAGTAGCAGGGGAAGAAATAGTACAGTGCTATATCAGGGATTTGGTTGCACAACGTGTTCGTCCAGTAAAGCAGTTAAAAGCCTTCGAAAAAATTAAATTAGATCCTGGAGAGAGTAAGAAAATTAGTTTCACAATTCCATATCAGGAATTGGGCTATTATAATAATGAGATGGAATATATTGTTGAGGAAGGTACTTTTGAAATCTTTATTGGAAAGAATTCAGAAGATTATCTATCACAAAAAATTGTTTTATACAGATGAGCATGATGTCAAAACAATAATGAGATCAAGTTCCGGTCGCCCGGCGATAATGCTTTTTTGTGGATCAGCCAAAAGCAAATAATAATTATGGAGAATTTATTGGAAGAGAATTAGTTGGGTTGAACAGAAATTGGATAATGATAAAAATCTAAAATATATACTCATAGTAGAGAAATTAAAGAGGAAGAAAAGGTAGAATATATGATACATAATCCAATATTACCAGGATTTTACCCAGATCCATCCGCTTGTTGTGTGGATAATGATTTTTTTTCTGGTGACATCAAGCTTTAGTTTGTTTCCAGTTATTCCCGTTTTTCATGCAGATATGATGGAAAGCATAAATATTGAATAATGGAGGAATTGAAAAGATGTTTGATTACAAAGCAAAACCATTTTATTTATCAGATGAGGATATTCAGTGGGTAGAGAGTACCTATCAGAGCATGACACAGGAAGAAAAAATAGGACAGCTTTTTTGTCCGATTGAATTTTCAACTAGAGAAGAAGAGCTAAAAAATCTGGTGGAGAAAAAGCACATTGGTGGAGTACTTTACAGAGAAGGACGTGGCGAAGAAATTATGGAAAGCCACAGAATATTGCAAAAATACAGTAAAATTCCACTTCTTATAGCTTCTAACCTGGAAATGGGTGGAACAGGAGCTGCAGTGGAAGGAACTTTTTACGGACGGGAGATGTTGGTGGCGGCAACAGGAAATGAAGAACGGGCATATCAGCTTGGAAAGGTATCTTGTGCAGAAGGAGCTGCTGTTGGTGTAAACTGGGCATTTGCACCAGTTGTAGATATTGATGGTAACTTCCGAAACCCAATTTTAAACGTACGTACTTTTGGAGATGACAAAGAGCGTATAAAAAAGATGGGTGCTGCATATATGAGGGCAGCGACCGAAGAAGGTGTAGCAGTCTCCATTAAGCATTATCCAGGAGATGGAGTAGATGAGCGTGATCAGCATCTACTTACTTCTGTTAATTCATTAAGCTGTGAGCAGTGGGATGCATCCTATGGAGATATCTACAAAACCTTAATTGAAAAAGGGGCGCTTACGGTTATGGCAGGTCATATTGCATTACCTGCGTATGAAGAAAAATTTGATGGTAAGCCATGTGACAAGGTGATTCCGGCAACATTATCAAAAAATATATTACAAAAACTGCTGCGTGAGCAGTTGGGATTTAATGGATTAATTACAACAGATGCTACACCAATGGTGGGATTTACTTGTGCAGAAGAACGCCAAAAAGCGGTTCCTATGGCAATTGAAAACGGATGTGATATGTTCCTTTTTAATAAAGACTTTGAGGAAGACATTATTTTTATGTCAGAAGGAGTTAAAAACGGTTTGTTATCAGAACAGCGTTTAGAAGAAGCAGTGAAGCGTATTCTTGCCACAAAAGCAGCATTGAAGTTACATATAAAGCAGCAAAACAAAACACTGGTACCACCAAAAGAAGCGTTGGCTGTTTTAAAATGTGAAAAGCATGATACCTGGGCAAAAAAGTGTGCAGATGAAGGGGTAACATTGGTAAAAGATACGCAGAAATTACTTCCAATTTCTGCAGATAAGCAGAAACGTATTTTGTTAGAAATAATGGGTGATTTTCAGTCGAACGAGCGTGTATGTACTTACTTTAAAACATTATTGGAAAACGAAGGATTTGAGGTATTTGTTTATGAAAAGGAAGAACTTGGAAGAGGTGAGGGAAAACTATTTGATACCGTAGGAGAATTTAAAGACAAATATGACCTGGTTATCTATATTGGTAATATCGAGACTGTTTCCAATAAGACGGTTGCAAGATTGGACTGGCATACCTTATTTGGATTAGGAAATAATATGCCATGGTTTGTGCATGAAGTTCCAACTATGTTTATCAGTGTAGGAAACCCATATCATTTAATGGATGTTCCAATGATCAAGACATTTATCAATGGTTATTGTAATTCAGAGTATGTAATTAAGGCAATTGTGGAAAAAGTGATAGGAAAGAGCAAATTTAAAGGCGTAAGTCCAATAGATCCTTTCTGTGGAAAATGGGATACAAAATTTTAAAATTATTTAGTTGAAATAGAGAGAATTATCACATGATTGTTATCAGATTAAGGATGGTAAGATAAATATACAATTTACCCCAAAAACAGGTTTGGAAAGAAGAAGATAAGATATGGGAATAAAAGCAGTAATTTTTGATTTAGATGGAGTGATTGTTTTTACGGATAAATTTCATTATCAGGCATGGAAAAAAATGGCTGATACTATGGGTATCTATTTTGATGAAAAAATTAATAACCGCCTTCGTGGTGTTAGCCGTATGGATAGTTTGGAAATCATTTTAGAAAGATATGAGGGAAAGCCACTTTCAGAGAAAAAAAAGCAGGAATTAGCGGAACAAAAGAATGCTACATATCGTGAATTATTAAAGACTATGACACCTGGAGATGTAACGTCAGAAGTTCGTGAGACCCTAGCAGAAATTCGACGTAGAGGGTATGGAATTGCATTGGGATCATCCAGTAAGAATGCAAAATTTATTTTAGAAAGAGTACATCTATTAGACGCTTTTGACAAGATTTCAGATGGCAATAATATTACCAAATCGAAGCCGGATCCAGAAGTATTTTTAAAGGGTGCTGAGTATCTTTCTGAAAGACCTCAGGATTGCTTGATAGTTGAAGATGCAGAGGCAGGAATTGATGCAGGTATTGCAGGTGGTATGAAAACGGCAGCGATTGGTGATGCAGTAAAATGTGGAAAAGCAGATTATACACTTGATAAATTTAGTGATTTACTTAAAATTTTGAAATAATAGAAAGAACACCAGTTTACAACTTTATAAATGATAGACTTGCTGACAAACCAGTTGCTTCAAAGCCTTTGTCATAGCATTTGATTTTATGTGTGTTTCGATATTTTTCACGAAAATGGCAAAAAAAAATATCTGACTGCGAATGCCCTGACTTAATTCAAAACGAAACTCCTGTACGCTCTTTGTGCGGTACTCAGAAAAATGTCTATTCAGATAGTTGCCTGCTCTATGAATCATTATGCTTTTGGATGCGTGGGAAGCTTTTTGTACCGTCATATTGGAGGGCTACAGATAGTATAACCTGGATATCACAGGTTTAAGGTAAAACCGGATTTTTCCTGTGGACTTGCATGGGCAGAGGTGGAATATAAGTCTGTATATGGGAAAATTTCTATATCATGGAAAAAAGAAAAAGATACATATCAAGTGCAGGTTATGGTTCCGGCTAATACAAAAGCTGAAATTGAACTTCCAGGTATTATGGAAGTTGTAGGAAACGGAGTTTATCAATATGTCGTGAAAGGATGAAGAAAAGATGACAGTAAGAGAGATTATTGATAGAATTATCGCCAAAACAGGGATGAATCCTCTGCCGGCAGAGTGTACATGTGATAAACTTATATGTGGATCCATGGATCAGGAGGTAACTGGTATTGTAAGTACCTTTATGGCAACGGTAGATGTGATACGTAAAGCAAAAGAGGTAGGAGCCAATTTTATTATTACTCATGAACCTACCTGGTTCAATGGCATGGATAAAAAGGAATGGGTCAGTGAAGATCCGGTTTATCTGGAAAAGAAAAAATTGATTGAAGAAAGTGGTATGACAATCTGGAGATTTCATGATTACATGCATATGGGACAGAAAGACGAGATATACAAAGGATTCGATAAAGAGTTTGGATGGGAAGAATTTCGTGTGGAAATCATCGATACAGAAAAATATGGTGAAAAAGATTTCAATCAGGAAAGATTCTGGAAAAATTTTGGAGCAGTTTACCAGATTCCGGAAACAACATTAAAAGGGTTGTGTGGGTTCTTTAAAGAGAAAGCCAATATGGATGTGGTACAGATTGTCGGGAATCCAGAGATGAGAGTGGAACGTGTATCTGTGCTGGTAGGAGGAGGAAGTCTGGGACTTGGACGGGAAGAAGCACCAATGATTCAGATATGCAAAGAAAACATAGATGTGGTAATCTGCGGAGATATCACAGAGTGGACATTGTCTGCTTATGTACGTGATGCTACCATGCTGGGTATGAACAAGGGAATGC
>ERZ791875.1604-NODE-1604-length-14212-cov-2.366321_pt1 | contig 14212 bp, 11 predicted proteins | sample MGYA00510278_ERZ791875 | MGnify/ENA primary metagenome ERZ791875 (study PRJEB30046, sample SAMN00792078) | human gut metagenome | study: EMG produced TPA metagenomics assembly of the A metagenome-wide association study of gut microbiota in type 2...
CAATCTGTTCGCGGATTGCACCATACAGGCACGGATCTCCCGTGTGGAGTCTTGCCACAGTCTGGCCTTTGCTTTCGGCCTCTTTCATAACATCAATCACCTGCTCCAGCGTCATGGTTGCACTGTTATATACCACACAGCCCTCTTTTTTCAGATCCAGCAGTGCCGGATTGACAAGAGAACCTGCATAAATGATAATGTCCGCCTCACCAAGCAGCTTCTGTCCTCTTACCGTAATCAGATCCGGGGCTCCAGGGCCCGCTCCAATAAAATGTACCATCTATTTTTTCCTCTTTTCTTTTACAATAATCAGTGAATAGTAACTTGCCTGGTCCGGGATTTCTTCCGCGCTGAAATACTTCTGTTCCGTATCCATGCCGCAGTTTTCTACCATCACCGCCCGGCAGTTCTTTTCCTTCAGGAACTGTTTCACAGCCGGCATCTTTTTACCCGCTTTCATCAGAACCTTTGTTCCTGAAAGTTCCAGTGCATCTTCAATCTGATAAGACGCCGGAATCACATGCAGTTCTTCGGAATTTTCCACCAGTCCCTCGGAAAGAGATGCTGCTGCCGCGCAGAACGATGTAACACCGCTTACAATTCTCGCATCGTAACCGTCTTCCAGTACCCGTCTGTGTACATAAAGGTAGGTAGAATACACGGTTGGATCTCCGAGTGTCAGAAATACTACGTTTTTTCCTGCATCCAGCAGCTCCTCTATTTTTTCTGCACCGCGCCGGTGATTTTCCTCCAGTTCTTTGGCATTCTTTGTCATCGGCATTGGAATAGCAACGAGCTCTTTTTCTGTCAGTTCCGGCACTGCCTGAACAGCAATCTGGTAGGCAATGCTCTCCTCCGGTTTCTCTCCTGGTACTGCAATCGTATCATTTTCCCGGATCAGACGGACGGCCTTTAACGTCATAAGCTCCGGGTCTCCCGGTCCGATTCCTGTTCCAAATAAAATTCCTGTCATTTTGTTTTTACTCTTTTCTGTTTTCTTTTTCTTCCTGCTCCCGCAGGCGCTCCAGAAGTTCTCCCGCTCCCGGGGTTTCCCCGAGCAGGCCCTCATTGCTTGAAAAAACAATCGCCTCCGTCTGCACTCTGCCCTCAATATGGTAATTCATGTAAAAAGCAATTTTTTCTGTCACTTTTTCCATGGTCTCTTTCAGGCATCCTGCTTCCTTTAAAATCTGCACCGCTTCTTCCGTCGTTCCAGTCTCCAGCAGTTTTTTTGCCAGTGCAAGATCCGCCCCTGCACGCACCGCCTGCGCCGTAAGAAGCTCCGCACGGCAGTCTGCCTCGTGGGAATGGGTATTCATAATTCCGCCGGACACCTTGACAAATTTTCCAAGATGTGCCACAAAAAGGATGGCGTCAAAGCCGAGCTCAGCTGCAAATTCCAGTGTTTTTCCGACGTAATTACTGCACTTAACGGAATGGTCTGCACGGACCCACGGATACGTTTTTAAGAAGTCCTGTCCGTAATTTCCCGGTGTCACCAGAAGGACGCGGTCACCCTGTGCTTTCCGCATTTCCATCTCGACGCGGATCGTGGAAATCAGCGCCTCCTCGCTCATCGGCACTACAATCCCGCTCGTTCCAAGGATTGAAATGCCGCCGGTGATGCCAAGTCTCGGATTGAATGTATGCTTTGCCAGTTCTTCCCCTTCCGGTACGGAGATGATAACCTGCAGTGCGCGGAAATCATCGAGTTTTTTCTGAATCTCCTCCACATTCTCGCGGATCATCTGGCGCGGTACATGGTTGATCGCCGCGTTTCCGACCGGCTGATCCAGCCCCGGCTTTGTCACACGCCCGACGCCGAATCCTCCATCGATTACAATTCCCTCTTCTGTTCCAAACGTCACTTCCGCGTAAATCAATGCTTTATCTGTCACATCCGGATCATCCCCGCCGTCTTTTCGGACGGCACAGCTTACTTTTTCGGCACTTCTCCGGATATCCAGCAATTCCAGATTCAGAACAATGCCCTTTGGCGTATGGATTTTCACTTCCTGTATTTCTTTCCCGGAAAGCAGCATAAACGCCGCTCCCCGCGCTGCCGCTGCAGCGCAGGAACCCGTCGTATATCCCATGCGGAGTTTCTTGCTGCCGCGCATAATATATGCATCTTCCAAGCCTGTCCTGCTCATGTTTTTCTCCTTAACAGATCCGGCGGTTTTTCTGCCGGATCACGCGATCTATTTTATCATAACACACAATGAAAAAATGCTGAACCATTTTCGCATATTTTTTCAAAAAAGATCAATTTTTCCCGGCTGTTTTTCTATCTCAGAAACTTATTCTTTTCCCAGCTTCCTGTTGTTTCAAACTCCGCAGCTCTTCTTTCTGCCTGTTTTACAATTTTTTCATCAATTCCCATATTTCCAAGCAGTGCAATCGCATTCTTTCCTCTTGCCGGCCCCTGTTCCAGGCGATACGGGAAGGAAATACTCTGCGCGGTAATCTGCTCTTCAAAATGATAATTGGTGTAGAGATCTTCCAGCAGATACGTCAGTTCAGTATCATGTGTTGCTGCAAGACAGAGCACATTTGCACGGCGCAGGGCAGCAAGCACACTCTCTGACGCTGCAATCCGCTCCGTCGTGTTTGTTCCCCGCAGCACCTCATCAATGACGCACAGAAGCGGTGTTTTTTCACGGCTTGCCTCCAGAATCCGTTTTAAAGATTTTACTTCCACAACAAAGTAACTCTCTCCCTGTGCCAGATTATCGCGGAGTGCCATGGATGTCATGATCCGGCACACAACACCGCGGTACCGCTTCGAAAGACTCGTGTTCAGTGCCTGTGCCAGAATCGCATTCACTGCCATGTTTTTCATAAATGTGGATTTTCCCGACGCATTCGAGCCGGTCAGCAGAATTCCGCCCTCCGCATACAGACTGTTTGCCACCGGATGTGTCAGAAGCGGATGATAAAGCTCCTCCACATCGATCCGACAGCCCGCCTTTTTCTCATCCAGGAATTCCGGCCGGCAGTAATACGAAAGGCTCTCCCGGTACGATGCTGCAGACAGTGCAAAGTCCAGGAGTCCAAGATCCTCTGCCATCTGCAGAATCGCTTTTTCATACGATTTCACTCTGGAAACAACCGAAGAATACTCGATCAGATCCAGCAGAAAGAACGTGTGAAAGTATGCAAAAATCATGTTTGCTGCACCGCCCTGCGATTCTTTCGTATTCACAAGTGTTCTGCATTTTCTTGTAATCGGACGGAGTTGTTTTTCCTGTTCTTCCAGACGCTTCTGATACATTTCCAGTCCGGAAATTTTTTCTTTTCCAAGTTCCCTGGCTGTCCGCTGCAGCCGCAGGATACAGCCAAACGCTTTTAATGCACTCTCCAGCTTTTTGCTCTCCCTTCCATGCATCAGTCCGTTGCCGACCATAGAAGCAAACAGAACAGACACACCCAGCGGAGGCAGTACAAACAGCAGTCCAATTCCAAGCACAGCAATACCGGCCATCAGAAGATATTTCCCCTTCTCTCCCGGCTCCGCCTCTATCAGTACGGCTATTTCTTCTGTCGGCGGATTCATCTTTTCTTTTCCCATCAAAAGAAGTGCTTTCTGCACTGCTTCTCTGGCTTTTTGGTTCTCTGCAAAAAGCTTCATCAGCCGTTCCCGCTCTTCCCTGATTTCTGTTGTTGTGACCGGCATCCGAAGCGCCGTGTACAGATATTCTTCCCCGCACACCGACACTGTGTGGTCGACTGTGTCAAAAACCGCATCGAGATCCAGGTCATTCCAGGTAATCGCGTCCACGCAGAAGTTTTCCCCTGCTTTTCGTCTCAGACACGCTTCCAGTTTTTCTTTCTTTTCCCGTTCTGTCCGTTTCCCCTGCTTTTTTCCCCATTTCTTCCGCAGTTGTACCAGCTTCTTTTCCTGTTCATTTCTGTTATTCTGTACCATCCAAACTCCCAGCAGTATCAGAACCACAAAAATTCCTGCTGCCGTGTACAGTTCTTTCATGTCTTATCGCCATCCTTTTTCCTGCTCTGTATCATAAGTCTTTTGATTCTGTCTTATTCTAGCACAGAACCCTCTTCCCTTCCAGATTTTGTTGCAAAAATCATCTCCACCGCCGCATGTACAGCCAGTCTCCGTGAACTGCTGCCGTCACCAATGCAGGTGGAAAGGGTAAGTATCTTTTGAACTTCCTTTTCCTCACCGCTGCCAAAGATAATGCTGTTTTCTTTTCTTTCCTGTACCCATGCATTCCAGTCCGCATCGCTCCATGCTCCCAGCCGGTAAACATCACTTTTGGCATCCGTCTCCTCCACACTCCAAATACGGCACTGCCATGCTTCACCCGGCAAATACAGGTACAGATACGGAAATTCCTGTTTCCACGACGCTTCACGATACTTTTTCAATCCTCCGAACATCGTTCCATCCCGCATATTATGCCCATATAAAATCGTGTGACGTTCAGAAAAATCCTCCGGTGTATCACACGGTGCAAAAATACTGCCGTAAATCCGCTCCCTGCAAAACGCATCGTGTGTCAGATAATATGCGTTATCCTGCCCGTGCGCAACCGGAACATCTAAGGCGCAGCCCGGAATCCAGAGCCACGCGCAGATTTCTCTATTTTTTGATCGAAGTCCTGTAAAATCAATTGTCCGAAACAGATTTTGATCTGTACTGCCCGGTTCCTGCTCCTGCACTTCTTCGCTTTTTTCGTTTTCCTCTTTGTTCTCTTCTTTTTCTTCTCTGACATACATCTCCACCGCTTCTTCCTGTTCTTTTCGAATCTGCCGGCTTACCTGAATCTGCGGCAGATACCAGAAAAAAAGCGCCGCCAATGTCATAACTGCAATCTCTTCTTTTTCTGCTGATTTTTTCTCTCTCCATTTTGTTTTCATTCCACCACCCGAACCGATGGTGGAATGTTTTTCCGTTTTGTTATTCAACCGGAATCCGGTTTTTTACAATACTGTTGTGTCCATAATCATCCCAGCGGTATTTCTGATTTTCAAATACAACCTCACTTTCTTTGGGATGTCCGCAAAGATTTACCGATACCGAAAAGACGCGCGCAGGATCTTTTCCATATGCCGGCTCTTCTAGTTTTTTCACGGTAACATTCTTCGTACCTGTCACCTGCATAAGCGAATACCGCAGCACCTTCTTCTCCTGTACCCGGTAATCGTTTCCTGCCGGAATTCCCCGGATCTGTACCGACTGTTCCGTGTAGCCGTCCTGATCTGTCGTTTTCTCCACCTGTGTTTTTGTAAACGTAAGATAGCATTGGTATGTATGTTCTTTTCCATACAGATCCTTTCCCTTCACGGAAAACAGAAACGTTGGATTTCCATGCGCCCATGTAATCTCATCCGCCTTAATCTTCTTTGTAATCGTCAAGGTTTCACATGCAAGATCCTTCATCGTCACGGTCTGCACTTCCTGTTTTGCCTCCAGCACAAACGAAACCGGTTCTGCCGCAAGGTATCCATCCGGCGCGGCCTCCTCCACAAGGACATAAGAACCCGGCTTTAATTTTTCCAGTTCATGCGGGCCGCTTCCTCCTGAAATCCAGCTGTCCACACGGTTTCCATCCATATCTTTTAATACCAGCTTTGCGCCGGAAATTCGTTTTCCGCTCTCTGCATCTATTTTTTCAATTGTCAGATGTGTTCCATCATTTTCGACCGTCACCGACAGTTCCGATTTACCGTCAATTTTTCCGTTTTCTACCACAAATTCCCGGCATGTGCTGTCCAGCAGATAGCCCTCCGGAGATGCTGTCTCCTGATAGTACCAGACACCGTCCAAAAGTCCCGTCAGCTCAATTTTTCCATTTGCATCCGTCTTTTTTGTCTCATCAAAACTTCCATCTTTCGTCCAGATATGAAAGGCTGCTCCCTGAAGCACTTTTCCGTCTCCCTGACTTACTTTCTGCAGAACAAAACGGTTCTTCCAGTTTGTAAACGTCAGTGTGATCTGTGCGTTTTGTTCCCCGATCGTTATTTTCTTTTCCGTCGGATCCAGCACATATCCATTTGGAGCCGCCGTTTCCCGCACAAGATACGTTCCGTACTCCAGCCCGTTTTTGAACGCCTCTCCATTTTCATCCGTTTTCAGCACAGCTGCTACCGCCTGATCCGGAAACAGCACTGTTCCGTTTACCGTTGTAATTGCTCCGCTCGCAATCACCTGATATGTTGCACCAGAAAGTGCTTTCCCTGAGTTTTCTTCCGTCTTTTTTATCTTCAGTGAGCCTGTTTTTCTTGTGTTTTCTGCCTCCAGATGGATCGTCTGCATGCCTTCCTTGTCAATGGAAAATTCCTGCTCCCAGCTTCCTGCATAACCAGCTGGATTCTTTGTCTCCACAACACGGAATTTTCCATTTTCACTGTCTGTATCCCGAATTCCCTCCAGCAGATAAGAACCCGTTTTTTTCACCCAGTTCATCTTTTTGAATTCACTCCAGGTGTTGTTTTTCCAGCGGTACACGGTAAATTCTGCACCCGAAAGAGCTTCTTTTGTCTCTGCATCCATTTTTTTCACTACAAGATCTCCTACTTTCGACAGATGACAGGGAACGTTCGCTGTGTAACCAAATTCCGAAGTATTCCACGGCACAACAGTTATTCCCGTTTCCCGGGATGCTCCATGCCAGTTGTTGTACGTACTGGAAGTATCGTTTACAAAATTATCCGGCCATTTTTTCGGTGCTTTCACTCCGCCGCCGGGACCAGTTACCGCGTCGTTAGTGCCTCCATCATAGAAAATCATCGTCTGGGAATTTCCTTCAAAGGTAAATGTAACCCAGCCTTCCGAATTTTCCGGAGTTGTTCCACCGTCCGGCTCAGAGCCGCGTCTTGCCGACCAGATCGCTTCTGTTCTGGCATCGTAGACGATTCTGGCATCTGCCTCCTTCGTCAGATAGATATGTTCTGTCTCATCAGCCAGATAAAAGCCCTGCTTAAAGTCCAGATCTGAAAGTGTAAAATATCCTTTCACATTCAGCGGATTTCCTTTACTGTCGTAATAAGCAAACCGTACCTTGATCCAGAGCAGACCTTTAATATCAATGACCGGCTTATTGTGGTCAATCGCCACGACTACCGCATCCACGTCCTCATACCCTGATGGTACAACCGTGTTCTGCCAGTCTTCCAGCCAGATCCGCATCGTTACATTTTCCCCGTGGCACTCTCCAACATTCGTATATTCCGCATACATTTTTCCTTTTTTCGACTCCAGCGGCGTGAAGGAACGGAGATTACTCCATCCCTTTACATCGGCCGCCGGCCACCATGTGGAACAGCATTTCGAATGGCTCTCTCCGTTTTTGCAGAACAGATTGTCCCAGGTACTTCCATCTGTACTTCCAAAACGGATTTTTGTCTCACTTCCGATCAGTGGGGTAAAATCATATCGGCCGTCAATAACAGAGTCCGATGATACAACTTCTCCGATTCCGGCTTTCGAAAGAGAAGGAAGACTCGTAAGACTCGAAGCCAGAACATCTTCCCGAAAACAAAATCCCAACAACAGCAGAATTCCTGCGATAAACCAGAAGCTTTTCTTTGCTCTTTTCATTCTTTCCTCCTTTCAGACCGGCCCGCGGTAAGAAACAGGAAGGCTCCTGTCACGGCAATTCCAATGGGGACCGCTGCTGACGGATCGCGCAGACCTGTTTTTGGCGCGCTGTGCCAGATAGAGGGGCCTTCTTCCTGCGGCAGATCTTCTCCTTCGACAGAAAAAATCCATTTTACCCCGCTTTTCCGAAGTGCCCATTCATTTCCAAGTTCTGACGGCACACGGATTGAAAAACAGATTTCTTTCCGTTCATCTGGACTGCATATTCCAAGACTTTTTGCTGCCCATAGTCCCTCACTCTCTAAATCACCTTCATAAATCACGCTGTCTCCCTCTCGTATTTCCAGTTTCACCTTGGAAAGCAGTTCTTTTTCTGCTTCACTGAGTTCTTCCGGAAGTTCCGTCCGCAGAAAAAATTCTGCACGGCTTGCTGTCGTGTTCACCAGTGTGAACGTATCTTCCCATTCTTCTCCCGGCATCAGCACTGGAAAGTTCCGAAAGAAATTGTCGGGTGCCAAGATCAGATTCCGCGCTGCTCCTTCGTACGAAACGGTGAGGAAGCTCTGCTGCGAAACCTCCGAAACGGTATTATCCGCCTCGTGGACACACTGTTCAATTTCCAGTTCTTCTCCCCACGGAGCTTCTGCCGTAAAATCCGGCGTCACATTCGCTGCCTGTACGGCCTCCGCCTGGATTTCAACGGACAGCACCTGTCCCTCCGCCTCACTGGTCCACGCAGATGGAATGGTGATTGTACGGAAAAAATCGACAGATTCCTGCTTTCCCAGCACTTTTGGATAATAATAATACTCTCCTGCTTTCAGCCAGACGTCCTCGATTCCCCCAAGGTCCTCTTCCCCCAGACGGTAATCCTGCGTTTCTTCCTCATCAAACACAGGCTTTACCCGGACATAGCATGGTTCAGCATAATTGGTGATCCGCGGAATTTTTGAAATCACCTGGGAAGGCAGTACAATGCCGTTTTCCGGTCCCTCATACTTCTTTTCTCCATCCCCGTCTTCCTCATATTCCCAGATTCCAATATTTACATCTCCGACAGCTATTTTGTTAATGGTCTCAACACTGCTCCGGTAATATGCATACGTTCCGCTGATTCCCATCAGAAGACTCGCCGCCGCACATCCGATCCTGACGCGTTTTCCTTTCATGTCTGACCACCTCTCTCATAAGCATCCCATGCCTCCCGATAGCCGTGAAATACCATATTCCCCTTCTGGATCTGCACCGATTCCTCATAGACCGAAACCTCAAGTTCTTTCTGTTCCATTTCTTTTGCAACGCGGATTCCGGTAAACAATTCCGTCGTGCTTTCGCCTTCTGAAACCGGTTTTTTGTAATAATAGTAGTCATCTTCTCCTTTTACCCAGTTTTTCGTATCAAGTCCCTCAATCGCTTCAATTGGTTCACTGAATATAAGTGCCGCACGAATATAGCAGGCAACGGAACCTTCATTTCTGATTTTTACTCTCTTTACCACACTTTTCCCTGGCGGTACGGGCGTCGGTGTCGGAAATTCTTCATCGATAGTACTTGTATTATGTCCGAACACCATACGATTCCAGACACTCTCGTGATCTGTAAAATACGCCGAAGTTCCCGGCAGCAGCCAAATGGCTGCCGCCATCGTACACCCGGCCGCACCCGCAAGGAAAAACAGCCGTTTCGTCTTTTTCTTCATCTTTTGTCCCCCAGAAAACTGCTTAAATTCCAGGTGCTTCTGTCTGTTCCGGCTCCGACTGCGGTGCCGTTACCTGCCCCTTCTGCCCATTATTCTGATTTACATACTTCTCCCAGGCCTTTGCTGCCCGCTCGGCAGCCGTACTTCCCTCACCGGTATTCAGCGCCTGGATTGCATAATAATTGATCGGAATATCGACCTCTTTTTCATCCAGCTGCCCTTCCACGATATTAGCTGCTGTCACGCTCGTAAATAAAGGATCCGTCGTTTTGCCAGCTGCAAGCACTTCATTGTAGAGATATGTATATACCATCGAATTGTTCTGTTTTTTCTTGTACATCAGCACCCATTTTTTCGAAAGCTGATTCATCGAAAACAGTTCCGTATCGCCGGCTGCTCCGCCGTTTAAACGGTTTCCGGATGTATCTGCAACGATCACTTTTGCGATTGGTATGGAAACATCCATATAGACGTAAGAATCATTTTTACCTTTATTTTTGATACGCGGGTCCTTCGGAATCACCTGGGTCGGCACAATATGATTGGTCTTTCCGTCCGGATCCGGTGCGTACGATGGTTCATTTCCTTCGATATCTACTTTTCCCACAACAAACTGGTTCGTCACAGAATCCTTATCCGTCAGATACGCCAGTGTTCCGCCCGCTGCCAGGGCTCCTGTCAGAAGCAGTGATGCTGCCCAGAATACGATTTTCCGCTGTTTTTTCATAGATCAATTCCTCCTGTTTTCCTAAATAATTTTGCTAATTCTTTTTATAACTTGTTTTCCTGCATGATTTTTCTACCGTGCCAAAGCTGCCGGATTGTAAAAAGCATCACCGCTCCCACGGCCAGAAAAGAGTGTTCCTCTCTGCCGGAGCCAGACGATACCAAAGCCAAGCCAGGGAAGAGCTACGATCACATTCCCGATCACCTGTTTTTCCAAAACGATGCCTGCATCTTCCTCCGCGTTGGCATCCCCCTTAGTACAGTATCCTTCCTCGCTCTTTTCCACGATCCGGTGTGTCACCACCATATTTCCTCTCCGGTAGGTAATCACATCCCCCGGATTCCATTCCTTCTTCCGTCCATCCACAACCACAACAGATCCCGTCGGGATCTCCGGTTCCATGGAACCGGACAGTACGACATAGGCGCAGAAATACTGCATCAGATACCATCCCGCCGCCAGAAAAAGGAAGGAAAGAAAGCCCTGCAGCCCCAGTTTTCCTTTTGCTTTCATTTGCTCCCTTCCGTCGATGCGGATATCCAGACTGTCATTTTTGCACGCAAAAAACAGAGGATAGCATTTACCCTCTGTCTCAGAATATCCCTGTTTCATTTTCTCTAAAGTTCTTGTAAAAGTGATTTAAACTTACCATAGTCCGGGCGAAAGCGCAAGCATTGTCTGCCCGTTTAATTCTAAATTTTTTCTAAAGCCTGAAACGCAGAAAATTTTCAGAACTTTTCCCGGATCTTTTTTTCTCCAAACGCAAGCCGCTTTTCCAGCTCCTGCCCATTTTCTGCCCCAAGGATTTTTCGCATTACACTCTCTTCTTCCCGGATTCCTTTTCCGTGAAGTACGCCGTATGCGCCGGCATCACTTCCCGCCGCAAGCACAACGTCCTTTTCAAATGCGAGCTGCAGACCTTTTTTCTGCGTCTCAAAAATCCACGCCAGCGTTTCAGCCGGATATCTGCCGTTCTCCAGAAGATTCGAAACCGTCACAATTGTCGGCACCCAGATTGTTGCATGCTCTGCCATACAGCAGATGCTCTCTTCATTCTGAAAGTTCCCGTGTTCAACCGAGTCCACGCCTGCCTCTGCCGCATCCATCACAGCCTGTGCGCCGTTCACATGCGCCATCACAGAAAGCCCCGCATCATGTGCCGCAGCCGTCATTGCAAAAACCTCCTCCCTGGAAAGCGGCTCACTGGTCACATGCCCCTTTGTCGCGAAATCCAGGATTCCCGTCGTCATGATCTTGATAAAATCTCCGCCCGCACGGCGTACTTCACGCACAAGCGCGCAATACTCTTTCCAGTCTGAAAATGCGCGTCCGACAATTTTTCCATAACGGCCCGCCCTGTGAATCGCAAAAACCGGTGTGCGGTATGTGATCCCGTACTCCGGCGCAAGGCTCCGTGCAAGAACACCCGCCCCGTACGGATCTCCGCCGTCACGCACATAGGAAATCCCTGCCTTCTGATACGCCGCCAGATGTTCCCGGATCAGATCCTCCCGCGGGCCGTTTTCATGCGCTGCCGCCGCCTTTTTGTAATCCACACCGTCCATAAAAATATGGGCATGGCATTCTGCTGTCACCATTTTTGTTTACCGCCTTATCTCCGATTCCACCACAGCTTCTCTACGGCCCATTTTCCAGTTCTGCTCCGAGAGATACAGATGATATCCACAGCCGTTTTCTACTCGCCAGTCATAGTAACTCTTCTGTGGCACGCCGTACTGCTCAAGGATACTCATGATCGTGCCTCCGTGCACCACCATCGCCACGTTGCGGTAATGGCGGCGGATACACGTATCCACCATCTTGTCAAAGCCGGCGATGCAGCGGTCCTTGAACTGCTGCGGGCTCTCACCGCCCGGAAAGGCAAGCGTCGCCATGGAATCAATCCACTCCTGGTATTTCGGATTATCTTTTAATTCCTGATAATTTTTGTTCTCAAACTCACCAAAATTGCACTCTGCAAATTCCGGGATTTTGACCTGTTTGGCGTACGGATACAGAATGTCTGCCGTTTCCAGACACCGTTTCAGCGGGCTGACGAACAGAAGCTCAACAGTATCCATCGTCCGCTGTTCCAGCTCTTTTTTCCCTTCCTCACACAGTGGTTCATCCGTCACGCCGATATACCGTCCTAATGTATTGCCATAGGTTTTTCCATGGCGGATCATTGCAATTTTAATCATGTTTTTCCTCACCTTTCAGCAGGATTCCGATTCCGCACACCACACGGGTTACCGAATCAGCCTTTGCTGCCAGCTCCGTACAGATGCGCCCCGTCTTTTCCCGCCATTTCCGGTCGAAGGGTTCGATCGGAACCACTCCGTAACCGAGTTCATTCGTAACAATGCAGATTTCCGGATTTTTCTGCAGCAGTTCTTCCAGTTCTGCTTCCGGTGCAGTCCCGGTCTCCTCTTCCAGAAGGAGCCATCTGCGGACCAGTTCCTGAAAATCATATACGCCGGAACATGCCGACAGCTCCTCTTTCGAAACTGCTGCCCCATCCTGTTTCTTTTCCGGTCATCTTCTTTGCAAAGTCAAGCTTTCCCTGAAAAGCCCCTCCAATTACTAATTTCATTTCCAGTTCTCCATTCCAAGAGAAAGTACCACAAGAGACAGGAGCTGTGCCAGCTCACAGAGCGAAAGGAAATAGCCTGCGAGATCTCCTGTAATTCCTCCAAAATACTTACTGCTTTTCCATTTATAATAACAGAATACCAGTGCCGATACAACCAGTACATCCAGTGCCGCCCAGACGCAGAACGAAGCTGAGAGCGCCGTCACGGCAAAAATCGTCACAACAAGCACCGCCGCCGTTCTTTTTTTCTCTGCGCTCATGCCAAACGCTGCCGCTGTTCCTTTCGGATTGGCATTTGGAAAAAACGCGATCGAAAGACCGCTGAACGATCTCGAAACTGCGAAGCCAAATGCATACGCCGGAAAAATCTTCCAGACAAGTTCTCCGGCTGCGCCCGCGTACAGTACAAAATACAGACATCCCATAATAATCGCAAATGCTCCGGCGTGCGGGTCTTTTAAGATTTCCAGTCGGCGCTGTTTTTCTCTCCAGGAACTTAACGCATCCATCGTATCCAGATAGCCGTCGAGGTGAATGCCGCCCGTCACCAGAACCGGAACTGCCGTCAGCACTGCAGCCCGCAGCATGCTTCCCGCGCCAATCTGCTGCAGCAGCCAGAAAAGCACCGCCGAAACTGCACCGACAGCCAGTCCGACCCACGGAAAGAAACACAACGCATATTTCATGTTCTCTTTTTCCCAGTCTGCCGGCGGCATCGGGATTTTCGAGTACATGGCAAACGCCACTTTAAAATTATTCCATATCGTTTTCATCTTATTCTTTTTTTATTCTGACGGGAATCCCATACACAACCTCGGTCACACAGTCCGCCATCTCTGCCAGACGTACATTAATGTTTCCCAGGATCCGCTGGTATTCCATCGTCTCCTCCTCATATCGGTATCCGTCCGAAAAAATTTCATTCGTCACCAGAACCAGATTCCGCGCCTGATTGGCCAGACGGGAAACGCCCGCAAGAATTTCCTCCTCCGTCCGCGCTTTTCCCGCCCCGGATGGATCAAATATTTCATTTGCCGTGAGATTCGACATACATTCGAGCAGCACATCGCTTCCCGGTTCCAGCTCCACTTCTTTTAAATTCGTATAACACTCAATCGTCGAAAACTTCTTTGCCGCGCGCATCTTCCGGTGGCGTGCAATACGCGCCTGCCCTTCCGCACCGAACGGCTGCATCGTTGCGATATAAACCCTCCGTGTTCCGCCAAAATCCAGAATACACTGCTCCGCATACGCCGATTTTCCGCTGCCGCTGCCGCCTGTAACCAGATGTATCATCGTTTCACCTGCCTTTTTTAAGTCAGCGGCACATACGTTTCGATCTGTGCCTCGTCAAATGTCGCCATGCCGCGGTATACGGCATTTGCCTGATCCAGAATCGGGAAAATCATGATGGCGCCCGTTCCCTCGCCCAGACACATATCGCAGTGCAGAAAGGCTTCTTTTCCAAGCTCTGCAAGCAGCAGATGCGCCGCCGGCTCCTTCGATACGTGCGAAGCAATCATATAGTCCTTTGCAAACGGTGCAATCCGTGCAGCAAGAAGCGCTGCCACACAGGAAATAAAGCCGTCCATCACAACCGGAACGCCATGTGCGGCCCCTGCAAGA
>ERZ791875.1605-NODE-1605-length-14166-cov-2.557650_pt1 | contig 14166 bp, 9 predicted proteins | sample MGYA00510278_ERZ791875 | MGnify/ENA primary metagenome ERZ791875 (study PRJEB30046, sample SAMN00792078) | human gut metagenome | study: EMG produced TPA metagenomics assembly of the A metagenome-wide association study of gut microbiota in type 2...
CCGCCTGCCAGCAATGCATCGAAAGGGAAATCTTCTGCAATTTGTCCATTGCGTCTTTTACGTCTACACCAACAGCAGCATACCGTTCGGCAGCCGCATCATACGCTTGTTTGATAATGTTTTCTTTTGTCATGGCCTTATTTTTATGAGGTTACAGATTTATATTTGCTGAAAGCCTCTTCCCACTCGCCGCTGCCTTCCGGCTGGAAAACGGACGGTGAGAGGAAAGAGTTGATCATACGGCGCATCTCCCAACGGTCGGCCACCAGTCCGGCCGCCCTCGCCTGCACCATACAGTTGCCGATCGCCGTCGCCTCCGAAGGCCCTGCCACGACCGGCATATTAATTACATTCGCCGTAAATTGGTTGAGAAGATTATTCATTGAACCTCCGCCGATCACGTGCAACTTGCGGATCGGGAAAGGTGCTATTTCCGATAACAATGTCAGGACTTCCTTGTAACGGAACGCTAAGCTCTCGAAGATGCAGCGGATAAACTCGTCATCTTCGGCAGGCACCGGTTGCCCCGTTTCACGGCAGTATCCGGCAATCGCCTCCGTCATGCTTGCCGGGTTGGCAAAGCGCGGATCATCGGGATTCACAAAACTACGGAAAGGGGTCGCCCGTTCCGCCATCTTGACGATCGCCGGATAGGAATAATCGCGTCCGGCCTTCTCCCACTCTTTCCGGCATTGTTCGAGCAGCCACATTCCGGTGATATTCTTCAGGAAACGGGTTGTCCCGTCTATACCGCCTTCGTTTGTGAAATTATGACGGAAAGATTCTTCCGTGATAATCGGCTCTTCCGTCTCGATCCCCATCAGGCTCCAGGTTCCGCTACTCAGGTAGGCGAACTCTTTGTCCTGTGCGGGGGCGGCGGCAACGGCCGAAGCCGTATCATGTCCGGCAACCGCCACAACGGGCACCTTGCCTATCCCGGTTTCTTTAGCGAGCGCATCGGTCAGCTCTCCCACTAATGTACCCGGCATCACCACCTCCCGCATAATGGAGGGCGAAACACCTGCTGCCTCCAACAAAGAGACCTCGAACTTCTTCGTCACCGGATTCAATATCTGGGAAGTGGACGCATCCGTATATTCACAGACCTTTTTGCCTGTCAACAGATAGGACAGCAGGTCGGGCATAAACAGAATCTCTTCGGCAGCCTCCAACGGGCCGAATCCTTCCTGCCCCGCACGGAACAGCTGGAACAGGCTATTGAAGTTCATGATCTGGATGCCGGTCAACCGGTACACTTCCGAACGGGGAACGCGCTGGAAATACGCTTCCGGCGCCCCGTCCGTATAAGGATCGCGATAGGCGCGCGGCAAGCCCAGCAAAGAACCGTCTTTTGCCAGATAACCGAAGTCTACGCCCCAGGTATCGATCCCGATCGAATCGGGGACAATCTGCCGGCGCGCGCAAACCATAAGGCTTTCTTTCAAAGCATCATATAGCTGATATATGTTCCAGTAATATTTTCCGTGCAATTCCATGATTGCATTCGGGAAGCGATGGAGTTCCTGCATTTCAAATTTGCCACCTGCCAGAGTGCCAAGAACGGCACGTCCGCTGGTTGCTCCAATGTCGAAGGCTAAAAAGTTATATTTCTTCATGGTACAACAAAGTTCTTTATTTTATAATGACAAAAGTAATGGGTAAATGATTACCTTTGCTTTTGAAAATGATTTTAAACCTTTCAAATCTGACAGATGCGATGGAGAAACAAATTAGCGATCAATTAAGATATCTGGCGATAAGTGCGATGGATGAAGAATGGGGAATTGTCGTCACCACCGTCGGCTACCAGTTCATTCCCCCCAAAGGGAATTATCCTCTTTCCAAACACCCGGACAATTACAATTTCAAACCGCAAACCGGGCGCATCCTGAACGAGTACCAGCTGGTTTATATCACGAAGGGAAGCGGCTACTTCTCGTCCCAGTCCTGCAAGGAGCAGAAGATCAGCGCCGGCACCATGATCCTGCTTTTCCCCGGCGAATGGCACAGTTACTATCCGGACAGCGAAACCGGCTGGGACGAATACTGGGTCGGTTTCCGGGGCATGCATATCGACAGGCGCGTGGAAAAACGTTTCTTTACCCGCGAAGAGCCGTTGCAGCATATCGGGCTGAGTGCGACCATCGTCGGGTTGTATGAAGATATCCTGAAGTTCGCCTCGCAGGAAAAGACCGGCTATCAGGAGATGATCTCGAGTATCGTGCTCCACATAATGGGGACGGTCTATTATAAAAGGCGGAACAACTCCTTTACCAATACATATGTGGTAGATAAAATCAACGAAGCCCGCATCCTGATGAAAGAAATGGTGGAAAACCCGCTGACACCGGAGGAAATCGCTTCCCAGTTAGGGCTTGGTTACTCCTGGTTCCGCCGTATGTTCAAAGAATACACGGGTGTCTCGCCCGCCCAGTACCAGTTACAGCAAAAGCTGCTGAAAGCGAAAGAGCTGCTGACCGGCAGCAGCCTGAACATCTCGGAAATAGCCTACAGCCTCAAATTCGAGAATGCCGGACAGTTCTCCACCTTCTTCAAAAAGAAAGAAGGCGTCACTCCCTCGGAGTTCCGGGAACGGGCACACTAACGTTATCGAGCCTTTTATGTATCGAAAATGACCGTTTTTAGCCCTTATCTACGACGAGTAGGTACGACTGAAAACTCGAAAAGCGGGTGAAAACAGCGGATTTTGACCTCTGCAAAACGTCATAAAAACGCCTTTTTCCGGCAGTTGAGCCCACTTTTGTGCTGGTGAAACGGCACAAATGGGGAGTACGACAGAAAGACGGGCAAAAAAGAGGAATAAACAAAACATTAATAAATAAGCACTTACAAAAATGCATCTCTTTCTTTTTAACCTGTGGGGGGCACGTGCCCCCCATTTCTGATTCCCGTCCGAAAAAAAACCGCTCCCGTCCGAAAAAAAACGGGACCTATAACATTCCCTTCGTGCTCGGGAGCTCATATTTATAGATATCGCGACGGATAGCCATTTTAATGGAGCGTGCCAGGGCTTTGAAGATTCCTTCTATCTTGTGGTGCTCATTGGCGCCTTCCGCTTTAATGTTCAGATTCATGCGGGCGGCATCACTGAGGCTTTTGAAGAAGTGGAGAAACATTTCGGTCGGCATATCCCCCACCTTCTCACGATGGAACTCGGCATCCCAGACGAGCCAGGGACGTCCCCCGAAATCGAGTGCCACACTGCACAGGCAGTCGTCCATCGGCAGGCAATAGCCATAGCGTTCGATCCCCCGCTTGTCACCTAAGGCCTTCAGCAAAGCCTCTCCGAGCGCGATGGCCGTGTCTTCAATCGTATGATGTTCGTCCACCTCCAAGTCTCCTTTCACCTTAACGGTCAGGTCTATGCCGGAATGCTTGCCGATCTGGTCGAGCATATGGTCGAAGAAGCCGAGACCGGTTGCAATCTCCGTCGCACCGCGTCCGTCCAGGTTCACTTCCACATAGATATCCGTCTCCCTCGTCGTACGCTGGACTACGGCACGCCGTTCGCCGGCAAAAAGGTATTCGGTCACCCGGTCCCAGTCATCCGTAACCAGAACGGGGGAAATAGCGGGATTGGCGGCCAACAGTTGGCGGGCTTCGTCGTCATCGGCACGCAACCAGATACCTTTAGCGCCCAGATTGACGGCCAACTGCATATCCGTCAGGCGGTCACCGATCACATAGCTGTTTGCCAGATCATATTCGCCGGACAGGTACTTGCCCATCATTCCCGTACGGGGCTTGCGGTTCGGCGAGTTGTCTTCCGGGAAAGAACGGTCGATCAGGATATCGTCGAAGCAGATGCCTTCGCCTTCAAGCGTTTTCAGCATCTTGTCGTGCGCCGGCCAAAACGTTTCTTCCGGAAAGGAAGCCGTTCCCAACCCATCCTGGTTCGTCACCATCACAAACTCGAAGTCCAACTGCTTCCGGATAAAATAGAGGTTGCGGAAGACTTTCGGATAAAACTCCAACTTCTCCAAGCTGTCTAACTGATAGTCCACAGGCGGCTCTATCACTAACGTGCCGTCACGGTCTATAAATAAAGCTCTTTTCATGCTTACATCTTTTTAAGGGCGTCCAGCAGGGCGTCGTTCTCGCCCGGTTTGCCGACCGTGATGCGGAGGCAACCGTTGCACATCGTCACGTTCGTCCTGTTACGCACAATAATTCCATATTTCACCAGATTCTTATAGATCGTATCCGCATTGGTCACTTCGACCAGGATGAAGTTTGCATCCGTAGGATAGACTTTAAGGACGCAGTTCAGCTCCGGCAATGCAGCCAGCAGGCGGATACGTTCGGAAAGGATCGAACGAAGCTGGTTCTCCATGCGTTCCTGGTTTTCCAGCACATAGAGGGCGCGTTCCTGTGTCAGCAGGTTCACATTGTACGGATATTTGATCTTATTGAGAATCGCGATGATCTCGGGAGAGGCAAACGCCATTCCCAGGCGGATTCCGGCTGCTCCCCAGGCTTTCGACATGGTTTGCAGGACAATCAGGTTCGGGAACTTCTCCAACTCGGCGAGGAAAGAGGGTTCGATAGAGAAATCGACATACGCCTCGTCTATCACGACAATCCCCTGGAAAGTCTCCAACACCTTATAAAGCCGGTCGCGGCTCAGGTTGTTTCCCGTCGGATTGTTCGGGGAACAGAGGAAGATCACCTTCACCCAGTCGTTCGCCGCTTTCAGAAGGTTGTCCGTATCCAGGTCGAACTTATCATCCAGCTTAACCTTCCGGAACTCTACGTTATTAACATTGGCTGCCACTTCATACATGCCGTAAGAGGGGTCTATGCTGACAATGCTGTCGATAGACGGCTCACAGAACGCGCGGATGATCAGGTCGATCGGTTCATCGCTGCCATTCCCCAGGAAGATAGATTCGCGGTTCACGCCTTTGATCTCCGCAATCTTCTTCTTCAGTTCCCATTGCATCGGGTCGGGATAGCGGTTGTACGGCCTGTTGAACGGATTCTCGTTCGCATCCAGAAAAACAGAGGCATTACCCTGAAACTCATCACGTGCGGATGAATAGGGTTTCATGTTCCAGACGTTGGGTCTGACTAAGTCTTTTAAGTCTTTCATAATGTGTTCAATCTGATTGTTACTGCATTTCTGTGCGCCTCCAACTGTTCGTTGGCGGCCATTGTTTGGATCGTCCCGCCCAACTGCCGGATGCCGTCTGCCGTGATTTCCTGGAAGGTAATCTTCTTGATGAAGCTGTCCAGGTTGACACCGCTGTAAGCCTTGGCATATCCGTTGGTCGGAAGCGTGTGGTTGGTTCCGGAAGCATAGTCGCCTGCGCTTTCCGGTGTGTAGGGGCCCATAAAGACACTGCCTGCGTTCTCGATCTGTCCGGCGATAGCGGTATAATCGACGGTCTGGATAATCAGGTGTTCCGGTGCATACAGGTTCGTGAAGTCGATCACTTCCTGCCGATCCTTCAGCACGATGATACGGCTGTGGCTAAGGGACTTTTCCGTTATCTCCTTGCGGGGAAGGCGGTCCAGTTGCTCCTTTATGGCCTGCATGACACCTTCGACAATACCTTCGGAAGCTGTTACCAGCATGGCCTGGCTGTCTACGCCATGTTCCGCCTGTGACAGGAAATCGGCTGCGATAAAGGCGGGGTTGGCCGATTCGTCGGCAATCACCTCCACTTCCGAAGGGCCGGCAGGCATATCGATCGCCACCTCCTTCAGGCTGACCAACTGCTTGGCTGCCGTCACATACTGGTTTCCGGGACCGAATATCTTATACACTTTCGGCACAGACTGCGTCCCGTAGGCCATCGCCGCTATCGCCTGGATGCCTCCTGCCTTGAATATTTTGCTGACACCGGCCACCTTCGCGGCAAACAGGATGGCGGGATGTACCTTCCCGTCCCTGCCCGGAGGCGTACAAAGTACGATTTCCTTACAACCGGCGATACGTGCCGGTACAGCTAACATCAGGACCGTTGAGAACAGCGGCGCCGTCCCTCCCGGAATATACAGCCCGACCTTCTCGATGGCGACCGCTTTCTGCCAGCAGGTGACACCCGGCGCCGTCTCCACTTTCTTACCGGTGAAGCGCTGTGAGGCGTGGAAGGTTTCTATGTTTTCCTTTGCCCGACGGATGGCTTGTTTCAGGTCTTTGGCCACCAGGTCTTCGGCTTCAAGCAATTCCTGCTCCGACACCCGGAGGGATCGGAAGGTCGAAGGGTCTATCTTGTCGAACTTCTCTTCATACCGGATAACGGCTGCATCTCCTTCCCGGCGCACTTCATCCAACACCGTACGGACGGTGTCGAACAGGGCCGTCACATCCAGGGCCGGCCGCTGGGCCAACGAAGCCCATTCTTCTCTTGACGGATATTTGATTACTTCCATGGCTTAGAGGATCATCTTTTCAATCGGTATGACTAATATGCCTTCGGCTCCCAATGATTTCAGCTTGCCGATGATTTCCCAGAAATGTTTCTCGGCGATCACAGACTGGACGGATACCCAGTTCTCGTCGGCAAGCGGCGTGATGGTCGGGCTCTTCATCCCCGGCAATACTTCGATGATCTCCTGCATCTTGTCCTTCGGGGCGTTCAGCAAGACGTATTTCTTACCTTCCGCCACCTGGATGGCTTCGAAGCGGAACAACAATTCATCCAGAATCGCCTGCTTTTCCTCAGACAGGTTGTTGTTAGCGATCAACAGGGCTTCGCTCTGCATGATCACTTCCACCTCTTTGAGCTGGTTGCTTACCAGCGTACTGCCGGAGCTGACGATATCGAAAATAGCATCCGCCAGGCCGATACCCGGCGCGATCTCCACCGAACCGCTGATGACGTGCAAGTCTGCCTTTACTCCCTTTTCAGTCAGGTAAGCCTTCAGGATTTCGGGATACGAGGTGGCAATGGTCTTGCCTTCGAACCACTCCACGCCTTGATAGTCTTCATCCTTCGGGATGGCGAGCGAAAGGCGGCATTTACTGAATCCGAGGCGTTTGATTAACTTGGCTTCCTGCCCTTTCTCCACATATTCGTTTTCACCGACAATACCGATGTCGGACACACCGTTTGCCACCGACTGCGGGATATCGTCGTCGCGCAGGAACAGCACTTCCACCGGAAAACCTTTTGCCGACAACAGCAAAATGCGTTTTCCCCTGTTCAGTTTAATACCAGCTTCTTCCAACAGAAGCATTGTTTCATCGTAAAGACGACCTTTCGATTGTACTGCAATTCGTAACATATTTATTTCGTTTATATATTATTGTTCGTTTCCAAAAACAAAATAAGGCTTACCGCATAACGGCAAGCCTTACTTATTTATCTTATATGTTTCTACATACCAAACAGCCCACCGAACTATTGCCCGTTGTAATGATGATGATGGTGATGCAGAACTGTTCTTTTCATTTGTTATTATTTTTACGTTGCAAAGTTACAATAATAATTGAATTAGCAAATAAAACTTACAAAAGATTACTCAAACAGGCCGTTTTTTCTACTTAATCGTGCAAACGGTACAGATGGTCCGCCTGTTGCCTGATTTTATTCGCGAGCAGAACCGGATAAGCGGGATGAGCGGCAAAGAAGTCGTCCACCTCCTTCCGCGCTTCTGTCGAAGTATGTCCGCCAAGCAGCGCACTCGCCCAGTTGCGCGGGAAGAAAATATCGCCTGTTCGCTGTATCTCCTGCATCGCTTCGAGAGCGGGACGGATATACGCAACCGCTTCCTGCTGGCGCAGCGGACTGTTCAGGTTGGCTAAGGCGGCCGACGCCCACGGTTCGACACGGCGGTTTTCGGCGACAAGCAGGGAGGCAAACACGCTGTCGCGCACCTCCTTCCTCGGCGAGACAGAGGGCGAGATAAAGGCATACTGCCGCCGACGGTCCGGATTCGTGATGCGCGATTGCTGGGTAGCGACAATCTCGTCCGCCTTCTCCGGCATCAGCAGGGCTAACCGGTAGGAAAGACCGATATAGTCGTTCTCGCTCAACGAACAGGCGGCCGGTGCTTTCCGGTCCTGCCAGAGTGCATACAAACGGGCGACGGCTTCCGGTGAGCGGGCGATGGAACGATATTGGCGGAATGCCTGCAAACGGTGCTGGGGTTGTTCCGCCGTCGTCACGATCCGCCAAAGCACCTGTTCCAGTTTCTCCGGAGCGGACGGATACAAGCGTTGGCAGTTGCCGATATATCCCAAAGCGGCAGAGAACAACAAGCTGTTCTTCTCTCCGGGCAGATAATCCAGCATGGCATCCATATAGCGGCCGGCGGGGATCGTCTGGTTCAACAGGTTCTCATATAAGGTAATCAACAGGGAACCGCGCAGCACTTCATCCGGGTGAGTCTTCAAGACGGACATCAGGCCGTCGAGCTCCTCCTCTCCCACACGGAAGAAGCCGTAGCCTGTACCGTCGGCATTCGGAACCCAGACGGAACCGGCAGTATAAACAACTGATTGATCAGGGCTGTTCTTTTGCGGCCCCGCGTCATACGCGGGGACAAGAGTTTTTGATACATTCCCATCGGATCCTAATGAAACGGATACCCTGTCCGTACGACTATCGGTAATAACAGCGTACGTCACCACCTGCGGCCAGCGCAATCCCCGTCCCCAGGGATCGGACTGGGTGACGATCAGGCTATCTCCTTTTACCTCCGAACGGATTTCCGGCATGCCTTTCTCGTTTATCCAGACATGGCTCCAGGCTTTCAGGTCGCGGTCCGTATAGTTGTCCAGGATGGAGATCAGGCCGTCCCAGGTCGCATTGCCGTAGGCATAGGTCTTCAGATATTCCTGTATGCCTTTCCGAAAGGCATCCTTCCCCATCATACGGATCAGCATCGCCATGACGACGGGGGATTTATCGTAAATGATATTGCCGTACATCAGCCCGGCGTCACGCATATTCGCCAAATCCTGCTTGACGGGGTTCGCCCCTGCCGTACGGTCTTCCGAGTAAGCGCCCGGAATATAATCGAGCATAAAATTAAGGGAATGGTTCACGTCGGGGAACAACGGCTCGACCATCTGTGAAGCATAGTAATTGGCAAAGACCTCCTTTGTCCAGACGTCATTGAACCACTCCATCGTCACGAAGTCTCCGAACCACATATGCGATGTCTCGTGTGCAATCAGGGCACTGCGCGAGAGGCGTTCGTTCAACGTCGGGTTCTCGTTCAGGAACATGCGTCCGTCTGTATAGAGAGTTGCTCCCGTATGCTCCATGCCGCCGAATTGGAATCCGGGAAGGATAATCAGGTCGTATTTGGCGAAGGGATACGGGATGCCGGTATAGTTCTCCTGCCATTCAAGCGCATCGAAGACTTCGGAGGCGATCTCCGGACACTGAGCCGCTTTCTTCGGATCAGTCTCACGGTGATAGATCGAGATATGCCGTCCGTCGCGCGAAAAGGTTTCCCGTGTCAGCTTCCCGGCTACAAAAGAGAAGAGATAGGTGCTGAGCGGCTCCGTCTCCCGAAAAAGAATCCGCCGGCGTCCGGCTACGGTCATCGAGTCGACCTGTTCGACCGCTCCGTTTGCGACAGCCTGCCAAGCGGCGGGAACTTCCAAGGACAGGGTGAAGAGCGACTTCATATCCGGCTGGTCAAAACAGGGGAACAGCGTGCGGGCACGGTCGGGCACGAGCAAGGTGTACAGAAACTCGTCCCGCCGGTTGAGCGACTGGTCGTTTGCCGTAAATTCGATTGCGACGCGGTTCTCACCTGCCGCCACCTCTCCAGCTTCGATCACGATATGTTCGTCTTTCACCGTATAAGGAACCGTCTTGCCGTTCAGTAAGACGGACGCCACCTGCGCCGGCTCCCCGCGAAAGTCTATGATAAGCGGTTGCTTTTTCCGGAGGGTAAGCGCGATCTCCGCCTTGCCCGTAACGGCATCCTCGCGGGATTCGGGGATCGAGAAGAAGAGATGATAGCGGACATCCCCGAAATGTTCTTTCCTGTACTGCGCCAGCTCACGGCTGACACCCGGTTGCAACAGCACGGCATCCGGGGCGGGGCTTCCGCAAGCCGTCAATAAGCCGATAGCAGCCACACCTAATAACTGTTTTATGTTCTTTGTCTTCATTATGTTTATTCCCGTAAATATTCAGCGATAGACATGAAGTTGCGTTCCAACAGGTACATCTGGCTTGCCATAAACCCGAAGAACTCGCCCCAATCCTGGCGGCGATGGAAGTCGATTCCTAACTTTGCCGCGTAGATGCGGGCGACCTGTTTGCCAGTGTCGCGCACAAAACATATATCCCATATCAACCCCTCGGGGAAATCCGTTTCCAGCGTTTCCTTATACCATGTCAGGCGTTCAAACATCTCCAACCGGGCTTCCTCGCTCCGGTGGTTTACTTCCAAAATGACAAATGCGCCTTCACGGTTGGCGTCGAATTTAAGTTCGACTCCCCTGACTTTCGTATCGTACAAGGTCCAGACCTTCTTGCGTCCTCTCAAATAGGGTTGTACTTCACAGAACGAGGCGAAACTTTCCCAAAATTCAAGTTTCAGGTTTTTGAGTTCGTCTTTACTATACATTATCTATATATGTCTTTCTTTTTTACTTTAACGATCGTACCGAATGCAGCCAGTTTCTTCATGTCGATACGTTTCTCATTCCCGGCGATCACGTAGACCACCGGACGGCCGCTGACCTGCTCCTGGTAGAAGCGGGAAATATCCTGCATGTCCATTTTGGCGACATCCTGCAAAAAGGCTTCTCCCGGGTCCTGCTCGAAACCTTCCATCCTGAAGGCGGCCACTTTCTCGGATAGGTTACGGAAGGCAGGGTATTCGTTATTGGTCTGGTTGACCAATGCCTGCCGGATTGCATCCACCCGTTCCGGTTTCAAAGGCATCTCGCGGATCAGCGAATCCAGTACGCCCAGCGCATCCAGCGTCTTGTCACCCTGTGTGGAAAGCATCGCCGTAAAACTTCCGGTCGCTCCCTTATGCGCATGGCTCGGCAACTGGTAGCGCCCGTTCGTCCGGTAGGCAAACGAACGGAATTCCCTTATCTCCTGAAACATCAGCGACGACATATCGCCACCGAAATAGACGGAGAAAAGACGGGAGGCATGACGGGAAGCCGTGTCATCGACAGGATCGCCCTTTACATAGCTATAGACGATGCTCTGCGTCATGTCCGGCATATTGATAAAGAATACTGTCGGCTTGTCGTATTCCCGCAGCTCGCGCCGGTAAGGTGACAGGGAGGCTACCGTAGCCCGTTCCAGCGGGATATGCCGCCGGACTGTCTCCACCACCTTTTCGGGAGACAGCGTACCGCAGTAATGCAAGTCACACTGTACATTCCGGACCTGGTCATAGACGGCCAGCAGGTCTTTCCCTTTCAGCTTCTTGATCTGCGAAAGCGGCAGTTTGCGCAGGTAGCGCGACTGGTCGCCGTACTTGACCTGTTCCAACAAAGCCGCCGCTACATTATCGCTCGATTTGAAAAAGGCTTTTTCCGTCACCTTCGCATCGTCCACGATCTGGCGCATCTTCTTATCGTCGGCTTTAGCGTGGCGGATAAAATCGCCCACCAGCTCCATTGTCTCGTCTATATGGTTGTCGAAACCGGTCACTTTCATTGTAAAAGCATCCGCCGTCGCATCGAAAGCAAGCGTACTCCCGATCGACTGCAAGCGGGTACGGAACTGTTCAAACGGCATCGACTCCGTCCCTAAGAATTGCAGATAGTTGGCGAGTTGCATCAGGGCCGGCTGTTCCAAAGCGCCGATCCGATAGGTGATATTAAAGGTAAAGATATCATTCAGCGGATTGGGGGTTGCATAGAGCGTCACTAAAGGGGTAAGCTCCAACGTCTGCACATCCTTCTTGAAATCGATAAAACGGGGAGTCACGGATTGCGCCGGCAACTGCTCCAACTGCTTGGCATAGGAAGACGAGGCATCCGCATGCCGGGGAACGACCGGAGCGAAGGACGGCTTCGGCAGGTTGTCCTTCGGGTATTTTCCGGTGCTCTTGGTCACACACAAATAGTTATCGCTGAAATATTTTTGAGCGACACGCACGACATCTTCTTTCGTGATCGACTCGATCCGCGCCACTTCGTTCAGATAATCATCCCAACTCTTCCCTTGCGAGAAAAGATTCATCATGACCGTTGCACGCGAATCGATATTCTCCAAGGCGGAAGCATACTGCCGTTTCTGTTCGAGCTTCAGGCTGTTGAACACTTCATCGCTGAAATCGCCCTCTTTCACGCGGTCGATCTCATGCCAGACCATCTTCTCGGCAGAACTATAAGACTGGACAAGCAATTTAGGCATGATGGCAACCGCCAGAATCCCCGCCTCGTTCATGCTCTCGTTGATCGCGATAGCTCCCATCAGTTTGTGCTCCACCATCAGTTTGTCTAAATAGCCTGTCCCGTTGGCATTGTTCAACAAGTTGACCGCGATATTCAGCGCGACCTGGTCTTCATGGTTGGCCGAAACGCCCCGGAAGCCCAGCCCCATCGCTTTGATAAACGGGATCGGGAACTTCACTTTCATCTTCTCCCGCCCGTTAAACGGGGGCAGCATCACTTTATCCTGCTTCGGCACCTGTCCGCAACGGATACGTGAAAAAGTCTTCTCCAACACCGGCATGACCTGCTCCGTATCAAAGTCTCCGCTAAGGATCAGGGCCATATTGGAGGCGACGTAATAGTCCTCGAAAAACTTGCGCATCTCCGTCAACCGCGGGTTCTTCAGGTTCTTCGTGCTTCCGATAATCGGATAGGCGTACGGATGCGGACTGAAATAGCGTGACAAGAGCGTGTCCATCACCTGGCCGCCGATAAAGTCGCCATACATATTCTTCTCTTCATACACCGTTTCCAACTCGCTCTGGAAAAGACGAAAGACGGGATTAATCAGCCGTTCGCTGTTGATCTCCGCCCACTGGGCCATATATTGCGGGGAAAAGGTATTGAAATAAATGGTGGCATCGTATGAAGTAGCGGCATTCAAACCGGAACCGCCAAAGCGGCTGATGAGCCGGTTGAACTCGTTCGGTATCACATATTCGGATGAACGGATGCTCAGCTCGTTGATTTCCTTCTGGAGGCGGATGCGGGACGAAGGGTCTTCGGTAAGCGCCAGTTCGTCATATTTCATGGCAATGGAATCCAGCAAGACTTTCTCGGCTCCGTAGTCGAGCGTCCCGATACGGTCTGTCCCCTTAAACATCATATGCTCGAAATAGTGGGCGATGCCCGTATCCGGACAATCTTTCGCGCCTGCCTTTACCACAACGGCACCAAAGACTTTCGGTTGGCTGTGGTCTTCATTCAGCCAAACGGTCAATCCGTTTTCCAGTTTATATTCTTTTACTTTGAGAGCGTTCAGGTCCTCTGCCCGCAATTGATAAGAACAACATGCGAATACCATCATCAATACTTTTAGTTTCACGGTCATGTTATATATTTGCAATATAATTGACAAAGATAATAATTTTAATGAGAACCAACGATAGTAGGAATTGAGGATAAACCAAAAGGATAATTAATTGTTATCCCTATAAAGCAGATACGATATGATAAACTTAGGCAGCTGGATGAATGGCATCCTGACCGGTTGGGGAATAGATCCCAAAGTTGCAAATACATTCGATGAGATAATTATTGCCGTACTGTTGGTCATGCTGGCAGTCGGAGTGGACTATCTATGCCAGGCCATCTTTGTCGGCAGCATGAAGAAACTGGCGCAACACACGCATTACCAATGGGACACGCTTCTTATCAAACGGAAAGTCGTCCACCACCTGGTCCATACGATACCGGGCATTTTGGTCTATGCCCTGCTCCCGCTCGCCTTTATCAAAGGGAAAGGACTCCTGTTGTTATCCCAGAAAATATGCGCGGTCTATATCGTGTTCGCCCTGTTGCTGGCGATCAACGGTTTCATCCTTGTCTTCCTGGACATGTACAACCTGCGGCCCGTCAGCAAGAACCGCCCGATAAAAGGCTTCATGCAGGTCTTGCAGGTGCTGGTCTTTTTCATCGGGGGAATCGTTATGATCAGTGTCCTGATCGGCAAATCGCCGGCTACTCTGCTTGCCGGCCTGGGTGCTTCGGCAGCCATCCTGATGTTGGTATTCAAAGACTCGATCCTGGGGTTTGTGGCGGGCATA
>ERZ791875.1607-NODE-1607-length-14093-cov-8.257658_pt1 | contig 14093 bp, 14 predicted proteins | sample MGYA00510278_ERZ791875 | MGnify/ENA primary metagenome ERZ791875 (study PRJEB30046, sample SAMN00792078) | human gut metagenome | study: EMG produced TPA metagenomics assembly of the A metagenome-wide association study of gut microbiota in type 2...
GTTATCTCGATGATTTCATAAGATAACATTTCCTTTAGTCCCGTCGGGACTACAAAGCACAAGTGCGCAGATTGTCGCGCTTGTGTTTTTTTATTCAACTCCTGTCACAATCTTTTATTCAACAAAAATAACAACAAATTTCCATTAGGCAATAAAAAATAGCATATTTAAGCTATTTTATAACAGATTCGGACACCGCATAAGCACGTCGGAGGGCAACGTACAAGGTATCCGTACCGCTGCCGGTACGGACATTCCAAAGCCGTATTGCGTGCCGCAGAGGCACTTCGGAGTTATTTTCGGGACATCAGAAAGAGAGGCGCACGCCCAGCCGCAATGTCAGGGAGAGCGGCGATTCGGTACGCGACGTACGCAGTTCCGTTTCGGTGAAATAATACGAAACCTCGGGTTCGAAATAAAGTCCCACCCGGTTGCCCAGGTCATACTGCGCACCGGCCGCACCGAGCACCGACCACTGCACGCCGGGCTCGTCGATGGACTTCGAACCGAACTTGGCAGCAACGCACTTTTCGACCATACCGCCGGCACCTATATATAAAGAGAACCGCTTGGCCTCGAGGAACTGCCAGTTCATACGCAGGGGCACCCCGATAAAATGCAGTTTCTGGCTTATGTCGTCATCGCTCGACTTCAGGCTCGCGTCCGACCAGAGCAGCGTGTAATTGACGCCGCTTTCGAGCGACAGTCCGTGCGCGAACTCCTTGCGCACCGAGAGTCCGAAACTCAAAGGCTGGTGGTGCCGGTACGAGTAGTCGTTATACGTGTACTTAAGCTGGGCTACGGGGCTGCTGTTGAATTCACCGCTGACGAAGTCGTTTTCCAGCAGGCCGGAGGTCATCATGCCGGGACCGAGGGCCGAAACCACCCCGTCCGAGCCGGTCACACCGCCCGCCGCGAAGAGCGAAAACGAAGTTTTGCTGCGCCTGGGCTTCGCATAGACCGCCAGCTCGTCCCCGGCATAGGAGGACATCGACGGGTATTTACGGGCCTGCGCAACTGTTCCCGCATTGTTTTTATCCGTATTCGCCGAACGTGTTCCGGCAACCGTTTCCCCTTGTTTTCCGGGCTGTTTTTCCGCAATGGAATTCGCCTCGCCGGCGTCCGCCGCACGCACCGGCGCAGCATCTGCCGCCACTTCCGGCGTCATCTCCGGCACATCCGCCGCAGCGAGCATATTTCGCGGACGGGCTACGGCTTCCACAACCCGAACCCGGGGCTCCGCGCCCGGAAGCGTCGCGGCACTCACAGCCTCCCGCGACAGAATGACCGCACGCACCGATTCCCCGAAGGTTCCTTTCCCCTCCCCGGACTGGTCCCGGTTGTCCGCAGCAGAGCTGCCGCTGTCCGTTGCCGTTGCAATAACAAACCCTTTATCCCCTAAATCTCGATTCTCATGCAGCAGGAGTTCCCCACCACCGACGAAAATCAGCACGGCAGCAGCAGCGGCAGCAATCCGCGGCCAATATTTGCGCAATACGAAGACCCGGGGCGCAGGTGCATTCAACTCCCGCTCCAGTCGCGCCCATCCGTCGGCCGGAGGCGTTGCCTCGGCATCCCGGAGTGCGCTCCGCATTACTTCAGTCCAGTCTTTATCCTGTTTCATAACTCTAATGTATCTTCATATAGGCTCCGATTCTTCGGGCCAGCAGCGCCCGGGCGCGAAACAACTGCGACGAGGAGCTCTTTTCGTTGATTCCGAGCATCCGGGCGATATCGCGGTGCGAATACCCCTCGATGCAGTAAAGGTTGAACACCGTCCGGTATCCCTCCGGCAGTTCGCCGACGAACTCCATCAGTACGTCGCGCGGAATACGGGCGACCTCCGACGGGTCGGGCTCCGGAACGTCGGGCAGCGAACGCCCCTCGTCGAGGGTCATAAAGTTCAGCTTGTTGCGGCTCCGAAGCCATTCGAGCGCCACGTTTACCGTGATACGTTCCATCCATGCACGCAAAGAACCCGGTCCGCGGTACGAAAAACGGTCGAAAGCCCCGTAAATCTTCAGGAACGCATCGTGCATCAGGTCCTCGGCCGTAGCCCGGTCGCCCGAATACCGGAGGCATACAGCCAACAGGCGGCCGGCATAGCGGTCATACAGCTCACGGCGGGCCGTATTATCCCCCTTTCTGCACCCCTCGGCCAGTATCTGTTCCTCCATTTCCATATTTGCGTTCACTATATAAATGGCATCGGCACCAAAAGACTGCATGCGATTTAAAAATTTTTATCACGCATGCAGTATTCCCTTCCGTTTCACGTTTTATCGGTGAAAGATAACGCAAAAATAGTATAAAAATATGAAAAGATTCGGATTATTTATTCTCGCGGCATTCACTGCCATCGGTTTCACTTCGTGTAGCGACTCGGACGGGGATTATCCCCGCAGCTGGGCATTCGCCACTGTCAAAACGCTCGAAAACAACGACTATTATTTTGTCCTCGACGACGGCAAAACCGCCTACCCGGGCGACAAAAGCCGCATAGGAGCCTATCAGGCCGAAGAAGACGAACGCGCAATCATCTACTTCAACCTGCAGAAAACGCCCGTAGAAAGTTATGATTACAACATCGCCCTCTACCTCGTTCAAGACATCTATTCGGGTGAGACACAGACCGTCGCCAGCCAGGAGGAACTCGACGAACTTGCCGACGCCCCGACCAGTTTCCTCGGTTCGAGGCTCAACAGCAACTACCTCAACCTGGGCGTCGGATTCAACGCCTCCGACCTTTCGAAACATACGTTCAAACTCGTCTATTTCCCCGATGCGGAAATAGACCCCGACAACAAGAGAGAGGGATACGTCAACATGGAATTCCGCCGCGATGCCAACGGCGACGAGGGACGCTACAATTACGAAGATCGCTACGTTTCGTTCAAACTGGACGCCTTCGAGGAGTTGCTCAAAGACAAAGAGGGCATCATCCTGCGTGTCCACACCCGCCTGAACGGGGTGAAATACATAAAAATAGACCTGCCGAAAGAGCGGTAACCGCCCTTTCCGGTTGTAGTTCCGGCCCGCACGCCCCGCGGGCCGGATTTTTTTTCGTCCGGCTGCGGCAAAACAGGACAAAATCGCTATCTTTGCAAATATGTCTATCGTACGCAACACAGAGAGCGATCTCGAATTCGAAAACAAGATCCGTCCGCAGGAGTTGGAAACTTTCTCCGGGCAGGACAAGATTGTCGACAACCTCCGCATTTTCATCAAGGCGGCGCTCATGCGCGGCGACTCGTTGGATCACGTGCTGCTGCACGGCCCTCCGGGACTGGGCAAGACGACCCTGGCCAACATCATCGCCAACGAAATGAATGCGCAGCTGCGCGTCACTTCGGGCCCCGTGCTGGACAAGCCGGGCGACTTGGCCGGCCTGCTGACGAACCTCAACCCGGGCGACGTGCTTTTCATCGACGAAATTCACCGGTTGAGCCCGATCGTCGAAGAGTACCTCTATTCGGCGATGGAGGATTACAAAATCGACATCGTACTCGACAAAGGCCCTTCGGCACGCTCCATACAGATTGAACTGGCGCCGTTCACGCTCATCGGCGCCACCACACGCAGCGGACTGCTGACCTCGCCCCTGCGGGCCCGTTTCGGCATCCAGTGCCACCTGGAATATTACGACGCCCCGGTGCTTGCGGGCATCGTCAAACGCTCGGCGCGCATCCTCGACGTTTCGATTGACGACGACGCGGCCCACGAGGTGGCGCTGCGCTCGCGCGGCACGCCCCGTATCGCCAACGCCCTGCTGCGCCGCGTGCGCGACTTCGCCATGGTCAAGGGCGAAGGGCATATCGACCTCGACATCACGAAAATCGGACTTGCGGCGCTCAACATCGACTCGCGCGGCCTCGACCAGATGGACAACCGAATCCTGGGGACGATCATCGGAAAGTTCAGCGGCGGCCCCGTGGGGCTGAATACCATCGCGACGGCCGTGGGTGAAGACGCCGGGACGATCGAAGAGGTCTACGAACCGTTCCTTATCAAGGAGGGATTCCTCAAACGCACGCCCCGGGGCCGCGAAGCCACGGAACTGGCGTACAAACACATGGGTTTCACCCCGCCCGGAAGCCCCGAAACGCTGCTGTTCTGACCCCCGTCGCCGGCCCCATTCGTACCAGGCAACAAACACCGACCGAGCAGGTATCGCCCGTATCGGTTTTACGGAAGAGTCCGGCTTTACCAATTCGAATGAAGATGGAAATAAAATCCGATACACCATGACCCGCTATCGTTTACATACCCTGTCGTGCTGCTGCACACTGCTCATGCTGCTGGCTGCTGGCAAAGCCATGCCGCTTCGGGCAGGCACTCCCGCAGAGGAGCTTCCGGCTCCGCAACCGACTGCCATGACCGGCGGGGCGGCCGGGGCCACGGCCGAAAAGAGCTCCCCGACAGCCGGCAACCCGGCATCGCCGACCCTCCGGCCCCCGACCAAACGGATGCAGCACCTGGCTCTGCGGGGCCGTTCGCAGCACACCTTCTTCGCCAATGCCGGCTATACGGCGATTCTCTCCACGATCTACCTCGCAGAGAGTTCGTCCGGTTCGCTGAACGAGGGCTTCGACATCAGCGCCGGCTACAACTGGACGTCGCGGCGGGGATTCGGCGTCGGAATCGTCTACTCGGGCGGCTTCATCTCGGCGGAGCGCAATGGAATCGAACGCACGAGCCGGCTCCATTACATCGCCCCCGAATTCGTCGCTCGGCAGCGGGCGGGACGGCGATGGCTTTTCCGCGAGAGTGCGGGCATCGGCTACGGCCGTTACATCCGGAGCTACGGCGACCTGTCTGGCAGCAGGGGCGGCGTCGGGATTCACGAATCGGCATCGGTCGAATATATGCTGACCCGCTACCTCGGGCTCGGCGTAAATGTCGGCGGGCAATGGCTGATCGTCGATTCGCCGGATGTGGACGACGGAGGCGAACTGAACCTGGTCGGAATTTTCCGTTTCCAAATCGGGGGCGGAATACGCTTTTATTTCTGACCCCTTCGGGGCGCAATAATTGCAGGACTACAAACGTTGTGTCCTTTGGACGCAAACCAAACAGTTAGGATAATGAGCAAAGGTAAGAAAATGGATCAGGAGGCACTGCGCTATCACAGCGAAGGCCGACCCGGGAAAATTGCGGTCGTACCGACCAAACCCTACCACACGCAGCAAGACCTGTCGCTGGCTTACTCGCCCGGCGTCGCAGCGCCCTGCCGCGAAATCGAAGCCAACCCCGACGACGTGTACCGCTACACGAACAAGGGCAATCTGATAGCGGTCATCTCGAACGGCACCGCCGTACTCGGACTGGGCAATATAGGAGCTCTGGCAGGCAAGCCCGTCATGGAAGGTAAAAGCATGCTGTTCAAAACTTTCGCTGACCTCGACGCCTTCGACATCGAGGTCGATGAAACCGATCCGGAGGCATTCATCCGCACGGTGAAAGCCATCGCCCCGACCTTCGGGGGCATCAACCTGGAAGACATCAAGGCACCGGAATGCTTCGAAATCGACCGCCGGTTGAGCGAAGAACTGGACATTCCGGTGATGCACGACGACCAGCACGGCACGGCCGTCATCTCGACCGCCGCACTGCTCAACAGCGTCAAAATCGCAGGCAAACAGCTCGACAAACTCCGTGTCGTGGTCAACGGCGCCGGAGCTGCAGCCATTGCCTGCGCACGGCTTTTCATCGCCGTGGGCATCCGGCGCGAAAACATGATTTTCTGCGACAGCCAGGGTGTCGTGACCACCTACCGCACGGACATCAACGAAACCAAGCGCGAATTCGCCACGACACGCCGCATCACGACGCTGGCCGAGGCCCTGCACGGCGCCGACCTCTTCCTCGGGGTTTCGAAAGCCGATGTGCTCACGCCCGAAATGCTGCGCACGATGGCCGACAACCCGATTGTCATGGCGCTGGCCAATCCCGATCCCGAAATCGCCTACGACAAAGCCATCGTATCGCGTCCCGACATCATTTTCGCCACGGGCCGCTCGGACTACCCCAACCAGGTGAACAACGTACTGGGCTTCCCCTATATTTTCCGCGGGGCGCTCGACGTGCGCGCCACGAAAATCAACGATGCGATGAAACTCGCCGCAGCACATGCGCTGGCCGACCTGGCACAGGAACCCGTACCGACCATGGTATTGCGCACCTATGCACTCGACAAACTCGAATTCGGCCGGGACTACCTCATTCCCAAGCCCTTCGACCCGCGCCTGCTCTGCACCGTGGCACCTGCCGTAGCACGGGCGGCAATCGAATCGGGCGTCGCGAAACACCCGATTACGGACTGGGACGCCTACATCGAAAAACTGCGTGCCATGACCGAGGTGTAAAAACACCTCCGCAAACCATATGAAAGGCCCCGCCAAAAATGGCGGGGCCTTTCATATATTCACCACCTGCCGCCGGACAACCGACGGCAAAGGATGTTACGCAAACAGTGCCGAAAACTCGTCGTGCGACATCGTCCGCACCTCGCAGTCGCCTATCCCGACAGGCAGCACGATACGCAGCATGCCGTCTTCGTTCTTCTTGTCCTTGCCGACCTCTTTGAGCAGGCGCTTCACATCGACCGGCGGCGTAAGGTCGAAGCCCAGTCCCCCGAGAACGCCCGCAATGCGGTCGCGGTCGGCCGGCTGCAGCATCCCGAGCTTCACCGCGGCATCGGAAATCAGCGCCGTACCCACAGCGACCGCTTCGCCGTGGTTCATGCGGTTCGAACACTTTTCGATGGCATGCGCCAGCGTATGCCCGAGATTGAGCTTGCGGCGGTCACCGGACTCGCGCTCGTCGCGCTCGACGATGTCGGCCTTGACGCGAATCGAGGCCGACACGGCATCCGTAAGCAAATCCGTGTCGGTGCGCAGGGCTTCGAAAGTCGCCGCTTCGATACGCGAGAAAAGATCCGCATCGGCGATGATGGCCGACTTGACCACTTCGGCCAGTCCGGCGCGGAATTCCCGGTCGGAGAGCGTGCGCAGCATTTCGGGGTCGCAGATTACGAACTTCGGCTGCGTAAAGGTTCCTGCCATATTCTTGTATCCGTCGACATTCACGCCGTTCTTGCCGCCCACACTGGCGTCGACCTGCCCCAGCAGGGTCGTAGAGATGAACCCGAATTCCAGGCCGCGCATGTAGGTCGCAGCCGCAAAACCCGCAACGTCGGTGACGATGCCGCCGCCGACGGCCAGCACGAACGTCGAGCGGTCGACGCCCAGTTCGATAAAACGGCGGTAAATGGTTTCGACGGTCTGCAATGTTTTGATACTTTCGCCGCTGCCGATGAGCACCGTATCGTAGGATGCCAGCATGGGATGGTAAAGACGGTCGATCGTGGCGTCGGAAACGATGACCACCCGTCCTTCGGGAAGCACCCCCGACAGGATGTCGGATGCAGGCCCGATGTAAATCTCGCTTTGCTGCCGGACGTTGAAAGAGGGTTTCATAATATTAAACTTTTTTAAGAAGCGAACAAATTTAGTATATTTTCCCGAGAAATTGTTACCTTTGCACCACAAAATCTATTCACATGCAAAAACTACGCAATATTGCAATTATTGCACACGTGGACCACGGCAAAACCACGCTCGTAGACAAGATGATCCTGGCCGGCAACATCCTGCGCGACAACGCCAAGCAAACCGGCGAGCTGATCCTCGACAACAACGACCTCGAGCGCGAACGCGGCATCACGATTCTCTCGAAAAACGTTTCGGTAATTTACAAGGACTATAAAATCAACATCATCGACACCCCGGGCCACGCCGACTTCGGCGGCGAGGTCGAGCGCGTGCTGAACATGTGCGACGGCGTACTGCTGCTGGTCGACGCATTCGAGGGCACCATGCCCCAAACCCGTTTCGTCTTGCAGAAAGCGCTGGCGCTGGGCAAAAAGCCGATTGTGGTCGTCAACAAGGTCGACAAACCCAACTGCCGTCCCGAAGTGGTCAACGAGCAGGTTTTCGATTTGATGTTCACGCTCGACGCCACCGAAGAGCAGCTCGACTACAAGACCATCTACGGCTCGGCCAAACAGGGCTGGATGTCGCATAAATGGAACGAACCGACCGATTCGCTCGTTCCGCTGCTCGACGCCATCATCGACGAAATCCCCGAGCCCGCAACGGTCGGGGGCACGCCCCAGATGCTCATCACGTCGCTCGAATATTCGGCCTACACGGGCCGTATCGCCGTCGGCAAGGTGACGCGCGGATCGCTCAAGGCGGGACAAAACGTCACGCTGGCCAAGCGCGACGGCGTGACGATGCAGAAAACGAAAATCAAGGAACTGATGATTTTCGAGGGGCTCGGCAAAAAGAAAGTCGACGAAGTCCCCTGCGGCGAGATATGCGCCATCACGGGTATCGACGGTTTCGAAATCGGCGACACGATCTGCGACTACGAGAACCCCGAGCCGCTGCCACCCATCGCCATCGACGAACCGACGATGTCGATGCTCTTCACCATCAACAACTCGCCGTTTTTCGGCAAGGACGGCAAATTCGTCACCTCGCGCCACATCAAGGAGCGCCTCGACCGCGAGCTGGAGAAAAACCTGGCGCTGCGCGTCACGCCCGGCCCCTCGGCCGACAGTTTCAACGTCTTCGGCCGCGGCGTGCTGCACCTCTCGGTGCTGATTGAAACCATGCGCCGCGAGGGATACGAACTGCAGGTAGGCCAGCCCCGCGTCATCGTCAAGGAGATCGACGGCAGAAAATGCGAGCCGATCGAGGAGTTGACCGTAGACTGCCCCGAGGAGTATTCGGGAACGGTCATCGAAATGGCCACCAAACGCAAGGGCACGCTCAAAAACATGGCTTCGAACGGCGACCGCACGCGCCTGGAATTCGACATCCCCTCGCGCGGCATCATCGGCCTGCGCTCGAACATGCTGACGGCCACGGCCGGCGAGGCGATTATGACCCACCGCCTGAAAGATTTCGAACCGTGGGTCGGCGAAATCGAGATGCGCGTCAACGGCTCGATCATCTCGGGCGAAACCGGCACGGCCTACGCCTACTCGATTGACAAGCTGCAGGATCGCGGACGGTTCTTCATCAGCCCGATGGAACAGGTGTACGAAGGACAGGTCATCGGCGAGCACACCCGCCAGAACGACATCACGGTCAACGTCACCAAGGCCAAGCAGCTCACCAACATGCGCGCTTCCGGCTCGGACGACAAAACCTCGATTGCCCCGCCGAAAGTCTTTACGCTGGAAGAGGCGCTCGAATACATCCAGGCCGACGAATACGTCGAGGTTACCCCGCATTCCATGCGCCTGCGGAAAATCCTCCTGCACGAGGTCGACCGTAAACGCGCTTCGAAGTAAACATCCCCCAAAGCCCTCTCGAAAATGGATCATTTCACCCTTTCGCTGGCCGTAGGCGCCGTTGCCGGAGCGCTCGACGTCATTCCGATGATTGCACAGAAACTGTCTGTGCGCTCGTGCCTGTCGGCGTTCTGCACCTATTTTTTCGCAACGATTATCATTTTTTACAGCGACCTGCCCTACCTGCCCTGGTGGGCCGACGGCATGGGCGTCACGCTGATGATGGCCATTCCCGTCGTACTGACCTTCTCGGGCAAGGAGCGCAAGGCCATCCCGATGATCCTGATGAACGCGCTGCTGCTGGGCTTCCTGATTAGCGTGGCCGAGAAATACCTCTCCTGACGCGAAACCACGCACAAAAACAGGCTCCGGCCTGTTTTTTTTGTATACCGCATGCAGTATCAGGCGTTTCCTGCGTTTATTAAAAAGAAAATATTCGGAAAACGATGAAAAAATACATACTGACGCTCCTGTTGTCGGGTCTTTTGTTCAGCGCCTGCGACAAGGACGACCAATTCAAGATACAGGAATGGACCATAGCTTCGGAACTGGGCATCGCCCACGGGCCCCACACCCTGCAACCGGTACTGCTTTACAAAACGGGAAACGACACCTCGTGGCGGCGGCATTACGAGGGCATCGAGGGATTTACCTACGAACAGGGATACGAATACCAACTGCGCGTCAAAGCCGAACAGTTGTCCGATCCGCCGCAGGACGGCTCTTCCATCCGCTATACCCTGCTGGAGCAGATTTCGAAAATACCCGCGCATTCGGTCATTCCCGCCCACCCCACCTTCACGATGGAGGTCGCTCCGACCCCGGTTTCCTACTACGAAAGGTTATATCTGGGCGTGCGTTTCCCCGAAGCGGGGATCAACGAATGGCAGCCGTGGCCGTTCCCCATCGAGGGGTTCGACTACGAACCGGGATACACCTACAGACTGTCGATAGGCACTTCGGTCGTACCGTCGCCCGAGAGCCCCGGAGGTTATTTCACGGTACGGTACTCGCTGCTCGAACTGCTCGGCAAAGAGCCCGGAGAGAATTAATTCGTAAAAGCCGCCCCGAATTCCCGGGGCGGCTTTTGTATGTTCGGATGCCGGGAAGCTCGATAAAAAGCTCCCCGGCTTTCATTCCGGCCGATCCGGGGCGCCGGACCCGTTTTTCTTCAGCGTAGCGAACGAAAGGATATGCCACGTCACCCCGATGGCGACGGCCAGCAGCAGCGCCTGCGCCCACCACCATCCGGTAAGCAGCCAAAATATACAGTAGAGCATCGTGCCCCACATGAGCGACAGCGAAATGATTTTCGCACGGAGCGGTATGGCCCGGTTTTCGCGGAAGTTGCGAACGTATTCGCCGAAACAGGGATGCGCGAGCAGCCAGCCGTAAAGGCGGGGCGAGGAGCGCACCCAAAGGGCTGCCGCAAGCAGCAGGAACGGTGTTGTAGGCAGCAGCGGCACGAAAATACCGATGACACCCAGCACGAACGAAATACAGCCTGATGCGACGAGGAAAAATTTCATGGAGCAAAAATAGCACAAATTCGGAAGCCGGAAGCACAGCGACCGTAATTTTTCCTTATCTTTGTAAATCAGAACCTAAAAACAATATAAAAACAAAATACGATGACAAAAATAGGTATTGCCAGCGACCACGCAGGCTATGAAATGAAAGAATTCCTGGTAGGCTACCTCGACGCCATGGGCTACGAAGTCCACGATTTCGGCACCTCTTCGCCCGAAAGCGCCGACTATGCCGACTATGCGCATCCGCTGGCCGAAGCGATCGAGAAGGGCGAATTCGAACGCGGCATCGCGCTCTGCGGTTCGGGCGAGGGCATGACCATGACCCTCAACAAGCACCAGGGCATCCGTGCCGGACTGGCGTGGGAGCCCGAAATCGCATCGCTCATCCGCCGCCACAACAACGCCAACATCATCGTGCTCCCGGCCCGCTTCATCACCAACGACGAGGCCGTAGCGATGCTCGACACCTATTTCTCGGCCCGGTTCGAGGGCGGACGACACGAGCGGCGCATCGAGAAGATGACCGTTCCGTGCGGCGCCGCCGGCGAATAAGACCGCAATACGGCATCGGGCGCGGATTGCTCCGCGCCCGATGTTTTACCATACGGCTGCCGGCAATGCCAGGCTGCCGGCCACACGCCCCAAACGATTGTAAATGGAGAAATATCTTTGTCCCAACTGCGGCGGTAAGGTCGACGCCCCCTATTGCCCGCGCTGCGGCCAGCGCCGGGGAGAGGCACGTCTTTCGTGGAGCGTGCTCCGTGAGGGCACGATGTCGGCGTTCATCGGCGGGGGACTCGGCGGCGAAGAAGGCTCCGCCGAACGCTGCGGCGTACGGGGAACACGGTGGCGACACCGGCATTAATCGCGATACTTTTCCTCTCCGGCATCCTTTCCGGAATCGCAACGACAACCTGAACGACCCGACATGTCCAAACACCAGCTCTGCCGCAACTGCGGACACGAAATCGACAACAACTACTGCCCGGCATGCGGACAGCGGACGACGACCGACCGGCTGACGTGGGCCTCGCTCGCCGACAGCGCCTGCTCGACTTTCATCGGCGACGAAGCCTACGGGCTGCGGGGCATCAACATGCGCAAGGGCGCCGTGCTGACATGGCTGGCAATCCTGTGCCGCCCCTACGTTTCCATCTCGGAATTTCTCCAGGGGCACCGCCGCAAGTATTTCAATCCCGTGGCGATTCTGCTCATGCTCTCGACCTTCTATGCCATTGTCTTCGCGCTGGTGGGCAAGGAGTTCACGCCCAAAGCCGGAGAGGAGCAGAACATGTTCCTGTGGATGCTCCTCTCCTACTACGACTACGCCACGCTCCATCCGGCGGCGAACATGCTGCTGATGCTGCCGTTCTATGCCTTTGCGATGAAAACCGTATTCCGCAGGCGTTCCGACCTCAAATACGTGGAGTACCTCTACATCGGCATTTTCCTGTCGGTTTTCGAAATCACGCTAATGATTCTCGCGCTCCCCGCCGAACTGCTGATTCCTTGGTACAGCTCCTTTTACATGCAGACCCTGCCCGTCTTCATCTATGCGGCCTTCGTATTCTGGAAACTCTTCGGGCTGAAAAAGAAAGGCGCCCTGCTGCGCACGCTGCTCGCCATCTGCCTGCAATACGTCTACGCCTTTATCATAGCGCTCGCAATGCTGCTCCTCGCGCTCGGGAGCTATTACCTGCTCGCCCCCGAAAAATTCAAGGAGGAGTTCAACTTCCGGAAAAAAGAGCAGACAGCCGCAGGTTTGCACGAGCAGGAAGGCGTACTGAACGACATCCTGACCGGAATTGCAGACGCATTCTGGGAGAACGACACGGACGACGTGAAAGCGGACACTGCGGACACGGATCCGGAAAATACGCTTGGCGGAGAACTCGAAGAGGATAAAAAGGTACCGGAAAGGGACGCGGACGGCACGGAAGCCCCCGCGCCGCAACAGGCGGCACCGCCCACGACCGCCGAATCCTGAAAAAATTACGTTACAATGCGAAGATAAAGGGAGTCTGCCGGCGCAGGCTCCCGGCTTTTTCGGCCGCGTCGAAAAGCCCGAAAACCGCCGAGCCGCTGCCCGACATCGAAGCGTAAAGGGCGCCTGCCCCGAGCAGCCGGTCGCGGGCTTCGCGGATGGCCGGATGCGCGGCAAAAATATGGGGTTCGAAATCGTTGGTCACCACCCCCTGCCATTCGGCGACGGGACGCCGCAGACGCTCCGCAAGCGGCACCGCCGGCACATGCGGACGCACCCCGGCATAAGCCTCGCGCGTCGAAACGCCCCCGGCGGGTTTCAGTATAACGAGCGTCATGCCCTCCAGGCCGGGTGCATACGGCTCCATCACCTCGCCGCGCCCCGTGCAGAGCTGCGGGGTATTGCGCACGAAAAACGCCGTATCGCTGCCCAGCTCCGCCGCAAGGGCAATCAGCTCCGCCTCTGCGAGCCGCAGGCCGAACAGTTCGTCGAGGGCCAGCAATACCGCCGTTCCGTCGGACGAACCGCCCCCGAGCCCGGCACCGAACGGCACCCGCTTGTCGAGGCGGACTGCCACCCCGTCCACACCGTAGCGCGCCTGCATCAGGCGGAAAGCCTTGAGGCATATATTCTCCCCGGGAGCACAGTCCAGCGCCAGGCCTTCGGCCCGGAACCGCACGCCGGGCTCCGCCGTGCGCACCACCTCCACCACGTCGTACAGCTCCCGTACGGGAAACATCACCGTTTCGAGTTCGTGGTAACCGTCCGTACGGCGGCGCAGGACATCCAGCCCCAGATTTATTTTACAGTTTGCATGCAGGATCATGCGGCAAAGATATAAAATTTGTACTTTTGCAGTATGAAATTCCGTACCGAAATCGAGATTGCGCCCCTCGGGACGAAAACCGGCTACGAAAACCGCATCCTGGCCCTCGGCTCCTGCTTCGCCGAGCACATCGCCGGACGGCTGGCCGAGGCTAAATTCCGCATCGTGACAAACCCCACGGGCATCCTGTTCAACCCGCTCTCCATCGCCGCCGCACTCCGCAGCTATGCGGACGGGGCACCCGTGCGACAGTCGGAGCTGAACTCCGACGGCGAGGTGTGGTTCCATTACGGATTCCACGGCGCTTTCTCGGCACCTGCGGCCGACGAGGCGCTGGCCGGGATGAACGCCGCGCGCAAAGCCGGCAGCGAGGCGCTGCGCAGGGCC
>ERZ791875.1618-NODE-1618-length-13944-cov-2.745986_pt1 | contig 13944 bp, 9 predicted proteins | sample MGYA00510278_ERZ791875 | MGnify/ENA primary metagenome ERZ791875 (study PRJEB30046, sample SAMN00792078) | human gut metagenome | study: EMG produced TPA metagenomics assembly of the A metagenome-wide association study of gut microbiota in type 2...
TAGAGATGTCATTCACATACGTCTTCACCTCTTCTTCCTTCAGCTTCGCCTTTGCATAACGTGCCTGAAGCATATCGAAACCAATCGTAAAGATGATAATTCCTCCTGCTATGCGGAACCCGTTTGTCGAGATACCGAAGAACTTGAAGAGAAACTGTCCGGAGAAGGTGAAAACCATCAAAGTCAGAAACGACACGATAGTCGCACGGCGGACAATGGCACGGCGCTGTTCTTCACTCATGCCGTTTGTCATCGTCAGGAAGACAGGCATTGTCCCCAACGGATTCGTCAGGGTAAAGAACGAGGTGAAACATAATAGAAAGAAAGGCAATAGTGAATCCATAGTATAAATGATTTAATGTGTCAATTATTTATTCATCCCAAACCAGATAAGCAGATACCAGCCAATGATTCAACTTGTTTCCGTCTATCCCGGCTGCTTCGGGAATGCTTACCGTAAAGGTGTGTTTACCCGGCTGGATATCCATCAGAGCCACTTCTTCAGGCATCACATCCGACCCCGGACACCAGTTTGAACGGGACAGGTCGGATGAAGCCAACGGCTCTTCCACCTTCTTCTCCGAATAACCGTCTTTATCGATATACGAAGCCAGACGCTCTTTCAACCAGACTCCCGTTGCCGGATTAAAGCGGCGGAAAGAGGCACAGTCCGAACGCCAGGGGACGAAGTTCAGCACTTCTTTTCCGTCGATAGAGACGATATTCCGTTTCTCCACAAACTCATCTCCTCCGGAATGGCCGCCATGCCCCGTTACAATATATTTCAACCGGACATTACGGGCACCTTCGGGTATATCAAAATCCATCGATACATCCCGGCGGGCAAAGATATCGGGATAGGTCTGCCCTTCATAATAAACCGTATTCATCAACGGCTCTACATGACGGCGGACAAGCGGGTCATATGCCAGGTGGGATTCATCCACGTCGATCGTCATGCTGGCGATATATCCTTCCGCCGTCCAGGTATCGATAAAGATACCGACATATGCGCCTCCTTCAAGTAAGGGATAAAGATCGGTTATATCCTGTTCCCAGCTCACATTGTCGGCCCAATGGTCAATATAGACTGGCTTGCGGTTATGCGTGAGGCTGTCATCGGGTGCGCTGAAATACCCCACTCCGAATGGCGTCATGAAGCGCATCAGTTCGACAGTCGGTTTATAATCTTCACCCGGCACGATTCCTATCATGTGTTCCAACTTCGTACTGTCCACTTCCGGGAATTGCTTTTCGCCTTTGGCAATATTCAACAAATTGATTCCCGATGCTTTCGGTAACACAAAACAGGAACCGGACTTATCCCAACGGTCACCGTTGGATGCGATCGTCACCCGCAATTTGACCGACACATTGCGCCGGAAGTCGGGTAGTGTTATTTTCTTCAGAATAATACGTCCGTTCACCAGATGATAGACACTGTCCGGTCCCGGTGCATTATAGGCTTCCGGATAGACATCCGGGGCAAAGCGTACAGGTGTATCGTTAAATACATGTACGGTAAAATCTCCTTTCGCCGGTATTTCCCGAGGGCCACATGCCGTCAGCAATAACATGCCGGCCAGCGAAAAGAACAAAACAATCTTTCTTATCATTTGCGTTTAGTATTTAGTAAGCTCCTTGAGCAACTGCTTCTGTCCGGAAGCCCTGTCACCATGAACGCACGGGCCTGTCACACATCCTCCTTCGCAGGCCATCACTTCGATGAACTGTCCCGGAGCCTTGCCTGTCTTGGCGTAAGCACGCAGCAGAGCGACGTTCTTCTTGGTCAGGTTGGCTACTTGTATTGTATTCAGATTAGCCACCTGGTCTTCCTTCAGATACACCTTTACGGCGTTGATTACACCGCCGGTCTGTGCAAATCCATGTGCTTCACGTACGGCATTGAACAGGACGGAAAAGGGTTGTGCCTCTTCTATCTTGATGTCCAGGCCTGTCAACACAGAACCTATTTCCTCGAAGGTGAGAGTAAAGTCCACACATGGGTCCATCTTCACCTCTTTGCGCTTCGCCACGCACGGGCCGACAAAGACGATCTTGGCATCAGGATATTTCTCCTTCACGATCCGGGCTGTGTAATACATCGGTGAACCGGTTGACGAAATATACTTTTTCAGGTCCGGGATATGCTTCTCGGCCAGTTGAATATAGGATGGACAACAACTGGTTGTCATAAAAGGTTGGCCTTCTTCCAGTTTTTCTTTCAATTCCTCGGCTTCGCGGCGAGTCGTTTCCATCGCTCCCTGAGCCACTTCCACCACTTCGAGGAAGCCCAGTGACTTGATCGCACCGTACACTTTCTCTACCGGGGCAGAAAACTGTGCCAAGATAGAAGGGGCTACGATAGCCACCATCGGCTCTTTATTGCGCAGACGTTGCAGGATATCGAATACCTGGGATATTTCGAAGATGGCTCCGAAAGGACAAGCGTTTACACATTTACCGCAATAGATACATTTGGATTCATCTATATGTTCCACCCCGTACTCATCCTTGCTGATCGCTTTGACCGGACAAACCTCTTCGCAAGGAATCGGGATATAAACAATCGCATGATAGGGACAGTTCTGATGGCATTTACCGCAACTGATACAAGTGTCGTGGTCAATCTGCGCCTGTCCGTTTTTCCTGAAGCGGGTTGCATCTTTCGGACAGTTCATATAGCAACTACGCGCCACACAACCACGGCAAAGGTTTGTTATCTCATAGTTCACTTGTACACAGGATGAGCAGGCTTCGTCAACCACACACATCAGGTTTTCTTTCTTATTTTCCGAACGGAACAATGCTTGTTTTGCATACTCAGACAAGGGAGTCAGCTCGTCTATTTCATCCTGCATATCAAATCCGAGCAGTGGCAGTGTCTTATATTTCCAGACTGCCCGCTCCTTGTGTACACAGCAACGGCCGATGACTTTCGATTTACGGGGACTTAACTCTATCGGTAGGCGGTCTATCTCTTCAAGCAGACGGTTTTCCTTCCAAAGTTTAACTAACTTCGCCAACAATCCGTGGCGGACTATCATTACGTTGTTGGTAAATGCCATAAGATGAATGTATTATTTGTGCTTTAGGATACAAAGATAGATATATTTATTAAAATAGCCTAACAGTATGTCTCACTAAGAATAATCGATGCACTATAAACATCGCCACCGAAAGGCGGATTCAGTTTGGCAAGCTTCAATTCGATAGCTGTCAACTGTGGAAAATGATCTTTCAGAGCTTGCAAAATGCGGCCTGCCGCATGTTCGATCAGTTTGGACGGCTTTTCCATCTGCTCCTTGACGACCGCATAGACAGCGGCATAATTAATCGTATCTTCCAGCTCGTCACTCGTAACGGCTTTATCCAGCGGAGCCGTAAGAATCAGGTTCACGACAAAGTTATTGCCAACCTTCCTTTCCTGGGGCATCACACCATGATAAGCGTAGAATTTCATTGCTTCAAGCTCTATCCTTGTTGTCATAATTCGTTATTTTATCTGTAAATGTAAATAAAGTAAACCTTTCTGCAAAAAAATAGTCTTATATTTGCGAAAAGCAACTAACTACATATATGATGGGAATAAAGCAAAAAGAAGAAAATACAAACGGCGGCTTACATAATACCCTTGCTGCCGGCACTACCGTAAAAGGCAATATCATAACGGAAACAGACTTCCGCCTGGATGGAAAAGTCGAAGGAGATATCAATTGTAGTGGTAAAATCGTAATAGGCCCAAAAGGGAGTGTTACCGGAAATATTGTTTCCGCAAATGCTGAAATATTAGGGGAAGTGGATGGTTCCGTCCATGTTAGTGCCAAACTTGTCTTGAAAGCAACCGCCGTCATTAAAGGAGATATATTCACCCAAACCCTGGAAATCGAACCCAATGCCCGCTTCAACGGCGTTTGTAAGATGTCGGGGGAAGGAACTACGAAAGAGACCGCCAAACCCAAACAATAAAGAAAAGTCGGGCTTATTTGCGGCCCGACTTTTTAATCAGTTCTATTATCTTATTATTCAGACTATCCGCCTGCATCAGTCTTTCTAACGGGATATGCATCCTGTAACGCCAATAATGGTTAGGCACGGAAGGCACATTGATACGCTCCGCTTCATAATCTTTCCGCTTAACGGAGTCATCTATTGCAAACCAATCCTGCAACGGGATAATGGTTAGCATTGAACGGGATTCCAAATGAGAAGCTACAATTTGTGTCGCGATATCCGCTGTACATTCTTCCGGAGCGTCTCCGGCACGTCCCAATACATTATTATAATAACGCTGTATCTTCGCGCGATCTTCCTTCCACCAACTGCGAAGCGGTGACATATCGTGCGTGGAGGTCGTACAGACCGAATGATAAGGCAGGTTGAACATATCCGAGAACTCCCTTTGTGGCGTCTTTGGCATTCGTTCTATTTCAAGACTGAATATCTGCAACTTGTTCATTACATCAGGTACGGATTCGGGAATCATTCCCAGATCCTCCCCGCAGACCAGCATATCCGTACATCCGACCAACGGTGTCAACCGGTTAAAGGCCTGAGCCTTCCAAAAGTCGTTATGACGATGATAAAAGAAATTCCAATATAACTGATCAAAGGCGTATTGATCGGCAGCACTTAACTCGCGATACAGAAAAGACTGGCTGGCAGAAATACGCGGATGGAACTTATCCGGTTCACGCGGATCACGCAGGAACAGCACTTCATTGGCAATAGCAAACAAGCCATTCTTGATACGAAGGGATGCTTCATCTGTCTTTCCGGCAAACAACGCATCGACTTTACGTTGCGTATCGCAGAAAGGTTTCAGGACAAAATGATGCGACGAAGACTGCGCCAGAAAAGAGCCGATGACTTCTTCTGCCAAGTCACCAAACAGCTCGGGCAAGAATTCCCGGTTGATATGAGGCGTCGTCAGACGAGCTTCATTAAAGTTCAGGCCATACTGTTCTATCTCGCTCGGAGTAAGAGGCAAAGCCGGATTGAAATGTCCGCAAAGCCCCTGTACATAATCCAACGGCACTTCCCAGATACGGAAAAAGCCAAGGATATGATCGATACGGAAACAATCGAAATAGTCTTCCAGTTTATGGAAACGTTTCTTCCACCAGGAGAAATTATCTTTCTCCATCATATCCCAATTATAGGTCGGAAACATCCAGTTCTGACCGTTCACGGAAAAGTCATCGGGAGGAGCACCGGCCTGTCCGTTCATATTGAAATACTTCGGCTCCATCCATGCCTCAACGCTTGTACGGCTCACACCGATAGGCAAATCGCCTTTCAGCACAATCCCGTTCTTACGGGCATAATCGGAAACAGCTTTAAACTGGGTATGCAAGATGTATTGCAGAAAATAAAGGAAAGAGATTTCCGGATAGGCCTTGTTTGTTTCAGAACAAAGCTCGCGGATACTGCTCTTATCATATACGGAATTTTCTTTCCATTGCGTGAAGTCGGAAGTGCAATACTTGTCACGCAGATAGCTGTATGCAGCATAGGGCATCAGCCAAGATGAACTTTGTGCAAAGAACTCCTTATATTCCGGAGAGGACATAACAGCCTGTCCCTCTTGTTTAAAGAATTCCCGGCAATATTCTATCTTATACTTAACAGCCTGTTCATAATCGACAGTCTCCAACGCATTCAGTTCCGCCTGTTTCCGGGCAAAGAAAGCGGCTTTCTCTTGGTCTGCCAGTTTTCCCAAATGGGGCAGGCTAATATACATCGGATGAAGGGCATAAATGGATATTGCACTGTAAGGATACGAATCCATACAGGTGTGCGACATTGTCGTATCGTTCATCGGAAGAACCTGGATAATACGCTGATGCGTTTTCTTCACCCAGTCTACCAGCAAATGCAGGTCTCCCAGATCCCCTACCCCAAAACTCTGTTCCGAGCGCAAAGAGAACACCGGTATGACCGAACCGGCACATCGCCACAAAGGCAAGTTATCACGGAAATAAAGACCGGAGATAATAGCAGTCTCCCCTACCTGCTGTGGAGGCAGGTTCAGAATACGGTTCTCATCTTCTTCCCAATACAGGGGTTGCTGATGATCGTCGCAGATCAGGAATTTATATTCCAACGGATAGGTAATCTCATTCGCATCCAGGTCTATATGCCAAACAGGGAAAGTATCGCAACTCAAGATTAAAGCCTTGTCCGGATGCCAGTTGCCCAAGCATTCCTGATTCCCTGTGATAGCCACACGCTGGTCTTTTTCGACACGTGGCACAGAGATCTTAATGGTCAGCCGCTTTCCACTCTTCACAACCCGTTCGTGCGTATTACACGGATGGGCAAATAAACTTTTCGTAAAAGCCGATGAATAAAAGGCGAGATTAGCGGGACGGACCTGCCAGTAGTCGTATAGCGTATATTGGTCGGCCGAACCGATAAAGAATACCTGATGGTTCTTTTCCCATTCCTCGAATATCTGCTTATCGCTCAAACTCAGGAAATACCGGTATTCTATATCTTTGACCGGAGTCGTAACCTCCAGCTCCAGCTGCCAGTTTCCTTCCCCCTTATAACTCATTTCTTTTGCCAAAGCCGGTTCCCATGAACCTAACTCCGGGATCGACCCCACAACACATAACTTCTGTCCCCAAACGGTATGGAAGTTGATATTAAAGGTGACTTTCATGTGTACTAAATTTAGTTCCAGACGCGAAGATACAAAAAGAATTATGAATTATGAATTGTGGATTGTAAATTGTATCCCACAACTCATAATTCATAATTCACAACTTAATTTATTACCCGCACCTCGAAGCACCGCAATTGGTACAGATCAGGCAACCTTCCTGATAGACAAGTGTTTCTTGTCCACAGTTCGGGCATTTCTGTCCTTTTGCTTCCATACCGTTAGGCAGGTATTTCTTCAAGGCCCTTTCTACACCGTTCTTCCAGGTATTGATGGATTCGTTATTCAACTCCATACCCTGAACCAGTTTAATTACCTGGTCGATAGGCATGCCATAACGCAATACTCCGGAAATCAGTTTTGCGTAGTTCCAGAATTCAGGGTCGAACTTACCGTCCAAACCTTCGATTGTCATCTTATAACCACGCTTGTTTTTGAACTGGAAGTCATAATGCTTCTTGCCATCTTCGTCATAGCTCTTAATGATGCTACCTTTGGAGACATTCTTCGGTAACATGATACCTTCGTCATCATCGGCAAGACCGGTAAAGATTTCGTAAGGACGACCATTCAGCAAACCGACAAATGCGATCCACTTTTCACGGTTATTCTGGAACTTCACCACATCAGCTTCCAATTCACGTGGACGGGTCGACACGATGATAGGCGGTTCCATACAATTACAGTCGTCTTTCTTTTTCTTGCTGTTATCGGTAGACAACAGTACGCCTGAACGGGAGCCGTCACGATAAACCGTACAGCCTTTACAGCCACATTTCCAGGCTTCCACATACAATGTGTCAACCAGTTCTTCCGTCACATCAGACGGCAGGTTGATCGTGACACTGATGGAATGGTCTACCCATTTCTGGATACGGCCTTGCATACGTACTTTTTGCAGCCAGTCTACATCGTTTGAAGTTGCTTTATAGTAAGGCGACTTGGCAACCAAATCTTCCACCTCTTCCTGTGAATATTTCTTGGAAGCGGAATAACCGTTAGCCAACATCCAAGTTACGAATTTATGATGGAACACGATATATTCCTCAAATGCATCACCCGTTTCATCTACAAAGTCGACACGAGCTTCCGCATCATTCGGATTGACCTTACGGCGACGACGGTAAACCGGCAGGAATACGGGTTCGATACCGGAGGTTGTCTGTGTCATCAGACTGGTTGTACCGGTTGGGGCAATCGTCAAACAAGCGATATTGCGGCGGCCATACTTGACCATTTCATCATAAAGTTCCTGATCAGCTTCGCGCAGACGGTTAATAAACGGGTTATTTTCTTCCCGTTTGGCATCGTAGATTTCAAAAGCACCACGTTCTTTCGCCATTTCCACAGAAGAACGATAAGCTGCCAGCGCCAAAGTTTTCTGAACCTCTTCTGCAAAATCTGTAGCCTCTTCCGTACCATAACGCAATCCCAGAGCGGCAATCATATCGCCTTCAGCTGTGATGCCAACACCCGTACGACGTCCTTGCAATGTTTTTCTCTGAATTTTTTCCCACAGATGACGTTCGCTCTGCTTCACTTCAAGTGATTCTGGGTCGGCATCGATCTTCTCCAAAATCTTTTCAATCTTTTCTGACTCAAGATCGATAATATCGTCCATGATACGCTGTGCCAGTGCAACATGCTTGCGGAACAGATCGAAATCAAAATAGGCATCTTTTGTGAAGGGATTCACCACATACGAATATAAGTTGATTGCCAATAGACGGCAACTATCGTACGGGCACAAAGGAATTTCCCCGCAAGGGTTTGTCGACACAGTGCGGAAACCGAGGTCTGCATACGAATCAGGAACGGACTCTCTCAAAATCGTATCCCAGAAAAGCACACCCGGCTCTGCCGATTTCCATGCATTATGGATAATCTTTTTCCAAAGTGCAGCCGCATCGATCTCTTTTACGGTTGTCGGTTCAGACGAATTAATCGGATACTGTTGCTTGTAGGGTGTCCCATTGACAACTGCCTGCATAAATTCATCATCAATCTTTACAGACACATTGGCTCCCGTAACCTTGCCTTCCGTCATCTTGGCATCGATAAACGATTCTGAATCCGGATGCTTGATAGAAACACTAAGCATTAAAGCACCACGACGGCCATCCTGGGCCACTTCGCGAGTCGAGTTGGAATAGCGTTCCATAAAAGGCACAAGACCTGTCGAGGTTAATGCCGAATTTTTCACAGGAGATCCTTTCGGACGGACATGCGATAGGTCATGACCTACACCGCCGCGACGCTTCATTAGCTGCACCTGCTCTTCATCAATCCGGATAATAGCTCCATAGGAATCGGCTTCTCCGTCCAATCCAATTACAAAGCAGTTAGAGAGTGAGGCAATTTGGAAGTCATTGCCAATTCCCGTCATCGGACTTCCTTGCGGCACGATGTAACAGAAATGATCAAACAGACTAAAAAGTTCCTCTTCCGACAACGGATTAGGATACTTTTTTTCCACGCGAGCAATTTCACTTGCCAGACGATGGTGCATGTCAGCGGGAGATTCTTCGTAGATATTCCCGAACGCGTCTTTCAAGGCATACTTATTTACCCATACTTTGGCGGCCAATTCGTCGCCCGTGAAGTAGCCAAGCGAAGCTTTAAACGCTTCATCGAAGGTGTAAGTTTTACGATTCACGATTGTTTTAAGTTTAAAGATGTGCAAGTTTAAGCATAGTTTACGGATTGACCAAATTATTCAATAAATAAAATACATTTTGTTGATAAGTTTCCAACTTCACACATAAACACCATTATTTATCAGCACCTTACATCTCACCTCCAAACAAAAAGTTTTCCAAAAAGAAAAGCCTCTCCACTACAAGGTTTCTAAAAACAAAAAAAGGACGCTACCCGGAAGTGCGTCCTTTCTCCTAAATATCTTATTAAAATCAAGCCTTGAGTAATGCTTCAATCTCCTCTACGGAAGAACGGAAAGATTTATTAGTTTCGATCTGGTCTTTCACCGTTTTGCAGGCATGCAATACAGTTGCGTGATCGCGCTTACCTACAATTTTCCCAATGTGAGAGAAAGAACTATCGGTATATTTCTTTGCCAGATACATCGTAACCTGGCGAGCCTGTACAATTTCTCGCTTACGCGAATTTGTCTGAATAGCAGCCAACTCCAGATTATAATACTTACATACTACATTCTGAATGGACTCAACAGATACTTGCTTCTTTTCCAACTTTACGACGCGACTCACGACTTGTTTAGTCAGAGGCAGGTCTATCATCCGGTTAAATGCCGTAGAATAAGCCAGTAAAGAAGCAACGATACCTTCTACATCACGTACATTCTCCGTTACATTGCTTGCAATAAAGTTGAATACGTCATCCGGTATCACCACACCGTCGTGGCTGATCTTATTTTTCAGAATCTTTTTACGCAAATCCAGGTCCGGACGATCCAGTTCAGCAGTCAACCCCCATTTCAAACGGGTAATCAAACGCTCTTCCATCCCCTGCAAATCCACAGGAGCCTTATCGGATGTCAGAATTAACTGCTTGCCCAACAAATGCAAGTGATTAAAAATATGGAAGAAAGTATTCTGCGTCTTATCCTTTCCGATCAGTTCCTGAATATCATCCAGAATCAACACATCCACGCCCTGATAGAAATACATGAAATCATTTGTCGTATTCTTCCGGATTGCCTCCGTATACTGAACAGTAAACAGATGAGCTGAAATATACAGTACTTTTTTCTCCGGATGGATTTCCTGAATGCGATTACCGATCGCATGGCATAAATGCGTCTTTCCTACACCAGATGCTCCGAACACAAACATCGGATTAAAGGTCTTTCCCGGCTCCTGTGCGATCGCTTCACTGGAAGAACGCACCAGACGGTTACTTGTTCCCTCAAAATAGTTATCGAAGTTGTATTTGGGGTTCAAATGCGAATCCCAGTCCTGACGGGCTTTCGATTCAAACAGAGAAGGGATCTCTGCACCTTTTTTAGCAGTACGGGGAGCGTCATTACTTGTTGGTAAAGTAATCATGCCATCATCCTTCACCTTATCAACCACCTTGATACGATAATTCAAGATCGTACCCTGCCCAATCACACGATACAATGTTACTTTCAATACATTCACATACTTTTCTTCCAGATACTCATAAAAGAACTGGCTCGGTACCTGAATCGTGAATTTATTATCCTCGTATGATAATGGTATGATAGGTTTGAACCATGTGTTAAAAGCGGCCTCAGGAACGATATCCTTAATGACAGCGAGGCATTTATTCCACAAAGTTTGATATTCCGTTTGCATGATTTTTTTATTCTCCCAACTATACTTACAACTTCAATTTTTACTTTACGACTACAAAGTTTAGAAATTAATTCCGAAAAAAAAAGTGCTTTTTTATTTGGAACTCTTGATTGTTTAATATACTGTTTACAGTCAAGCAGTTAATCACAACAATCTGATTATCTACAACTTATCACGCATCCATTATAATAAATCCTTTATTAATGGGCATTCTTTACAATCCTGTTACATGAGGGCAAGGCTATCAAAAAAGGCCTTTCGATTCAGTTACACACCTCTATCTAAGAGCCTTAGACAAGTCAGTCAAGCGTATTTTATATTTTTCTGTTTAATTGGAATAATTCTAAATAAACAGTTTACACAAGAATTCTTATGCAATATTAAAATACAGAGAAATGCACATATCTTTTAGGATTCTGCTTCAAATCGAGCAAGAGCTTGGAAGCATTGTCCGCCGTACTATTCAGATTATCATAAAGCGCACGATCATTCAACAAAAGCCCCATACTATTATCCTTTGAGTTCAATTTCCGTGTCATCTGCTCCACATTATCCAATGTCGCATTTACAGCATTCACCGTCGTTGCCAAATCTAACTTCTTCAAATCTGTACTGACATCCGCAAAATTGCTGGTAATCACTTTCAAATCCCCCATAATACCCGGCACATCTTTACTCAACATCTGATTAAGCTGACGGGAGGAAACAGCTAAGCTATTTGTCGTTTTTTCAATATTATCCAAAGATTGGGCAAGCGCGGGATGATTAACCAACGTCTGCAATCCACCTAAGATAGAATCGATCTTAGGAAGAAGCAGTTCGACTTGCGGCAAAATCTTTTCCTGCACAGACTGCATCATATCCGATTCCATCCGACCTTCAATGGTAGCACCGGGCTTCAGATAATCATCTACATACTTATTCAAATGGATATGCAATTCACCTCCACCCAAAAAACTATTCACAATTGTGATATAACTACCTTTATTAATCTTCATATGATCTTCCAGGCTGATATCAATCGAAATCTTATCAGTCGCATCATAATCATAGACAATATCACGAACCAATCCCACCTTGAAACCTTCTACAAATACCGGACTCGAAATTGTCACTCCTTTCACATTCGTACAAGCCACCACATAATGATTGGTTGGTTTAAACAAATTTATCCCTTTCAAATAATTAATTCCTAAATACAGCAATGCCAGGCTTATTATGGACACGAGCCCGATCTTTGCCTCTTTGGTGAATACATTTTTCATTTCTTCTCTATATAATATAAATTCCTATTACTACTAATATTTTACTTTTTTCCCATCCTTAAAAGCGACAATAAAAGCATCTTTAAAGTCTTTTGCCACCTGACGGCGCATCTTACGAATTGAGTCAAAATTAGTTGTCTCGCCATACGTATATTTATAAATACCTTTCTCGACAAAGTAATCAACATTCTTATATCCCTTAAACAATTTAGAATTGGGAGAAAGTTTTTTATCAGAGGTCAATATTTGTATTTTGTAGACAGTTTGTCCTTTTTTCACTCGAGTAGCCATCTGCGCTTCCGGAGTGGCAGACTTCGATTGACGAACAGTTTTTACCTCTTCCGCCTTATTTTTCTGGCGAATATATTCTTCACTTCCAGGAGGAGCTGTAACAACACTTTCTTGATCATCTACGACCTGCAGAACAGGCGCAGCACTCGCATTTCCCGATAACGCCCCACGTTTACGATCATATTCCCATTTATATTTCGTAAAAGCATTATATATAGCTGTAGCCAACTTATCCTGCCCATCTTTCGTCTTCATAAAACGCTCTTCTGCCGGATTCGAAATATATCCCAATTCTACAAGAATACTCGGCATACTCGTTTTACGCAACACAAGAAAACCTGCCTGTCGCACACCACGATTATTACGCTTTGCTGAAGTAAAGCATTTCTGAACTTCCGAAGCCAGACTAATACTTTGCTCCATGTGTTTATTCTGCATAAATTCGAAAATAATATACGATTCGGAAGATTTTGGATCGAAGCCTTCATATTTTTGCAAATAATTATCTTCCAACAGAATAGCAGAGTTTTCCCTCATAGCGACCTCTAAGTTTTCATCACTCCGTGCCAAACCTAACGTATATGTTTCCGTCCCAGACACAGAACTGCCCCGCTTCACGGCATTCGTATGAATAGAAATAAACAAGTCGGCCTTATTCCGGTTAGCAATATTTGCACGTTCGTCCAGCTCTATAAAAACATCTGTCTTGCGCGTATAGATAACTTTCACATCACTATGCTTTTCTGATATCAAACTCCCCAGCTTTAAAGCGACAGCCAAGTTAATAGCTTTTTCATTAATGACCGTTCCCCGTGCTCCAGGGTCTTTTCCCCCATGTCCGGCGTCGATCACTACTGTAAACGTTTTTTCCTTAGCCTGCAATACAGGCAAAACAAAAAACAAAGCTATTACCAAATTGATATATAGAAAAGTACTTTTTGCCACTTTCTAAATTTCTTGCAAATTTGGGACAAATGTAATGCTTTTTGATGAGTAAAACTTGGCTGATCTGAAATAAAAAAAGGGCAATTCAATATGAATCGCCCTTTTTGTTATTATATTCAGTGACTATATTACTCTGAAACTACTTCAAAAGGAATTTCCACTGATACTTCTTTGTGAAGTTTCAGGATAGCTTTGTAACTACCTACTTCCTTAACAGATTCTTTGATATAGATAATTTTACGATCTACTTCGAAACCAGCTTTTGCCAAAGCTTCAGCAACCTGAATGTTCGTTACAGAACCGAAAATTGTACCAGTTGAACTTGTCTTTGCACCGATCGTCAACGCTACGCCTTCCAACTTTGCAGCCAAAGCCTGAGCATCTTCTTTGATCTTAGCCAACTTGTGAGCACGCTGTCTCAAGTTTTCAGCCAATACTTTCTTTGCAGATTCAGATGCGATAACTGCCTTACCCGTGG
>ERZ791875.1632-NODE-1632-length-13886-cov-2.961536_pt1 | contig 13886 bp, 10 predicted proteins | sample MGYA00510278_ERZ791875 | MGnify/ENA primary metagenome ERZ791875 (study PRJEB30046, sample SAMN00792078) | human gut metagenome | study: EMG produced TPA metagenomics assembly of the A metagenome-wide association study of gut microbiota in type 2...
CTCGTCGCGAGCAGAAATAACCGAAGGTAGTAAAGTAAATTGTTCATGTTCTTTTTTATATTTAAATTGGTAACAAACTATCCGCAATCTATGGGTAAAACGGGCAGGAATTTTCTCATCGTCAATCTGTCAGGCGATTGCCAGGCAGATAACAGGAAGTGGAGTGAACAAATATACCCTATAAAACAAAAAGGGGAGCTTGTGAGTTTCCCTTTTGAAAAAAAAGATTAATCGAAGTGGCAAAAGTAGGTTTTACTTTGTTCCAATGCGGAGGTCTGGATGTGACATTTTGTTGACAATTTATAAATAATAGGAACACAAATATTTGGAGGATAAACCACTGTTGTTTTTTTTAAAATGGAAGTCAAGGCTTCGGTTGTTTTTTCAAAGTGAAGATCGGCAAGTAGAGGAAAATGCCCAGAATAGACATGATAAGTCCCCCGATTGTCCCGGCGGCCAACGGAAACCAGAAGGCTTCTTTGCCTTCACCCAACATGAACGGTATAAAACCTAAAATGGTGGAAACGACTGTCAGGAAGATCGGAGTGATCTTCGCATTCCATGCTTTCAGATAGGCTTTATAAGGCGACATCAACGGCTTGCGCAGTCGTATCTGGTTGTATTCGTTCAGGATATAGATACTGGCATTCACTGTAATACCGCATAGCAGGACGAAGGAGGCAAACCCTCCCTGGTCGAAATTCAGCTTGAACCAGTAGAATGTGAGGAACACGCCGATATAAGAGATCGGTATCACGAAGATAACGGCCAACGGTTGTTTCAGCGAGTTGAACAGGATACTGGTCGTGAAAAAGATAATGACGATGATAAGCAGCAACAACAGGTATTGCTTGTTGTCTTTCTTATCCCAGTACCAGTAAGCGCTATCCGATTTAGCCGTGTAGCCCATTGGCAGGATGGCATTGAACTCTTTCAACTCCCGTTCCTGTATCTTATTCCCCTGGTTTCCGGCGCCGATATATTCGTATTGCAGGCAAAGGCGGTATTGTTGGTTTACTTTGGCAACTTTTTGTGGCATCTGTCCTTTTTCGACGGTTGCCAGTTCGGCCAGCTTGTAAGGCTTGCCTTTGATGCTTTGCGGAACGTTCTGCATGCTCCATACATCGTATTCCTGCGACTGGCGGGAGGTGAGTTTCAGTTTTTCCGTTTCATCTTTCATCACGATCGTCCCGCTATAAATGTCTTTCCCGAAGACCGGGTTCAAAGAGGCGAACAACTCGATCGGCTGTATGTTTTCCTGTGCCAGGCGGGCTTTGTCCAGATTGAAGTAGAACTCTTGGTAATCGTCTTTCCACCAGGAAAATTCCGAATTGATCAGGACTTCCTTGATACGGCGGTAGGTGAGCAATCTGGCCTTCAACTGTTCGGCCCATTCGTAAAGCTCGTCGTAGTTGTAGCCGTACATCTCGATGCGGAAAGAACCGGCACCTTCCCGTACGTCGTTGCTGAATCCCTGGTCTTGCAACCCCCATACATTCCAACTACCGCCACCCAATTCGAGGGCTTTACTGATAATCTTGCTTTTCAGGGTATAGGGGAAGCCGCTCCGTTCGCTTTCTTTCGTAAAGTAGATGCTGATGCCACCCTGGCGGGCGCTGTAGACGCTTGTCTGGAACTGGCGTATCTCTTTGAATGTGCTCAGGTAGGCTTCCATCCGGCTCATCAGGTTATTCATCTGGGCCAGAGTCGTTCCGTTCGGAAGCGAGGCGCTGACGCTCAACACAGTCTCTTCGTTCCGTGTAAAATAGCTTCCTTCATATACTTTTTGGACAAACAGGCGCAAGGTTCCTCCTAATGCTTTGTCGATAATCGGTTTGACTTTTTCTTTATAGGTTTCGTTAGCCGCGAACTTGTTGTAGTTCTCGATCATCATGGAATCGGTCGCTGTGTACACTTTCTTTTTATCTTTCGTGTCGTATTCTATTTTCTCCGGCAGCAGGAAGACCGGAAGACCGAATGCCAACAGCAGGATGAAGCAGGCGAGCTTCTTCCAGTTACAAAGAAAATTGATTAGCCATTGGTAGCAGCGGTTGTAATAGACCGGGAAGCGTTTGAGGAAACGGTTTGTCCCTTTTCTGAGTCGGTGCATAAAGCTGTTCGGGGAACCGCAAGTCCCCGTTTGAATCTCCTTATGCTGGCTTCCTTTTTTCCATTCCAGATTCATCTTGTCGATCAGGGCGGGAACCAGGAACAGGGCAATCGACAAAGAAACACCCAGATTAATGATAACAACCGCTGCGAAATCCTGCAGGTTAAGGCGTATCTTTTCATCCAGGAAGAAGATGATAACCAGTGCCCCCATCGTTGTCAGCGTAGCGGTCAGAATGGACAGGATTGCTTTCCGGTTATGCCGGTTCCGGATATGTTCCGTCATGACGATCGTGTTGTCTATCACAAGGCTGAGCGAGATCGTGACGCCGGCCAACGAATAGAGCTGCATTTCCAACCCCAGCAAGTAGTAGAGGATAACAGCGATACAAAGGTTGATCGAAAGGCTGATAACGATCAATAGCAAATATTTAAGTTCCCGTGTGATCAGCAGGACAAAGATCAGCAGGATCAAGACCGTAAGTCCCGTACGGATATAAATCTTGTTCAACTCGTCCTGGATAAATTCGGTTGCGTCATAGCTGGTATGTATTTCATATCCGGGAGGCAGCAAGGCGCGGATGTGTTCCATTTCCGCTTTGACCTGTTTGGCCAGTTCGAGCTGGTTGGCTGTCTCTTCGGCCCGGATGGACAGGTAGATGGAGTTCAGCCCGTTAATACGGTAGTATCTTTGTGGAGCCTCTTCCTGGCGGGTTACTTTCAGGAGTTGGTCCAGACGGATCAGTTTGCCGTCTTTATTCATGACAGTGATAAGCGACGGCTCGAACCCGTCCTTTTCGCTTTCCGGGATCAAGGCGAGGCGAATCCATGAGGTCATCAATTCGGTTTTTACGTTGCCTGTCCCTAAGAATTCCTTTTGGTAATATTGGCTGATAGCCCTTTGTATATCTGCAATACTGATGCCTAATGTTGCCAGCTGGCGACTGTCATATTCAAGTCTCCATTCCATGGGCGTGGCCCCGCTGACGTCTATCCGGTAAATACCGGGAATACCGCTGAGGCGGGGTTTTATCTGGTCTTCCGCAAAACGCTGGATGAAAATAGGAGTGGCTGCGGCGTTTAGCGTATAGCTCATAAACGGGCGCACTTCCTTATCGTCCGGACGGCTCATCTCCAAGACCGGATAGCTCAATCCGTCCGGCAGGCTGGGCCATGTCTGGCGGATGATGGTCGACGCCTCGAAACGGGCGGCGTCTATATTGGTGTGTTTGTCCAGTTCGAGCGTGACATATCCCCAACCGTTTCCGGATGTGGAATTGATCTCCTTGATCCCTTTGATACGTGCCAGCATGGCTTCCAGACGCGAAGTCACCTCCATCTCTATCACGCGTGCCGAGTTTCCCGGCATATTGTAGCTGATGGTCAATTGCGGCAAGGTGCGCGATGGCGACAGCTTGATCGGCAATAGTGGTATAAAGGCAATCCCCGCCATTGCCACACAAAGGAAGGTGACGATGATGGTAAAAGAGGATATTTTAGGAGATGCACTCATTCTTTTCTTTTATTTACAACCCATTCTTATAGTCGAACTCGTTCGCAAGTGAAATGCCCGTCTCAAAATCATGCAAGGTCAGCTTTCTGATCTTATAATAGCTCAACCAGTAGTTTTGCAAAGCTGAAATGTAATTGCGCTGTGCTTCCTGCTGGCGGTTCAGTGAAAGGGTGAGGCTGTTTATATCCGCCTTCCCGATCATAAAACGCTGTTTGGTTTCGCTGTAAGCCGTTTCGGCCAAATCTACCGCTTCTTCGGCGCTTGCGATCAGGGCTTGCTGGATATTGAAGTCGCCGACGGTCATGATCACATCTTCCTCGACGGTCAGTTCTTGCTGCTTGGCGGAGGTTTCTGTCACAAGCAGGTTGTTTTTGGCAACATTATGTTTCCCTTTCCTGACACCCCAGTCCACGAGAGGAATCGAAACAGACAGGGAGACTATCTCCTGTTGTTGCAGGTTCTTATAAGCATCCTGGATCTTACTGGAGACCTGGTTGAAGCCGACACTGGCGTTGATCTGGGCGTTGAACATCGCTTCTTTCTTGGTCTTGTCGACCTGTTGCTGTGCTTCCAGTATCTGTTGGCGGAGGTCCAGGAAAGTCGGGTTGTTCTCGCGTGCCAGTTCAAGTGCCTTGTCTACCGATATTTCCATATCGCGCGGGCGGCTCGGCAGGCGCAGGCGTATTTCCGTGTTCTTGTCGAAGTTCAGATAAGACGCCAGGCTGAACATTGCGCGCTTCAATGCAATTTCAGCATTTTTCAAGGTATTGTGGGCATTTACGGCATCGAGTTTCAATGTCAGCAGGTCCGCCTGGCTGATGGAAGCGATTTTGTGGCGTTCCTGCCCTGTCCGGTACAGCGTATCCGTAGTGGCAACGTTCTCTTTGGCCAGGTCGTATTCTACTTGCGCCATCGCTAAGGCGAAGAAATAGGTTGTTGCCTGTTCGCTCATCTGTTCCACGTTATAAAGAAGTTCTTTCTTTACTTTCTCGTATTTCAGCGGTTCGATTTTCCGTTCCCACTTGAAGGCGTTGTAGCCTAACAAGTCTTGCTGGTAACCTAAGCGTACGGGGACAGTCGAGAACTGGTTATAGGTTTCGTTACCGAAATAACGCATATAATCCAGGTCCGTATCCAGGTAGAACGTACCGCCCAGGAGGTCGAAGTTCTGTTGAACCTCCAATTGGCCGCCGGCATAGAGCGATTGCTGTTTTCTATACACGTCGATATCGTTTTCCGAATCGTATCGTTGTGTAAAATACCGCCGGTATTGTGCCGGTGTCAGGTTCAGGGTAAGGCTCGGCAAACGTCCCGCCTTATAGGTCCGGTATTGCCAGTACCCTGCCAGATACATATTTTTATAGCGGAAAGCATCCAGCGAACTGTCTGCCGCCAACGTTATTGTCCGTTCCAGTGTCAGCGTGAGCTGTGCCTTTCCCGGAAGCATACATAAAAGCATTAACAATGTGATTATGTATTTATACCTGTGTACAAACTTGTTGTTCATAACTTTTAAATTTCAATTTTCAACTTTCAACTGTTCTCACATCGTGTTTGCGGTAAATGAACCAATAGATTAACGGGATAACGAAAAGGCTGACTGCCGTACCGATGAACATGGCCGAGATCATGGCAATGGAGAGCGGTTTTTGCAGTTCGCTACCCATGTCGAAGGTGAAGAGCAGTGGTACCATTCCGAATATGGTTGTTAATGATGTCATGATGATGGGACGCAAACGCCGACGCCCGGCCTCATGTATGGCCTCCATGAGCGGAACCCCGCCTTTCCGGAGCTCGTTGATGGCATCCAGTTTCAGGATGGAGTCGTTGATGATGATACCGCAGGTAACAACGATACCGATGGCACTCATCAGGTTCATGGTATGCCCGAATATCCAGAGCACCAGCAAGGATGCGGCCACGTCGATCGGAATTTCCAGCAATACGATCAGCGGTTGCAGGAAACTTTCGAACTGCGCCGCCAGGATAAAATACATCAGGAGGATCGAGATGAAAAGGATTACCACCAACTCGTTCAACATCTGCTGGTTGGAGAAGAAACTTCCGGAGAAGTCTATATCCCAGTTTTTCTCAACTTCTTTCTTGACACCGTCCATCAGTTGGTCTGCCTTCTTGACATCATAGAAACTGAACGGAATATATTCCCCGTTCTTTCCGGCGGTGATTGTTTTCAAATCTTCACCCGGAGTGACGTGTACCAATGATTGTAACGGTACGTATCTTACATTTCCATCCGCATCGGGAACCGTGTGGACCAGTGTTTTTTGTAAAACCTCGTTTACCGTCTGTCCCTCTCCGGCGAGTGCGATCGGCAGATATTGCTGGTAGGAGCGGAGCGTCGCCACCTCATTCTCTTTGAATGCTGTCTTCAGTAACCGGTACACCTCATTATAATCGACATTGTAAAGCAAGAGCTTTTGTCTGTCTATCGTAATGTTCAGCTGGTTGTCAAAAGCAATACCGACAGGAGCATGTCCGGTTCTCGCCTCTATCTGCCGTTCTATCTTACGGAGCACGGATGCGTCCGGAGCCTCAGTCTTGTTGTGTGAATAAAGCTCGGCAACAATATCCGCTTCCCCGGTGACAAATAGCTTTTCAAAGACCGTGACAGGCGGGGAGAACGAGATTACCGCCATCGGATAATGCGTCTTGATCCATTGTTCGACGGATTTCTGCAAGGGAGCGATCCCTTCCGGTTTTTCCGTCTTGAAATACATTTCGCTTTCCGAAGCCGACATTTCCTGGTCACGGTTCAACAGGAACTGCTGTTGTCCCACGTAGGCTGTATGTTCTGTCACCCTGTCATTGACGGATGACGTCAACTGGTTTATCCGGCTCCTGTTTTCGTCAATATGGATGTTTTCGTTCCACTCCACATGGGCGATCAATTCGTTCTGGTCGATCTCCGGCATACGGCTTTTGGGAATTTCGTAGAACAGGAGACCGCAAAGCGGTATTGTAATGGCAGTAAGAATCAGGGCAACCTTCTTGTGGCGGAATATGAAATCGACTCCGCCGTCATAGAAGCGGTCCAATGTATGTTCTTTGACCAGGTTGTTGATCCGCATATTGAATCCCTTGTGTTTGATATCCGGGATACTATATACCAGTTTGTAAAGCACCGGCAACAACATGATTCCCGTAAAATAGGAAACCATCAGCCCGACTGTTACGGCAAAAGCCTGGTCGAAGAAGATCGCTCCGGCTATTCCGCTCATAAAAACCAACGGGACGAATACGGCGATTGTCGTAAAGGTCGAACTCAGCATCGGCGTGATCACTTCGGTCGTTCCTTTTTGGCAAGCCTCTTCCAGCGAATCTCCGCGTGCCCTGTACTGCATGATGTTTTCGGTTACAATAATCGAACTGTCGATCATCATACCCAAAGCCAGGATCAGACCGGAAATGGAGATGATATTCAGGGACATCTTGCACAGATAGAAGAACAGGAAACTGATAATCAAACTCACGACCATACTCAACCCGATTACCGCCGGACTCTTGATGTCCCCCAGGAACAGGATTGCCACGATACAAATGAACAGGAAACCTAATGATAAGTTCTGTTTCAGGTTCGAGATGGTATAGTCCAACAGTTCCGTCTGGTTACGGCTCACATTGAATTCGATATCCGGATAGACCGTAGCAAAATAATCCGTCACCTCTTTCAACGCCTCTTTCATATTGTCCATATTCTCGTCCGCCTGCTTGATCACAGCCAGCGTAACCGCCCGTTTCCCGTTGGAAAGGGATGCGCCGGTCTCTTTCTCCGGAACGACAGATATGCGTGCCAGGTCTTTTAGCTGGTAAATATGGTTGTTCTTGCGTATATAGATGTTTTCCACATCTTCGGGTGTACGCAGCAGGGTCGAGAATTTAATGTTGTATTCGTAATACCCGTCACGTACGGTCATGCTGCCCGGTTCGATATTATTGGAAGTCAACGCAGTCTCCAGATCGTCAAGTGTGATCTCTGACATTTTCAGCAGCTTCATATCCGGTACGATCTGCAACTGCCGTTTCAGGATACCGGTCACATCGACCATCGCCACTTCGGGCAACTGCTCGATCCGCCGTTTGATAACCGTTTCAGCAAACTGGCAGAGATCGAGGAAAGCTTGTTCATTTTCACCTTTCACCTTTCCACTTTCCCCTTTTAAAGTCAGGTTCAGGCAGAACACCGGAATATCGGTTGCACTTGCCTTGATTACCCGCGGACGTTCCACTTCACGCGGCAGGTAGTTCATGGCAGCGTCTATCTTTTCGTTTACTTCGATAAAAGCCAGATCCGTATTGGTCCCGAAATCGAAGTTGAGGCGTATGATGGCAGCTCCGTCGCGTGTCTCACTGTGGATATCGCGCAGGCTGGCAACCTGCATCAACTGTTGGCGGATGGTTTTTACTACTGTGTTTTCCAACTCGCGTGCCGATGTATTCTGTCCGGATACCTGTACGGTAATTTCCGGGATTGCAATATCAGGCAACAACGACACCGGAATGGTGAAGTAGGTAACCAACCCCACGATAAAGCAAGCCGTGAAAGCCATCAGTACCGCGATAGGACGTTGTAGTAGAAACTTTATCATGTATTAGAATTATGAATTGTAGATTATGAACTTTCAACTTTCAACTCTCAATTGTCGACCACCTTCACCGGTGCCTCGTGCGCCAAGTTGATATTTCCGCTTGTGATTACGATATCGCCCTCTTTCAGCCCGTCAACTATCGTGTAGCTGTCAGCATTTTCCAAACCGGTATGTACATAATTCCAATACGCCTTGTTGTCAGTCAATGTGAATACGACCTGTTTTCCGGAGCGGAGTACTACGGCGCTTTTCGGAACAACCAGCTGTTTCCCTAACGAGCGATGAATGCTCACCCGTACATTCATCCCTTCGAACAGTTTACCTTTGTCGCTTACGGCAGCTTTCACCTGTACCATTCCGTCTTTATCCACCAACGGATTTATCTCGGAAATACGTCCTTCCGCCATGATTTCGGACAGGGCAAAAGGTACGACTTCCACCCGGTCGCCCGCTTTGATAAGCGGCAGTTCGCTTTCCAGAACGGTGAAGGCCGCTTCCAGTGTGCGGGTGTCTATAATGGAGCAGAAAACATCGGATGTCGAAGCCGTATTGAATTGTTTGGCGAACAGATTGGCCACAATACCGTCGAACGGAGCGGTCAAGACAGCATTGCGCTGTTCATATTCGGCAAGCTGATAACTGATCAAGGCCTGGTCATATCCGCTTTTCACCCTGATCAGCTGCATGGTTGCAGGCGGCACTTTGGTAGAATCTTCCAACTTGTATCCCTGCCCGATCAATACGTCCTGCAGTTCCAGTTTGGCACGTTCGAGTGCGTCTTTGGCCTGTGCTGTTTTGTTTGCGAGACGGAAGGTCGACAGTTCCGCCAACTTTTGCCCTTTGGTTACGCGGTCGCCATTCTTCACATAGATGGCAGCGATCGGTTCCGCCGATTCGAATTTCAGGTCGACAAAGCCGCGTGCGGACAGTTTGCCGTTACTGATCAGCTCGTGGTTGAAATCGGTCGTTTTCAGCGGCATCACGGTTACTTCGTTCGGCTCGTCCGGCAAAACCGTTTCCACGTTTTCTCCGGCATCCTTTTCTTTCTTTTCACCGGAGCAAGCCATCATTCCGGCCAGAATCAGTATCGCAAACAATTTGTAGTATTTCATATATCTTCTCGTTTTTATCAAAGTTGTCGTTTCGCAAATATACAAACATATTTTAATTACGAGCGATTCGTAATTACTTTTTTTCTAATATCTTTTTTATTTCTTCTCTCATCTCCATAATTGCCCTGCTTTCGACCTTCGGTTCTTTGGTCAGAACGGCGTAGGCGGCAGCCTGAAGTTTGTCCGGTCGATAGAAATCCGGTTCTGCATATAACTTGGCCAGCAGATAGTATGGATACAGCCTTTCGGGCAGTATTTCGATTGCGTGCAGCAGCTCTTTTTCAGCCTCTTGGAACTCTTTGGCCGCCTGCCTGTTTTTCGCGATCATATAGCGTATCATCGGATCTCCGCTAAGTTGCTTCGCCCGTTCCAACACCTGTACGGCAGCTGCATATTGCCCCGTCTTATTCAGGCATTGCGCCTCCTCAAACAGAAATTCCGGCTTATGCTTCAGTCTGTCATGCAGTGCCGCATAATCTTCCGTCACCGATTCGTATGCTCTATTATTGTAAAGCATCTGCATCCGTCCCCATTGTTTGTAAACCTCGTATTGTCCCTTTTGTATGGAGAAAATAATGATACCCGTCAATGCTATAATCACGATTCCCACTTTTGTCAATAGCATTTGGTTGTATCTTTTTCCCTCTCGAGAAGGAGCAGGGCGTGTGTTATTTTTCGTCGCACATATCGCCCCCAAGAACACCGCAACCACCCAAAACGACGGTAACTGCAACGGATACGACGACACCGCAAATACCGCCAGCGCGAGTATCCCGCCGACCGCCCCGTTTTGTCCGCTTTTTATCCCGCAATAGCAAATACTCCCCAGCAATAACACAAACACGATCAATCCCCCGATCCCCTGTTCCAGTCCGATCTGCAAATACTCGTTGAACGCATATTCCGGGCATCCGGCCACCAGTTTCTCTTTGTCTGTCGCCGCTCCCGTCCCGAAATATTCCGCCTGTGTCCCGGCATAAGCCGCCGGGAAGCTGCCCAATCCCGTGCCGCCCGGATGTTCGGCTATCGCTTTTCCTGTTATTTTCCACATCAATAACCGCCCGTCCGCCGAGTCCTGTTTCATCCCGTAAACGCCGATCACAGCACTGCCGGCCAGGATGGCAACAATTATAATAAATGGAACAGCTGCCTTTCGATACGTTATATATACGGCTTTTGTCTTTTCCCATCCGATCCGTTCCACCCAATAAACCCATCCGCACGCCACAATCGCCGCCATCCACGCCGACCGGCTCATTCCGGCAGGCAAAACAATCAAGATTGCTCCGACACATATCCAGGCAAAATAGTGTATCAGCCGTTGAAACCGCAAGGCCGCCCACAGGCAAACCGGCAATACGACAGTGATATACCCGGAGTAGGGACCCGGATTAAAGAAAGAACCTGTCAGCCGGAAAAGCGAATGATTGGAATAGCTGTAACCGTGCAATTGCTGCATTCCCCAGACCGCTTCGGTCAATCCGGTAAGCATCAGTACAAACAAAAAATAGAATTTCAAGGAAGAATATTCCGTCAGAAAATAACGCAGCAGGAACCACAAGACCAATAACTGTCCACCGAAGAGCAACTTCTCCGGTTCGGGATTCAGCTGCCAGTCGTATGTCGCTAACGTTATTCCTGCAAAAACGATCAGCAGTCCGTCCGGCAATGAGAACGAAAGCGCTTTTTTGCTTTTTATCCAAACCGTTCCAATCGTACAAACCGCCATAAACAGCATAACAAGATGAAACCAAAACACTTTTCCCATCACCAACCCGTTTGCCAGTCCGCCGTCGGCAATCAATGGCGTACACAACAGCATCGCCCCACAAACGGATGCCAGTGCAATCGGAATTTCATGCCTATGGAATTTCAGTTTCATGCTCATGTATTTTCATGCAAGTCCGTTTTTTATTCGATCTTTTTCAGAAAACGGTCCCATCTGAACTTCTTTGTATAGGGGTCGACTGACTTCCAAATGCGTGCGGCTTTCCCAACGATATACTCTTCCGGCAACAAACCCCAGTATCGTGAATCTTGCGAATTTGCACCTTTATCCCCTGCCATAAAGTAATAGTTCTTTTGGAAGCGATATGATTCAATCGTCTTCCCGTTTAGAAAGACAGCCGAATCCCGGTATTTAAGCGAACCTTTCTGTTCCCATTCGATCAGTTTGTGATATAAGAGATAGTTTGTCCGGTTCATCGGCAACTCGTCCCCCGCTTTCGGGATATAGAGCGGACCGAAGTTTTGAATGTTCCACCCGATAATGGAGTCGAACGGAAAACTTTTATACACCCCGTCGGGAAATTCTCCCGGCAAAGTCTGTCCGACTCTTCGTTGCGAGTCAATGTTTCCTAATGGCGTATCGACCCCACCGACTTGGAACATCCCGTTCCGGATCGACAAAGTGTCTCCCGGTAATCCGATGCACCGTTTAATATAATATTTCATGATGTGCATCTCGATCTTATCCCATCCGTTAGGATGAGGAAAATTGAAAACCAGCACATCATTCCTTTTAACTTTCCGGAATCCGGGCACACGGTGAATATCGACCTGTTTAAGCTGCATGGTCACTTGCAGATTAAAAAGCCGTGCTCCCAATACCGGTTTCCAGATCAATATGGCATCTCCTTCTATTAGTTCCGGTTCCATCGAGTCGCTAGGGATGCGGAAGGAGGTGAAGAGGAAGACTTGTGCAAATATCCAAAGTATAACAAGGCATGCCGCTCCGATGACAAGATTCAAGAATATATCAATACATTTTTTCATAAGATTAGAATTTGGTATTATCTAAAAATTCACCATTAATAGCGATACCGGTTTTTAACCATGTAGTGCTATTTTTTATCGTACATAACAGAAGTGCATTATCCGGAATGTTGTCGTAGACTTGTGTGCTGTCAGTTAATTTTTTGTATGGTATTTCTTCGAAATGCTCACTTTTTGTATCCCAATAATACAAAGGTAGCGAACCTGTTCCGGCTTTCCGTTTGTAGGTCAGTGGAACCCTATGGGACAAGTTTGGCACCAAAGAACGGATTTTTCCATTCAGGTCAGTGAGGACAGGAGCACTGATATATCGTAAGTCATATTTGTTGACAGCCTCTGCCACGATAAAGAAACTTCGTCCTGCCACATGGTCGAACTGACAAATATCCCCTTCCCGTTTCCCTATTGCGATCGGTCGCCATTGTTTATCATTGTAAGTACAAAGGTAAACTAAATTACTTTTGTTTATCCCTTTTTTATTTGTTGGAATACGGAGCGTGTAGGTTGGCAGCATTTCTTCTTTAGTGACATCCACAAACTGTGGGTTTTTAAGAAAGGTGACATACCCGTCGTCATTAGATAAATTCGGCAGGCTGGAATCAAAATGCCGGCGATAAATTTTTGCTGGTTGCAAAAAATAATCTGTCCCCATCAACTCTCTATAATTGTCAGGATCACCAGGATTGAAATCATGAAATTTCCCATCGTATAGAACTCCACACCAATTGTGTCCGAAATCGATCCGGGTCCACGTCGTTTGATAAATGGCAACAGGAATGCCTACAGCTCTCATTAGAAAGGCTGTGTAGTTAGAAAGAACTTCGCAATTCCCAATACCGGTTTGATCTGTTTCATTGATAGTGGGCTGTAACGGACTGCCAGTTTCTTTGTTATGCAGCTTTTCTTCCAAAAGTTTGTTGATGATCATACATGCATCCAGTGAGTTCCACACTTTTGCGGAATCTAACAATGGCATATATTTGTGCATGAGTTTTTCTCGCAGGTTTGAAATTTCCTCATTTTGTGAGCGATAGGGGAGAATGTAGCGACAGAAATCATTGAAAGAGGTTTCTCTTGCCCATGGCTTCTTCCAAGCGTCAAAAGCCAATTCTATGTTTTGTATCAGAAAATCACTTCGTAAGGCTTTATTGTCGTAAATGATCTTCCGCTCGATCCTGTATCCTTTTGCCCTCAAGGAGTCGCAATGCCTTTTCACTGCATGTTCATTTGGGAACTTCCGGGTATCTAACCTATATTGTTCTCCTTCTGGAGACAGGAAGTATTCCACCTTTGAAAAGTGAAATGGCATATTGAGTATCAAATATTGGGCTGCCTTCAATTTTAAAGTATCATTTTTATAATACTCAAGTACTTTTTCCAATTCACTTCTGTTTTCTCCTGACATGGACAAAACTTGTTCTATGTTGACTTTGTCAGTCTTAGAGATGGAACATGAACTGAGTAAATAGATTAAAAATACAAGATATAATCTCATGATTGTATATTAGTAATATCTTTTTTAACAGTTTTGAACTTATCTTTCATCTTGCAAGAATGAAAGATATTTAATTCTAAATTCTTGGAAATTTCCTGATCCGTAATATCATCTACAAAAAGAAGAACACCTTCATGTATTTGGCACCAGCCAGTATAAAGATTGGATGTATTTGAAAAGAGTTTGATCTCTTTTATTTTATTGAGTTTCCTATCAAATAGACATAAATAAAAATTTTGCTCTCCCATTGTAGTCTTATTTTAATGAATTTATAG
>ERZ791875.1636-NODE-1636-length-13868-cov-5.482444_pt1 | contig 13868 bp, 10 predicted proteins | sample MGYA00510278_ERZ791875 | MGnify/ENA primary metagenome ERZ791875 (study PRJEB30046, sample SAMN00792078) | human gut metagenome | study: EMG produced TPA metagenomics assembly of the A metagenome-wide association study of gut microbiota in type 2...
CAAAAGCCCCCGACTTTGATGCCTACGGATTGCTCCGTGCTACGCACTCCCACAACATCATCGTATTATTATAGCATGATTTTTCCATGCTTAAAAGACTTTGTTCTATGCCTTTTTCAACAGCTGCTCCGATTTTCTTTCCTGGTTTTGTTACACTGACCTGAAACTACAGCCTTTATGCTTGAATTTCGATATTAAAAATGTTATAACCATATATGTAAAATATCAAATCTATTTCAGATAAATATTCAGCACAGGAGAAAAAAAATGACAAATATCGAAATGTTAGAAAAAACTCTCCCGGCTGCCCCACTGAAACTGATCGCAATGGAAAGCTGTCAGGCTCTGGGACAGAAGGTCAATGATTATATTGTATCTTTCAGGGAGAACACCATCAACGAAGTAACCGAATCCCCCTTATATATCAATTATAAGTCCAACAATTATCTGGTTGACTGCAGTTGTCCGCGATTTGGATCCGGTGAAGCAAAAGGTGTATTAAAAGAGACGATCCGTGGAACAGATCTGTTCATTATGACCGATGTATGCAATTATAGCCTTACCTACACTGTAAATGGTCATGTAAACCATATGTCCCCGGATGACCATTATCAGGATCTTAAAAGAATCATTGCTGCTGCAACTGGAAAGGCACGTCGTATCAATGTTATCATGCCTTTCCTTTATGAGAGCAGACAGCATAAACGTACCAGAAGAGAATCTCTCGACTGTGCACTTGCCCTTGAAGAACTGAATGCAATGGGTGTTACCAATATCATTACTTTCGATGCCCATGACCCACGTGTACAGAATGCGATCCCGTTAAGTGGCTTTGACAGCTTTGACCCACCATATCAGTTCCTGAAGGCACTTTTCCGTGAGGTTCCTGATATCAGGCCTGATAAAGAGCATCTGATGATCGTCAGCCCTGATGAAGGAGCAATGCATCGTGCGGTTTACTTTTCTAACGTACTTGGTGTTGACATGGGTATGTTCTACAAACGCCGTGATTATTCAACTGTTGTAAATGGAAAGAATCCGATCGTTGCACATGAATTTCTTGGAGATGATGTGACCGGAAAAGATGTCATCATCGTAGACGATATGATTTCCTCCGGTGAAAGTATGCTGGATGTTGCCAAGCAGTTAAAAGAACGGAATGCCGGACGCGTCTTTGTATGCACGACTTTCGGACTTTTCACAGATGGATTTGATAAGTTTGATGAATACTATGAAAAAGGATATATCAATAAAGTGGTCACAACCAACCTGACCTATCTGCCACCGGTACTTTATGAAAAACCATATTTCGTAAAGGCAGATATGAGTAAATTCCTTGCACTCATTATTGACTCTCTCAACCATGATGTAACCATTGGTTCCGTTATGAATCCGACAGATAAAATCCATGCATTACTGGAGAAGCATAAAAAGGGATTGGTTTAAATTTGTAGTTGTTGAAGAGCATATATCCCTGCAGCAGGAAGTGTTTCTGATAGAGGAGCGTTCATATCCACACTTGTTGTTGCATCGCAGTGCAGGACCCGCTTTACCTCAGCCCGTTGACAACTTGTAACAGGAACGTGGAAACACTCGTGCAGAGGCACTCCTGTTTACGTTCCTTAACAAGTTGGGCAAAGTGTCTTCGGAACGCTCCCTGTCAATGCACTGCTCACGCAACAGCAAGGGCGGATATTAGGCTTTTCAAATCAGAAAATTTTCCCTCATGCCAGAACATTTTCTCCCAACAAAGACGAAATTCCAATAAGAAATAAAGAGCCGGATGGCTATCAACTAAGATAAACGCTCCATCAAATAGTAAATACAATATCTACTGTCTAATATTTACGATCGAATATCTTAGTCAATAGCCATCCGGCTTTTTTCTATCCTTTTGAAATTTGTATTGTTGAGTGACTACGCTGTGGAGTCAGAAAAAAACTTCTTACTGTAACTACCAGCGGAAAGCAGGGTGTTCCTGAGCAGGTGCATTAGCGTAGAGCGTTCCGAAGACACTTTGCAGCGTTTGTTAGAGAAAGTAAATCGAGTGCCATTGCACGAAGATTTCCACTTTCGAGTTACAAACGGTCAACGGGCTGAGGTAAAGCGGGCTCTGCACTGCGAAGGAATATCCTGCTTTCTGCGTCCGCTTCGCCGCAAAGAAGCTTTCTGATTTACAAGCATATCCCCCAACAACTACAAATTTACAAATTCCTCTTCTTCGTACTCACCACTTTTTCTTCATAGCACGTAAAGATCTCATCTACATCTTCTTTCTTCAATTTCGGTGTCACAAGGCTTACCAGCGGAACGATCACCAGACCTGCTACCATCGCAACAGCACCGGCATTGATCGGTGATGCAATATATCCTATGAACATATTAGAAACCGTAATTCCGACTCCGGCAATAAATCCTGCCCAGACTCCTGCTCTTGTCACACCTTTCCAGTACAGACCATACAGAAACGGTGCAAGAAATGCTCCTGCAAGAGCTCCCCATGAAATTCCCATAAGCTGAGCAATAAAAGTCGGCGGATCCAGTGCGATCACCACCGATACAACGATAAAAAATACGATCAGGATCTGCATCGTAATGATCTGCTTTTTCTCACTCATCTTTTTCATGATATTGTCTTTCAACAGATCCAGTGTCATCGTTGAACTGGATGTCAGTACCAGGGATGAAAGTGTTGACATTGATGCGGAAAGCACCAGGACAACCACAATTCCGATCAGAATATCCGGCAGTTTTGAAAGCATGGAAGGAATAATACTATCGTAAACGACCGCTCCGGTTTCTGCATTATAAATTTCTGCACTGTCAAATAGTCTTCCAAATCCACCCAGGAAATAACATCCTCCTGAAATCACAATAGCAAAAAGTGTAGAGATCACTGTTCCCGTATTAATAGACTTTTCATCTTTGATTGCATAAAATTTTCCGATCATCTGCGGAAGTCCCCATGTTCCAAGTGAAGTTAAAATCACTACGCCAAGCAGATTCAGCGGATCCGGACCGAAGAAGGCTGTAAATGCTCCGGGCTGTCCCATCGTTGCAGGGACATCACTCGGAATCTGTGCCATCTTAGAAACTGCTTCCATAAAGCCGCCCTGACCGTTTAATACAGCAGCAATCACCGCAACAATTCCGAACAGCATAATAATTCCCTGAATAAAGTCATTGATCGCTGTTGCCATATATCCGCCCAGAATCACATAAATCGCCGTAAACACTGCCATTGCGATCACGCACCATGTATAAGGAATGTTAAATGCCATTCCAAAAAGTCTGGACAGTCCATTATAGACGGATGCTGTATACGGGATCAGGAACACAAACACAATCACCGATGCTACGATTTTTAACGATTTGCTTCCATACCTCTGTCCAAAAAAATCCGGCATTGTCTTTGCACTCAGATGCTGCGTCATAACCTTCGTTCTTCTTCCAAGAATAACCCATGCCAGCAGACTTCCGATCAATGCATTCCCGATTCCGATCCAGGTACTTGCAATTCCGTATTTCCATCCAAACTGTCCCGCATATCCTACAAATACAACTGCAGAAAAATAGGAGGTTCCATACGCAAACGCAGTCAGCCACGGACCTACCGAACGCCCTCCAAGTACAAACCCGTCTACACTGTTCACATGTCTCCTGGAATAAAATCCGACGCCAACCATCACTGCAAAAAATAGGATCAGCAAAAATAATTTAATCCCCATCTCTTTTCTTTTTCCTCTCTTCCTCTTCCTTTTTATCCCTTGCTTATTCTTTGCTTTAAACCGCAACGCTTTAAAGTATTAAAGTGGTTTTGTATAGAATAACACGGGACAATCGCCCGTGTCAATTCTTTTCTGAAGATTCAGCCATATTCAATAATATTTCAACGATATTGCTTTCTGATCATTCAGCAATATCCATACCGGACGATTTCTATTCTTCTGCCTGTTCCGGTTCTTCCTCATCTTCCATATATCGATGTTCTTCATCATAAAATTTGATCAATGCCTGCGTTCCCAGTTCTCCATACCCTTCTGCCTCCAGTTCTTCATAATTCGCAAGAACCATGCTTAAGACATCCAGTGATAAGCCTTTCCGGTTTGCTTCGATCAGGGCAAGCTTCATATCTTTAATAAAATGCTTCATGAAAAATCCCGGTGCATAATCTCCTGCAATGATCTTTGGTCCAAATGTATCTAACTGCTTACTTCCTGCTGCCCCCGTCGAAACAGATCTCATCACTACATCCAGATCCAGTCCCTGTTCTTTGGCATAAGTAAGAGCCTCACATACACCGGAAAGCGTTCCGGCGATCATGATCTGGTTTGCCAGCTTACAGTGCTGACCTTTTCCGGCTTCTCCCTGGTAATTGATGTTCGTTCCCATCGCCTCAAAAAGCGGCATACATGCTTCAAAATCTTCCTTATCTCCACCGACAAGAATGGATAACGTTCCTGCTTTCGCTCCTGTATCGCCTCCTGTCACCGGTGCATCCAGCACATGGAATCCCCGCTTCGTTCCCTCTGCATAAATCTTTTCTGCAATCTGAGGGCTGGTTGTTGTCATGTCGATCAGATAAGCACCCTTCGATGCACAGTCAAGGATATTTTCCTCATCAAAATAAACTTCTTCCACATCCTGCGGGAATCCTACGATCGTAATCACTGCATCACATTCACTGACGCACTCTCTGATCGATTCATGAAAGATTGCACCTTCACTGATAACATCTTCAACCTTTGCTTTTGTCCGGGCATAGATATGAAGTTCAAATCCTGCTTTCATAAGATTTCTTACCATGGATTTTCCCATGATGCCTACGCCAATAAAACTAATCTTTTTCACGCTTTATTCCCCCTGCTTTTCGGCTACTTCTCCCTGCTTTTTATAAATACTGTAGGCAGGTACAAATCCACGTACAGAAGAAAGTGGATAAATATTACTGTGACTTCCAACAACAGTTCCTGGATTCAGGACACTTCCGCATCCGACTTCCACTTCATCCCCCAGCATCGCACCAAACTTTTTCATGCCTGTCTCGATCTTCTCTCCGTCTGCTTTTACAACAACCAGTTTCTTGTCTGATTTCACATTGGATGTGATCGAGCCTGCTCCCATATGAGATTTATATCCCAATACAGAATCTCCTACATAATTATAATGTGGTACCTGTACTTTGTTAAACAAGATCACATTTTTCAACTCGGTCGAATTGCCTACAACAGCACCCTCTCCTACGATCGCATTTCCACGGATAAATGCACAATGACGGACTTCTGCATCCTTCCCAATGATCGCCGGTCCATTAATAAATGCAGTTGGTGCTACTTTTGCACTCTTTGCGATCCACACATTTTCTCCACGCTTCTCATACTCATCTTCACTCAGCGTCTTTCCCAGCTCCAGAATAAAGCTGCTGATCTTCGGAAGTACTTCCCATGGATAAGTCACTCCTTCAAAAATATCCTTTGCTATTGTCTGATCCAATGTATAAAGTTTTTTTACTGTTAATGCTTCTGTCATCTTTTTTTCCTTTCTACGCTTTGAATTTTCTGTACCCGGTACAAAGATCTACCTCATTGACAAGTTCTTTTCCATCAAGGAATGCCTCCAGATTCTCTCCCGCGATCTTTACAACTGTATCAAGGATCTGCCTCATATGGTAATTGCCCGATACATGTGGTGTGATCAGAAGATTGGGAAGATCCCACAAAGGAGAATCTGCCGGAAGCGGTTCCTCCTCCGTCACATCCAGAATTGCACCTCCTAAATGACCTTCAACAAGCATTTTTTTCAATGCTTCTCCCGGGATCAGGCTTCCACGCCCTACATTGATGAGGATTGCTCCCGGTTTCATTTTCTTCATCCGCTCCAGGTCAAACATCCCTGCTGTCTCCCCTGTTCCCGGCATACAGCACGCAACGATATCCGCTTTCGGAAGCAGACGGTCTAAATCTTCCTGCTGACAGACTTCTTTTATATAATCCGGTCTGGCTGCTTTATGCTTTCTCACACCGATCACTTCACTGCCCAGTGCATGCATTTTTTCCGCAAACTGACTTCCAATATCACCAAGTCCCACAACAAGCGTCACCGAATCACGGATTGACAGCACTTCTCCCTCGTCCTTCCACAGATGCTGCTCCATATTTTTCTGATACAGATGCAGCTTTTTCCGCAGCATCAATACTCCAGCCAGCATATATTCTGAAATTGCCAGCCCGTAAGCTCCTGTGGCATTTGCCAGCTTTGTATCCGGCATGAGGACTCCTGATGCCGTATATTCTGTCGATCCGGCACTGTCAAGCTGGAGAAACTTTAACTTTTTAGCCTTAGGGACCAGCTCTACAGGGATATTTCCCAGAATGATCTCCGCATCCACCACATCTGAGACGGTTATTTCCTCTTTTGTCCTGTAGCAGAACTGAAATTCCTTCCCCTTTTCTTCCAGAAACTTCCGGTCTTTTTCCCGTACCGGAATGGTTACAAGTATTTTTTTCATTTTCTACCTCTTTTATAAAATGCAGCTGCATGGTCATAACACGCACGTAGCTGATACTGATTATTCAATCCTTTCACGCCCACAGTCCTGACCGTTACAAAATGATCCAGCTTCTGCATATATTCCTCGGAAGTGATCGTTCCTTCTGCCACGTAGTTCAGTCCTTTTTCCCAGCTTGCTGTCAGCTCCGGATTCAAAAGTGATTTGATTGAATGATCAACCACATCATAAACCATCTCTCCCTGAAGCGTCGGCGTGATCACCTGCGTCTTCTTATTCAGAGAAAGATATTTAATATTGATCAGCTTTTTCAGGATTTCTGCACGAGTCGCACTCGTTCCGATTCCACTGCCCTTGATCTGAGCCCGCAATTCCTCGTCTTCAATCAACTGTCCTGCATTCTCCATCGCAAGAATGATCGAACCGGAATTATATCTTTTCGGTGGAGACGTTTCTCCCTCTTTGATATTCAATGCCCTGACCGGAAGCACTGCCCCCTTCTTCAGTGATTTGATCACCTCAAACAATGCAGTATCCAGTCCCTGTTCTTCCTCTGCTCCATCTGCTCCGCTTTCTTTTTCTTCCTCTTCTTTCATGCTGCCTTCCGGTTTTCCTTTTGCGGAAGTATTCCTGCCTTTCGGAACTCCTGCCACTTTCAGATACCCCTCTTCTGCCAGTACTTTAAAGTTGGAGAAAAAGCGTTCTTCTTTGATGGAGGATACGATTGCAACTTTCTGATATACGGCAGGCGGATAAAAAATACTTAAAAAACGCCGTACGATCAGATCATAGACCCGGTGTGCTGTCGGTGCAACAGAACTTAAAGCATTCAGTCCCTGCCCCGTCGGAATGATAGCATAATGATCCGTGATCTGCTTATCATTTACATATCTGGTCTTTGCAAGCTCCTTATAATTTCCAAATGCCTGGATATCTTTCAGATAAGGTGCCGCCATCGGATATTTTGACAGACCGTTCAGATTGCGGGATATCTCTTTTGCCACTGCTGTGGAAAGCACCCTTGCATCTGTTCTCGGATAGGTTACAAGCTTCTTTTCATACAGTTCCTGCACAATCCGCAACGTCTCATCCGGACTGATCTTAAATCTTTTGGAACAGTCATTCTGCAATTCTGCCAGATTATATAAAAGCGGTGGATTTTTCTTTTCCTTTTTCTTCTCAATCGATTCGATCCGACAGACCGGACCCTCTTTCTGATCCACACCTTCCAGCAAAAACCGGATCAGTTCTTCTGCTTTTTCTCTTTCCTTAAATCCATTTTCCTTATAGAGATCATATGACTCAAAGTATCGTGAGCCTTTGACTGCTTTCCATTCTCCCTCAAACTGATGCCCCTGTGCATCAATCGTACTGACGACTCTGTAAAATGGAGTCTTTACAAAATCCCGGATTTCTCTTTCTCTCCTGACCACCATTCCCAGCACACATGTCATAACCCGACCGACTGAGATCACCGAATACTTCGTATGGAGATAGTTGGAAATGCTATTTCCATATTTTAATGTCAGCAGCCTCGAAAAGTTGATTCCCATCAGATAATCTTCTTTCGCTCTCAGATAAGCTGAAGCTGCCAGGTTGTCATATTCGGAAAGATCTTTTGCTTCACGGATCCCACGCAGGATTTCTTCTTCCGTCTGCGAATCGATCCAGACTCTTCGCCGTTCCTTTCCCTTTACATGAGCCTCCTGTTCAACCAGCCGGTAAATGTATTCTCCCTCACGTCCTGAGTCGGTACAGACATAAATCCGGTCTACATCCTCTCTCGTCAAAAGCCCGCTGACAATCTGAAACTGCTTTGCAACCTGCGGGATCACCTCATATTTAAAATCATCCGGAATAAACGGCAGTGTATCCAGACTCCATTTTTTCAGTGCCGGATCATACTCCTCAGGATAACTCATTGTCACAAGATGTCCTACACACCACGTAACAATCGCATTCTCCGACTCCATGTATCCGTCCCGGTTCTTTGCATTTAATTTCAAAGCTTTTGCAAACTCTCTTGCAACACTTGGTTTTTCCGCTATGTAGATTGATTTTCCCATAAATATGCCAGTCTTTTCTCTTTCTATTCAATATGGAAACGATAAGCGGTCTTTGTATCGTAAGTTTCCCCTTTTTTGCAGATTGCTTCAGGAAAATTTTTCTGATGGACCGCATCCGGATAATTCTGTGTCTCCAGGCACACTGCATCCCGCTTCTGATAGACTGCCCCATTCCTTCCTGCTTCATTTTCCAGGAAATTGGCTGTATAAACCTGAACTCCCGGACGGTCTGTCCATACTTCCATGACGATACCGCTTTCATCTCCAGTCACTTCTGCTACTTTATCAAATCTGCCCTCGTTTTTCAATACCCAGTTATGGTCGTAACCATTTCCAAGTATCAGTGGTTCATACGCTGCATCAATCTCCGCTCCCAGTTCTTTTGTACTTCTGAAATCCATCGGTGTTCCATCTACAGAACAGACTTCTCCTGTCGGTATGGACTGAGCATCAGCCGGGGTAAAAGCATCAGATAAAAGCTGCATTCTATGATGTAATACAGAGCCGCTTTTATGACCGTTCAGATTGAAATAACTGTGGTTTGTCATATTAATTACCGTATCCTGATCAGGTACAGCTTCATAATGAATCGTCAGCCCATTTTCCTCGTCCAGCGTATAGGTAACTTTCATGTCCAACGCTCCCGGATATCCCTGATCTCCATCCGGGCTGTGCAGAAGAAAGGTTACATGGTCATCCCCGTTTTCGACGACCCTCCACATCCGTTTCTGATAGACATCCGGTCCGCTGTGCAGATTATTTTTCCCGTCATTCTCTGCCAGCTTATAATCAATCCCGTTAATCGTCACACACGCACCACCGATCCGGTTTGCATTTCTTCCGACAATTGCACCGATCGCTGCCGTTCCATTTTCATAACCGGCTGCATCCTCATACCCAAGTACCACTTCTACCGGATTTTTATCTTGATCCAAAACGGTCACATTCACAAGGGTCGCTCCAAAGTCAGAGACCTGCACTTCCATCCCTGCGTCATTTTTCATTTTATAAAGATAAGGTTTACTGCCGTCTTTCGTTATCCCGAATTTCTGAATCTGAAGTTTTTCCATTTTATTCTCTCTTCTCCTATTTTCTTCGTCTGAAAAATCCTAACACTCTTTTTATTACGCCTGTATTTTTCTGTTCACGCATCTCCCTGGTTTCTTCCTTTCTTGCATGAAGTGCCTCCTGCATAAATGTCTCCTGTGCATTGATCTTTCTTCCGCTTTCTGCTTTCTTATGGTAAGTGCCATCTTCTGCCATTTCTCTTGCTTTCACATTATCTGCAAGCATCACTTTTAACTGATGGAGCAGACGTTTTTTGACTGCCTCATCATAAACCGGGCATGCTACCTCAACTCTCTTTTCTGTATTTCTGGTCATCATATCAGCCGAACCAATGTAGATCTTCGTCTTTTCACCTTTTCCAAACACAAATACTCTCGGATGCTCTAAATACCGTCCGACAATACTTGTCACCCTGACATTCTCCGTATGTCCCGGTACCTGCGGTAAGATACAGCAGATTCCCCGCACGATCAGATCTACTTTAACACCCGCACAGGATGCCTCTTCCACTTTTCTGATAAAATCTACATCCGTTACGGAATTCATTTTCATGATGATCCTGCCTGCAGATCCCTTTTCAATCTCTTCATCCATCGTGGCAAGAACTCTTGCTTTTAAACTGACCGGTGAAACGATCAGGTGTCTGTATGCACCATGAAGATTTCCAATGGACATATTTTTGAAAAATTCTGCCGCATCCGTACCAATCTCCTGATTCGCCGTCATCAGGGAATAATCCGTATACATCTTTGCAGTCTTTTCGTTGTAGTTCCCTGTTCCGATCTGGGTAATGTAACGGATTTCATTTTTATTGTTCGGCTCACTCTTACTTCTATAAGTGATCAGGCAGATCTTGGAATGTACCTTATAGCCTTCAAATCCATATAACACCCGGCATCCTGCCTCTTCTAAACGTTCTGACCACTCGATATTATTCTGTTCATCAAATCTCGCACGCAACTCGATCAGTACCGTTACCTCTTTTCCGTTCTCCGCTGCGGCACAAAGATATTCTACCAGCCGTGCCTTCTTTGCCAGACGGTAGATCGTGATCTTGATCGTCAGCACATCCGGATCTGACGCTGCCTCCCGGATCATCTGCAGGAACGGCTCCATGCTCTCATAAGGATAGCTTAAAAGTACATCTTTCTTTTTTACCTGTTCCATCACACTGCCTTCATGGAGCATTGCCGCCGGCTGTGGGGAAAATGGCTCATCCACAAGTGTCCGCTTCATTGACTCAGGCAGTTTATCTGCAATCGCGAAGATAAAATCCAGCTTCATCGGCATCTTTGTCCTGAAAATACATTCCGGCCCGATCTTAAATTTTTCACAGAAATACTTTTCCAGCTCTTTGCTCAGTGGATTAGCTGCCTCCAGACGCACAACCGCCATTTTTTTCCGCTTATGAAGCGTCTCTTTCATAATATGCCTGAAATCCCCATGGTCTGCATAAGCCTCATCATCCGGTGATACATCTGCATTCCGCGTCACACAGATATAATTCTTATCTGAAACCTGATACTGGTTAAATACCAGTTCTGCAAATTCCAGAATGATCTTTTCCATTCTGATATAACGGATATCATATCCTGGAAGATACAGAATATTGGAAATATACTGAGGAACAGGAATAATTCCCAGCATTGCTTTATCTCCCTGCTTTAAATTTGCCACCACATAAATCTCTTTACTCAGAAGATGCGGAAACGGGTGATTTGCGTCTACGATCTGAGGTGAAAGCACCGGCAGAACCTCTTCTTTAAAATACTTTTTTACAAATTTCTTTTCCTGCTGCTCCAGTTCTTTGAAATCCAGCCCACACACACCATAGGGATGAAGCTGCTTTTTAATCTCCGCATAAGTCTTATCCCGTTCCTTATAAAGCGGAGAAACCGCACGATAAATCGCATCAAGCTGTTGCTTTGCTGTCATACCTGAACGCTGATCGATCTTTTTATCATCTGTTGCTGCCAGATCGTACAGACTTCCTACACGGATCATAAAAAACTCATCCAGATTGCTGGTAAAGATTGCAACAAACTTCATCCGCTCCATCAGAGGTACACTTTCATCTCTCGCTTCTTCCAGCACTCTCTGATTAAACCGAAGCCACGATAACTCCCGATTCTGCGTAAAATCCGGTATTTCCTTTTTGCTCATATTCATTCCCCTTTTCCATATATGTGTCCTGATATACGATTATTTTGATACCAGGGTCAAAAGGTCTGACACCACGTGTGCTCGCACACTAGTGGTAGAACGACCTTGTGACCCCGACATCTTATTTTTCAAGATATTCCTCCAACGCTTCCAACTGTCTTTCCATATAATGATAACCATGCTCATAAAATGCGTAAAGAGCCTCTCGGTTCCGTTCCAGCCTTGATACCGGCTTCACATGGGGACGGATCACAAAGATCTCTCCCTTCCGCTCCAGCACATCCAGATAATTCATCGTCTTATTATACATAAAACTTCTCCGTAAAATCGTCCGCACCACATTTGGATAAGAACTGTAAGCCTTTCTGTAAAGCTTCTGCATTGCAGGAGAAAGTACTTTTTTCCTGTAACCGGCATTTTTTGTCAGCACAACTACAATCTTCTCATTCCCGATTTCCTTTGCCCTGCGGATCGGTACTGAATCAGCCAGTCCTCCGTCTAAATACGGAACATCCTCAATATTTACGATCGGAGTCAGAAGCGGCATACTGCTCGACGCCCGGCAGATTTTCATCAGTCTGTCCCGATCTTCCTCTTCTGACATATATTCTGCCTTTCCGGTCAGGCAGTTTGTCGTAACCAGTTCACAATTCATCGGTGAACTGAAATATGTATCAAAATCAAACGGGATCAGTTCATTCGGAAACCGGTCAAAGATCAAATCCATATTCATCATGCTCTTTGTACGGATCGTATCCCTGATCCCATAAATATATTTTCCATACTGCTCATCGGGAATCATACAGTCTCTTGTCCTCCCCGGCTGCCTGGATACATAATCCAGTGCATTGCACGCTCCTGCCGATACCCCGATCACATCTGACATATAAATTTCTTTCTCCATAAGGCAATCCAGCACACCTGAGGTAAAGATTCCTCTTGTCGCCCCGCCTTCAAGTACGATTGTAGCTTTTTTTATCGCCATAATTTTCCTCTTTTCCTGAATCTATGTCTTTTTGTCTTCCATAGTTTATTATATCTTTTTCATTCCGAAAGAACAACGGTTTTCTTACGGAAATGCAGCTTGCTTTTTTATCAATCAAGATTCCTTTTCTCCCGTAAATACTTGTGTAAATACTTGCCTTTTTACTTTCACCCATGTTAATATAAGCGTTGATGTTTATTTTAATGTATGACTGATAAGGAGATCATTATGATTAGTGCAAATAACGTAACCCTCCGCGTCGGGAAAAAGGCGCTGTTTGAAGACGTTAATATCAAATTTACAGAAGGGAACTGCTATGGTATGATCGGTGCCAATGGTGCAGGAAAATCTACTTTCCTTAAGATTCTTTCCGGTCAGCTTGAGCCGACTCAGGGAGATGTCGTGATCACTCCGGGAGAGCGTCTTTCTTTCCTGCAGCAGGATCATTTCAAATATGATGAATTTCCGGTTCTTGATACCGTTATCATGGGAAATGCCCGCCTGTACGAGATTATGAAAGAAAAAGAAGAAATCTATGCAAAAGAAGATTTCACTGATGAAGACGGAATCAAAGCCAGTGAACTGGAAGCTGAGTTTGCTACCATGAACGGCTGGGAGGCTGAATCGGATGCTGCCAACCTTCTGAACGGACTCGGAATTGATACCGAACTTCACTACAAATACCTGAAAGAACTGACCGGATCTGAAAAGGTAAAGGTTCTGCTTGCCCAGGCATTATTTGGAAATCCCGACATCCTGCTTCTTGACGAGCCAACGAACCACCTGGATCTCGATGCCATTGCATGGCTGGAAGAATTTCTTATCAATTTTGATAATACCGTCATCGTCGTATCTCATGACCGTTATTTTCTGAATAAAGTATGTACACAGATTGCAGATATTGATTACGGTAAGATCCAGCTCTATGCCGGAAACTATGATTTCTGGTATGAATCCAGCCAGCTCCTCATCCGTCAGATGAAAGAAGCTAATAAGAAAAAAGAAGAAAAGATCAAAGAACTTCAGGACTTTATTTCCCGGTTCAGCGCCAATGCTTCCAAATCCAAGCAGGCAACAT